>FWPU01000640.1_pt1 | contig 112726 bp, 105 predicted proteins | sample 2228361 | NCBI WGS metagenome assembly FWPU01 (sample SAMEA103939777, study PRJEB20133) | metagenome | reverse complement strand
CTCAGCAGGGCGTTTCGACGAGGTGATGACCGCCGGCCGCGGCTTTATCGGCCTAGCAGCCATGATCTTTGGCAACTGGATCCCAACAGGCGGGTTTGCAGCTGGCCTGTTGTTCGGTTTTGCCGACTCACTCGCTTCCCGCATGGCCATTCTCGGCATTGCCATCCCCTCTCAATTCCTGCTCATGCTGCCCTACATTGCCACAATGATTGTTCTGGCAGGCGTCATCGGCAAAGGCCACGTCCCGGCCGCCGACGGTATTCCGTACGAGAAGGAATAAAGCCAAAACGATTGACAACCGATAAATTCAAGGCAAAATGTTCCCAAACGACGTTTTGCCTTTTTTGTTTTGTTATAATCCATTTCAATTGAGCTCCTCTTGGCGAAACCGCCAACCAATTCGTTACGTAAATATATTGTGCACGAATCCCACAAAGGCGGAAATCTTATGTCTTCAATCATTGTCAATCGAATCTGCAAACGCTTTGGAAGTCAGCAGGCAGTTGATCAGGTTTCCTTTGCGGTTGAACCCGGTGAAATTTTCGGCCTGCTCGGACCGAACGGCGCCGGTAAGACCACCAGCATCCGCATCATTCTGGATATTTTCAAACCAGACAGCGGCGAGGTGGAAATCCTCGGCGGTAAGATGACTGAGGAGAAAAAGAATCGGATTGGTTATTTACCTGAAGAGCGCGGGTTGTATCAGGATATTACGCTGGAAACCTGCCTGAATTATTTGGCACGCTTGAAAGGACTAAAACCGGCTGATGCCGCTGCACGGGTTGAGCAAATGTTGAAACGGTTTGATCTGTACGATCATCGTAAAAAGAAAGTCAAAGAACTGAGCAAAGGGATGCAGCAGAAGGCTCAGTTGATCATTACCCTTGTCCATGATCCCCAATTGATCATCATTGACGAACCTTTCAGCGCTCTTGACCCGGTCAACACCCAGATGGTTAAGGACCTGCTTCGCGAAGAAAGGGATATAGGGAAGACAATTGTCATGTGCAGCCATCAAATGCATCAGGTGGAAGAATTATGTGACCGGCTCGTGTTGATCAACCACGGAAAAGTGATGTTATATGGGAAACTGAGCGATATCCGCCGACAATATTCGGGGCAGGAAATTATCGTTCATCCATTGAATGATCTGCCCCCTCAAATAGCCGGTGTGAGCCACATCGAACGCGTCAACTCCGGCTATATCCTCCATTTAGCCGATCAAACCACCCCTCAGATCGTTTTGAAGTATCTGGTGGATCAGGGCATTGCACTGGAACGTTTTGAGGTGGCTCTGCCTACGTTGGATGAAATCTTCATTCAGGTGGTTACAGCCCGCGGAGAAGCCAGATGAATAAATTTTGGATTGTGTTCAGCCACGAATACCTGCGGCATGTCAAGCGGAAAAGGTTTATCCTCGGCATGATTTCCATTCCGCTTTTTATGGCGGTACTCATGGGAGTCAGCATCCTGGCAGCCATCCTGAGTGAAGATACTCGTCCGGTGGGATTTATTGACCAGTCTGGCATCTTCGAGGATGCTCAACCTCAACCGCAGAAACGGTCGGGGCTTTTTGTGGAGCGAGTTAAGATCATACCCTTTGGCAGTGAAACAAATGCCAGAAAAGCGCTCGATGCAGGAGAGATTCAGGCTGTCTACATCATTCAACCGGACTATCTTGCCACCGGTAATGTCAGGATGATTGCCAAAGACTCCGTTGATTCGGGTATTCATCGTGATTTTTCGGAATTTTTACTGGGACACCTCCTTAAAGACGAAAATCCGACCATCCGCGCTCGCATTCTGGAAGGGCCTGACCTGACCCTGCGAACCATTGGCAGCGACCAACAATTTAATAGCCGCAACCCGTTCGGATTCCTCGTCGCACTCTTTTCCGGGGTGATCTTTCTGCTGGCGGTCAACACCAGCGGTGGTTACCTGCTTCAGGCAGTGGTGGAAGAAAAAGAAAACCGCACCATGGAAGTCGTGCTGACCTCCCTCTCTACGGACGAGTTCATGGCCGGCAAAATCTTCGGCAATTTGAGTGTGGGGTTAACCCAATTACTATTCTGGGTAATCATGGCTGGCGTTGCTGTTCTCGTTGCTTTTCGTGCTTTCCCCGACCTGAGCGAGGTGGGGATTGGGTTTTCCTTTTTCGGATTGATGGCCCTGACATTTTTGCCGGCCTTTGTGATGATTGCCGCTCTGATGACCATGGTGGGAGCAACTGCCACCGAATCCCGGGAAGCACAGCAAATTGCCGGCTTATTCAGTCTGCCCATTGCCATTCCGTTTTGGTTCCTTGCTGCCATCATCGAAAACCCCAATGGGCCGCTAGCAATCGGTTTCACTTTCTTCCCCTTTACGGCGCCGATGACCCTGCCGCTTCGTTCTATGGTAACCAATATACCCGCCTGGCAGATTGGACTTTCGCTGTTTACCTTGTTTGTTGCTGCCGCAGCATCCATCTGGCTGGCAAGCCGGGCATTCCGGCTGGGAATGCTCCGCTACGGCAAAAAATTAACGCTGGCAGAGATCCTGCGTCCCCGCTAACCTTTCGAGGCAACTTCAATGAACAAAATTTGGCTTGTCCTGACCCACGAAATTGAAACCATCATACGCAGCCGTTCCTTCATCTTGACCCTGATTCTGGTACCGTTGGTTGGCTTCATTGTCCTTGTGGTAGTGGGTATCCTTCAACGCAACAACCCCAGCCCGGATATCACCAGCCTGCTGCTTCCAGAACGCCCTCCCCTGAAAGGTTTTGTAGATCACAGCCTCATTATCCGGGATGTGCCCACCGAATTAGGCAGCGTTGTTCGAGCATACCCCGATCAGGAAACCGGTCTGCAAGCCCTCAAAGAGGGTGAAATTGCGGTTCTGTATGTCGTCTCGCCCGATTATCTTCAAACCGGAAAAATTGAACTATTCGCGCAGCAAATCAGCCTCTTTGAAGATAGTGGGAGTGCCTATCCGGTGGACTGGCTGATTGAATACAACCTGCTCAAAGATAAACCTCAACTTCTCGATCGCGTGGTTCAGCCACTCAACCTCAATGTTGAATTCATTGCCACCGAAAAACCGCCCCACGATCAGAATGACATGCTGACCTTTTTCGTGCCTTACGGCATCACCTTGTTCTTTTATATTTTTATTCTCGGTTCCGCCTCGCTCTTGCTCAGCAACATCACCACGGAGAAGCAGAACCGGGTCATTGAAATCCTGCTGACCTCGGTTACTCCTACCCAGATGATGACCGGTAAAATCATCGGGTTAGGGCTGGTCGGATTGTTGCAAATGGTGGTGTGGCTGGTTTCAGCGTTATTGCTGCTGCAATTCAGTGGAAGAACATTTACAGCGTTGCAGGGCATTGAAATTCCGCCCACCATTGTGGGTTGGGGCGTCCTCTACTTTATTTTGGGCTATACCATCTTTGCCGCCCTGATGGCAGGGATTGGCGCATTGGTACCCAATCTCCGCGAAGCCTCCCAGGCTACCTTTCTGGTCATTCTGCCCCTCATCATCCCGCTGATGTTCATCTCCCTGCTCATCAACCGCCCCGATTCGGTAGTGGCGCTCGTTTTGAGCCTTTTTCCGCTCACCTCCCCGGTGGCAATGATGACCCGCCTTGCAGCGATGCCGGTGCCATTCTGGCAGTTGGGACTGGCTGCCATGCTACAAGCCCTGACCGCTTTGGTCATCGTTCGATTGGTAGCGGGTATGTTCCGCGCACAGAATTTGCTTTCCGGACAGCCATTCAGTCTTAAGGTTTTTCTGCGCGCCTTGGCCGGCCAGGCCTGAGAGGAAGTTGTCTGATCCTTTTAGAGGACGGCTTGCATCGTATACAAGGGAATGTTATAATTTGAGCAAGCCAGAAACAGGGCTTTTGGATTTTGGTTCAGTTCGCCGGAAAGATTTTCTTCCCCATTTCTTCTAAAATTGGCCCTCATTTTGAAATCAGGACAAACGCGCCTGTTGGTCTGGCTTGACCCCATCCCAAACAATCACGGAAGAGAATAATGGAAATTCTCGAACTTGAAAAAGCGCCTCTGGCAACTTTGCGCGAAATCGCCAGAGAGTTGGAAGTACCGAATGCCTCACGGCTTAAAAAAGAAAATCTGATCGTCCGCATCCGCCAAATGCAAGCCGAAAAAGAAGGACTGGAAGTGCGCGGCGGCGTGCTGGAAATTCTGCAAGAAGGCATCGGTTTTTTGCGCGCCAATTATCAAATTGGGCCGGAGGATGTGTATGTTTCTCAGGCTCAATTGCGCCGCTATGAACTGCGCAGCGGCGATATGGTGATCGGTGTCGTTCGGCCGCCCCGCGAAGGCGAGCGGCACTATGGCCTGTTGAAAGTCGAAACGATCAACGGCATGACGCCGGAAGAAGCCCGCGACCGGCCGGTTTTTGAACGCCTGACCCCGATTTTTCCCGACAAACGCTTTGATCTGGAAACGGAGCGGAACATCCTATCCACCCGGCTGATCAATCTGATTGCTCCGATTGGGCGCGGCCAGCGTGGGATGATCGTTTCACCGCCGAAAGCCGGCAAGACGACCATTCTCAAGCAAATTGCCAATGCCATTACCGTCAAGAATCCGGATGTGCATTTGATCATTGCCCTGATCGGCGAACGCCCTGAAGAAGTGACCGATATGGATCGTTCAGTAGATGCGGAAGTAGTCGCCTCCACCTTTGACGAGCCGGTTACTGCCCACATTCGCGCCGCCGAAATCACGCTGGAACGTGCCAAAAGATTGGTCGAAATCGGACGAGATGTGGTAATATTGATGGACTCATTGACCCGGTTGGCACGAGCGTACAACCTCGTAGTCAACCCCTCCGGGCGAACCTTATCAGGCGGTATGGATCCATCCGCATTGTATCCGCCCAAGCGCTTTTTTGGGGCAGCCCGCAATCTTGAAGAAGGCGGTTCGCTGACCATCATTGCCACTGCGCTAGTGGATACCGGTTCACGTCTGGATGATGTCGTCTATGAAGAATTTAAAGGTACCGGCAACATGGAACTCCATCTTTCACGTCGCTTGCAGGAACGGCGCGTCTACCCGGCCATTGACATTGAACGCTCCTCGACCCGCCGCGAGGAACTCCTCCTCGGCCCGGACATCCTTCAGCGGGTTTGGCTGATGCGGCGGATGTACCTGCAAATGATCTCCCCGCCCCCGCAGGGAGCGGGCATGGATCCGGCCGTCGCCACCGAAGCCATTCTGCAACGTATGGCAAAAACCAAGAACAATGCGGAGTTCCTCGAAAGCCTGACGGAGGATATGTGAATCGAACCAAACCAGAAACACCAGCAGGCGAACCTTCCTTCGCTGCTGGCTCTGGATTAGCCTCAATCCTTCTCTGGTTGGTGGCAGCGATCATGGTCGGTTTGGCCGTTTTCATGGCCTATCAGCGCCTGTTTGAGCGCCGCACCACAGCAGGAGTGGCGGTTGCAAACGCACCGCTGGATCTGCCCGCTGCCCCGCAGCAGGTTAGCCTGCCACTATTCCAACCCGAAACACGGCCAGTTACCTTGCACCGTTGGGCTAATCTGCGCACGATATTGCCCACCCGACCGCGCGAGCAGGAAATCATCTACCGCGTCCAAGCGGGCGACTCGGTGTTTGGAATTGCCCAATCCTTCAACCTAAAACCCGAAACCGTACTTTGGGCAAATTACGATATTCTCAATGATGACCCCCACATGATCTCTATCGGTCAGGAATTGGTCATTCCCCCCACCGATGGCGTTCTATACAAATGGAAAGATGGCGACACCATTGAAAAAATTGCCGCTACCTTCAAGGCAGATCCACAGGATATTTTGCTTTATCCCGGCAACCGACTCGATCTGGCTAACCCGGTCATTGAACCCGGCACCTATGTCATGATTCCGGGTGGTTCGCGTGAATTTCGCACCTGGGTCGTGCCAACTATCCCGCGCGGCCCGGCCGGGGTGAATAAATCCATCTACGGTCCCGGTGCCTGTGATACCAGCGCAGGCGGCGCATTTGGTACCGGCACATTTGTTTGGCCAACCCGCAACCGAGTGCTATCCGGCAATGACTACTGGCCCGGACACCTGGCAATTGATATTGCCTCCTATACCGGCGACCCAATTTACGCTGCGGATAGCGGCGTGGTGGTCTACGCCGGCCCGGTTGGCGGCGGCTACGGCAACATGGTCATGATTGATCACGGGAACGGCTATCAGACCCTCTACGCCCACCTGTCAGCCTGGAGCGTCCGCTGTGGCGCAAGCGTCTCGCAGGGACAGGTCATCGGGCAGGCGGGCAGTACCGGGCGTTCGACCGGGCCGCACCTGCACTTCGAGGTGCGCTATCTGGGCGGGTTCGTCAACCCGTGGTACGTGCTACCGTAGCGGCTAGAGCAAACTATACGGGTCAACCTCCACCCGCCAATTCCCCCAGTCTTTGCCGCGCAAAACACTGGCAGGATCCATCCCGCGCAGGACGATCTGCCAGCGATATTGCCCGCCCTCTTTTGCAAAGAAACACGGCACCGGCCCGATGATTTCGGTTGCCGGGTAAGAACTCTCCGCAATCCAGTCTGCCACACGCTGCGCCATTTCGTGAGCAGCGGTTTCAGCCGCTTTCGCATTCGAATGACGGTATTCCATTCTGACAAGACGGGCAAAGGGGGGATACCCCATCTTTCGGCGCTGTTCCATTTCATATTGGTAAAAACCCGCATAATCATGCCGCGAAGCCGCCTGAATGGCGTAATGGTCCGGCTGAAAAGTTTGCAGAACCACCCGCCCCCCCAGCGGACTGCGCCCGGCCCGGCCGGCAACCTGAGTCAACAATTGAAAGGTTCGCTCGGCTGCCCGAAAATCATCCAGATTCAAACCCGCATCCGCCAGGACCACCCCTACCAGCGTAACCCTCGGCAAATCCAGCCCTTTTGCCAGAATTTGAGTCCCAACCAGAACGTTGGCTCTACCTTCTGAAAAGGTATCTAAAATCGCTTCGTGCGCGCCTTTCCGGCGGGTCGTTTGCGAATCCCAGCGGATCACCTTGGCTTGTGGGAAGTGATTACGCACCTCCAGTTCAACCTTTTCCGTGCCGGCGCCAAATTGCCGGATGTGAGAACTGCCACACTGGGGACAGGTGCGCGGCATTTGCCGCCGATAGTTGCAGGTATGGCAGATGAGCAGCCGATTGGATTCGTGGTAGGTCAGGGGACGATCACAACGCGGACAGCGCACCGAAACGCCGCACTCCCTGCAAAACACATAGGTGGCGCTTCCTAAACGGTTTAGATACAAAATGGCCTGCTGATTGTGTTCCAGCGCTTCCCGTAAGGCCTGCTGCAATGCCCGCGAGAACATCGAGCGATTGCCGGCTTTCAATTCCTGACGCATATCCACCACCTCTACCGGCGGAAGAGGGAGAAATGCCGATTCCCCCTCGGCTTCCACCTGCAACGGTGTAGAACGCCCATGATCTAGAAACGGCTGAACAGCCTGCCGGTGCGCCATGATGCGTTGGGGCAATCTTAAGATTCGCCAGCCAGCGCGTTGGGCATGAGTCATCAGGCCGATCTCCGGCGTGGCGGATCCCAAAATGATGCCAGCGCCGAGAATCCCGGCATAGTGAATAGCCGCTTGAACGGCATGATAGGCAGGCGCAGGTTCAGATTGATAATAGGACGGATCATGAAACTCATCCACCACGATCAAGCCAATATCAGGGAGCGGCGCAAACAATGCGCTGCGCGGCCCAACAATGACCTGCAACAAACCTGCCCTTGCTCGCTGCCAGGTATCATAGCGCTCTCCCGCCGACAGCCGTGAATGGATTACGCCCACCCTCCCGGGAAAACGGCTCTGGAAACGTTGAATCGTTTGGGGGGTCAGGGCTATTTCGGGCACAAGCACAATGGCTTGTTGACCCTGTTCAAGCACATGTTGCACCGCCTGTAAGTAAATTTCCGTTTTTCCCGAACCGGTTATGCCATGCAAGAGGATTGGTTTGCGCTGGATATTGTTCAGGTCATCTAAAATGGTTTGCAGTGCCTGCTGCTGATCCGACGTCAAGACCGGCGGCGGCAAGGGTTCAATGGTTAAATCTGCCAACGGATCGCGCCAGGATTGCATGGCTTGAAATTCAATCATTCCCAGTGATTCCAGCTTTTTCAGATCTTCCAGTGAGGCGCCACTGGCAGCCGAAACCCAGTGAACTGCCACCGGTTGAGACTCATTTGCCAAGAACTGGAGGGCTTTCTTGCGCCGCTCACGAGCCGGGCTGCCCGCTTTGCCCAGCCTGCTTTCCACTTTTTCGATCTCATCCCCGCTAATTTTCAGCCGTACCCGTCTCTCATAACGCGGCCTCAAGTGCGGTTGTGCCAGATAGGGCTGGCTGACTACCACGCCCCGTCTGACCAGGCTCTGCAAGGCTGCTTTCCAGTTCACATGGCGGAAGGCTGCCTCGATTTGACGGCCCCGCAATTCCCCCCGCTCGTTCAATAATTCAATCAAACGCCTCTGCAAAGGGCTGAGCCGCTCAAGATCAACAGCCCGGCCTGGATTCAGGCGTATCAGGACATCCGCTGTCTGCGCCAGACCGGGGGGCAACATCAAATCCAGACATATACCCAGCGGGGCAAGAGTCTCATCGCTCAACCAGCGCGCCAATTGAATTTGTGCAGCCGTCAGCGCCGGTAAAGCGTCCACCAGCGATTCCACCGCCCGCGTTTCGGGAACGCTGGGCTGAGCGACATAGCGTAGGACAATCCCCTGCACCCGCTGCCCCCCCAATGGAACCACCACAAGACTGCCGGTTTGGACTTTTCCTTCCAAATCAACCGGCAGATGGTAATCCAGCGGACTCAGTCGAACCGGGATTAGAAGGGCAACCTCAACAAACTGTGCCAATCTTCAGTCCCGTCGCAACACCACCGCTGCGCCATAACCGACAACGGAAGTGGAATCCAGTGTTTCTTCGGCAGAAGTGCTGTAATGCAAAATTTTGACCTGATTGCCACCCAATTCCCGGGCTGCAACCAAAACAGCTGCGACCGCCCCGGCTCCACAGGCAAATGCCGTACCGGCTTCTTCCGCCTGCAGCACACCCTGCGGCGAAAAGGCCTCAATCAAACTCAGCATTTCGGTATCAAACTGGTTGGCGATGGTTAAGGGATAAAAATGGGAAAGGTCAGTGCTGGCAACCAACAGAGCATTGCGGTGCTTCAATACTTTGGCAAGCGCATTGCCAAGAATTTCCGCCATACGCCAGTCCTTACGGCGTACCATCACCGGCAACAGGGTAAACGGTTGGCTCAGTGCCCGCTGGAGGAACGGAAGCTGGATTTCAAGAGAGTGTTCGTCATCGTTGGCAATTGGGGTTAACCCGATGGTTTCTTCTGCCAGCAATTCCGCCAGCAGGTCGGTCGACTCGCGGTCAATCGGTACTTCCCCCAGCGGTGTAAAGTAACTGCTGTGAGCGCTGGTTAATACCGGAGCCGGATAATAGGCGTGCATCGGCGAAACAATGGCTACCACGTCAAAAGCCTGCCCGAGGACGGCCTTGTAGGCATGGCCGGCAGTTCGGCCGGAGTAACGGTGTCCGGCATGAGGCGCCACCAATGCAATGACTTTGCCTTGTAGGGGCGGAACCTGGGCCTCAGCAAGATATTGGTCAATTTGTTGCGCCAGTTTTTCTTGATCTGCGCTGTACCACAAACCGGCAATCGGTGAAGGTCGAACAGCAGAAATTTTCCCCATTCCGATCACTCCTTTTTCTGACTTTCATTATACAACCAACCCGCCGATTAAAAAATTCCCCCGTGCCATAGAATCGCATCTAGCTGCACCGCCGCCGCCCCCCATTCCAGAGCTGTAAAAGCATCCTGCCGACAAAAAACGCCGCAGCCTAAAATGATTGGGATACCCCGCCCTTGCCAGTGCAGCAAAGCCTGCAGGGCAAGGGGGAAGAGCGCCGGTCCATATATCCAGCCAGTACAGACTCCTCCCCGGTCATCCGGCAAACTGCCGCGCGGTGCGCCAATGGTCAATCCGCTAAATCCTGTTTCGGACACCTGGTGCGCCCATTCCTTCATCGCCTGATCGAGCGGTACTCGCAGGACAAGCGGCAATTCGCAACGCAGTGTTCGGATAAGATGCACTTTTTGATCATCATCCAATTCGGGGAGCAGACTGACTTCAACGGCTGAAACCCCCTGGCAGGCTTCCACCTGAGTGAGCATTCTCTCGGCAGATTGAGCATCTTCCAGCAACAAGTGCACCCAAACAGGAATTCCGGAACGATCCCAGCGCCCGCCATACTCTTTCAAAGCCGCTCGCAGGCCGGGGTTGTAATCGCCATTGTGCAACAAAAATCCACCGGTAAAGCGGATAAGCCGGCGGTTACCTGCCGGTGGGCGGGCTTTTTCGGTGAGAGGAGGTGTCAAGTAAGCCAACGGGGCTTGACTCTGCCAATAATCAAACGGCGGGTTCAACCCTAACGAGCCGGCGCTGTTCATCCAACCCTGTTCCAACCCTAATTCGCGCTTTGAGATCAGTTCCATCGCTGCTTACCCGTTCATCTGCCCTTCGACCGCCGACCAATCCACCTGAGATGCATCCAACACCGCACCATTTCGGCAGGTCAGCAACCAATTCCGCCGAGTTGGGACAGCGCACAAACCACATTCCGCCATACCGCCGCAAATGACTGTTCCCGATATCATCACCTCCACCATCACTCTTCTCGAACGCAGGAGAGAATTCTCCTTGATAGTTTTGAAAAATTTACTGGCCGCCGTTATAGAACCCTGCACGGCAACATAATCGCTCCATTCCCACCATTCTTTCCATTGATCCAGAGCAAATACCTCTACCAACTCAGGCAGGCGCAGTGGACTTCTGACACCACAATAGACCACTTCGGCTGCTTGACGAAAGGCAAGGCGCATCAGTGGGATCAGGTAATGAACTCGCTGATCCAAGGACACACACGCAACCCTGCGGCCGGTTCTCGGCAGTACAAAACCGCGCCCAATCGGCCCTCGCAAACTCAGCCGGATGCCTGGCTGCCAGCCGGCAGGGATAGAACCCGCCAGATACCACTGTCCGTTCTCATCCATAGCCGGGTATAGAGCAGTTGGCAACAATTCGATCACGGGTTCAGATACGCCCAACCACAACTGACCGGCCGCTAGGGGTATGGGCTCACTCCCTGCCAGCCGGATAAACGCTTCACCCTGAACGGGAGAAGTCAGAATTTCATCCAGAATAAACTCTAAATTCATTGTTCCCTGATTGGAGAACCTGTTCTTGCTAGTATAATACAAGAGGTTGGACATCTTTCAAGGAGATTATGATGAACATCGCCAATTTATTTCAGGGATTTGCAACACTGGCATGGTTGTTATTCTTCGGGGTATTGGTGCTGGTACTGGTACGCGCCAGCCGCAACCGCCCGATCAAAAACGCTTCGGTTACATTGTTGAGTGTCTTGGTTTTAGCCATCCTCTTTACGGTTGTTTCAGCCGGTTTGGTATTCATCGAGCCGCAAGAGCGGGGGGTGGTCATTTCGGCCCTTTCTCCCCTCGGATATCGGGAACAGGCGCTTGAACCCGGTTTGCGCTGGATCATCCCATTCGCGGAAAGAGTGGTTCGCTACCCCATCTCTCGCCAAACCTACACCATGTCCGGTACGCCGCAAGAAGGAACGGTGATCGGAGATGCCTCGATTGCAGCGCGCACAGCCGACGGTCAGGTAATCTTTGTGGATGCCTCGGTCATCTTTGAGATTGATCCCGCCAAAGTCGTTCAGGTTCACATTCTTTGGCAGGATCGCTATGCCAACGAACTTGTCCGCGCTTTGGCTCGCGGTGTAATCCGCGATGCCGTTTCCCAATACGGCGTGGAAGAAGTTTACAGCAGCCGACGCGATGAAATGGCTCAATGGGTGTTTGAGCAACTCTCCATCAAGTTGGCAGAAAACGGCTTGCGTTTGGTGGACTTCGTGCTGCGCAACATTACTTTTTCACCGGAATACGCCGAGTCCATTGAACAGAAGCAAATTGCCGAACAGCGCGCCCAACAAGCCCGTTTTGTGGTAGAACAGAGACGGCAGGAAGCCGAACAAGCCCGGCAGGTTGCCCAAGGACGTGCTGATGCTGCCGTCATTGAGGCCAAAGGTGAAGCCGAAGCTCGTTTGATTCAGGCTGAAGCCGAAGCCAAAGCCTTGCAGGTAATCTCCGAAGCCCTCAAAGATAACCCCGAGTTACTCACCTATCAGTACATCACCAAACTTTCCCCCAACATTCAAGCCTTACTGCTACCCAGCAATGCTCCCTTCATCTTCCCGTTACCGGACTTGAATACACCGACAGTTTCTCCAACCCCTGCGCCGCAAGTGGTTGAACCAACTCCCACCCCATAAGGAGATGCAACCTGAAATCTCATGACCTCGCAACCCGCTAGTCCGCCCTCTGGCAAGCAAATCCGCCTGACCAGCCTGTCATCTTGCGCCGGTTGAGCATCCAAACTGCGCGCTGAAGCGCTGACGCAGGTTCTGCGTCCGGTTCGGGATATTTTCCAGCCAGCCGATTTTCCCAATCTGCTGGTGGGTTTGGATTCGCCCGATGACGCTGCTGTTTGGCGATTAGATGACCAGCGCAGTCTGGTGCTGACTACTGATTTTTTCACCCCCGTCGTGGATGATCCCTACGACTATGGCGCTATCGCCGCAGCCAACTCCCTCTCGGATGTCTATGCCATGGGCGGTACCCCCTTCCTCGCGCTCAACATTGCTGCCCTGCCGCCCGACTTGCCGACTGAAATCAGCAGTGAAATCATCCGTGGCGGCGCTGAAAAAGCTCGAGAGGCCGGGGTGGTCATCGCCGGAGGGCACACCATTCAGGATAAAGAACCGAAATACGGTCTGGTCGTTTTGGGCTGGGTTGAAAATGACCATCTCCTCACGAAAGGCGGGGTACATCCCGGTGACTATTTGGTACTCACCAAACCGCTCGGCTTTGGGGTAACTACCACAGCGCTCAAACGCCAAATGGCGACCGAGCGAGAAGTGGAAGAAGTCGTTGGATGGATGAAGCAACTCAATGCCGGTGCGGCTCAACTGGCGCATGAATTCGACTTGCAGGCCGCTACGGACATCACCGGTTTCAGCCTGTTGGGGCACGGTTTGGAAATGACCCGCGCCAGCAATTGTGCTTTTCGGTTGGACTTTTCAGCCATTCCCTTCGTTTCCTGCGCACGTAAATACGGCGAACAATGGACTTTTCCCGGTGGAGCGGCCGACAACCGATTGTATTTCAGTGAATGGGTGCGCTTCTCGCCGACATTGGATGAAGTCAGTCAAATGCTGCTGTTCGACCCGCAAACCTCCGGCGGTTTATTGATAGCCGTACCTCGCGAAAAGATTGACGCTGTGATGAAACGCGCTGAGCAGATTCAACAACCGCTTTGGGTGATGGGTGAAGCCATCGAAGGAACAGGCATTGAGGTTGTTTGAGTTCAATCATCTGGACGAATTAGCCTTCGCCTCCCGCCGCTCACCAGTGTTGGGCAGGCAGGGGATGTGTGCCTCCTCGCAACCGCTAGCAACCGCCGCCGGATTGGAGATTCTGAAACGGGGTGGCAATGCCGTAGATGCCGCAATTGGCATGGCTGCCGTGTTGAACGTCACCGAACCGGGTTCGACCGGATTGGGCGGAGATTGTTTTGCGCTGGTGTACGATAACCGTTCCCGTTCCGTATATGCCCTGAACGGCTCAGGTCGAGCGCCAGCCGCCCTGACGCTGGACCGGTTAGTGCGGGAAGGGCTGGGGGAACAACTCCCACCGCTGCACCCCTATACCATCACCGTCCCTGGCGCCTGCGCGGGCTGGTGCGATCTAAACGAGCGGTTAGGTCGTCTGCCAATCCACAAGGTGTTAGAGCCAGCCATTCGTCTGGCAGAAGAGGGCTTTCCGGTTGCGCCTCTCACCGCTTACTATTGGCAACGCGGTGTCGAAAGATGCTTGAACAAAGCCCTCAACGGAGAAGAGCTGACCATTGAGGGGCGCGCTCCACGTCCGGGCGAAATTTTCCGCAACCCCGGCTTAGCCCGAACGCTCAAAAAAATTGCCGAAGAGGGGAAAAAACCGTTCTATGAAGGCGAGATTGCCAGCGCCATCGTCCGGGTTGTTCAACAGGCAGGCGGCTGTTTGAGTGAGGCAGATTTAGCCAGCCATCAAAGCGCTTGGGAAGAACCCATCGCTGTGGAGTACCGCGGGGTTCACATTTGGGAATGTCCACCGAACGGTCAGGGCTTAACCGCGCTGCTGGCTCTGAATTTGTTATCCGGCTTCAATCTCTCCGACTTGCCTCCGTTCAGCGCTGAACGATTGCACTTGGAAATTGAAGCCCTGCGACTTGCCTTTGCGGATGCTTTTCACTACATTGCCGACCCCGCTTTCTACGACATTCCATTAAAAGCATTGCTCAGCCCGGAATATGCCGAAAAACGCCGTAAACGCATCAACCCGCGGCAGGCTGCTGAAACCGTGCAACACGGTCAACCGCTGGCTGCCAGCGATACCGTATATCTATGCGCAGTAGATGGTGAAGGAAATGGCTGTTCCTTCATCAACAGCAATTACATGGGATTTGGAACGGGTATCGTCCCGCGCGGCTGGGGGTTCTCCCTGCAAAATCGTGGGCACAATTTTCGTTTGCATCCCGATCACCCGAATGCTTTGGCGCCCGGTAAGCGTCCTTATCATACCATTATACCGGCGCTGGCTACCGATTCCAACGGCGACCTTTTTGGCGTTTTTGGGGTGATGGGCGGCTTCATGCAACCTCAGGGGCATGTACAAGTGGTGACTGGGCTGCTGGATGACCACCTTGATCCGCAAGCAGCCCTTGACCGCCCGCGCTTTTGCATTCAGGCTGATCGCAGCCTCGCGGCAGTGGCTTTGGAGGAAGGCATGCCTGACCAGACCTTCCGGCAGCTTCAAAACATGGGTCATACGCTGGAATTGGTCAGCGGCATGGGGCGCGCTCTGTTCGGGCGGGGGCAAATCATTCTGCGCGATTCGCAATCTGGGGTATTGTGGGGCGGCAGCGATCCGCGTGCGGATGGTTGCGCAATGCCGCTCGGCTGAAGTAAAATATAGAACAAATGGTTGAATTGGACGCCCATCTTCAGGGAATTTTGGACACCCTGCCGACCAAGCCCGGCTGCTACCTGATGAAAGATGCCGAAGGGCAGGTCATTTATGTCGGCAAAGCCATCAACCTGCGCAACCGCGTGCGTTCTTATTTCCACAGCGGTCAGGATCAGGACTTAAAAACCCGCCAATTAGTGCAGCGTATTCGCGATATCGAGTGGATTGTGGTGGGTTCCGAACTGGAAGCCCTGATCCTCGAGATGAACCTGATCAAGAAATACCGCCCGCGCTATAACATCCGTCTCAAGGACGATAAGCGTTACCCGTATATCAAAGTTCACTGGGCAGACCCCTTTCCAAAAGTAACCGTCACCCGCCAGATGGTACGGGATGGTTCACGCTACTTTGGCCCCTACACCAGCGTTTGGGCCGTACATCAAACCTTGGATGTGTTGCGGAGAATTTTCCCTTACCTGACTTGCGACCGGGCGATCACCGGCCAGGATGAACGCCCCTGTTTGTATTACGACATCAAACTGTGCAGCGGGCCTTGCATCGGGGCGATTGATCAGGCATCTTACCGTCAGATGATCAGCGACCTGTGCGAATTTCTGGAAGGACGCACCGCCCCAATTGTCGAACGCCTGCGCAGCGAGATGGAACAGGCTGCTGAGGAGCTGCGTTTTGAACGAGCGGCTGCTTTGCGCGACCAGATTTACGCCATTGAGCGAGTGGTGGAAAAACAAAAGGTGATCAGCAACGAACAAATTGACTCGGATGTGATTGCCATTGCCCGCGATAACGGAGAAGCCTGTGTCCAGGTTTTCTTCATCCGTTCGGGCAAATTGATCGGTCGCGAGTATTTCATCCTGGAAGGTGCGTTGGGAGAGCCAGATAAAGAAGTCATCGAAGAATTTATCAAACAGTTTTACTCTGAGGCTGCCAGCATTCCTCAGCAAGTATTACTGCCGCAGGAAGTCGAAGAAGCCCAGATTATCAGTCAATGGTTGCATAAGCGTCGCGGCGGCGAAAAGGTGGAATTGGTTGTGCCGCACAACGGTCCGCCGCAAGAATTGTTGCAACTGGCAACCGAAAACGCCCTAGAGACCCTGCGGGCGCTCAAAGCCCAGTGGGAGGCCGATACTCATCGCCAATCTCAGGCGCTGGCCGAGTTACAACAAGCTCTTGGATTGCCTCAACCACCCAATCGCATCGAGTGTTATGACATCTCCAACATGCAAGGAACGGCAGCCGTGGGCAGCATGGTGGTATTTGAACAGGGTGTCCCTCGCAAGGCGCTCTACCGCCGCTTCAATATTCAAACTGTGAGCGGGCCGGATGACTTTGCCAGCATGGAAGAAGTCCTCACGCGTCGTTTTCGGCGCTATCAGGCTGCTCAGCAGGAGCGCGAAGCGCCAGGCGCAAAACTCGACCCGGCTTTTGCCTTCCTGCCGGATTTATTGATCGTGGATGGCGGAAAGGGGCAGCTATCTCGCGCAGTAGCCGTGCTGCAAGCCTTTGAATTGCAGGACAAAGTTCCGGTGGTTGGTTTGGCAAAACAGCAGGAAGAAATCTTCCGTCCCGGTTACAAAGAATCGCTTCTACTTCCCCGTCACTCGCAGGCTTTGTTCCTCATTCAGCGTATCCGCGACGAAGCTCACCGATTTGCGATTACCGCCCACCGCAATCGGCGCGGTAAAACCGGATTGGCTTCTCGATTGGACGCCGTGCCGGGCATTGGGCCTGCGCGGCGCAAAGCCCTTTTGCAGCAATTTGGCAGCATCGAGGCGATTCAGCAGGCCAGTCTTGAAGAATTAATAAGCGTCAAGGGCATCAGCGAAGAAACGGCGATAGCCCTGAAAACCATGCTGGAATGAAGGCTGGTCATTCGACCTGTGCAGCGCGCGGTGCAGGCAAAGCCAGTTCTTCCTGCAAATTGAGCAGACGCGCGGAAAACGCCCACGTGATCAAACCCAGCGTTACCCCAAACCACAGAGTAGCCAGCCGGATGATCACCGTGGCGGCTGAGGCAATCGCTGGAGCCGCCCCGCCAACCAGAACCAGCATACCGGCAATCGAGGCCTCCGAAGCGCCCAAGCCGCCCGGCAGCGCCGAAACCGCCCCAACGACCGTTGAAAAAGCCAGAATAAAGACCGCATTGGAGAAAGTTTCCAGCGTAGCCGGCATTCCCAGCCCGGTCAAAATGAAGTAAAAACCGATTCCCTCCCCGAACCAGGAAACTGTCCCCAATCCAACCCCCACCAAGGCAGCCCGAGGACGAAAAAGAACAAAACTGCCTTCGTAAAACTCCCGCAAAGCCGGCACAGCCTTGCCGATCAGCGGCAAGCGTTCCGCAAATCCCAATATTCCCAATGCCAGGGAGCGAATCTGAGAAATGGCAATCCCAGCCAGCAGAATTCCCAAAATCACGCTGAAAGCCGGCCAGTACTGCGGGTGAGCAATCACCCCTAAAACGGAAAGCATCAAAACGGCTAAACCATCACTGACCCGCTCTGCGACAATCAAGGAAACGCCGCGCGCTACCGGCAGGCCGGTTTGCTGTTCTAACCAAATCCCTTTGAAAACCTCGCCAACTTTACCGGGGGTAACCGCCAGTGGAAAACCGGCCACAAAAATTTGCAAACTGCGCCGCCAATCGAAACCGCGCACCCCGACCTGATGCAGGTAATACTGCCATTTGAGAAAACGCAGCGTGTAGTTGAAAAGCGTAAACAGCAACGCCAGAGGGAAAATCCGCCAATCAAAGGTTTGCAAGAGAGCGCCTACTTCCCGCACATCACCCAGCAGGGTCAACCCAACCATCACCACAATCCCCAGCAAAAGACCGGGAACCATCCGGCGAAGCACGGAATTTTTCTTAGTGGCTTGATTTTGATTAGCCAAATCGGACATGCCCCCGATTATACCTGAACTACCCTTCGAGTGACAAAGGTAAAACTGGACTGTGGACTGCCAGACCAGCATGGTATAATAAAAAGGTATTCTCTGGCTACCATGAAATTCAACATCACTCTCAAGCCGATATTCCCACATCAACAAATTGCAGGAGGAGAAACGTGAAACGCTCAGTCTATTGGATTCTGTCCGCTTTGTTTGTGGCTGCGCTGGTGTTAAGCGCTTGTCAGCCAGCCGCTACCCCTACCGCTGCGCCTGCTCCCCAGGATGGATACCCTGTCGAGCCGCAACCCCAGCCAACCGCTCCACCTCAGCAGGCATATCCTGCCCCCTCCACGACCACCGTGCGGGTAGCGACGGACGCCACCTTCCCGCCCTTTGAAATCGTGGATGAAGCCACGAAGGAATTAACCGGTTTTGACATTGAGTTGTTGAAAGCCGTCGCTGAAAAAGCCGGCTTCCAACTGGAATGGAGCAATCTGCCGTTTGATTCGGTGCTGGCAGGTCTGTCTCAATGCCAGTTTGATCTCGCCATTGCCGCCATCACCATCACGGATGAACGCAAGCAGCAAATGCTATTCTCCGATCCCTACATCAACGCCGGTCAGATCGTGGTCATTCGCAAGGGGGATGAAACCATCCAATCCAAAGATGATTTGGCAGGTAAAACCGTGGCGGCTCAGTTGGGCACCACCGGAGAAATTGAAGCCCGCAAAATCCCGAACGTTACCTACAAACCCTATGACACCTACGATCTGGCATTCCTCGACCTGGCTAACGGTCAGGTGGATGCCGTCATCGCCGATTATCCCACCGCGCTGGGCTTCATTGGTCAAAATCCGGAAAAATTGACCACTGTTGGTGAAGTCTTCACCGATGAATCCTACGGCATTGCCATTTGCAAAAATCGGGAAGACCTGCTCGCCCCGATCAACGCCGCTCTGGCCGAACTCAAGAACGAAGGGGTCATTTCCGAACTTGAAATGAAATGGCTGGCAGGTGAGTAAACCTGACTCTCGAAACCGATGACATGCACGGGCAGATGGCAGGATGATCCAAAACCGCCTCTGCCCGTGCTTTGTTGATGGTTTTACAAGGTCCTTTTAGGAGGCGTCTAGGCATGCAAACGGCTAATCCCCTTCAAGCCAGTTCAACGGCTCGGAAAACCCAAATTGATCAATGGTGGCTGCTGGTTTTTGCCGTCATCGCGCTGATTGTTTTTCTGGTCATCAGTCAGCCCGATCCTTATCAGCGCATTCTTGTCTTCGTTGAAGATGGTGTGTGGGTCACCCTGCGCACCACAATGATTTCATTTATTCTTGTCCTGATCCTCGGCTTGCTGGTAGCGTTAGCTCGTCTATCCAAATTTTGGCTACTGCGCGGCATTTTCACCATTTATGTCGAAATCATCCGCGGTATTCCGGTGCTGGTACAACTCCTCTTTTGGTATTTTGCCTTTCCTCCCATCATTCAAAATTTGGGAACTTCTCTGAACAGCCCGGCGTTAATCAACTACAAAGCCGACCCCAACTTCATGGCGATTCTTGGGCTGACGATCTGCTACGCAGCCTACATGAGCGAGGTGTACCGCGCCGGCATTCAAAGCATTCCCAAAGGTCAGATGGAAGCCGCCCGCAGTTTGGGTATGACCTACGTTCAGGCAATGCGCTATGTCATTCTTCCGCAAGCCATCCGCGTCATCCTGCCGCCCGTGGGCAATGAATTCATCACGCTGCTCAAAGACACCTCTCTAATCAGTGTGGTCGCCGTTTCCGACCTCACCCGCCGCGGTCGCGAGTTCATGGCATCCAACTTCATCCCGATTCAGCCGTGGATCATGGTATCCTTACTATACTTGGTGATGACGCTCATTTCGGCGCGGGTTGTTCACTACATTGAGCAAAAAACCAAAATCGAGAGGTAAGCCCAATGACCTCTGAACCCATTATTCACATTGAAAATGTCCATAAACGCTTTGGAAGCGTCCACGCTTTGCGCGGGGTGAATCTGGATGTTTATAAAGGTGAAGTGATCGTGATCATCGGTCCATCCGGCTCGGGTAAATCCACCTTGCTGCGCTGTATTAACCGTTTGGAAGAATTCGATGAAGGTAGAATCGTGGTGGACGGCATTCCCCTGGATACAGCGGCCAACATCAATGCTGTGCGCACCGAGGTCGGTATGGTTTTCCAGCAATTTAACCTTTTCCCGCATCTGACTGTTTTGGAAAATATCCTGCTGGCTCAGCGGATCGTGCGCAAGCGCAGGAAGGAAGAAGCCACCCGCATCGCCATGGATTTACTGCACAAAGTCGGCATTCCCGACAAGGCTAACAATTACCCGATCCAGTTATCCGGCGGGCAGCAGCAACGGGTGGCCATTGCCCGCGCGTTGGCGATGAACCCAAAAATCATGTTGTTCGATGAACCAACCAGCGCGCTCGACCCGGAGATGATTCAGGAAGTGCTGGATGTGATGCTGGCTTTGGCGCGGGAGGGTATGACCATGGTCGTCGTCTCGCACGAGATGGGCTTTGCGCGGGCGGCGGCTCATCGCGCGATTTTGATGGATGAAGGACAAATTGTCGAAGAAGCGCCACCGAACGTCCTGTTCACCAATCCCAAACAGGAACGCACCAAAGCTTTTTTGAGCAAAGTCCTTCACTAAAACCACAGGAGCGCGGCTTTCCCAACTCATCAAAATCCCCCCCATTCCCGTTTGATTTTTGTCTGTCCCGAACGGTATAATCAAAACAACCTGCCCCAGCATTATCCATTGACTTGACCTGCAAAACCCATGATGAACCATCCCTCACCCGCAATCACATCTTCCCAGCGCTTCGATCCGCGTCAATGGGTTGTGCGAGTTCTGGTGGCAGCCCTATCGGTTTTGTTCATCCTGAGTTTGCCCCAATCCACCCGCGCCCAATCCATTCAATCCACCCAATTGACCCTGCAATCGCCGGCTGCCTGCCCAGCCAGCGGCTGCGCCGCTGGCCAAACGCTCAACCTGCGCGCTTCCTTTGACCTCACGGCTTACCTGTCCCCGCCAGACCCAAACGTTCAAGTTTGCATCTATACCCCTATCAACTGGTCGGCCACAGCCTTACGCATGGGGTTGACCGGTGGTGTGACCGGCAGCCCTTACCAAAGCGGCATCAGCAACTGCTCCGCCGCGCCGACGGGTTATACCTTGTTAGGTGGAGCTCAAGCCACACTGGCTGCCGGCGCCTTTGGGGATTGGCTGGATTTCTCCTTCCGCATCGGGAACACCGCCACCGCCAGCGGTTCCATCCTCATGCGAATACTGGAACGAACAAGCAGCGGTTGGCAGCAAACCAGCCAGGCCTTTTTGGGCATTGCCGTTACGCCAACCGCCGATGTCGTCTATGTCGCCAATGATGCGGCCACTTGCGGAGCGAGTTCGCCTTGTTACGTCAACTCCGCTGAAGATTTGCCTGAAGGTTTGGGCACCGGTTTGAAGGATGCAATTGACTCGCATCCCTTGCCCTCCCAACCCGTGACCATTCGGATTGCGGGCAATTACCTGATCAAAAATAACGCCGTGGTCTTAGATAAGCCCCATACCATTGAGGGGGTTAACAATGCTCAGATAACCTATCTCGGCGCTGAATGCAGTCAGCCAATGCTGCGGGTCAGCGCGGGAGCAACACTGCGGGATTTGAACATCAACGACGGAACTTGTGTCACCACGAACCGCACCCTCATTCAGGTAGAAAGCCCGGATACGGTGCTCATCATCTCCAACAATCTGACCGACGGTCAGGATGCGGTTCGGATTTTAGACAACAGCGGAGAAGTGATCCTGCATTTCAACCACATTACCGGAAACGCTGGCTATGCCGTTTGGAGACAAGCGGGCACGGGCAGCGGCAGCGTTCAAGCGGTTGCCAACAATTTTTATGCCAACCGCAGTAGTATTCAAGTGGAGTGCAACAATAAGGGCCGCGTGGATCATAATTTCTGGGGCTTCGGCGTTGACCCACTCTCGGCAATTTCACAATGCGCCTTTAGCCGCGGCAAGCAGCTGGGCGCGCCGGCTCTGCCGCGCAGCAATGAGCCTGGCGTCAGCGCCGAAAAAGTGACGGTCACTGCCAACAAAACCTACAGTAGTGATGGCCGGCTTGCCTTTCAACACGGCGCAGACGATAACGACTTTGATCTCTTCATTGTCAATCATGGCGCGGGCGCGCCTGAAAACGTCCCCTTTACGGGCGGGCTGCCGGGCAGCCTGACCGCCTGCTCCAATCATTACGATATTTTCCTTGCCAGTGAGGGTATCACCCCGCCTGCGTTGTTGGATTTGTTTTTCCGCTACGACTCGACCAGTGGCTGCGTCGCCACGGTTGAGAGTGCAGCCTACTGCGGAAGCGGCAATATGGCCTTATTCCCACTTTGGTGGTATGACCCGGCTGGAAATGTTACCGATGGCTGGGATACAACCGGTCAAAACCCGGCCGGCAGCGGCGCGGGCGGAGCAAGCGGTCAAACGACAGTCTGCGACACTGATTCGAAAGAAATCAAAGTATCCCTTCAGGCGGGTGGACGCCCCAACGCCATTTTAGATTTGAATTACACCCCCTTCGTGGTGGGGCTGTTGCCGCTGCCCTCCAGCGTCATTTTCAGCCAATTCACTGCCATCGCCGGAGACACCCAAGCAGCAATCCAGTGGACCACTGTTAGTGAAGTCAATACCAGCGGTTTTTATCTGCTGCGCAGTCAAAGTGAAAGCGGCGGTTTCAGCCGGGTCAGCCCGTTCATCCCGCGGCGCGGGTCGGGGATTGGCGGCGCCTTTTACGAGGTCGTAGACAGCGGTCTGACCAATGGTACAACCTACTACTACCGCTTGGAAATCGTCAGTTCAAGTCAGGAGTCTTCCTTCAGCGGCGTAATCAATACGATTCCGCAGCAAGCCACCCCGACGGCCACTTTCACATCCACCCCAACTTCTACATCCTCTCCCTCACCAACGGAAACTTTTACATCCACGCCCACGCCCACCGCCACGGGGACGCAATTCACCCTAACGCCAACGGCCTCAGCAAGCCCAACGCAAACGCTTACACCTACCATCACACCGACCGGCAGCATTACCGCCACCCCCACGGTAACCTTTACCCTCATCCCCACCCGCACTCGAACCCGCACACCAGTCATTTATCCGACGGCGGTTTACCGCTCACCCACCTTACCCCCCACCCGCACCCGTTTCCCGACCCGCACCTTTACGCCGTTTGGCGGCACGCCCGGCACTAACACCCCCACTTTGGAAGGTTACCCCGCCCCGGGGGGCACCGACAGCATAACCCCGAATCGAACCCTCAGCCCGCAGCCAACCCTGCCGCCTCAAGGCGGTTACCCGATAGGCGAAGACACACCCATCCTGCCCACTGGCGATGGATACCCACCGCCCGAACCGAACCAAACCCAATCAACCAGCACGGCGGAAAACCTCCCCCCCCAACCCACCTCCTCAACCCTGACTGCTTCAGCCACTTTTTCTCCTCCCCTGCCGCCGTCTGGAAGCGCCAATCCGCCCTTTGTGATCTCCTTCGTTAGAGAGTATTGGCAGTACTTTTTAGCAGCGCTGATTGCGGAGATTCTGATCCTCGCGGCGGCAGGCGTTTATTTATACCGTAAAGGTTTGCTGCGGTTTCCACTGTTGACAAAGAAAAATCAGGCAGATCAATAAACCATCCTCTTCTAACAGCGGGGATTTTGACATTTGGCTTCTTTTATGCTATTCTTTGCACCTGTAATACAAATCATGAACTCTCAATCAATTCTTTGGAGCAGGTATGCAGCGCGAGCGCATCTCAGAAAACGTTTACTGGTTTCAAAGTGAAATTTACGCCCAGGTTACGGCAGGCGCAATAACCGGCCCTCAATGGGCGGTGGTGATTGATACGCTGGCAATCCCCGAGGAAACGATTGCCATGCGTTCCTTCATCGAAGAGACCTTGGGCGTGCCGGTGCGCTATGTCATCAACACCCATCACCATGCCGATCATACCTGGGGAAATTGCTTCTTTCCGGGTGCGACGGTGATTTCTCATGCTCTCTGCCGCGAATTGATGGAACTGCGCGGCCCTGCCTCTCTGGAATCGGCACGCCGCCAAAATCCGGCTTTCAAACAGGTCAAATTGGTTTTCCCCCACCTCACCTTTGAAGGCGGTGATCTTTCATTGCGGATTGGTAAAAAGAACCTGATCCTTACTCACATGCCCGGTCACAGCCGCGATGGAATCGCGGTTCTGGTCGAAGAAGACCGCGTTCTATTTGCTGGCGACGCTTTTTTGCCTTTGCCCTATGTGGTGGATGGCGACCCGGATGTTCTGAGTGAAACCATCCGCAAAATTGGCAAAATGGGATTGGAAAATATCATACAAGGCCATGGAGACATCATCCTACGCGGTGAGATTGACGATGCCGTACAGGAAAACCTGAATTACCTGAACAATGTGCGCAAAGCCGTCCGCACCGCTGTCCGCCGTAAAAATCCTTTAGAGGCGCTTTCGACCATTGACATTGAATCGTGCGGAAAAAGCCGCGTCTACCTTGGCGGACTTGCTGAGGAACTTCACAAACGCAATGTGCGCTTCCTTTTCAAACAAATCGCTGCCGAAGAGGGAGTGGTGATCACCCCAGCCGATTAAAGGGGTTTTCCAGCATGTTTTTGGCGATGACGGTTTGCTTGGAGCGAACCGTTTTCTTTTTGCTGCTCCTTGCGTTTTTGCAGATAGGCCCGCAAACCAACCGCTCGTTCTGTACCATTCCGCAGCCGCTGGATGTTGGGACGCAGTGACCACATCACCGCAGCCAGCGCTCCCACCCCAAAAGCCACATATTCCCACGGCGAAAGCCCTTGCACGGATCGCACCAGGAAGATGATCGTTGCAAAAAAGGCGATGCTCATGGTTGTTATCGAAGCATATCCAATTCCAACATATACCAGTAAGCCTAACGGGAAAATGATTAAGGCTGCCGGTGGGAAAAGAGCAAGAGTAGCCCCGAAAGCCGGAGCGCCACCTGCTCCGCCGCGCAATCGAATACCTCCCTTTGCGCGCGACTCGATTAAAAAGACGGAATAGTTATGTCCAAGGATTGCCAGTAAACCTGCGGCAGCGCGCACCCATACCTGCTCGGGGAACACATAAGCGGCCAGCCATACGGCCGCCGAGCCTTTGAGAATATCAAAAATCGCTGTAAAAAGCCCCGCCAGAAAACCAGCCGCACGCATGGCGTTGGTGCCGCCCGTTCGGCCGCTTTCAATTTGACGCAGGTCTTTGCCGCGCGCTATCCAGACAATCACCAGGCCAAACGGCACTGACCCGATAATGTACGCCACCAGTAAAACCAATCCAACAGATAACCATCCTTCCATGTATCTCTTCCTCCAGCGTTTATAACCCGTAACTTTCCATTGAGTTACGGTTCTGACAGGATTAGAGGAATTTCTCGATAATCCTCTCCCTCAATTATAAATCCTTTGACGCCCCAATGGTTTTCGTCCATTGGCGACCAGATCAGCATAGCCGTGCCGGGGTAGGCAAATTCCCGAATATCCGTTTCTGAGGGATGATCCGGCCCCATCGGGTGAGAATGAAATGCGCCGATCATCTCCAGCCCCTGCTGCTCCAACCACTCGAAGGCTTTGAGCATCTCGATCGGCTCCATGTAATACCGAACCGGGCTGTGAGCCTGATTGGTGATGGGTAAGACGACCTCAACCTGATTTTCTTTCCCACCCAGCATCCCACAGGCTTCTTCGGGCAGGTTTTTAAGAATATGGTCTTGCATTTGCTGCAAATGCCGGGCTAAAAGGTGCAAGCGTTCCAAAATTAAGCCCTCACCAACAAAGACACCCCAACCAGTAATACGGCCATCACCAGCGGTTCAATCCACACAAAGCGCAATCCGCGGCCCTCCTCCAAACCGGCTGCCAAACTGGTAAGGCCGTACGCGGCTGCCAGCAAAAACAAACCAAATCGTAATGGCGTAAGCGGCAGGTAATGCAGGCCAACCGCCAATTGGCTGACCACCAAAGTGATGCCCGCAGCCCAGGCAGGATACCATCTTCCACCGCTGCGCAGATAGAGAGAACGCAGGCTGATTAGAAAAAGAGACGGCGCAAGGGTCAAGATCAAGGTATAAAGTCTTAAGCCGGCGGCGTGGACACTCACCGCCAGCACCAGATACAAGGCGAAGGATACAGCAGTCAGACCAATGGACGCCGGGGCATGGCGGATGTCCTGAGCATCTACCACAATGTATTCAGCCAGCACGACCATCAAAAAAAGCACCCCGCCCAGGGTGAAAACCACCCACCATTCTACCCCAACTTGAAGGGTGGTTAGGGGCACACCAATCGCCCAAGCCGTCAGGGCTGGCAGTAACCAGTGGGGCAAACGGACATTACCTTCCAAATGAGGGTGAGACTGAATCAGCCAGTCGGTACCGGCAGCCGCGATGAGTGAAACCAGTACAGCCACGATGGTGGAAAAGTTCAGGCGCAACTCGAACAGAAAGCCGGGCAGTTGTAAACTGACCAGACGCTCCGGCAGGGAAACAAAGGGCGTCAGGACATATCCCAGCAGGATGACAGCTGCGACAACGCTCAAGCGGTCTGCATCGGGTAAGTGACGATGGGATTGCATATTCCGATTTTACCGCCGAGCGGCAATCCCTGCCAGATAAGATGAGTATGGTAAAATAAATCTTGTATGGCATCCGAAGCAGATATGAATTTGATCAGTCCACCCCGCCTGATTCCAGCGCTCAGCGCGGGGTTCAATACCGTTGCCGGAAAAGTTTATCTCATTTTGTTGCCGGTATTGCTGGACGTATTTTTGTGGCTCGGTCCTCAATTCCGGGTTGACCGCTTGTTTACCCCTTTGTTGACCGAATACGCCCATACCATCAGCCGTTTCGCCTCGGCAGAAATCGCCCAGCAGGTGAACGATCTGACGGAGCTGTGGATTGAAAATTTGAAGACCTACAACCTTGCCAGCGCTTTGCAAACTTTTCCCATCGGTCTGCCCAGCCTGATGGCAAACCGCACGGGTGATGCGACGCCGTTTGGTCAGCCCGCTGTGCTGGAGATCAACTCCTTCTCGGCCGCTTTGGGCTGGTGGCTGCTTTTCCTTGTGGTTGGTTTTCTGATGGGTTGTCTTTTCCTGAATACCTTGGCGCGTTCATCCGGCGATACACCGATTAAATTTGAGTTCAAAGCCTTTGCGATTCAATCCCTTCTGTGCGCTGTATTTATTCTGACCATCCTTTTAGCGATTATTCTGGTCAGCCTGCCGGCCTCGGCAATCATATCCCTTCTGGCAATGATCAATGCCAGTTTAGGTAGCATTGCTTTGCTGGCAGCGCTCTTCTTGATGGTGTGGATTTTCATACCGTTGATTTTTACCCCCCACAGCATTTTTCTCGGCCAGCGCAACCTGATGGTTTCTGCCCTGACTAGTGTCCGACTGGTTCGCAATCATCTGACAGGCAGCAGCCTCTTTTTGGTTGCCGCCATCATAATTGCGCAAGGCATGGATATTTTATGGAAGATTCCGCCCGCCAATTCATGGTTGACACTGGTTGGTATTTTGGGCCATGCCTTTATCTACACCAGCCTGCTGACCGCCAGTTTTATTTACTTTCGCAACGGTTTGCGCTGGCTGATGGAATTAATCAAACAACAAAGTGCAAGAATGGTGCAGGCATAACCACTCAAACCCTTCCCTTCACAAATTCAGGGGGAAGGTCAAGGTGTTAAGTTATTTGGAGGATTATCCGTGGCTCAATCTATAGACCTCTCTTCGTATGGCGCAAAAGACATTCAGGTGCTGGAAGGCCTCGAAGCCGTCCGCCGTCGTCCGGGTATGTACGTTGGCGGTACTGACCTCAAAGCCCTCCATCATCTGGTTTATGAAGTGGTGGATAACTCGATTGACGAAGCCCTTGCCGGTTTCTGTGATCGGATCATTGTGACAATCCACCCCGATAGTTCGGTAACGGTGGAAGACAATGGTCGGGGTATTCCGGTGGATATTCACCCCGAAAAGAAAAAATCGGCGCTGGAAGTGGTCATGACCACCCTGCATGCCGGCGGTAAATTCAGCCATTCCAGTTATAAAGTTTCCGGCGGTCTGCACGGCGTTGGGGTTTCGGCGGTCAATGCCCTTTCGGAGTGGTGCGAAGTGGTCGTCTGCCGCAACGGTCAACGCCACTTCCAGCGATATGAACGCGGCATCCCCCAGGAAGCGGTCAAGGTCATTGGCAAATGTGAACCGAACCGAACCGGAACAACCACCACCTTCAAATTCGATCGCGAAATTTTCAAAGATGATGTAGATTACAAATTCGAAACGCTCAGCCAGCGCTTCCGCGAGATGGCCTTCGTGACCCGTAAGGTGCTGATTCGCTTGGTGGATGAGCGCAACAACCGCGAAGCGACCTTCTTCTTCGAAGGTGGCATCATTTCGTTTGTGCGCTATCTCAACCGCAATCGCACCACCCTCCACCCCGTGTTTTTCGTTGAAAAAGAGGTGGACAACATCGGTATCGAGGTTGCTGTACAATATACCGATGCCTATGCCGAGTCGGTCTATTCCTTTGCCAATACCATCAACACCATTGACGGCGGCACGCACATGACCGGTTTGCGCACGGCTATCACCCGCGTCATCAACGATTATGCCCGCCGCAACGGCCTGCTGAAGGATGCCGATCCCAACTTCACTGGCGACGACACCCGCGAGGGCATGACCGCCATTGTCAGTATCAAGCACCCCGATCCGCAGTTCGAAAGCCAGACCAAGGTCAAGTTGATGAACCCGGAAGTTCAGACCTATGTGCAGCAGGTAGTGGGTGAGGCATTTTACGCTTTCCTCGAAGAAAATCCCTCCGCCGCCCGTGCCATTGTTCAAAAATGCCTTACCTCTGCTCGTGCGCGGGATGCCGCTCGCAAAGCGCGCGATCTGGTCATCCGAAAATCCGCACTGGAAAGCCTGACACTGCCCGGCAAACTGGCAGACTGCTCTGAACGCGATCCAAACAAGACTGAACTGTACATCGTCGAAGGTGAAAGCGCAGGCGGTTCAGCCAAACAGGGACGTGACCGCCACTTTCAGGCAATTTTGCCGCTGCGCGGTAAGATCCTCAATACCGAACGCGCTCGGTTGGACAAAATCCTCTCCAACAACGAAGTCAAAGCCCTCATCTCTGCTCTCGGCACAGGTATTGGTGAGAACTTCGATCTATCCGGCCTGCGCTATGGACGAGTGATCATCATGACCGACGCCGATGTGGACGGCAGCCACATCCGCACTCTTCTGCTGACCTTCTTCTTCCGTTACATGCAGCCGCTTATCGAAGCCGGTCATCTCTACATTGCCCAGCCGCCGCTCTACCGGATTGCCTACAAAAATCAGGTGAAGTATGTCTATACCGAAGCGGAGAAAGACAAGGTTTTGAAAGAGTTAGGGGTTTCTGCCGATAAGGTTTCCATTCAGCGTTACAAAGGTTTGGGTGAAATGAACCCGCAACAATTATGGGAAACCACCATGAATCCCTCCAACCGCACTCTTCTCTCGGTCAGTATCGAAGATGCCGCAGCAGCCGACCGCACCTTTGACATGCTAATGGGCGAGGCCGTCCCTCCCCGCACCCGATTCATTACCACGCATGCTCGCAATGTCCGTAATTTGGATGTCTGATTCTGATTCAAATTTCACCAATTTTGGAGGAGTCCGATCATGCCGCTCGCTCAATTATTCCGTGCCGAAGACCTTAGAGATTACATTATCCGCTTCTTTACCCGCCTGAATGTCACCGAAGAACACGCCCGCATTGCTGCGGACGTGTTGATTTCTGCGGATTTACGCGGCGTCAGTTCTCACGGCATTATCCGCCTGCACAGTTATTACGGAAGCCGCATCCTGAAAGGGTTGATTGATCCCGCCTCCCCCTACCAAATCGTGCGTGAAACCCCCACCACCCTGTTGGTGGACGGCGGAAATGGATTGGGCATGGTGGTCGGTTACCACACCATGCAGCGGGTCATTCAGAAAGCCAAAGAAAACGGGGTTGCGATTGCTTCGGTACGCAACAGCAACCACTATGGAATTGCCGGCTACTATGCCATGATGGCCTTACCACATGAGATGATTGGAATCTCCTTCACCAATGCCCAGCCGCTGGTAGCTCCCACCTATGGACGAACCCGCGTCCTCGGTACCAACCCAATTGCCGTGGCTGCTCCCGCGCTCAACGAACAACCCTACGTGCTGGACATGGCTACCAGTATCGTCCCGATTGGAAAAATCACCGTGTACGACAAAGCCGGCGAAAAGATTCCCGAAGGCTGGGGAATTGACCAGAACGGTCATGTGACCACCGACCCGAAAGCCGTACTGCAGGGCGGGGCGCTCCTTCCTTTGGGCGGCACCGACATCATGCGCGGCTACAAAGGTTATGGTTTGGCCCTGTGGGTGGACATTTTTTCTGGGGTGCTTTCGGGAGCAGCCACCGGACCATTCGTAGGTTCGATTGGAAAAGATCAACCTGCCAACGTGGGTCATTTCTTTGCTGCCATTCGCATTGACGCCTTTCGTGACCCCCAGGAATTCAAAGCCGACCTGGACCGCCTGATCCAAACCCTCAAAAACGCCCCCAAAGCCGAAGGGCAGGAACGTATCTTCATTCATGGTGAAAAAGAATTTGAATTGGAGGCGCTGAACCGCCAGCGCGGTATTCCCTTGCTGGTCGAGGTGGTCAAAGGCTTGCGTGAAGCTGGCGAACAGGTAGGTGTGCCATTTGACCTAGAAGTGCTGGGAGAAACTGCCGGCGAGGAAGAATAGAGCCAATCAGGTTTCTTGCAGCAAAATGAGAACTTCGTAACCTTCCAGTGGCAACAACATTCCATCTTTGAGTGGCGGAAGATGGTCACGCCGATTGGATAAAAGCAACTTCCAGCCCGCCCGTCGAACCATGCTACCCATAGCAAACCGCACCGGACGTTTACCAAAGTTGAGCGCAACCAGAATGGTCTGCTCAGCATTCTGTCGCAGATAAGCCAATAAGCGCTGGGGTTCATACGTTAGAGGTTGGAAAAAGCCATTTCTCAACGCCGAGTGTGTCTTGCGTAATTGAATCAGCCGGCGGTAAAAGTGATAAAGGGAGTCCGGTTGATTTTTCTGAGCCAGTACATTGCGCTGGCGGTAGTTTGCGTGTACCGGCAGCCACGGCTGGGCCGAGCTAAAGCCAGCGTTGGGACTGTCATCCCACTGCATTGGCGAACGACAGCCATCGCGCCCTTTGTAAAACGGCCAAAATCGCTTTCCCACCGGATCCTGTACCATATCACGAGTAATCGGAATGTCACGCATTCCAATTTCCTCACCGTAGTAGAGGAAAGGAGTACCGTGCTGAGTAAGCAGTAGCGCGGCGGCTACTTGGAGGCGGTTATCATCCTCCCCTTGCCCGTGGCGAGTTGCCGAGCGCGGGTTGTCGTGATTATTCAACACATACGTCGGCCAGCCTTCTGGCTGCAAGGCTTGCTCCCAATCCTGAATAGCCTTCAGAAAGCGTGCCGGTTTCCATGGACAATGAAGGAAGGTGAAATCAAAGGTGGCGTGCAGCAAACCAGCTGCGCAGTAAGAGGCGGCTTTTTGAGGGGTAGAAAGAAAAGTTTCCCCCACCGCAAACCGCTCTGGATAGGAATCGAGAATGGCGCGAATCTCGCGCAGTAAGGGGAACATCTCTGGCTGATCACAATCGTAAATGTGTTTTTGCCGGTCAAAACCGCGCAAGCCAATCGCTGGTGGATTATCGGGGAAATCAGGATGCTTGAAATACATATTGAACACATCCAGACGGTAACCATCCACACCGCGGTCGCACCAAAAACGGAACACATCCAGCAGAGCTTTTCGTACCTGCGGGTTACGCCAGTTGACATCCGGCTGCTCTTTATAGAACATGTGATAGTAGTACTGGCCGGTATGAGAGTCCAGTTCCCATGCGCTGCCGCCGAAAATGGACTGCCAGTTGTTGGGAGGGCCGCCATCCGGAGCAGGATCACGCCACAGGTAATAATCGCGGTAGGGACTCTCGCGGCTGCTTCGCGATTGGACAAACCAAGCGTGCTGGTCTGAGGTGTGATTCAACACCAAATCCAATACAATCCGAATCCCCCGCTGATGAGCTTCAGCCACCAGCGCATCAAAATCAGCCAGCGTGCCGAACTTTGGGTCAATGTCAAGATAGTTGCTGACATCATAGCCGAAATCTACATCCGGCGAGGGGTTGATCGGCGAAAGCCAGATGGCATCCACACCCAATTCAGACAGATAGTCCAAACGGCTGCGGATTCCGTTCAAATCACCGATGCCGTCGCCGTTACTATCCGCAAAGGAACGCGGATAGATTTGATAAATGACACCATCCCGCCACCAAACATACTGATTATTCATCCTCTTATCCTATCCTTTGAATAGTGCGCTATATCAGGAAGAGTGCAGAAAATCGAGCAAAATACGATTGAATTCATCCGGCTTTTCACGCTGCGGCCAGTGACCGCAAGCCGGCAAAATTTCCAAGCGCGATCCGGGCAGATTGGCATGAGCCTCTCGGGCGCATTCCAACGGCACCAATCGGTCCTGCTCTCCATGAATGAATAAAGTCTCTGCCTGAATTTCACCCAAACGATCCAAATAATTGGTTCGTAAACGGTCGCGAAGCGCTTCATGGCGCTGAAAAGACCGAAAAGCCTTGCCCGCCTGTGGACGCCGAATTTCTTCATACACCTCATTGACCAGCGTTTCTGAAAGGGCATTTGGATCGTAAAAAATCTGTTGTAAGGATGCCCGCGTCAGGGCTTTACTGCGCCCCAGCAGCCACCATGAAAATCGGTTCAACCATTCCATCCGCACCAGGTAGTAACCCCACACCCCACCGGGATAGTGGCGTTGAATCCCGTAGCTATCCACCGGCACAAGCCTATCAACCCGTTGAGGGTAGGACAGTGTGAACCCGATTGAAATTCCCCCACCCATGGAAACTCCAACCAAGGTAACCCGTTCCTCTGCCAAATGATCCAGCAATCCTTTGACTGTGTTAATGTAGTAATCCAGCGTATATTCCACGCGGGGAGTATCACTTTTACCATAGCCGGGCAGGTCAGGAGCAATCACCCGAAAACGAGTAGAAAGCGCCAGAATGACCGGCTGCCACGAAAGCCAAGCCGAATCGGTGCCGCCGCCATGAAGTAGCACAATCGTATCCCCCTCTTCACCGGCAGTATATAGGTGAATGTTGGTATTTTCAATTTTGATCCAAAAATCTTCGATAATCGTCATCGCTCCCTCCCACGTCATAAATAAGCATACCCGAGAGATGGGATTTTTGTCAAAAGTTTTAATCGAATCATTAATTAAATTTCTTGCTTGTTAACAAAACCTGTGATAGAATTAGATCGCAAGGCAAAAGAAAGAGGACCGCATCGAAAAGTGGGCAACCCCCACTTTTCTGCTTAGTAACCGCAACGATCTGGAGAAAGTGGAAGCATGAAGAACGAATTTACACTGGCGTTCAATGAAGTATTGGAAGAAAAACAACTTCCAAAAGAAGTGATTCTCAAAGCGCTCGAATCAGCGATGGTTTCGGCTTATCGCCGCGCAGTGAACGCTTCCAATGCTCAACATGTGGAAGCCAAAGTAGACATTGAAACCGGCAAAGTGACCATTTATGCCGAAAAAGAAATCGTCGAAGAAGTGGAAGACCCGCGCACCGAGGTGAGCCTCGAAGAAGCCCGTAAAATCAACCCGGATGCGCAATTGGGCGGCATGATTGTGGTGGAAAGTACCCCGCGCGATTTTGGGCGAGTAGCTGCCCAAACTGCCCGTCAGGTGATTCAGCAGCGCATCCGCGATGCTGAACGTCAGGCACAGTTGAATTACTACCAGAAACAGCTCGGCGAAATTGTCAGCGGGGTAGTGCAAGCCGTCAGCGCCCAAGGGTTGACCATCGGCCTCGAAATGAAAGCCGAAGGCACCATGCCGCGCAAAGAGATGATCCCCGGTGAGCGTTTCCGCATTCACGACCGTGTCCGCGCGCTGGTAGCCGAAGTTAAGGACAACAGCCGCGGCCCGCAAATCATCCTTTCACGCACTCACCGCAATTTTTTACGCCGCCTGTTGGAAAATGAAGTACCCGAAATTTACCACGGGGTGGTGGAAATTCGCTCGATTGCGCGCGAACCGGGCGAACGGGCTAAGGTGGCTGTTTCGGCCACTCAGAGCGGCATTGACCCGGTCGGCGCCTGCGTGGGTATCCGCGGCGTACGCATCCAGGCCATCGTTCGTGAATTGCACGATGAAAAAATTGACGTAATCGAATGGAATCCCGACCCGGCCGTCTTCATCGCCAAAGCCATCAGCCCGGCACGCGTCAGCGGAGTGTACCTCAATGAACAGCAATCCAGCGGCAAAACGGCCACCGTTGTCGTGCCGGAAGACCAGTTAAGCCTTGCCATTGGGCGAGATGGACAAAATGCACGGTTGGCCGCCAAACTGACCGGTTGGCGCATTGACATCAAAAGCCTGCCCGAAGCTGCAGCCGATGCGCTCTACAAATTGCAGAAAGACGAAAGTCTTGCCGAATTGGCCGCTCAGGAAGCCGAAACAATGCGCAAAGTGGAAGATATGCTGGCCCGCAAAGCCGAAGGGCGTCCCCTGCAGCCGGAAGAATACGATTGGATGGCGCGTTTCGTTGACCGGGTTGAACGCCGCATCACCCGCCGACCCGAAGCCGAGAAGGTCAGCGAGGATGAATTTGCCAAGGCCAAATCTCAAGTGCCGGCCGATTCGTTCAACATCAACATTTTGGACAGCGGCCTGCCCGAGCATGTTGCTTATATCCTGCAGGAAGCCGGCTACAGCACGGTCGGCGAAATGGCCGTTCAGATGAAGATTGCGCCGGATGAAATCCTGCGACTGAACGGCATCGGCCCGCGCGCCATGCAGGAAATTGCCAAGTTAATGGAAAAACTGGACGCTCAAATGGAAGCCGAGAAGGCTGCCCAAGCAGCGGTGGAAGAAATGCCGCAGCCCACAGCCGAAACCATGCAAGCGGTTGAAATGGTCGAAACCGTAGAAATCACGCCGGAGCGAGTAACGGAATCAGAGCCGTTCATTGAAACGGCTGAACCCGCGCCGGAAGTTGAAACTTCAAAAGTTGAGGTCGAAGCGGAATCCACCCTCGAAGAGACGATGGAGGAAGAAGAACCCTCCTTTGAACAGATCTTTGACCTAAAATTGGCGCCGGTGGACGAAGCGCTCTTTGAGGAAGAGGAAGAGAGCGAAGAAATTCCCACCCGCAAAGAGAAGAAAAAGGGTAAGAAGAAGAAAAAGCACACCCAAATTGAGTATGACCCCGACCGCGATACCATCATCATCCGCAAAAAACACCGCCGCGGAGATGGCGGTTGGGATTGGGATGAATAATTCGGTGCAGATGATATTAGAGTAGGAAAGGTGGCCAAAAAACCAGTCCAGCGAACCAAACACATTCCCCAGCGCACTTGTGTGGGTTGCCGTCAGGTTATGCCCAAAAGAGCGCTCACTCGGATCGTTCGAACTCCGCAAGGTGTTCAGATTGATCCAACGGGAAAACTAGCCGGTCGCGGCGCGTACGTTCACGAGGATCGCCAATGTTGGGAACGCGCTCTCAAAGGAGCCCTTGCCCACGCCTTAAAAATTGAGTTGACCGAACAGGATCGGATCCTTCTTTCCGAATACGTGCAATCCCTGCCGGAAGAAAGCCATGTAGCCTGATCCGAGAGTCCTGTTTTTAGAGGAAAGAGCAAACGAGAAGGTTAATGTAAAGCGACCCTTCTAGCGCTCAAAAAACCAAGCCCTTTCCCCGGTCAACCCACTCACCAACCCAAGGCAACGATCCACAGGGGAAGCAGGGAGAAACTACATGAAAGAGGTGTACTATGAGCGATAATGGGTCCAAAACAATCGAACTGCCAGCCAGTATCACGGTTCGTGACCTTGCGCAGCGAATGGAAGCCAGCCCCATTCAGGTCATCAAGATTCTGATGTCCAATGGGGTAATGGCCAACATCAACCAACAAATTGATTTCGATACCGCAGCGGTGGTGGCTTCGGAACTGGGCTATGAAGCCCAGCCGGAGGTTTATGAAGAAGTTGAAGAAAAAGAAGTCGGCGAAATTCCACTCTGGCGGCAATTGATTGCCAAAGAGAAACCGGAAGCCCTGCAAGACCGCCCGCCGGTTGTCACCATTTTGGGACACGTTGACCACGGTAAAACCACATTACTGGATGCCATTCGGGATACCAATGTCGCCGGCGGCGAAGCCGGAGGTATCACCCAGCATATCGGCGCTTATCAGGTTGAGCATAAAAATCGGCTGATCACCTTTCTGGATACTCCCGGGCATGCGGCCTTCACGGCGATGCGCTCGCGCGGCGCTCAGGGAGCGGACATCGTCGTTCTGGTGGTGGCAGCCAATGACGGTGTGATGCCGCAAACTCGCGAGGCCATCGCCCATGCCCGTGCCGCCCGTGTGCCGATTATCGTGGCCATGAATAAAATTGACCGCCCGGATGCCAATCCGGATTTCACAAAAAAACAGTTAGCCGAAGTCGGTCTGGTGCCAGATGACTGGGATGGCGACACGATGGTGGTGCCGGTTTCAGCCAAACTCCGCAAAGGCATTGATGATTTATTGGAAGCCATTCTACTGGTGGCAGATACCTTGGACATCAAAGCCAATCCCGATGGGCGGGTTTTCGGCACGGTCATTGAAGCCAAAGTCGACCGCGCAAAAGGGGTCGTTGCAACGCTGTTGGTTTACAACGGGACGCTGGAAACGGGCGCCATCGTTGTCGCTGGCAAGGCATACGGGCGCATCCGCGCCATGTTCGATTTCCGCGGGCGGAAACTGCGCAAAGCCGGCCCTTCAACCCCGGTTCAAATCATGGGGTTGAATGATGTGCCGGATGCCGGCGATCTTTTCCTTGTATATGAAAATGAACGCGAAGCCCGTGCCGTAGTGGAAGAACGCATTCAGCAGCAACAGAAACGGCTGGCCTCTGCCCCCAAAATCAGTCTTGAAGAACTTTTCAAAAAGGTACAATCCGGTGAAGACCACGAACTGCGGCTGATCATCAAGGCCGATGTGCAAGGCTCCTTGGAGCCAATCATTTCCTCTTTGAACGAATTGGGTAAAGACGGTGAAATCCGGATCAACATCTTACATGCAGAAACGGGAAATATCAGCGAAAACGATGTGATGCTGGCGGCGGCTTCCAATGCCCTTGTGGTAGGTTTCAATGTCCAGGCAGATGCAGCTGCGCGCCGATTAGCCGAAAGCGAAGGCGTTTCCATCCGACTGTATGACATCATCTACCGCCTGACCGAAGACATCGAAAAAGCCATGAAAGGCTTGCTGGAACCCGAAATCAAAGAGGTGGTCGTCGGCCATGGCAAGGTCTTGGCAACTTTCCGTATTTCAAAGGTGGGTGTGGTGGCTGGCTGCCGTGTACTGAACGGGGAGTTCCGTCGCAATGCCAAAGTCCGCATTCGCCGTGAAGGAACAATTATCTACGAAGGAGAATTTGCCTCGCTCAAGCACGAAAAAGAGGATGTCCGTGAAGTCCGCTCCGGTTTTGAATGCGGGGCCGCCTTCAAAAACTTCAACGACATTGCGGTCGGCGATGAAATCGAATGTTATGTTTTTGAAAAAAGGAGTTGATTGTGCCATCAACTCCCCAAAGAGGATAGAGAACAATGCCCTCCAATCTTCGTCTTCAACGAATTGCTGATCGAATCCGACAAGATCTATCGGAGATGCTGGTCATGGGTCAAATCCGCGATCCACGCCTGACCGGTATCACCATTACCGATGTGAAAGTAGACCGCGAACTGGCTTTCGCCGATATTTATGTTTCGGCAGTGGAAGGTAGCCAGCGTGCGCAGGAAGTGCTGGACGGATTGCAAAGCGCATCCGGATACATCCGCAGGACACTGGCCGATCAAATTGAATTACGGGTATTCCCGCGTTTGCGTTTTCACTGGGATCCCACTCCAGAGCGTGCCGACCGAATCGAACGCCTGCTGGCTTCCTTGCGCAGTGAAAGCCCTTCCACGGACGAAATCCATCGAGCGGAAGAAGAAAATGATGACGAATGACCCCCAAACCCTGATCGCCATACGCAACACGCTCCAAGCCGCCCAACGCATCCTGATCACATCCCACATCCGACCGGATGGTGATGCGATTGGTTCGATGTTGGGGTTTGGACTGGCGCTCCGCCACGCCGGCAAAGAAGTGGTCATGGCCTTGAGTGATTCCGTTCCACCCAATATGCTCCACCTAACCGGCAGCCGGGAAATCGTCCGCGCACCCCAGGGTAAATTTGACGCCTTCATCATCGTAGATGCTGCCGACATCAAACGAATTGGGGCAGTTTTCAATTCCCATCAACCGGATATTCAGGTGGATCACCACATTACCAACCCCGGTTATGCCCGGCTCAATTGGGTGGATCCCCAATCCGTAGCAACCGCCGCTATTCTGGCTGAAATCCTGCCCGAATTAGGGTTGGAAATAACCCTGCCAGTGGCAGAAGCCCTGCTGACCGGCATCATCACCGATACAATCGGTTTTCGCACCTCCAACATGAACCCCAAAGCCCTGCGTATTGCAGCCGATTTGATGGAAAAAGGCGCAAACCTGCCGGAATTATATTACCGGGGGCTGGTTCAGCGATCCTTTGAAGAGGCCCGTTACTGGGGCGTTGGCCTTTCCACGCTGCAAAAAAAAGGACGCATCATTTGGTCAACCCTGACTCAAGCAGACCGACGCACAGTCGGGTATAATGGCAATGATGACGCTGATCTGGCTAATCTGCTCTCCAGCATCAGTGAATGTGATATTGCCATTCTGTTCAACGAACAAAAACATGACCATGTCAAAGTTTCTTGGCGCGCTCAGCCGGGTTGGGATGTATCCAAACTGGCGGCACAATTTGGCGGTGGCGGCCATCCGGCTGCAGCCGGAGCGGAAATCAGCGGCAGTCTGGAAGAGGTGCAGGCCAGAGTGCTGGCAGCCACAGAAGATTTCATGAGCAGCATTTCAAACTCCTGACGAAAAAGGGGAAAGATTCTTCGCAAGGAACTGCAAAAAATGAACGATAACACGAACCCAAATAACACCATCTCAGGCGTGCTGGTCGTGGATAAACCCGTCGGATACACCTCTCACGATATCGTCCAGATAATTCGGCGGGGAACCGGCATTCGCCGCGCCGGTCACACCGGCACTTTGGATCCGAGAGCCTCCGGGGTGCTGGTTGTCCTGTTAGGCCCGGCCGTCCGCCTTTCGGAGTATGTTTCTGCTTCAGACAAGCGCTATCAGGCGGTCATCCAACTGGGCACCACAACCGATACCTACGATGCTGACGGCGAGGTTTTAACCAACAATCCGGTCAACATCACCGAAGAACAGTTCGTGGCAGCCCTGCAATCTTTTATTGGAGAAATCGAGCAGGTGCCGCCCCCCTACTCCGCCGTGAAGGTAAAAGGCCGCAAAGCCTATGAAATGGCCCGCGAGGGTGAAGAGATTGACCTTCAACCCCGTAAGATCAGGGTATACAGTCTGGAACTGCTGGAATGGGCTCCTCCTGAGGCTGTGATTGATGTCTATTGCTCCAGCGGCACGTACATCCGCTCACTGGCAAACGATTTGGGCAAAATGCTGGGGTGCGGAGCGCATCTGGTCGGTCTGCGGCGCACCAAAAGCGGCCGCTTCACCCTGCGGGATGCTGTCCCGCTGCGGAAACTCAAGGAAGCCTTCGAACAGGGCAACTGGTATCAGTATGTCATTCCGGCTGCCGAAGCCCTTTCGGACTGGCCATCGGTAGACCTGACCAACGAACAGGTGGATGCCGTGCGGCACGGTCATCGTATCCCCGGCAAGGCCGGCATCGGCAAGATGGCGCGTGGCATTAGCGAGCAGGGAGAATTGATTGCTTTGCTGGAATTCGACCCGGCCACAAGCGAATGGCAGCCTAAAAAAGTATTCTATCAGTAGGCAGAGGGCGGATCGTCTTTCCTCGTTTTCCGGCTTTCCCCTTCCATCTGCTTTTTACAGGTGACCATGCAGCATTATTCCACCATAGAAGAAGCCTCTCCATCGCCCGTCTGGTTGACCATTGGGGTATTTGACGGGGTGCACCTTGGACATCAAGCCATCCTGCGCCGGATGGTAGAAGGCTCCCAAAGCGACTCGGCAACCAGTTTGGTGGTTACTTTCCACCCACACCCGGCGGTTGTCCTCGGCAAAATCGAAAATCCTCGTTACCTGACATCCCCTCAAGAGCGCGCTCGATTGCTGGGAGAAGCGGGCGTGGATGTTGTGATCACCCTGCCTTTCAGCCTGCAAACCGCCTCGCTCAGCGCAGAAGAATTTATGCAGTGGCTTTCTTCTCGATTCGAAATCCGGAAATTACTGGTTGGAACGGACTTTGCCTTGGGAAGAGGCAGGGAGGGCAACCTCACCCGCCTTCGTCAGATTGGCGAACAATTGGGTTATGCTGTTCAGGTGATCGAACCGGTGTTATTGGAAGGTGAGCGGATTTCTTCCAGTCTGATTCGTGACTATTTGCAAAAAGGAGAAGTACGGCAGGCAAGCCGTCTTTTGGGACGCTACTACCGAATCACGGGCACTGTCATTCATGGAGACGGGCGTGGTAAGCAACTGGGCTTTCCAACCGCCAACCTGCAATTTTGGGAAGAACAACTCCTGCCGGCTGGGGGGGTGTATGCCACCTGGGCCTGGGTCAATGGCATTCGCTATCCGTCCGTTACGAATTTGGGTTACCGCCCAACGTTCGACCAGAACAGCCCCCGCCCTCATTTAGAAACCCACCTGCTCGACTTCCAACAAAATCTTTATCATCAAACCGTTGAACTGGAATTTGTGCAGCATCTGCGCTCAGAAATTCGCTTCGGATCGGTGGATGCCCTCATACAACAGGTCAATCAGGATAAGAAAACGGCGGAGGAGGTACTCAAACATGCCCCCTAAACGACAGGTCTATCTGCTCGACCCAAAACATTTGTCACCCGAAACGATTGCCGTTACGTTTGCGAAAACCTCACGTTCTCCCCAACGGTTCATAGAAATTGCCGCTGAACTGACCGATGAAAAAAGCGCTGAATTTCATGAGAAGTGGGTTGTCGGTTACGGCCATGCCTCGGTTGCCGAACATGCCATATTGCATATTGCGGTCGAAAATATCTCCCGCCTGGCCGTTGAAAGCCTTGAATCCTGCCGGCTGGCATCCTACACCGAAAAATCTACCCGCTATCAGAAATGGAGCAAAGAAGACTATCATTTACCGGCTGAACTGGAAAACCATCCGTTGCAGTCCTTGTATCAGGAAACCGTTTTGGGGCTTTTTCAGGCCTATGAAGAGGCGTTACCTAAACTCCGCACTTTGATTCAACACCAATTCCCCGCTCGTGAGGGTGAAAGCGAAAGCGCCTGGGAAAGGCGCATTCGTTCAAAATATGTGGATATCGCCCGCTTTTACCTGCCGGCGGCTGCGCTGGCCAACGTTGGGGTTACCATCAACGCCCGTGCGCTGGAACACACCCTTACGAAAATGCTCTCCCATCCGCTCAGCGAAGTGCGGCAAACCGGAGAAGAGATGAAACGGGTGGCTCAGGAATGTGTGCCGACGCTGGTCAAATACGCCAACCCCTCACCCTATCTGCAGAATGCGCGCCAGCAATTACAAGCCCTGCTTGAACAGGATGAGACAACCCCGCCACCCTCTGATTGGTGCAACCTGATTTTCTGGGACGCCCAAGCCGAAGATCACATACTGGCAGCGGCTCTCTACCGGGTTTCTTTGATGGACTATGCGCAATGCCTGCAAACGGTTCAACATGCCGATGCCGCCCTGCGCCGTCAAATTGCGGATACCCTGCTGGGCGGTCTGGAAAAACATACCATTCCCCTGCGTGAATTGGAATATTCCACTTTGATGTTTGATCTTTATCTCGATCAGGGGGCTTATTTCGAATTGAAACGTCACCGCATGATGACGCAAACGCCCCAACTATTATCCACCCATTTGGGTTATGCAATCCCACGCGGAATTGTGCTGGCAGGCCTGGAAGATCACTTCCGCAACGCCATGCGGATGGCCCATCTCGCCTATCAGCAGGTGGCACAATTCAACCGTGAAGTAGCCGCTTATGTGGTACCAAATGCCTACAACCGGCGCGTCTTGTTGCAAATGAATCTGCGCTCCGCCGATCATTTGATTTCACTGCGCAGCGCGGACAATGCTCATTTCTCTTTGCGGCGGGTGGTACAGCGCATGGCTGAGCAAATCAAAGCCGTTATGCCGCTCTTTGCCCCCCTGCTGCGCAACAATCCCGCCGAAACCTGGCAGAGTATCCAGCAAAATTACTTTTACGATACCTGCGTGATGGTGGAGGATGAATTCAACTCGCGGGGCTGATCGCTTCCAGACCCAGCAGTTCTACGATTTCACGCACGGTTTCTGATTGCAGTCCTTGAGCGTACCACTCTTCCATTTCGACCAGCAACTGATCGAGCACGTCTTTGAGCATCTGCCGTTTTTCTTCCGAAGACAAGTCCGCTCTGCGGCGGATTTGTTCTACTTCGGGGTGGGCTAATTTCCATTCCGCCAAGCGGTGATGCGCTGCGCGCGGTCGTTCGATCCACGTGACCAGTGGTTGGAATTGTTCGTCCAAAAATGTTGCAACCGGTATGCTGGGGATATCCTGACTTTGATAGAACGAGCGCAGACTTGGCCATTCCCGTCGAATGAAAACCCTCACCTCAATCTTGCCGGATGCTTGCGCCAGTTTGACCAGAATCGGCAGAACCATCAGACAGTCGGAACACCAGTCTTCGGTCATCACCGCCAGATACAAAGGCCTGTCCAATTTTTGAATTTGGGCAATTTCCTGCGGCTCAAGCCTGACCTGCTGTAATCGCCTGCGCATCGGTTCTTGATGCTGGGTCATGCTTGAAACAAATTCTTCAACGGTCAAACCTTGCTGCCATATCTGGCGATCAATTGGAAAGTTGGACACGAATTTCCTCCGGAATTTGGTTAACGGTGATTTTAACCGATATTCAGTGCTATACTGAGGAAAATCAGAAATTTTTTGAGGATACGACGGATGAATTCATCAACGATTGACCCGCACGACTTAATTCGTTCGCTCAAAGAAAGCCATCGCGCCATGCTCGATTTCGTGGAGGGGCTTTCTCCGGAACAGCGTTTGCAAAGCGGGGCATGCGGTTTCTGGTCGGTCAAGGACATTCTAGCCCATCTGCTTTTATGGGAGTCGGAAACCATTAAGCTGCTCTTTCAGGCACGGCAGGGAATCAAGCCATCCACCGTGCATTTCAAAAAAATCAGCGCTGACGAACAAAATGCTCTCTGGTACGCCCAATTCAAAGACCGGCCTTTGGACCGCATCTGGGGCGATTACCAGATTATCCGCGATCAAACCATCCGCCGCATCAAGGAATACACTCCGCAGGAATTGAACGATCCGCGCTTGTTTGGCTGGCTGAAAGGAAAAAACACGCTGGCGAAGATCATCGCCAGCGATATTCTTGATCACGAACAGGAACACCTGCAGGGGTTAATCGAGTGGCGGAAAACGCTTTCCTGAACAGTCAACTCCCGTAGGCTTCGTCATAATCCGCAATGGCTGCCTGAATGACCTTCATGGCATGTTCGGCATTGTAAACGGAATGGATAAAAGTTTGGCTCTCTTTACCGGGTACCAGTTTATAAGTGCTGAAATAGTGCCGCAATCGTTCTACCAGCACATCTGGCAGGTCATCTACATCGTGAGCATTTTCCCAAAACTTATCGTTATGAAGCACGGCAATGATCTTGTCATCCGCTTCGTTGTTGTCAATCATCAGCAGACCGCCAACCACCCGCACGGTTAAAATGACCTCCGATTTCGTGATTGGCCGTTCGCTAATTACGCAAATATCCAGCGGGTCACCATCGCCGCGCGCTGCCATAGGAGTCAGGTCACCAACCCGTTTACCACAATAAGTACGCGGAACGAAACCGTACAAAGTAGGCGGTTGGGATGAACTGCGCTGCGGTCTGTCCACTTTGAGATAACCGGTGGTTTTTTCGACTTCGTACTTCACCAGATCGAAGGGGGTGATTTCAATATAGGCATGAACCAGTTGAGGGGGATTGGGGCCGATTTCCAATCCATGCCAGGGATGTGGACGCCAGCGGTAAAAAGGATTCGGGAATGCCAAGGGAGAACTCCTGCTGCGAAAATTTTATATCGTCTTTCAAATTATAACCCCCAAATTCATGCTTGACAAACCGGATAAAATCATTATAATCTTCCAAAATAAATCCAAAAAAGACGATGAAGAGGACGAGTAATCGCTGAATAGGCGGTACAGAGAGCAGGAAAAGGTGAGAGCCTGCCCGTACAGCAGCGACGAATGGACCTCGGAGTTGCAGGGCGAACGGATTTACCCAAGTAGTCTGCGCCGGAGTTGCCACCGTTATCAGGGCAAAGGGTATCGCCAAAACGGCCGTACCCGCAACGAGTGAGGCTGGCTTCTTTCCCCTGTGTGCATCACCGGGGAAATTTTTTTACCGGCAGCCTAACTGGGGTGGCACCACGGACCTGTCGTTCGTCCCCACGAACAACAGGTCCTTTTCTTTTTTAAGTCCTGAAATAAGGAGGCTCGAATGATCCACTTGAAAACCCATCGTATTCTCACCGGACACCGTCCAACCGGTCCGCGCCACTTGGGGCATTTGGTTGGTACTCTCCAAAATTGGGTGCGCTTGCAGGATACCCACGAATGCTTCTTTCTGGTTGCCGATTTACATGTGCTGCCCACCGATTATCGGAACCCGGCCGGTATCCGCGCCAACACGCTGGAGGTCGTTGCCGACTGGCTGGCAGCCGGCATTGATCCTGAACGCAGCACGCTGGTACTGCAATCGGCTGTGCCGGAACACAGTCAACTGGCCATGCTGCTCAGCATGCTGGTCAGCGAAACACGCCTGCATCGCATACCCACCTATAAAGAACAGGTCAAACAGTTGGGCATTCAGCCCTCCCTGGGGCTGTTGACCTACCCCGTATTGCAGGCAGCCGATATTCTGCTTTATAAAGCCTCGCTGGTACCGGTTGGTGAGGATCAACTGCCGCACATCGAACTCAGCCGCGAGATAGCGCGCCGATTCAACAGCCTGTATGGTGATTTATTCCCTGAGCCGCAAGCCCTGCTTTCCACCATGCCGCGCCTGCCGGGCGTGGACAACCGCATGATGCACACCTCATACGGCAACGCCATCTTTCTGCGTGACTCAGAAGAAGAAACCACCCGAAAAGTGATGAGCATGTTCACCGACCCCCACCGCATCCACCCAACGGATCCCGGCAAGATCGAAGACAATCCCTTGTTCATTTATTTAGAACAGTTTGACGCAGACCGCGAACAAATTGAAGAATATAAAAACCGTTATCGGTTGGGAAAAATTGGTGATGTTGAAATCAAGCAATATCTGTCGAAGAAACTCAACCAAAGTCTTGAACCTTTGCGCGAAAGGCGCGCAAAACTCATCGCACAGCCAGCCTATTTGCGCGAGATTCTATTTCACGGCAGCAACCGCGCCCGGCAGATTGCCCGGCAAACGCTGGAGGAGGCATTGTCGGCCATGGGCCTGACGCTTGGACTGGCGCTTCAACCAGAAAGCAGGCAAAGTAATCCCGCCACTGGCGCATTTTGCTAAGGCGCATCCACTCATCCATCTCAATCATATAAAGGAGGTTTACCATGTCTGAATTAACCCGTTTCCTGCTGAATGAAAGTGATCTGCCGCGCTACTGGTACAATGTGTTGGCAGACAGCCCGGTGAGTATGCCACCCGTACTTCATCCGGCTACCAAAGAACCGGTTACACCGGATTTTCTCAGTGCGCTCTTCCCGATGGAATTGATCTTGCAGGAAGTCAGTACCGAGCGGTACATCGAAATTCCAGAAGAAGTTCGTGAAGCCTATAAACTTTACCGTCCCACTCCGTTGATTCGCGCTCGCCGGCTGGAAAAAGCCCTCGCCACACCGGCGCACATTTATTACAAGTACGAAGGAGCCTCTCCCTCCGGCAGCCACAAATCGAACACGGCGCTGGCACAGGCCTTTTACAACAAGGCCGCTGGCACGAAAGCCCTGACCACTGAAACCGGCGCCGGACAGTGGGGTTCTGCGCTATCTATGGCTTGCGCCTTTTTCGATATGGAACTCGAAGTTTACATGGTCAAAGTTTCCTACAACCAAAAGCCCTATCGGCGCTTCTTGATGGAGACCTTTGGCGCCAAGGTTTTTGCCTCCCCCACCAACCTCACTCATGCCGGGCGTGCCATTTTGGAACAAGACCCCGACAGTCCCGGTTCGCTGGGCATCGCCATTTCCGAGGCAGTTGAAGTAGCGGCCACATCCAACGGCACGAAAAAGTACTCGCTCGGTTCCGTGTTGAACCATGTTCTGCTGCACCAAACTGTGATCGGGGAAGAAGCCCTCAAACAAATGGATTTAGCCGGAGAATACCCCGATGTCGTGATCGGCTGTGTTGGCGGCGGGTCGAATTTTGGCGGGATCGCCTACCCCTTCCTGCGCGAAAACCTGCGCAACGGGCAGCGCACCCGACTGCTGGCGGTTGAACCCACTGCAGCCCCCTCCCTGACCCGCGGTATCTATGCGTTTGATTTTGGCGATACGGCTCAGATGGCGCCCATCGTTAAAATGTACACGCTGGGGCATTCCTTCATTCCACCCTCTATTCATGCCGGCGGCTTGCGTTACCACGGCATGGCACCTTCCATTTGCGCCCTTTACGATGCCGGTTTGATCGAAGCGGTTGCTGTACCCCAACGGGCTACCTTTGAAGCCGCTGTGATGTTTGCCCGTCACGAAGGAATTGTGCCTGCGCCCGAATCGGCTCATGCCATTCGCGCTGCAATTGACGAAGCTCTGCTTGCCAAGCAACAGGGCGAAAAACGCGTGATTTTGTTCAATCTGTCCGGACACGGTAACTTCGACCTGACCGCTTACGACGCCTATAACCATGGGCGCTTGGAGGATTATCAGCTGCCGGAAGAAGCCATCCATTCCATCCGCGAGCGGCTGCCCCAGGTACCTGAACAAATTCAGGCTTGAACGGACGGTTTTTAATCTCTTCTCCTCCTTAGAAAGGTCAGAGGTGCGCCCGTGTCGCGCACCTCTGACGGTTTCACTGGTTTGCAGTCCCCTCTTTTTGATCCAATTCTTTCAATAGGGCTTCGTCCTGCTTCAAATTGCGCCAGCGGATGATCAGACTGGCCAGGTAAAAAATCATCACCCCAAAAATTACCACATAACCGGCAATAAAATAAGACAATGTGTTAGCAGGTTGTTCCATAATTTACCTTCCTTCAGGCTTGTAATTTCAGCCGCAGGGCTTCCACCCGCTCGGCCAACTTACCCAGCCGGATGCGGTGCCACAACAGGTCGAAGTACACAATCGTAAATGCCGCCAGGCTGAACAGGAATACCTGTGTCATGCGAGGGGTCATATCAAAAGCGCCCATTGCGCCGGGATCGTTGCTGCCAATTACGACCGGATGAATGGTACGGAACAGGCGAATGGAGAAAAAGGTCAGCGGCACACTGAGGAAACCCACAATGGCGTAAACCGCCCCAAAGCGGGCGCGCCGTTCAGGTTCTTCAATGCCCGAGCGCAGCATCAGGTAGGCAAAATAAACCAGTTCCATGATCGTTGCCGTGGTCAGGCGCGGATCCCATGTCCACCAGGTATTCCAGATGGGACGCGCCCAAATTGCCCCCGTGACCACGTTGATCAGGGTAAAGGCAATCCCAATCTCGACTGCGGCAACTCCAACCGCATCCCACTTCAGGTCTTTACGAATCAGGTAAACCACCCCCACAATTGCCGCCACCAGAAAACTAAGCATTCCCACCCAGCCGGAGGCAACATGAAAATAAAAGACTTTTTGGACGGCTCCCATCACCCGTTCCAGCGGGGCATAAAAGAACACCAGCGCCGTCGCCGCAAGAAACGAAGTAATGGCAGCCACATCCAGTATCGTTAATAATTTGGGTTTTTGAAGCATGTTACACCTCCAGAATGTTTATTGATTTATTCTTCAACAACCGAATCAAACACCATAAACGCCACTGAAGTAAAAATGACATCATAGACCACCAGCAAGGTAAACCACGGCTGGATTTCCGTCCACTCTAAACCGGCTAAAAAGCCGCCGGTGGCTTTGACCGCCGAAACTACCACCGGAACGGCAACCGGGAAGAGCAAAATCGGCAGCAAAATATCGCGGGTACGTGCCTGCACGGCCATACTCGCCAGCAGGGTGCCGACCGCAACATACCCCTCACTGCCCAGCAAAATCACCACCAGCAAGCCAGGGAGGATCATATTGGTATTGTACAAAATGCCATAAACCGGCAGAACAATCAGCGCGACCAGCAGCATAAAAAGCAGGTTCGCAAATGCCTTACCCAGATAAATGGCAGCCCGGTCAACCGGCGCCAACAGCAAGCCATCCAGACAGCCACGGTCTTTTTCCACCGCCATAGATCGGTTCAATCCCAATGTGCCGGCGAAGGCAAGGGTCACCCATAACACACCCGAAGAGATACCCGCCCGAACATTGGGCTGTAAATCCAGCGCGAAGTTAAAGATGAGAATCACCAGCAGTGCAAACACCAGCATGGCCGATATGACCTCGCGGCTGCGCCATTCTGCCCGCAGATCCTTCCAGATGACCGCGCCCATCGCGCTCATAAAAGGCGTCAATCCACTCATCGGGCTGCTCCCTGCGGGTGGCGCTGGGTTTCGAGCGCCTGCCGGTAGAACGCCAGCAGACCGTCACGCGGCAAACCGTCTGCTGGTTGACTGGCCGTGATTCGGCCGCCGGTCAGCACATCAAACCGCGAAGCAAGGTCTTCCACCCGCGCCAAATCATGACTGGTCATCACAACCGTGCGTCCCTGGCCAGCAATTTGCCGCAGAACACCATCCAGCATGTCACAGGCATCCTGATCCAAGCCGGTGTGAGGTTCGTCCAGCAGCAAAACATCCGGATCGTGTAAAATGGCCCGACCAATGGCCAGCCGTTGCTGCATCCCGCGTGAAAAGGTGCGCACCAAATCCCGCCGACGAGCTGCCAGACCAACCAGTTCCAACACCTCGTTGATACGAGGCTCCAATTGTCTAACGGCGTACATACGACCGTAAAAGCGCAGATTTTCCTCCGCGCTCAAATCACCGTACAGCAAGGGTTGATGACTGACCACCCCCAACCGACGGCGGACATGGGCTGCCTGCTGAGGCAGCCGATAACCAGCCACCCAAACCTCTCCCAGTGACGGCCGCGCCAGCGAAGCGAGGATTCGTAAAAAAGTGGTTTTACCGGCTCCATTCGGCCCCAAAAGAGCAACAAACTCACCCGCCTGCACGGTAAAGTTCAATTGGCGCAGGACAATTTTTGCCCCAAAGCGTTTGACCAGCGAACGCACTTCAATCAGGAAACTCATCCGTCCTCAATTCAATAGCGCTCGCAGGCGTTCTTTCAGTTCAGCGCGCCGCTGCTGGTAAGTTTCTTCGCTGATCTGACCGGTTTTGTACAGATCGTCCAGGGCGATAATGGCATCCATCAACGCTTCGCGGCTTTCGCTCTCGACAGGCGCCGGTTCTTCTACCGGCACGGCCGCTTTCTGCTGACGCAGATACCAGTACACTCCCCAACCCGCTACCAAAACCAATGCCAGCGCTCCTGCAATCAAAGCGCCGGTCTGTCCGGTTTGGAGATTAATTGGGCTGGTCATGCGCCCGCTGAGGGTCATTTCCAGCGTGCTGCCGGCTTGTAAATCGGTTGTGCTGAACAGATCAAGGGTTACCCCTTGAATTTGACGCTGTCCCATTGGTTGGAGTTGACTGCTCTGTAAGGTCATACCGCCGTGGGGAATCATCACGATGGCTGCATCCACCGGTAAATTAATCGGGATGCGCACGGTCATTCGGCGGGAAAGCGGCAGGTCATAGGCAAATAAAATCTGGCTGCCGCCTCCCGGTGGAATTGGCTGGGTATCCGCAAACCCTTTTTCGGTCATCACGAACCGCCCGCCAACCGCCCCGCTCTGGAATTGCAAATTAGAAGCGCCTTGCGGCAGTTCGAATTCAACGACCGGCTGGCCGGGCGCTTCACCGCTGATTACCTTATTTCCGGTGTTGTTCAAAAGGAACAGTTCGGCAACCTGAATGGCATCGGGATTGGTGAAATCGAAGAAAACATGCAGGCGGTCAACCCGCAATGCCGATAAATCGGTGGTGGTATCGTAAACCGTCACCGGTAACTCAATCGAATTGCCAACCGGCTCACCCAGATTGTGGAACACATCCGAGTTGAAGGTAAAACCCTGATAATTGACCGACACGATAAAAGCCCGGCCGGGGACAATTTCGACATCCGGGAAAGTATAGGTACCATCCGCGGCAACTTCGGTTTCTGCCCCAACCACCTGTACCATGCCATCATATCCAGCCAGTTCCGCCGTCAAGCCGGGGGGTAGTTCACCCCCAGAGCCATGAACGACCTTACCCCGAATGACAAGGCGAAATTCCGTCCCCGCCTGATCTTGTTCGGTCTGGTTTTGATTGGCCGTGCCGGGGATGATTTCCTCCAGAGTGGGGTTTTGAATCACAGGAGAGGTTTCAAAACTCAGCCTGCGAGAAAAGGCGGCCAGCGCCAGAATTTGGGACTCGTTGAATTCACTGCCAAACGCCGGCATATTACCCTTTCCCTGCCGGATGATGCCACTCATCTCCACCAGCGAAAGCGACGCCAGCCTTGAGGTATCATCCCGCCAGCCGGGCGCCAGTGAACTTCCCTCGCCTTGAGAACCGTGACAAGTCTGGCATTTTTGCTGGTAAAGTTCAGCGCCCTGCGCCAGCAGATCCTCGCTGAGAGAGAGACTTAACGCGTAAGCCACCACGTCCCAGCGCTGACGTTCATCCAGCGAACGGAAAGGCGGCATAAACCGCTCGATATTGCCATTGGTTACAATTTGGTACCATTCCACGGGTCTGACGCCTTGCGCCAGTGAGAGATCCCCCAAAGGCGGAACGGGCACTGTCAACTGAGAAGACTGGGCGCCATCCCCCATGCCCCGTTCCCCATGACAGGCAGCACATTTTTCGGCATAAATTTGAGCGCCGCGCTGCGGGTCGGGCGGTACGGTGGGATAAGCTACTTCACTGGTAATGGAGGGTTGCTCAGCAACAAAAGATTGAGCATTGGGCGGCGGCGTCACGTCAGCCGCCAGTGAAACGGCACATCCACTTAATGCTAAACCAACCAGTAAAATCAAGACACCGCGAACATAGTTAATTCTCAGATTTCGAGGCATGGTCATCCATTCTAAAATGATTATTCAACGGGATTTCCGCACTTGGAGCAAAAACGGTCGGTTTCGATAACCGGGTTACCGCACTGAGGGCAAAAACCGGCCGGACGAGCCTGTTGCTGCCGTTTGCGCTCCAGAATAGCCAGTTCAATCTCGTCCAATTCTCTGGCTACAGCCGAGCGGGCTGCCGCCGCATCTGCCCGCCGCGCCGCCACCGCCGCTTCAATCCGTTCTTCAGCCGATTTCTGCCTGCCATTGAACGGCTGAAGAGCATCCAGTTGGCGGAGAACCTCCGCCCCGTGCTGGAGCAGGGCAGCCCGTTCGTGGGGATAATCTTCGGCGGGAATCTTCCCCAGCGTATAATCAAATTCCAACTCCTGCAGGGCTGAGAGCACACGCTCCTGTTCAGCCAGCAAAGCAGAACGAATATGATCTTTTTCCTGAGAAGTTTTGCGTTCCTGAACCAATTTTTCGGTTTCTTTAATCCGCATAAATGGCTGTGTCAAAATCATGCCCACCAATAAAGCCAGCGCAAGGATGAGCAAAACTGAGCCTAAATCCATGAAATCGTTTCTCCTCGCCTCAAAGTTTAGGGCAGCAACGGGTCAACCGCACTGCGAATTTCGCTTACGGACAGGAACGGCCCTTTTTTGACATACGCCAACCTTCCTTCACGGTCAATGATGTAGGTTTCAGGTACGCCTTGTATCCGGAACATCTGCGAAATTCGAGTGCGTAAATCCGGGCCATTGGGGTAAGTCAGGCCAAACTGCTGAATGAAGGCTTTGGCTTCCGGTTCCGTATCTACGTAGTCCACGCCTAAGAAAACCACATCGCCACGCGGTTTGTAGAATTGCCAGGCTTCTTCCAGTTCAAACGCTTCCTGCTCACAGGGTTTGCACCACGAAGCCCAAAAGTTCACCACAATCACTTTGCCCTGCATCTGCTGAGTGTCATACACTTCCCCATCGAAGGTCTTTAATTCAAAATAGGGCACTTTCTGACCAATGACAATCGGGCCTTCCTGAGTTCGGCGTAGCCCCAGGCCAACCAACGCCAGAAAACCAATCAGCGCCAAGAACACCAGCCCAACCACCCAGCGCGGCAGGGACTGATGATTTGTTTTTTCAGACTCGTGGATTTTCTCTTCGACCATTCAAATCTTCTCCTCGTTTCATCCACTCACAGAGAACTGCTTAGCGGCCCTCGCGCTCACGGCGGCGCAGTTCCTCTTCGATTTTAGCCATGTAAGGGTCATCCGCCGGATTGGGAGTTGATTTCACTTGCGGGGATTTTTCGCCAGGCGCTGTTCGGGGTTTGATGGTCGAACGGAAAACCCGCGCCACAATCCAAACTCCACCCACAATAAACAACGGCGGCAGCACATAAACCAGCCAGTTCAACCCCCGCGCCGGTGGCACATCCAGCACCCGGTCACCATACTGTTCGGCAAAGTACTGGCGGATCTGTTCATCCGTCAGTCCCTCGGAAAGTTTCAGGCGGATCAACTCGCGCCATTGAGCGCACGCCTGAGTGGGGCAAACATCCAACGGGATGTTCTCGCACACCGGACAGTACATTTGTTTTGCCACCCGGTTGACATCGTCATCCGAGGGGGTTGGCTGCTGGGCGGCAACCGGATAAACGCCAAACGCCAGCACGCCCAGCAACGCTGCCAGGAAGGCGAATCGCATAAACAAGCCTATTTTTTCGTCCATCGGCATTAATCTCCACTCGATCGGCTGGGAATCGCCTGACCTCGCCGCACCGTGACCGGCACAAGCTGCGGATCTTTATCCGGCCAGGCAGCCACCAGCATGCCAAGGATAAAAACAAAGCCGCCAATCCATAGCCAGTTGATGAGGGGATTGTGATAGACCTTGAAAGTTACTCCAGCAGAGGAAATTGGCTGCCAATCCACCAGCAGCACATACAGGTCATCCTCTATCGTGCTTCTCACGCCGGGGATGGTCATGGGCTGCATCGAGTCAAAGTACAGGTCACGGCGGGGATGCAACTCACCCACCATTCGGCCGTCCTTGCTGACCAGCACGGTGGCGCGGGCAACGTTCCGCCCATCGTTGGCATCGAAGATATCCAGGCGGGTAAATGTGACCTCATACCGACCCAAACGCAATGAACCTCCCGGCGGAATTGTCCCTTGCGTTTCGGTCTGGAACATTTCGATGCCGATGATCCCCAGCGCCATCAGCACCACCCCCAGATGAATGATGTACCCGCCATAGCGGCGGCGGTTACGCGCCATCAGATTGAAGAGAGCGGTCAGCCAGTTTTCGCCGGTGCGTCGTCGGCGGGCAGTCACCCCACGCCAGTACTCAAACACGGTAATGAAAATAACCAGAGCAACCAGCAAAAAGCCGATTAATGCCCACGGGTTGCGGATGCCGCCGGCGAAAGCCGCTACCACCACCGCCAAAGCCGCCAAAGCCGGCTTCCAGAGGGCTTTGCCGAGCGTTTTCACGGTCGAGTGTCCCCATGCCGAAAGCGGCGCAATACCCATGAGCAGTAACAGCGCTGCGAAAAGTGGTCCGGTAGAGCGCTCGTAGAAGGCCGGACCAACCGTTACCTTTTGTCCGGTAATCAATTCCGAAATCAGCGGAAAAACCGTACCCCAAAAAACAACCACCAGGATGCCCATGAATAAGAGATTATTCAGCAAAAACAGGGCTTCGCGGGAGAGCAATGAGTGCATGTTGCCTTCTGCATGCAGAATCTGCCAACGCCAAACCAGCAGCCAGGTCGAGACAATCATCGTCAAGGCAATGAACCCAAAGAACATCGGGCCAATGGCGCTTTGCGCAAAAGAATGCACGCTGGAAAGAACCCCGGAGCGGGTCAGGAAAGTTCCAAAGATGACCAGCGCATAGGTCAGGATGATCAAAATCATGTTCCAGCGCTTGAACAAGCCGCGCTTTTCCTGAATCATCACCGAATGCAGGAAGGCCGTGCCGGTCAACCACGGCATGAAAGCCGCGTTCTCAACCGGGTCCCAGGCCCAGTAACCGCCCCAGCCCAAAACATCATAGGCCCAGCGGCTGCCCAACACCAAACCCAGTGAAAGAAACAACCAAGCCACCAGCGTCCAGCGGCGGGTGACACGAATCCAGCGGTCATCAGTACGACCGGTGACCAGCGCCGCCACAGCAAAGGCATACGGAATGACAAAGGAAACAAATCCAAGGTAAAGCATCGGCGGATGAATGATCATGCCCGGATGGCGCAACAAGGGATTTAAGCCGCGTCCATCGGCTGGAATCAACGGCGCTGCCCCAGCAGGCGGAAACATGGCGATGATCTGATTACCGGCTGCCGTGACCCAAAAGCGCACAAAAGGATTTTCAAAAAACAGGATCAAAGCCAGGAAAAAAGTCAGGGTGACCAGTCCGACCAGAATCACCCAGGGTAAAAATTCCCGGTCACGCTCCCATTTGCGCAGGGTGACAGCGGTTGTAAACGCTGACATCAGCCATGCCCAGAAAACCAGCGAACCGGATTGTCCGCCCCACAGGGCTGTAATCTTGAGGTAGAGGGGCATGGTGCTGCTGGTGACATTATAGACATATTGCACCTGATACTGACCGGTGACCAACAGCAGAATGATTGCCAAAGCCACGACACTGATCAAAGGGAAAGTGATCTGCATGGCTTTGCGTGCGCTTTCCACCCAGGCCAGCGAATTTTTGCGCACACCGATAATTGAGGCGATAATGCCGTACAACGAGGTGATGAAACTCACGACCAGCACGCCAAAACCGATATTTGCAAGCATACTCTCTCCTCAACAAGACCTAAGGATATATACAGCAAACAGCCGGGCAGAAAATTTCCCGGCAAAACAATTAAGAATCTCTCGCGCCAGTTGCGGGTCAGCCATCCATCGCCTGATCGGGGACAGCCTCCTCATAACGGGTGGGGCACTTCAGCAATAATTCCTCCGCATAAAACACGCCATCCTGCCCCAATCTGCCCGTCACGATGGCCTGCGCTTCATCGCGCATCAAGTCGGGCATCACTCCCGTGTAGACCACCTTCAAGCGCGGTTGAGAGGGATCATTGACTGCCGTATGAAGCACGGCTGCCAGCCCACCCTGTGCCGTGATCTCTTTCTGGTCACCGGGAATGTGAGCAATAGTAAATTCCAGCCGCAGAGTGCTGGGATCATACTGAATCGAGTCACCAATCACTGCCCCAGAGATGCGCAGTTCACGATCACCAATCATTTCAGCTCTTTCTTCCAATTCTGCCACGGTCATAAAATATTGAGCGCTGGCCTGAATTGAAGAGGCAATCAAATACACGACCGCCGCCACGATCAGCAACCCGCCAACAATGAATTTGATTCGGCTTCCTGAGGGCGTGCGTGCGGTGGATTGAGAGTCGTTCATCTTACCTCCTGTAAAGAATAATCGCGTCGGATGAAACATGCTTCGTTTTCAATTTTCCATGAAAACATTAATCGAAAATGAGAAATAGCGAAAACAGGGATGAGAAAGTCCCGTTGCTCAGGTGAAAATTGGCACAATCTCATTCGGGGGTATTATAACCTGTTTTGTCGCATTACAATTTGCGCCAGCACAAACTGGACATTTTACGTGTCAATGGATGACAATTGACAGCACGACAACCACTCAGGTAAATGCTGCCAGAGATCATTCATTACCCTGCGGGTTGCCTGAGCAAACACCTCCCAGCGTCCATAGGCTTCTCCATTGCAATCATCCACCAAATCAGTAACACCGCGTAAAATCAGACAGGGTGTTCGGTTACGCTGAGCCACCCAGGCAATTGCCCCGCTTTCCCAATCCCCGGCAATCCCATTGAATTTTTCAACAAGGTTCGGAATTTCAGCGGGGTTAAGGTCGCGGTCTGCCGAGAGCAAAGCAGCCCGACGCACTGCTTGCGGATAGGGCTGAGCCAGCCAGTCCAGATTCAGTCGGACATGATAGGCTTCCAGAGCCTCCCAGCCATCCCCCATCCGCTCCTCAATATCGTACATCCAGGTTTCCTCAACCAGAATGATCTCACCACGCTCAACCCTGCCGAAAAATCCGCCGCAGGTTCCCAGATTGATGACCACTTTCGGCTGCCAGCATTGAAGGGCATACTGCGCCGAAGCCGCCGCAGAAGTCTTGCCCCAACCGCCATGGAACACCACCAGAGGTTTATTTTCGAGGGTGTAAAAAAGATATTTTCCAAACGGCGAATCGTGCAAAGATATCCCTTCAAAATGAGGGCTAAGCGCTTTCCATTCCTCATTTGCCGAGATAACGATCACCCCCCAAAACGAAGAACTCATCTCTAATCCTCGGTCAAAGCCTCATCTTCGCGCGGGAAGATTTGATTATTGATCAGCAAATCCAACAAAGACTTTCGGCGAGAAGTTTCCAGCCGGCGGGTCCCGCTATGAGCAGCCTGCCAAACCCATTCAGCCACTTCATAGGCGGCTCTGGGTTTGCCAAGCCGGCGCGCCTGAGCAGCCCGTTTTTTCAGCAGCGCCTGTTGGTTGATCCACAGGTGTGAAAGCGCTTCTAACATCTCGATCGGCGATTCAACCCGTTCGCCAGCGCCGTTGTTCACCACATATTCCATGTTTCCGGTTTCCTGTCCCGGCAGCACATCCACCAGAATCATCGGCAAGCCACACGCCAGCGATTCGGTTACAATCAACCCGCCAGCTTTGCAGACAATCAGGTCAGAGGCGCGCATGAAAGAGGGCATCTCACTGGTGTATTCGTACAAATGTACCGGCACATGCCAAATGACCTCATGCAATTCGCGAAAAGTTTCGCGGTCTTTCCCACATACCACCACCAGTTGAAGCGGCGCGCCAAAGTGATTAACTACGTGCAAAGCATCCATCAATCCGTTCACCCTCCGGCTGCCCACTGCCAGAATGGTGAAAAGATCGGGCTGCCACCCCAATTGGCTCCTCAATTCTAGGGGGGATCGTTTTTCTTCCGCAATTTGAGGATGCACCGGGATGCCGGTTATGCGAATCTTATCGGGCGCTACCCTGGCTTCGATTGCCAGTTCACGGACTTCCTGCGTGGGCACCAGCAGCATATCCACGTTCTCATGAAACCAAAGCCGATGAACCGACACCAGATCGGTTACAACCGTGATGAGCGGAACAGAGGTACGAAAAATCGAAAAAATAGCCGACAGCGGGGCCTGATACAAGGGATAGGTGGTCAGAATCACGTCCGGTTTGTACTTGCGCAACAAGTCGCGCAAAACTTCAAACAGCATTACCGTCAGCGCACTTTCCAGCAGCAGGCTGGTGATGGTTGTATCCGAAGCATCGTAGCCCAGTTTGTACAATTCGGGCGCCTTGCGCACCAACACATCGTAATCCGATTGACTTTCGCGCAGCAAAATGGGAGTTTTCTTATCATCCAGAGGATTGACAATATCCACCTGCACCTGATCGCCGTATTGTCGCTGCAAGGCTGCTGCCACAGCATTGGCTGCGCTGCGATGCCCAAATCCCGCATCCGCAGTCAAAATCAAAACCTTTTTCTTGCTTCCCTCACTCATTACTCACCCTGCCTTCCCACATGGAGTGATCCTTGCAAATAAGCCAGCAAGACCTCCAGCGCGCGTTGCGCTGAAAAGGCTTTATTGTCCTCCCGGCTGCCCTGCCCGTAAAAATCGGCGGCCCAGTCCCCCTCTGCGGCGCTCAAGCCAATCCAAACCAACCCCACCGGTTTACCGGGTTGAGCGCCACCCGGCCCGGCTATCCCGCTGATGGCAACCCCAACCAGATTCTCTGCCGGCATCTGCGCGGCAAAGGCACGGCGCACACCCTGCGCCATTTCCAAGACCGTCTCACGGCTGACCGCGCCAAACCGAACCAAAGTATCCGGTTTGACTCCCAGCAGGGATTGTTTGGCTTCATAGGAATAGGCAGTGATACCGCCCAAAAAATACTCTGAGCAGCCGGCAACATTCGTAATCAGATGACCCAATAATCCGCCTGTGCATGATTCGGCAATAACCAGTTTCAGGCCGCGTCTTAATAACAATCCGCCTATCCGATATTCAAGAGGTGTATCCATGTATCCGATTATAACCGAGTATAATTTTCTGGAAAGGCATCTTCAACCCGCTGGAAGGAGACTGTCATGCCGCAAGCCACATATCATTTTCCAAATGGATTCTTATGGGGAACAGCGACCTCTTCTCATCAGGTAGAGGGCAATAATACCAACAATAACTGGGCAGCCTGGGAAGCCGAAGAAGGACGCATTAAATATGGGCATAAAGCCGGTCTGGCCTGTGATTGGTGGGGCGGGCGCTGGAAAGAAGACTTCGACCGCGCAGCGGATACCGGACAAAATGCCCATCGCCTTTCCATCGAGTGGAGTCGCATCCAGCCCAAACCGGATGGGTGGAACGAGGAAGCTCTGAATTACTACCGCGAGATGATTCGCGGCCTGGAACAGCGCAACATTACCCCGCTGGTCACTCTCCATCACTTCAGCGATCCGCTCTGGCTGGTGGAACTGGGCGGTTGGGAAAATACGGAAGTTCCCGGCCTGTTCGAAAAGTATGTTGCCAAAGTAGTTGAAGCGCTCAAGGAATATGTCAGCCTGTGGGTGACAATTAACGAACCCAATGTGTATGCTTACGGCGGTTATTTGGGTGGGGGATTCCCGCCCGGAAAAAACGACTTAGGCGCCGCATTCAGCGTGTTGAGTAATATGGTACGCGCTCATGCTTTGGCTTACCGCACCATTCATCGCATTCAAAAACAAGCCCGTGTCGGAATTGCGCTCAATTACCGCAGTTTCGCTCCAAAACGCGCCGCCTCGCCGTTTGACCGCTGGATGGCTGGATTTTTGCACAGCAACTTCAACCTTTCTTTCATTCGCGCCATTACGGACGGCGCCTTCCGCTTCGCCCTGAAAAGGACAAGCATCCCCGAGGCAGCCAAAACGCAGGATTACATCGGGATCAATTATTATTCCCGCGATTGGGTGGCTTTCAAACCTTTGGCTTTCAATTCTCTCTTTCACAATCTCTCCTACCCCCAAAACGCTGATCTGAGCGACACCGGATTTATCGCCAACATTCCGGATGGGATGTTCGAAGCGCTCAAATGGGCTAATGGTTTCAAACTGCCGATCATTGTCACCGAAAACGGCGTAGAGGATGCCGATGATCACCTGCGCCCGCGCTACACCATTCAGCATATCCACCAAATGTGGCGGGCGGTCAATTTCAACTATCCTATCAAAGGTTATTTCCACTGGTCGCTGGTAGATAATTTCGAATGGGAACGCGGCTGGACGCAGCGATTTGGCTTGTGGGGGCTGGATCCCGAGACTCAGGTGCGCACTCGCCGAACCAGCGTGGATGTGTATGCCGACATTTGCCAGCGCAACGGGATCGCTTCCGAGATGGTCGAAAAGTACGCGCCAGAAGTATTTTCCGCTCTCTTCCCAGCCTGAGCAAGACTGAAAAGATAAACCAGCAACTTCTGTCTGATGATCAACTTCAGATGCCCTGCCTAAAACCATTCTGAGGTTTTTGGGTAAAGGCATACAGGGGTATGTTCGCATTTTCGTAAACCGATAAGCAATCTGCTAAACACAGGTTCACGCCACCTTTGGAGAGATTGCCGGCTAATTCAGGATAGATTTGGCAAAGTACGGCCAAAAGTTTTTTCCTTCTACCTACACAACTCGACTCGCTACTGAATCACCTGTATTTATGCAAACAACTTATCAGGTAACTGAATGTCGAAAAATTGCCTATTGACAAATTAGAATAAATGTTCTATTATTTAGAAAATCATGGATTTTCCCCATCATTGTTTAAGGAGAAAAGATAAAATGAACCTTTCTACTCACTCCGATCATTGGTCTTTGGCCAAACTGTTTTCCGGCGTTCGGCTACGGCCCGGACTGCTCTTCGGTCTAATCATCTTCTCCGCGTTGATTGCATTCGAGATCTTCAATTACTCAACGACGGACTTTGCTTTACGCGATTTGCTCGGAGACCTTCGCTTCGCTGGAATCCGCTGGGCTACGATCCTTTCCATTGCTTTTTGCGGCATTGATTTTGCCGGCATAGCCCGCCTGTTCACCCCGGAGCAAGGGCGCGACGAGCCCAAAGAAGTCTGGTATTTGCTGGGCGCCTGGCTGCTGGCTGCCACGATGAACGCCGTCCTCACCTGGTGGGGCGTCTCGATGGCGATTGCCAGCCACCCCGTTTCAAGCACGGCAGTCATTGATCAGGAAACCCTGATGAATGTTGTGCCGGTCTTCGTAGCGCTGATGGTCTGGGTGATTCGTATCCTGATTATCGGTTCTCTTTCGATTGCCGGGGAACGCATCTTCTCCAGTGGTTCAAATCGGCCGGCTTACAGCGGCACGACTTCCCGCGCCAGCCGTTCCGCCACCCTGCCAACCGCCACTGCCTCGCCGGCGGGTTTGAACAGCGCCAACCTCAGCCCACGCCGCACAGTCCCCCGCCCCGGTTTGGGCAGTGATGGTCTGGCCTCCCGTCCCGAACCCACCTATCACAACATGCAGGCTCGTTCTTCATTGCGAACGCCCACTGCTTCACAAAATTCCCCATCTTCACAGACCAATTTGAAATTGTGATCGGCAATCTCTTCCCTATGGGCAGGGTCGGACATTCCTCCGCCGTCCACCTGCCCTGATTTTGTTTAACCCGCCAGTGGCAGCCAGACGGTGAAGCGTGTTCCCTTGCCCACCTGCGACTCCACCTCGATTTGCCCGCCATGGCGATCCACGATCCACTTGGCTATGGACAAGCCCAATCCAAATCCGCTGTCCTCGGTACGCTTGCGGGATGGATCGCCGCGGTAAAAACGGTCAAAAATGTGCGGCAGGTATTCCGGCGGAATACCCGGACCGGTATCTTCCACTTTCAAGCAGGCTCGCCCATCATCTTTACTGAGTGACAAACGAACTTCCCCTCCCACCGGCGTGTAATTAATGGCATTGGCAACCAGATTGAGAATGACCTGTTTGAGCCGGTCTCGGTCTCCGTTGACCATCACCTGATCAATCTCTTCCAGACGCAGGTTGACCTTCCCGCTGGCCAAAACCTGCATTTGCTGCAAGACGTCCAACAGAAGGGTATCCAATTCAACCGGTTTCAGATCGAGCGGCAGCTGACCCGACTCAGCCTGTGCCAGCAGCAGTAAATCCCCTACAAGGCGGGTCAGTCGGTCAACTTCCTTTTCGATATTTCGCAGCGATTCTTCGTCCAATTCATTGGTGAGGCGCATCAGTCCTACTTCACCTTTGATAACCGTCAGCGGCGTACGCAATTCATGGCTGACATCGGCTAAAAATCTGCGCTGGGTATCAAACAACTTCTCCAACCGTTCCAAAGTCTGGTTGAAGGCCCGGATCAAACGGCTGACCTCATCCTGATCAGTAGGCGCAACCGGAATACGTCGCGAAAGATCGTCGGCTTGGGTAATCTGGGTGGCTACCTGTGTGACCGTTTCCAATTGTGCCAGCGCCTCACCGGTCAAAGCCCAGGTGGTCACCAGCACCACCACCATCAGGGTAATCGTCAGAGCAATCAACACACTCGCCAGCGTATTTTGGGTAATTTCGACCAGCCCAAGGCTCAATCCTACCTGCAAATACCCCACCGGCCCGCGGGTAGTGCGCAGCGGCACCGAAAGCACCCTCACGCGAATACCGTTGATGGACTGGGAACTATAGAAAACCTGCCCCAATCGAACACCCGCATCATCCAAAGGATCGCTAAGTCCGATTGGACGGCTGAATTGCAAACGACGTTGGGTATCCCAGACCTGAAAGATGAGGTTTTCGGTCGGCTGATAAGCCGATAACTGGCGAATATCGAACTGATTATTAGCGCTGACCCGTAACCGTTCGATGATCTGGTTGGCGGACTGATTGAGGCGGCTGTCAATCTGTTCCAGCAGCACTTGACTGACAATTGAAAAAACCAGAAAGCCAAATAATAACAGGACTACGCCAACCAGCGCGCTGTAGGTAATCGAAAGGCGCAGCCGGAGGGACATTCCTTATTCGTCTTCTCGCAGGACATAGCCCACACCGCGCACGGTGTGAATCAGTCGGCTTTCCCCCTCGCTTTCCAGTTTTTGGCGTAAATAACGAATGTAAACATCCAGAACATTGCTTTCGCCACCGAAATCATAGCCCCACACCCGATCAAAGATCATTTCACGGGTCAACACCTGACGCGGGTGGCGCATAAACAACTCTAACAAATCATATTCTTTGGCTGTCAGGGAGATGGTCCGACCTTTGCGCATCGCCTGACGGGTTGAGGTATCCAGCACCAGATCAGCAAAGTTCAACACCGGCACCCGCTCCGGTTGAGTGCGGCGCAGTAAAGCCCGCACCCGTGCCAGCAATTCTTCTAATTGGAAAGGCTTGACCATATAATCATCTGCGCCGGCGTCCAATCCCTGCACGCGGTCACTGACCGTATCTTTGGCAGTCAGCATCAGAATGGGCACATTTCCGCCCGCTCGCAGCCGCTGACAGACTTCCAGCCCGTCCATACCGGGCAGCATCCAATCCAAAATCACCAGATCGGGATGGGCATCCCGTGCCAGAGCCAACCCTGTTTCCCCGTCAAAAGCGGCATCCACCGTATAACCCTCGTAAGCCAAACTGCGACGCAACACCCTCACAATCGCTTCATCGTCTTCAATGATCAGAATTCGCTCTTTCATAGCCCCTCCTTGTGATTACTATATCATAAAATCTCATCCTCTGGTTCTGTACCTGACCCCTCTGCCGGGGCTTTATTGAAGAAATTTTAATCCAAAGCCGCCATTTTTACTCGAATTTTAGGCCGCCTATTTTTAGAGAACGAAAATCGGCTATAATCCACACCATGACCGATAACCCATTGCCGCCGCCCGTTTGGGTGGACACATCCACCATGCTTGCCCAGATGGTAGATGACCTGTCCGGCTTCGAAAAGATTGCTGTGGATACGGAATCCAACAGCCTGTTTGCCTACCGCGAGCAGGTGTGCTTAATCCAATTTTCCTCACCCGAGATTGATTATCTGGTTGATCCATTAGCCCTCAGTGACCTATCGCTGCTCGCCCCGCTTTTCGCCAGTCCTCACATCGAAAAAATCTTTCACGCCGCCGAATATGATCTGATTTGCCTCAAACGGGATTTTCACTTTGAATTCCACCGCATCTTCGACACAATGCAGGCAGCCCGCATTCTGGGCAGAAAGAACATCGGACTGGCAGACATTCTGGAAGAGGAGTTTGGCATCCAACTGGAAAAACGCTACCAGCGCGCCAATTGGGGAGAAAGACCCCTATCCCCGGCGATGCTGTCGTATGCCCGTTTAGACACCCACTATCTTATTCCCCTCCGCGACCGGCTGGCTGAAGAACTGGATCAAAAGGGACTGATGCCGCTGGCGCAGGAAGATTTCGACTTTCTGGCTTACAGTACGGCTCCTAATCCGGAACCCCAGCCGTTGAACGCCTGGAAAATCAGCGGCGGTAAAGACCTGACTCCTCAGCAACATGCCATTTTACAGGCGCTGATCGAATACCGCGATCAGCAAGCCCGCCTTGCCAACCTGCCGCCGTTCAAAGTTCTCCCCAACGATGTCCTGATCCGGCTTTCCGAAACCGCCCCCCAAACCACTGAAGAATTGTTTCACCTGCATCTGCTTTCCCCCGTTCAATGGAGGCGTCACGCCAGCGGCGTGATTCACGCCATCCGCAGCGGATTACACACTGCCCCCCCACCGCGTAATTCCAATCACCGCCCGGATGAAGATGTCCTGGAGCGGATTGAAATTCTCAAGGAGTGGCGCAAGAAAACCGCCCGTCAAATGGGAGTCGAGTCGGATGTCATCCTTCCTCGCAGCGTTCTGGAAAAAATTGCCTTTTCTCCCCCGGCTTGCCAGGCTGACCTTGACATTCTCTTGAAAGATTTTCCGTGGCGGCGTGAAAAATTCGGTCATCAAATTTGGAAACTTCTCAGAAACAAGGGGTAAAACAATGCGTATTCACTTCAACGGCGCTGCCCAAACGGTTACCGGCTCTCAGTTTCTTCTGGAAGTGAACGGCGACCGCTTGCTGCTGGAATGTGGATTGTTTCAGGGCCATCGCAAGGACACCTATCAAACCAACCTGCATTTCCCCTTCGAACCCGAACGGTTGGATGCGGTCATCCTCTCACACGCTCATATTGACCACAGCGGTAATCTACCCAACCTGATCAAACAGGGCTTCAACGCCCCCATCTATGCCACCCCTGCCACCGCCGATTTGGCAGATATTATGTTACAAGATTCGGGTCATATTCAAGAAGCAGATATCCATTTTGTCAACCGAAAACGAGTCAAACGTGGCGAACCACCCATTGAACCTCTTTACACGCTGGAAGATGCCGCACAGGTTGCAGCCCATTTCAGAAGTGTCCCATACGCCCAACCGTTTGAGCCGATTCGCGGCGTTCAGGCGCAGTTTGTGGACGCCGGTCATATCCTTGGTTCGGCTGCAATTGTGCTGGATATCGAAGAAAAGGGCCGGAAGACACGCCTGTGGTTTTCTGGGGATATTGGCAGAGAGCGCTTGCCACTCATGCGCGACCCCGTTTTGCCGCAAAAAGCCGATCTGCTCATCATGGAATGCACTTACGGCGATAAACCTCACCGCAACCCCGAAGAAGCCTATTTCGAGTTACGCGATACGATCCGCCGCACCGTTGCACGTAAGGGCAAAATCATCATTCCGGCTTTTGCTGTGGGGCGCACGCAGGAATTGGTTTACTGTCTGAACCGCATGGTCAGCCAGGCTGAAATTGAACCTTTACCGGTCTATGTGGATAGTCCGCTGGCAGTCAATGCCACCCACGTGTTCCAAAAACATGCAGACTTGTTCGATGCCGAAACGCAGGAATTTGTGCGCAGCGGCACTCATCCCGCATTGAACTTTCCACAACTCAAGTACATTCAATCGGTAGAAGAATCCAAAGCCCTCAACGAACGCCACGAGCCCATGATCATCATCTCGGCCTCTGGTATGGCGGAAAGCGGGCGCATTCTGCATCACCTGCGCAACAACCTGCAAAATCCGCGCAACACCGTCCTGATCGTTTCCTGGCAGGCGCCTAACACCCTTGGTCGTCGGTTGGCAGAACGTGAATCGGTGGTGCGCATTTTTGGGGAACTCTGCGAGCGACGCGCCGAAGTGGTCACCATTGGCGGATTTTCTGCTCATGCCGGGCAGGATATGCTGGTGAAGTATGCACAGGCCAGCCAGTCCACCATCCAGAAATTGTTTTTAGTTCATGGTGAAGCTAACGCTGCCGGAGCATTGACCGAAAAATTGAAGGAAGTCGGTTTCCGAGATGTCCGTTACCCCGCGAAAGGCAGTTTTTTTGACCTGTAAAAAGACATCCATCTATACATAAATAAGCCTATTTCTGCTATAATACCAGCACTTGGAGAGGTGCCAGAGCGGCCGATTGGGGCGGTCTCGAAAACCGTTGTGGAGGCTTCCTCCACCGTGGGTTCGAATCCCACCCTCTCCGCCACCAAAAAAATTTCAAGGATCGCTCAGGGATGAGCGATTTTTTTCTCTAAGGCCGTTTCCGAACAACCATTACTCAATTTTCCTGTACAATTAAACCAATAACAAACCGTAGTTCAGGAGGGAGAACCATGGCTGAAATTGTTGGCGAGCTGCGAAGAGAGGCAACCTACGGCGAGAAAGAAACTCTTAAATTCTTAAGAAACAACCTGCCAAAAGAATTTACGGTCTATGTAGAAACTCCCATCCAGAAAAGTCGCGACCTGAAATACCCCGACTTCACCATCGTAACCAATTACGGTGTCATCGTACTGGAAGTCAAGGATTGGGTTCAAATTATTCAAGCTAACCCGCATCATGCCATCATTCGAACCCGCAACAATCAGGAAAGAAAAGAAAATAATCCGGTAGACACTGCTCGCGGCTATGCCATCACCCTCTCGAATGAAATCAACCGAAAGAGAAACAGGGGGTTACCGGGCGAAGCCGTTCCGTGGAGCTACGCCGCTGTGTTACCCAACCTGCCCAGCAGCGTAATTACCCGGCTGCAAGCCGTTTGGGGTGATGAATTTGTACTGGGGAAACATCATCTGGAAAACCCCGACATCCTGCTTGACCGTTTGAAAAATTTATTTCCTGCGGAGAGAATGCGCCCGCTGACCCGCGATGAGCTCGATCATATTCGCGCCGTCATTTATCCCATTGTAGAAATCACGACCGAGGATCAGCGTGTTTTCGTGCTGGATGAACAGCAGGAGAAACTGGTTGCCGAGCCAGTTCATACGGCAGAGACCCAAAAACCGCTGCGTCCCAGCAAACAGGAAGAACAAGCCCGACAGGATGCCCTCTTTCAACAACTGCTCGAAGCGCCCGAGGCTGAAGAGCTGCCCCAAGAGGGCAAAAAATTGGTGCGGAATTTTGCCATTCGGCTGGTGCGCGGTTTTTCGGGCAGCGGAAAAACGCTGGTGATGATTCAGCGTGCCAAATTTCTGGCGGCCCAATACCCAGAATGGAAGATCGGCGTATTTACCTACAATAAAGCCCTGCAGCAAATGCTGGAACGATCCTTTCAGGGTACTTCGATCAAACCGCTCACTTTCGACGCGCTGTGCCGTTCCATCACCCGTTTGGACGACCCGCAAAAAATTGACCTTCAAAAATGGCTCAAAGAAAACCGATCCGCAATACCCGAGATTGCCGAGTTCAAATCGAACGACTTGGAAAGCGAAATCAACTGGATTCGAGAAATGGGGATTGACCAACTCGAAGCCTATCTCAAAATTGAGCGGCGTGGCATTGGACGCGACCTGCGCTTGAACCATGATCAGAGGAAAAAAGTCTTTCAAATTGTCCAGAAGTATCAGCAGTACTTGCAGACAAACAGCCTTTGGGACTGGCATGAAGCCCATCGCCTTGCTTTGGAAAAACTGGAAAATGGGCTGGCAAATTTCGAGCCATACGATGCCATCCTGATTGATGAAGCCCAGGATTGGGCGCCTTTCTGGTTCAAAGTCATTCAGGCAATTTTGAAACCGGAGGGCTTTCTCTTTCTGGCGGATGACCCTTCCCAAAGTATTTACCGTTATTTCAGCTGGAAAGAAAAAGGAATTCCCGTTGTCGGGCGCACACGCTGGCTGCGTGTGCCGTACCGCAATACCTATGAGATTTATCAGGCAGCCTATCGTCTGATCGAGGATTATGAGGAAATTCAGCAATCCCTGGCGGAAGAAGGCGAACAAGTCACCCCTGCCTTGAATCCCCAAGCGATGCGCCACGGCCAACGTCCACTGCTCAGAAAATGTCGCGGCGCAATGGATGAAATTAATTTCATTGCAGAGACCATCCAAACCCTGCGCAGTCAGGGTTTACGAGACGAGCAAATCGGTATTTTAGTCCGCTTCAAAGAGGATATCGAGAAGTTGAAAAACCGATTGAAAGGCTACAATGTTCAAATCAGTACAATCCATGCTTTCAAAGGCCTGGAATTGGAAGCCGTGTTCATCCCGCTCCTGAATCGTACCTTTGACTTTGCCGAATACGATCCTCAGAAGCAGACCAAAGAAGCCCAGGAACGCCGGCTGTTTTACATGGGGATGACCCGCGCGCGAAATTACCTATATCTTAGTTTCGTCCATGAAGCGCCAGCCATATTTCAGGACATGCAAAAACGCGGGTTGGTAGACTTCGTCAGTTAAAGTTTCTCCAGAACCGTTTTTGCCAGAAATTCCAGGCCTTCGAGGTCGTCTAAATCCAACCATTGCAGCATCAGACGCTGGACACCCGCATCGCTCAGGATACGGATTTGCTCCAGCGCTTCCGCAGGCGCACCCACCACTAGCCCGCGAGCGCGCAAATCCTCCGCTTTCAGGCTGCCTCCTCCATAGGCCTTTAGACGTTCTTCCACATCGGATCGATCTTTGCCAAACACTAAGCCGGTCATCATGGAACGCTGGACTTGCTGCGGCTGACGGCCGGCTTGCAGGATCAGATCGTCCAGGCATCGGTTTAGCTCTGCAAAGGCCGCCGGTGTCAGAAAGATGGCATTCCATTCGTCGGCATACTTCGCCGCCAGAGGCAGCGTACGTTTTTTGCCGTTTCCCCCGATCAAAAGGGGCAACCCACCCCGGCGTTGAGGAACCGGCAACACCTGCGCCTCCCTGACGCGAAAATACTGTCCATGAAAGGTAACCGGCGAACTGCTGGTCAGCAGCTGCTTTAGGACAATTACACCCTCTTCGAACCGCTCAAAACGTTCCCGCGGCGGAAGGAGGTCGAACCCAAACAACTCGTGTTCCCGTTCCTGCCAACCAGCCCCCACCCCCAGCGTCAGCCGACCGCCCGAAAGATCATCTACAGCAGCCGCCATGCGCGCGGTCAGCGCCGGATGGCGGAATGAAAACGGCGTCACAAGCGGTCCAAATCGGATGCGATTCGTGTGATCCGCCAACCACGTCAGCGATACCCACAATTCCAACGAGTCTTTATCCGGCGGACGCGCATTGGTAAAGTGGTCCGATCGGTATAAGCCGGAAAAACCCAATTCCTCCACAGCGGTAACGATCCGCTGCCAGCGCGGCCAGTTGAGACCATTTTGCCCTTCGATCATGATCGCTAATTCCATATATTCTCCTCCTGGTAGACCTGTCTCCATTCTACCAGACCTGCCGCTGCGCCAACCAACAGCACCGCCAGATGAAAACGGGCGGTGCTGCAAAAGGAATTATTCAATTGTTCTGGAAAACCGTGATTACTGTGAAACCACCTGCTTGGCAGCCAATTCCCTCACAATCACATTGATCACTGGCTTGCCGCCCACCAGGCGCGCCTGGAAGATCACCTTGGTGCAGCCGGGAACTTCAACCGGGCCAACTGTCATGGATTCCACAAAATCCTGCAATTCCACCGAGTAAACTTTGATGAGGTAGGTTCCTCGTGGAAGTTCTGCCGTAAAGCTTTCTTTGTACTTCAGATCAATTTTATCCAACAGTTTTAGGTTAGGCCCAAAGTAGACATACACAACGACCGGGAGTTCCTGTGATAAACCCAGCCTTGTGCCATCAATACCGTGGGTAATATGAGCAATAAAGGTGGGACACTTACCGCCCGCCTCTACCGGCGTGTAGGAGAAACCCACCAGCAAGCTGAGAAACACGACGATTGAAAAAAGCCGAACAGTTGTTTTCATGATTTGACCTCCGCTGATTGAAAAAGAAGAAAAATTCAATCCACACCCCCTTGGATAAGGAATTCTTTGGGAGTATTCAGATGGATTGATACCCACGTTATTAGTTTATCATATTTATAAACAAAATCAATATATCAGATTCAAAACAGCCAACAATCACCCCATAAAAAAAACCGCCAATCAAAGTGGCGGTTTACAGACCGGAGGGAAAGGGTTGTGATAATCAGTAACTACCGGCTGGCGCCTTTGAAAGCCAGTTCACGAACCAGCACGCGAATGGTGGGTTCCCCTTTTTCTCCCAAGCGGGCCAGCAGGTTGACCTTGACACAACCGGGAATTTCCACCGGTCCAACCTTCATGGAGTCAATGAATACTCCCAATTCTTCGGAGAAAACCTCAATGGTGTATTCGCCAACCGGTAATTCAGCCTGGAAAGTTTGTTTGAATACCAAAGGGATCTTGGCCAATAGATCACCATCTTTGTATACATAGGCGATTACCGGCAAGTCTTTGGACAAGCCCAGTCTGGTACCATTAATACCATGGCTGACATTGACAAAGAAGGTTTCACACTGATCGCCGTTGGTTTTGGCTTGCACGGGGCTGATGGCGAATCCGAAGAACAACGCCACAAGAGCAATCAAGGACACAACTTTTGCAAATGGTTTCATTTCTCATTTCTCCCTAACAATCGTTTGGATAAGGAATTGGTTCAGTTGAACCCTTTCTCCGTCTGTGGAAACGTCCTGAATGAAATCGGTCTGCTCTTTTATATTACGTTATACATTATACGGATACAATCAATTGTATAATGTTTTTGTCAAGATTTTCGGTGGTCTTTTTTATGCGATGAGAATATTTTTATAAGAAGCCTATAAGAAATATCCCCTTGACAAGCGAATTGTTGACTTGGATAATCTATAAACAGAATAAAAATTGTCGGTTTTAGCGAAGGGCAGGTTCTTATGCTGGATATTCCATCTCACTCGAGGATTTTAGTTGTGGGCGGCGGCCCCGGTGGGGCAACGGCTGCCACCTTGCTGGCCAGAGCCGGTGTTGAGGTCACCCTTTTGGAAGCCTCTCGCTTCCCGCGCTATCACATCGGCGAATCACTGCTCCCCACCATGATTGATGTGATCAACCTGCTGGGGATGCGTGAAAAAATGGAAGCCTTTGGTTTTCAGCGCAAACCCGGCGCCTATCTGGAATGGGGTCGCGATACCTGGTCGCTCAATTTCGGTGAACTGGCAGGCGATACCACCTACAGTTTCCAGGTCACCCGTGCCGAATTCGATCATTTGCTGCTCGAACATGCTAAAAGTCAGGGGGTAAAGGTATTCGAAGGCGTCGAAGTTCGCAGTCTTGAATTTAAGGGAGAACGTCCCGTTTCCGCCTCTTATCTGGTGAACCACCATGGTAACGGCAATGCCGGGCAAACCGGTAGTATCTCCTTTGATTACCTGATTGACGCCAGTGGACGCAACGGCATCATGTCCAACCGTTACCTGCGCAACCGGCGTTACCATCAGGTTTTCAAGAATATCGCTTTATGGGGCTATTGGAAGAACACAGATCGTCTGGCCACCGGACGCGAAGGCGATATAGCAGTTGGCTCGATCAATAATGGCTGGATTTGGGCAATCCCCCTCCACGATGGCACGATGAGTATTGGGGTAGTCATGCACAAAGATGCGCTGGCTGCCAAACGCTCGCTGAGCATAGAAGAAATCTACCAGCAGGCGCTGCTCGAATCGCCCTTGATAGCCCGCATCGTTCGGGAAGCCGAACTGGTTTCTGATTTGAAGACAGAAACCGATTACTCCTACACCGCCGAAAAATTCTCCGGGCCGGGCTATTTCATGGTAGGGGATGCTGCCTGTTTCCTCGATCCCCTGCTTTCCAGCGGGGTGCATCTGGCAACCTTCAGCGCCATGCTGGCTGCTGCCGGCTTAATCTCCATGTTCGAAGGCGAAATCAGCGAAGAGCAGGCCGTTTCTTTCTTTGAAAAAGCCTATCGGCAGGCATACCTGCGGTTTTTGGTGTTCCTTTCAGCCTTTTACGACATCAATCGCGGGAAGGAATCCTATTTCTGGGAAGCCCAACGCCTGACCCAGGAAGATGTAGATGAGAACAACCTCAAAATGGCGTTTTTGAATCTGGTGACCGGTGTAAAGGATTTGCGAGATGCCCAAAGTAACACCCGTCATTTTATCCTGAAAGAAATGACCGACCGAATCAATGAAAACTTAAACTTCCGCAAAGATAAACAAGCCCTTGCCAGTTTGCAGGGCGAGGACCTGAAGGCCGCCCGTGAAAATGCGCGTTTCTTTTCCTCAGTGGAAGGCTTGTTCGCCCTCAATCAAGAAGACGCCATTGACGGATTGTATGTTCAAACCAAACCACGCCTCAAACTGGCGCACATCTAAACCACTCATTGAAGCGGATAAAAAACAAGCCCGGTTTGGGTTGCGCCGGGCTTGTTTGGTAGTTTGAACTTTCGTCTTGCTACGGGTTATTCACCGGCGCTGCCAGCATATTCTCCAGAACAATCTCAAGAGCCATTGTATGGCTGCATACCCCGCGCGTCTTAAAGAAGTCGCAGTCACACTGCCAGCGTCCGTTCTCATATTGAATGTGATGCGGATTGTTGTTCCCATCCATGGTTACTGTAAAAGAATGGAAGTGAATCCGCTCTCGTTCCTGCGCATACCGTCTGGCTTTTTCCCGCTTCCCGATCATCCCATAATCCATCTGAACTGATCTCCTTTCGATTTGAAATTTACAAAAAGGCACGCGTCACCACGCGTGCCCCGAAAATGAGCTAATCTTTGAATATGTCGTAACAACAGGCATTTGGATGCGCCTCGTTTCCTTTCTTTACTATATTATACCGACTCATAGGCAAAGTCAACGACTTGGCCTAAATTTTAAGAAACCTCTTAACTGACAACAATCTTTTCCAATACCAGCGCATCTTCTCCACCCTGATAGTAGTTTCCCCAGGTAGTGTACACCACATAACCTTCCTGCTGATACAACTTCAAAGCCGTCCAATTGGACTTGCGCACACAAAGGCGGATACGCTTGCTGTTCAACAGGCGCTCACACTGCCGCAGCAGCGCCTGTCCAATCCCCCTGCGGCGGTATTCCGGCGAAACCCCCAAGGTGATAATCCAGCCAGCCCCGTCCCCCCTACGCAGTTCCCCGGCTGCAAAGCCGATCATGCCTCCTTCATGGACTGCTTTCAACCGCACAAAACCGGGAAAAGTCAGAACGATCAGCAAATCGAACCATGGCCAGGCATCCTGTTCAAACACCGTTTTTTCCAAACGGTACAAGTCAAAAAAATCCCGCCAGCTGGCTTTTTCGATGAGATAGTCCATAAAGGATAAAAGTAAAGAAGAAAAGCGCCCACCCGACCGAAAACGAGGGTTCAGCCGGGTGGGGTCATTTCGTTGGTGAGATTACTCTTTATTTTCTGGGGTATAGCGTCCTTTGAGAAAGTCGCCCAGCAGGCTGGTGAATTCCATCGGGAAAATGAATTTGGTGGACTGACCCATGCCAATGGTTTTGAGAGTTTCGAAGTACTGCAGGGTCATGGTCTTCTGGTCAATCGTGCTGGCTACTGAGAAGATTCGTTCGAGCGCTGCAGCGAAACCTTCTGCTCGCAACAGCTGCGCCTGTTTTTCACCCTCGGCTTGTAAAATGGCAGCCTGCTTCTGCCCATCCGCCCGCAAGATGGCCGCCTGTCTTTCGCCTTCAGCGATATTCACGGCTGCCTCGCGCTGACCAGATGACTCGGTCACCACCGCGCGGCGGGTTCGCTCTGCCGCCAACTGGCGGTTCATTGACTCCTGCACATCTCGCGGCGGAATGATCTCGCGGATTTCCACATTGGTTACCTTGACGCCCCATCGTTCGGTGACTTCATCCAACCGCACGCGCAAAGCCTGATTGATCTTTTCGCGCTCCGAAAGCACCCCGTCCAGCATAATACCGCCGATTACCGAGCGCAACGTTGTGGTCGCAATACCCTGGGCGGCCATTTCAAAATTTCCGACCTGCAGGACACTTTGCACTGGGTCAAACACCTTGTAGTACCACAAGAAGTCAATCGAGATGGGAGCATTATCCGCCGTGATGGATGTTTGAGCAGGGATTTCACGCACCTGTTCGCGCAGGTCCACCCGCACCGCCCGATCAATGAACGGGATCAGGATGATCAAGCCTGGCCCGCGCGCGCCGATGCAGCGCCCCAGGCGGAACACCACCAACCGTTGAAATTCTGGCACGATTTTGAGCGCCGTACCGAGGAAAATCAACGCCCCCAGTACGACAATCCCTATGAGACAATAGATAACTTCCATTTTTTCTAACCTCCATTTCTCTTGGTCGGCTGTGGGAACACAGCCCTTCGAATTTGATGATCCCTTACGGGATAAATTACTCTTCGTTCACCTTTTCAACCTGTAAAATCAGCCCCTCCCGCTTGACCACCCGCACCTTGCTGCCGGCTTGAACCTCTTCCTCGCTCCAGGCTGACCATTCTTCACCCATCACATACACGGCACCGTCGCGGTAAATATCGGTCTTGGCTTCTCCAATGGCCCCAACCAGACGGGTTAGGTCAAAATCCTTCCCGCGCCCAATCGCTTCTATTCCTTTTCGTCCTACAATCCAAAGGATGGGGATAACAATGCTCGAGGTTATCAGCGCCAGCCAGAAATTAACCGCCGGTTTACCCTCGGCGGTTTCGAAGAGAAAAACCGAACCGGCAATTACGGCTGCAATGGTGAGCAGCAGAAAAATCCAATGGCGGGAGCGACGCAACGCCAAGTAGAATGGAACCACGCCAACCACCAAAATCCCGAGCGCCCAGGGGTTGATCCGCAGGTTGAGCGCGCCAATCCCGGCTAGTACAATTGCAAACAATGCGCCAATTTCCAGTAAGCCGGTGCCGGGTGAAAAGAGTGCCAGAATCCCTAAGACCAGACCGAGCACGAGTAGAACATACGCAACATTGGGATCCATCAGCGGATTCATGGCTACCTTCCTTGTCCAGAAAAGCAACGGGGAGAAAGTGAGGCTTTTCTTTTGTTATAAAAATTATACCTGACAAAGCCCCCACCACAAAACAAAATGTATCACTTCCGGCGCTTTCTACATGCCATTCCACTGGATCAATTCCACCCCTTAAACGGATAAGACAGCCTTCTCAGGCTGCCTTTCCGTCTCTACCACTATCTTATCCCTGTATCACCTACCCACCAGGAGCACGACTTTGCCCGGAGGAATGAGCAACGACTGCCTGATATGATCATATCGAATTCGAATTAAGATTACTCAAACAACAGGTTAGCAATTTGTTAAGAAGAATCACTCCAATTCCAGCCGTTCAAACGCAAAACCGCCTGCCAACCAGACTGCCACACACAGCCCCCCTAATACCAGCAGATTCTCAGCCTGCGTTGAGCCAGTCAGCGGCCATTCTTCCACCACATAATACAGCGGAGAATAACGGATCACCCCTGTACCCGAATTCATTCCATAGGGCAGATACAGCAAAAACAAGAGCAGGAGTCCCGCCAGGCGGTCGAGCCAGAAGGACTTGCTCAAAGCGCCCAAAAGAACGCCGACTCCGCCGAGAAAAAGGATGAGTAAAAACGAAGCAGGCAGTAATCCCAGAAAGTCCGCCGGAAATGGATTGCCGGAAAGAAGAATCATCCCCGCCCCACTGAGAAACGTCACGATCGTCAACAAAAAACAACCTGAAACGAGATAAACCAGACGGCTGAGAAACACCTGCCATCGCGGCAGGGGGTATGCCAGCAAAAAAGCAATCGAATTTCGCACCGCCCGCCCTTTGAACAAAGTGACCCCTTCCCAAAAGGCATAGCCGCCGCCAAGAATGGGAAAACCCACCCCGGCAAGGATCAGCAGCCAGTAACCCTGTTCCAAATTCACGAGAGGGTTAAACCTTGCCAGAATCTGTTCAACCCAAATTTCATCCACCAGAGCGGGATAAAGCGCCCCAGAAATGACATTCCAGCCCATAACGGTCATGCACCAGAAGGCAAACCGACGCCTTCTTTCAATCCACAAGTCTGTGAATAAGTCAAGCCGCATAGGCTGGAATGCCGTAAACGGTTTGATAAACCTCTTCGAGGCTGGGCTGCTGGCTGATAATGTCCAGCACGCGGAACTGACTGGCGGTTTTCAGCAAAGCATCCGGGTCTCCCTGCACGGTGCAGTAGACTTTGTTCTGGTCACAAACCAGTTGATTGATATTGGTCAACCCCATGAAAATTTGCGGGTTGACCGGATTGGCAAAGCGCATTTCAATTTTGCGGATGGCGCGGGCGCGCAATTGAGCGCCGCGCTCCACCGCAATGACCCGCCCCTGATGAAAGACGGCAACCCGGTCACAAATGCGCTCCATCTCAAAGATAGATTGAGAAGCAATCACAACCGATCGTCCTTCGGCGCGAAATTCGGCAATCAACCGGTACAGTTCCATTTGTGCAGCGCTATCTAAATCACGCGAAGGCTCGTCCAGCAGAATCAATTCCGGGCGATGCATGAACGCCTGCACCACACCGATTTTGCGGCGTTCGGTGGGAGAGAGCCGTTCACAAGGCAAATCCAAATTTAGGCGGAAACGAGTCGCCAAATCCTGCGCAAAGGTCATTTCCACGCCACCGCGTAAAGCCGCAAAGCGTTCAAGCAGCTGACCGGCCGTGACTCCCTTGGGCAAAGTCAGGTTTTGAGGCAAATAACCCACCAGCCGCCGCACTTTCAAACCGTTGCGCTGGCAATCCATCCCTAATACCAACGCCTGACCATGGGATGGGCGGATAAAGTCAAGCAGGATGTGAAACAGGGTAGATTTACCAGAGCCGGACGGTCCAAGCAAGCCAAACACTTCTCCGGGGTCAACTTCCTGGGTAACCCCAACAAGCGCTGGACGGCGGTGAAATTCTTTGCTTAAGTTTTCGGTACGCAATACGAGGTAGCGCATCTTCAACCTCCTTGTCCGTCAGATACCGGTAAAAAAACACCGGCTGGTGTCGAGATACCAGCCGGTCAAAGAAGGCAGTTAAGTGCGCTCTCAAACTTCAGGCTGGTATCTCTCGGCGGGATTGCCATTCTTGCAAGACTTTCTCGTACGACTTTTCCAGCAGCGCCGTCCATTCGATGATTTCATCCATTCGCTGGCGGGCCGGGTGATCTTCTGCCAGTCCTTGCAGACCTTCTTCCGCCATTTCGCGCAGATTCTGAACACTCTCCAAACGCATCTCCAGCGAATTTTCCCAAGCTTCGTCGGAGAATATGTAATAATCACTGCGCTCTCCGGGCAGAGAAACCCGTTCTGCCAGGCCGGCCATCATCAGCGTGCGGAGATTCGTGGAGATACTGCTGCGGCTGACCTGCAACACTTCAGCCATCTCTTCCGGCGAAACCGGCCGGCTGGCAATCAGCAGCAAACCGAGGATCTTTCCGCCGATGCGAGGAATGCCGTACTCCTCAAAGTGCAATCCCATATTTTCAATGAACTGGGATAGGGTGGATGGGTCTCCCGATATGGGAGGGGTACTATCACCACTATCCGTTTCGTCTGAAACCATACGATTCTTCACTCCTTGAATGAAAAAAGCCACGTCCGACATCTTCGGACACACTTCATTCTACAATCATTGGTCATTTCTGTCAAGACTGAAATAAATAAACTTTTTTGTAAGGTGTAAATCAATCATCCATTGATTAAACAATTACTGGTTAATAAAACAATAAAATCGCAACAAGCTACAACGGGAGCCCAAACGCCATCCAGTCGCAAACCGCTTATTCAACACAGGAAAAATTCAGGGATTGAAGCCAGGTTGACAGAGCCAGCATCAGCGCTTACTTTCAATACTCAGCGAGAATAATTGGTGATTGAATCTGGCGATCGAATGGGCTAGAATATATTGGGGTTGAATCGGCATTTTTAATTTCGAATTCTATCCGGAGAGGAGTAGGGAATGAATCAACAACCGGGTGAGGAAATCCAGCAAGCCTGGATTGCGTTTGTCACCAATCACATCGTATTGCCTCAGGTTCGCCCGGTAATTGCCTCTTCCTGGGAACGCTGCTGGGCACGGGTTGATCCTTACTCCCCTCACCGCCCCCCACATCTGTCGGCCGAGCATTTACTCTCCATTCAAGTCAACCATTTCGACCTGATGGCGATCGCGCGCCCGGTCATGGAAGATGTGTATCAATATATCGAAAACTCCAATTCGGCTGTGTTGTTCGCTAACAGTGTCGGTTACCTGCTGGATGCAGTCGGCGATGCCAATATCATGGCTGCCCTGGAAAGAATGGGCATCTCTCCTGGTACCCTGCTGGCCGAGGGAGAAATCGGCACAAACGGGATTGGATTGAGCCTGCTGGAAAGAATGCCCCAATACGTTCAGGGATTTGAACATTTCCGTCAGCCATTTCACCAGTATGATTGCGCGGCCGCGCCGGTTTTCGACACATCCGGTAAATTGATTGGAGCGCTGGGGATTATCATGCTGCGCGGTCATCTGCACCCCCACTCACTCGGCTTGGTCACCGCCGCGGCCAGAGCCATTGAGGCTCAGCGGCAGGCTGACCAATTGCTTGAAGAACAGAATAACCAACTCACCGGCCTGAACGCCATTCTTTCCAGCATTCAGGAAGGCATCCTGGTGTGGAATGCGGAAGGCACCATTCTGCACGCCAATCCGACTGCCGCCAATATCCTGCGGGTGAAACCGGATAGTTTGCTTGGCTCCAAACTGGAAGCCTACATCCGGTTTCCGCGGGCAGTCCAGGATGCGCTTCAAAAGCTCATTCCCATCACCGATCTTGAGGTTCAGTTGACCGCTGCCGGCGAACCGATCAACTGCCTGCTCAGTTTGCAGTACATTCACGGCCGGCACGGTATGCGCTCGGCCATTGCCGTTCTGCGTCCCGTCAAGACCCTCCGCGAATACGTCCAAAGGCAGGTCAGCTCCCCCACTTTTGACCTGCAAAACCTGATTGGCGAATCTCCTGCCATCCGCCGGGTGCGGCGCATGGCGCGCAGCGCTGCAGCCGCCCGCGGCTGCGTTCTGATCCGTGGCGAACCGGGCACCGGCAAGAACCTGCTGGCCCGTGCTATTCATTACCACAGTCAGCGCAGCCAGGCGCCGTTTGTTGTATTCGCCTGCACCGCCGTCCCCAGCGAGCTGGCTTTGACTGAACTGATCGGAAGCGAAAAGGGAAGCCATGACGGCGCGCCGATCACCAGTAAATTTGAACTGGCTGCTGGCGGCACATTGTTCTTGCAAGATGTTGATCAACTGCCGTTGGAGGCGCAAAGCGTCCTGCTCAACTTTTTGGAATTGGGGATCATTCAAAAGATCGGCAGCCGCAAACCGATTGAAGTGGACGTGCGCATGATTGCGTCCAGCTCCGCTCCGCTGGAGCATCTGGTACGCGAAGGCAATTTCCGTGCCGATTTGCTCTACAGGCTCAGTTCCTTTGAAATTGTGCTGCCGCCCCTGCGCGAACGAAAACAGGATTTAGACCTGTTGATCGAACAGATTCTCCAACGATTGTCCAAACAGGTTGGGCATCCATTCACCCTCAGCCGCGAAACGCTCAGCCTGCTGAAAGCCTATCACTGGCCCGGTAATGTGCGCGAACTGGAGTCGGTACTGACCCGCGCTGCAGTGCAGGCCAGCCCTGCCCGTTTGATCACCCCTGTTCACCTGCCGGTGTTGCAGCCTATAACCGATTTTGAAACTTCCATCGGCAGCCATGATGGAAAAATCTTACCGCTGGAAGAGCTGGAACGGCGCGCCATTCTTCAGGCAGCCCAGTACTGTCAGGGAAATGTCACCCGCATGTCCGAGATGCTGGGCATTGGCCGTACGACCATTTGGCGCTACTTCAAACAAATGAATTTATCCCCGGAGGAATTTCGGCTTCGCAACGCCAAATCACCCAATGTTTCAAATTGAAACGATTATTAAGATAACCGTTTCATTTCGAACCAAAATTTTCACAAAAGTTGACCCTTTCCTCAAGTGCCGTACAATTAAGGGCGATGTTTAATTTTCCGGATATCCCACGCTATCATTGGCAGGTCAATTGTTCATGGATGATGGGTTGGCAGATTGCAGCCCAAGGGTCAGTTGTTTCTCCCCTCTCTTCAGGCAAAAGGTACCGCTCGTAAAGGAACTAACCAATACAGCGGTATTTTTTTGCAAGCTCCTAGCGGTATTTTCTCCACAATTCAATAATTGACTCAAGGAGGTTACACGGAAAGAGATACATTCATCCGCTTTTCATACTCTGTCGTTTACCCAATTTTTCAAATTCCTGAAAGGAGAGATCGAAGATGAAATCAAGAACAATGAACGAATTCTTGGGCGAAGTCATCGGAACATTCACACTGATCTTGCTGGGTGATGGCGTGGTTGCCAATGTCGGTCTTGCGCCGCGTCTGGCTTCTCCCGCCTACAACTGGAATACCATCACCATCGGATGGGCCTTCGCGGTGATCGTGGCGGTGTATGTGTCGGCCGGCGTTTCCGGCGCGCATCTTAACCCCGCCGTGACCATCGCCTTAGCTGTCAAACGCGGTTTCTCATGGGGTAAAGTGCCCACCTACATCCTCGGCCAATTCGTTGGCGCTTTCTTGGGCGCGCTGGGTGTGTACCTGGTCTACATGGAAGGTCTGCAGGCTGCGGGTATGCCCAACGTGTGGTGCACCGGTCCGGGTTCAGTATTCGGTCAGGCCTTCTGGGGCGGAACAGGAGGTGGCTCGGTTGGAGCCTATTCACTGGTCAACGCCAGCATTGCGGAAATTTTCGGTACCGCTGTGCTGTTGATGGGTGTGTTGGCCAGCGGTGACGAGCGCAACCTTGGCCTCAAATTCAACATGGGCCCGTTCCTGGTTGGCGGTACGGTGCTGGCAGTCGGTCTGAGCCTTGGCGGCCCCTCCGGTTACGCCATCAATCCTGCCCGTGACCTCGGTCCCCGCATCTTCGGTGCGCTGGTTGGAACTCAGGGCTTGTTCGATGGCATTTACTGGCTGGTCGCTCCGGTGATTATGCCGATCATTGGTGGTATCCTTGGCGCCTTCCTTTATGACGCCTTGGTCACCGCTCAACTGCCCCCCAAGAAAGACTAATCTGGTCATCATCAGGGCCTGCTTTGCAAGTTGAAGCAGGCCCACTTTCGCCCCGCTGACTAGTGGTACTCCGCAAAAGTTTTCTGTAAAGAAAGGAAATTCAGCATGAAAAAGTTAATCAACAAACCTGAAGACGTAGTGAAGGAAGAGCTGGAGGGGATTGCCGTTGCTCATCCGGATCTCGTCAAAGTACATTTTGACCCGAACTTCATCGTCCGCGCAGATGCGCCCATCCAAGGAAAAGTGGGCATTGTCTCCGGCGGCGGATCTGGCCACGAACCGATGCATGGTGGTTTCGTCGGCTTGGGGATGCTGGATGCGGCCTGCCCGGGTGCAGTATTCACCTCCCCCACCCCCGACCAAATGCTGGAAGCCACCAAAGCCGTCAATGGCGGGGCGGGTGTGCTGCACATCGTCAAGAACTACACCGGCGACATTATGAATTTTGAGATGGCTGCCGATCTGGCTCGCGCCGAGGGCATCGAAATTGAATCGGTCGTCATTGACGATGATGTGGCCGTGCAAGACAGCCTGTACACTGCCGGACGCCGCGGCGTCGGCACCACGGTTCTGGCAGAGAAAATCTGCGGCGCCGCCGCTGAACAGCGCCGCTCTCTCAAAGAAGTTGCCGACATCTGCCGCAAAGTAAACGGCTGGGGACGCAGCATGGGGATGGCGCTCACATCCTGCACCGTGCCTCACGTGGGCAAACCCACCTTCGATCTGCCGGAAGATGAAATGGAAATCGGCATCGGCATTCACGGCGAACCAGGCCGCACCCGCATGAAGATCAAACCGGCCGATGAGATTGTCGAAATGCTGATGGAACCGATCATCTCCGATCTGCCCTACAAAGCCGGTGATGAAGTGCTGCTGTTTGTCAACAGCATGGGCGGCACGCCGTTGATCGAACTGTACATCATTTACCGCAAGGCCTACGAAATTGCCACCAAGCACGGATTGAAGGTTGTCCGCAACCTGATCGGGCCTTACATCACCAGCCTGGAAATGGCCGGAACCTCCATTACCCTGCTGAAGATGGACGAAGACCTGATTAAATTGTGGGATGCGCCGGTCAAAACTCCCGGGCTGCGCTGGGGTGTCTAAAAAATCCTGAACAGCCAGGTTTACCCGCTGGTTCTGCCTGGCTAGCCTAATGGAGAAGTCTATGGTGATTACACGGGATGACGTTCTAGAGTGGATTACACGCTACGCTGAAATACTGGCGGAGAATCGCGACTACCTGACCCAACTGGATGCCGCAATTGGCGATGCCGACCATGGCGCCAATATGGACCGCGGCTTTCAGGCTGTAATGAAAAAGATGCCCGAGATGCGCGATAAGGACATCGGCACCATTTTCAAGACCGTGGGGATGACCCTTCTCTCCACCGTTGGGGGAGCAGGCGGACCGCTTTACTCCACCATATTTCTCCAGGCTGGGATGAAGACCACGGGTAAGATGGAAATGACGCTCCAGGAGTGGATTGATGCACTAGAAGCCGGCATTAATGGCGTCAAAATGCGCGGCAAAGCCGAATTGGGTGACAAGACCATGATTGATGCCTTAGTGCCGGCTCTGAACGCTCTCAAACAAGCCGCCGAGAACGGCACCACCCTCAGTGATGCCCTGGAGCGCTCTGCCCGCGCCGCCGAAGAAGGCATGAAAGCCACCATCCCGCTGGTTGCGCGCAAAGGACGCGCCAGTTACCTCGGCGAACGCAGCGCGGGTCACCAGGATCCCGGCGCCACATCCTCTTATCTATTACTGCGCACCGCCGCAGAAAAATGGAAAAACAACTAGTTTTGTACGTTCAACCAAACCCATACCCAAAATATTCAAAGGAGGCTTAAGATGGCAAAATATGCTGCTGCAGTAGATCAGGGTACGACCAGCACCCGTTTCATGATCTTCGATCATAGCGGGCAGGTAGTCGGCGTTGATCAGAAAGAACACGAGCAGATCTACCCCAAGCCCGGCTGGGTCGAACACGACCCGATGGAAATTTGGACCCGCACTCAGGAAGTCATTGAAGGCGCGCTGCGCAAGAGCGGCGTCGATCCCAAAGAAATCGCCGCTGTGGGTGTCACCAATCAGCGCGAGACCACCGTGGTTTGGGAAAAAGCCACCGGTAAACCGGTTTACAACGCCATCGTCTGGCAGGATACCCGCACCGACAAAATCTGCAACGAATTGGCTGCCGATGGTGGTCAGGACCGCCTCCGCCCGAAGACCGGTCTGCCGCTGGCAACTTACTTCTCCGGCCCCAAGATCAAGTGGATTCTCGACAATGTGCCCGGTGTGCGCGAAAAAGCCGAAAAAGGCGAAGTTCTGTTCGGCAACATTGACACATGGGTCATCTGGAACCTGACCGGCGGCCCGCAGGGTGGTGTTCATGTCACCGATGTGTCCAACGCTTCCCGCACCATGCTGATGAATCTGGAAACGCTGGATTGGGATGATGAAATCCTCCAGCTGATGGGCATCCCGCGCGCCATGCTGCCCGCCGTGCGCCCCTCCTCGGAAGTTTACGGACATGCCCGCGGGCTTCTGGAAGGCATCCCGGTTTCTGGCGACCTTGGTGATCAACAGGCCGCCCTGTTCGGCCAGGCCTGCTATGACCCCGGTGAAGCCAAGAACACCTACGGTACGGGCTGCTTCATGCTGCTCAACACCGGCACCAAACCAGTTCCCAGCAAGAGTGGTTTGCTGACCACCCTGGGCTACAAGATCGGCAATCAGCCGGCCGTCTACTGCCTGGAAGGCTCCATCGCCATCACCGGCGCTCTTGTGCAATGGCTGCGCGACAACCTGAAGATGATCGAAAACTCCAAGGACATCGAAGGTCTGGCCCGCACCGTGGAAGACAACGGTGGTATCTACTTCGTACCGGCCTTCTCCGGCCTGTTCGCTCCGTACTGGCGCAGCGACGCCCGCGGTGTGATTGTCGGCCTGACCCGCTACATCAACCGCGGTCACATTGCCCGCGCTGCGCTGGAAGCCACCGCCTACCAGACCCGCGAAGTGCTGGATGCGATGAACAAGGACTCCGGCGTGCCGCTGACCGCCCTCAAGGTGGATGGTGGTATGGTCTATAACGAATTGCTCATGCAGTTCCAGGCCGATATCCTCGGCGTGCCGGTCATCCGCCCGAAGGTTGCCGAAACCACCTCACTGGGCGCTGCCTATGCGGCCGGCCTGGCAGTGGGCTTTTGGACCAACTTCGATGAATTGCGTGCCAACTGGGGCAAGGACGCCGAATGGCATCCCAAGATGTCCGCCGAAGATCGTGAAAAACTGTATGCTGGCTGGAAGAAAGCCGTCGAACGGACTTTCGGCTGGGTCGAAGTTTAATAACTCCATATCCGGGGGCAGGCAACAAACCTGCCCCCTCCTCTCTTCCTTTGCGCAGGGGCGGTGGGTCAGCGGTCTGGTACAGTCCACAAGACCTGTACCGCCCTTTGTAATTTATCTCGCGCAGAGGGTGATTTTTTGTCCCGCACTTCTTCACTCATGATAAAATCTCTACCTCGAAGACCAATCACGGAAAAACCATGTCCAAAAACAAACCTTCCTCCTCCAAAGACAAGCCCCAAGACCTGACTGCCCAACCCTGGATTCCCTTTAAAACCGGCTTAATTGTGGTGGGTGTAGTCAGTGTCTTGCTGGCGATTTGGACGGTCATCACCAGCAATCCAGAACTGCCCCTGCTGGAACGCATCCTTTGGGGTGTCGTATTCGGGTTTAGCATCTGGCTGGTCTTTTTCTTCTTCCTGCTCATCAACCGCCTGCTTCGCAGAAGGAAATAGTCCACCTGAAAATTTACGCGCTTAGCCGCGATCGATTGCACGCTTAACTTTGTGAAAATCGCCACGATTGTGGCAAATGCTGAAACAGGAGAAAGAATTATGAGTAAACTCCATGCCATTGTGATTGGCGCCGGTTTCACCGGTGTCGCAATCGCCCATGACCTTGCGCTGCGCGGTTTTGCTGTGACCGTCGTAGAACGAGGTCCGATCGTCAATGGCACATCAGGCCGCACGCACGGGCTGCTCCACTCCGGCGCACGCTATGCCGTCAATGATCAGGAATCAGCCATCGAGTGCATTCAGGAAAATCAGATCCTGCGCCTGATTGTGCCGGATGCCATTGAACCGAACGGCGGCCTGTTTATTGGCATCACGGATGAGGATGTAGCCTACCGTGAAAAATTCATGGAAGGCTGCGCCGCCTGTGGAATTCCAATCAAGGAATTAACCCCTAAAGAAGCCCTGCGGCTGGAACCCAACCTGAACCCCAGATTGCAAACAGCCTTTACCGTGCCGGACGGGACTTTTGATCCCCTCCGATTGGCATTGGCTTTTGCCGCTTCTGCCAAGTCCAATGGCGCTGTTTTCCATCTTTACACGGATGTCATTGATCTGCTGACCGATGGACAGGGCAATATCGTCGGCGTAAAAGCTTGGGACCGCGCCGCTGACAAGCGATTTGAGATCCACGGCGATATTGTCGTCAATGCCACCGGCGCGTGGGTGGGCCACATCACATCGATGGCCGGAATTTCCGTTCCAATCACCCCTACCCCCGGTGTAATGGTGGCCTACGACAAACGTCTGACCCAGCGCGCCATCAACCTGCTCAACAAACCCGGCGATGGCGACATCGTCCTCCCTCAACGGCGCATGATGGTGGTCGGCACGACTTCCTTCACCATCGAAGACCCCGATTACGTGCCCGTGTACGAAGATCATGTCCAACTGATGATCGAGCGCGGCTCCAATCTCATCCCAGCCTTGCGTCAGACCAAAGAACGCGGCGCCTACATGGCAACCCGTCCTTTGATCGGCGCTTCAGCCCCCGGTCGCAGCATCTCGCGCACCTTCAAAGCCTATGACCACAAAGAAACCGATAATGTCGAGGGACTGGTAACCATCACCGGCGGTAAAGCCACTACCCTGCGCTTGATGGCAGAAAAAACGGTGGATTTGATTTGTAAGAAATTCAACTTGAACATTCCTTCCGTAACCGCAGAGACGCCCCTCCTCTCTTACCGCAAGTTCTACGTCAACTGACGCAGGTGAACTGCTGATCGAACTCTACCTGTACGGAGTGAGCAATGACTGAAGAAAAATGGACTGTAAAATTTGTCATCTATCGTAAGAAGGGAGACCAACCTCCCCGCTACGACAGTTATGTGCTGGAAGTTGATCCGGAAGAATATGTGATTGACGGCGTGGAACGCATCTGGGCTTTCCATGATCGCTCGCTCATATTCGCCCATGCCTGTCACCATTCCACATGTGGAGCCTGTGGTATGCGGGTTAATGATGTCGAAAAACTGACCTGCATCACCAAAATCCGCGATGTGACGACCAACGGCGGCACCCTGAAGATCGAACCGCTGCGCAACTTCCCCATCGTTGGCGATTTGGTTGTGGACATGACCCGCATGTACGCCGCTTTGGATCGCGTCCATGCCAAAGCGGTTCACCCCCTCTCGGCAGCCCCGCTGGAAGGCGAAGGCATTCGGCCGCCCAAAGACGTTCCGCGCAACAACGGCGATGAATATCTGCGTCTGGCAGACTGCATTGAATGCGGCTTATGCATCAGCGCTTGCCCGGTAGCCGGTACGGCCGAAAACTACCTCGGGCCGGCAGTGCTGGCAGCCGCTCAATTGCAAGGACTAAAGCACAACCCCGACCTGCTCGATCTGGTGGACTGTGCGGATGGTTTGTGGCGCTGTCACAGCGCTTATGAATGCACGGCTGTCTGCCCCTCGAATGTCGATCCCGGCTGGCGCATTATGGACTTGCGCCGCCAGGTCGTGGGAGAACGCATCAAACGCTGGTTTGTAAAAGCCTAGAAATTTACAGGAGAATGTGAGAATGGACACTCCCAAAAAACCCAATTCCCGCGGAATAGTAGACTGGTTTGACCCGCGCGGCAGGAACGTTGGCGGCTGGGGCTTCATCATCAACCGCCTGTCTGCCATCGGGTTGACGGTTTACCTGTACCTGCATCTTTACATGCTGGGCAAACTGGCACAAGGCCCCGAGGCATTCGACGCCTTCATTGAAACCGCCAAGCAGCCCGCCATCATGTTCGGGGAAATGCTGGTGATCATCGCCGGTCTGTATCATGGCCTCAACGGCCTTCGCATCGCCCTCAACAGTTTTGGAATTGCCGTACCGGCTCAACGACAGTTGCTGTATGGTGTGGTCGGCATCACCCTGATTGGGACGGTCGTTTTCGGCGTGCGAATGCTCACTACTCACTAAAACGGAGGTGATCTCATGCAAAACACGCTCTCTCAACCCAAACCCGGCGAAAGCTATCTGTTGTGGCTGATCAAAATTGTCAGCGGGGTCTTGATTTTTGCCGTGCTGATCATCCATTTTCTGGTCAATCACCTGCTGGCGCCCAACGGTTTGCTCAGTCATGCCGAGGTTGTAGCCTACTACCGTAATTACCCGATTGTCCCGGTCATGGAAGGCTTCTTCCTCGTTTTCGTCGTATCGCATTCCCTGATCGGCTCGCGCAGCATCATCCTTGACCTCCGTCCCAATCCTGCCTTGTTGAAAGTCCTCGATTATCTCTTCATCGCCCTGGGTCTTTTCGCAACTGGTTATGGCATCTGGTTACTTTTTGCGGTAATCAATTTCGGCCTGTAACAGGACGAGGGGAATACCCATGGTGAGTCTGGTTTTGGTTTCGCACAGCAAACTGCTCGCCGAATCATTGGTTCATCTGGTGCGCCAGATGGCCGGTGAAGAGGTAAAAATCGGTGTGGCAGCCGGTGCAGGGGAAAATCACGATGATTTTGGCACCGATGCCACCCAAATTGCGCAGGTCATTCAAGAAGTAGACAGTCCCGACGGGATTGTGATCCTCATGGATTTGGGGAGCGCCATTCTTAGCGCCGAAATGGCAATGGAATTATTGCCCGATGAAGTGCGCAGCCGGGTACACTTCTGCCCCGCCCCACTGGTAGAAGGCGCTATCGCTGCCGGTGTTCAGGCCAGTTTGGGAAATGATCCAGAAACGATCTGCCGCGAAGCCTGCCAGGCTCTCCAGCCCAAAGCCGAGCAGCTGCATTTCAGCGAACCTGCGCCGGCTGCCAAACCAGTTGAAGAAACTGCTCTCGCCCCGGCCGGCGGTGAAACGCACACGGTTGTTCTGGAACTGACCAATGCGCACGGTCTGCATGCTCGGCCGGCGGCCCGCTTTGTGCAAACCGCCTCCCGCTTCAAAGCGGACATTCGGGTGGTCAATCTGACCACCGGCAGCGCAGCGGTTTCCGCCAAAAGCCTGAACGCCCTGGCAACACTCGGAGCGCTGCACGGACATCAAATCCAAATTCAAGCGCAAGGCGAACAAGCTGCCGAAGCCATTCAAGCCCTGACCAAACTGGTCGAAGAGCGGTTCGGAGAAGCGGCTGCACCGCCTCCAATTCCTCAGCCGACCCCAGCGGTAATCGAATCACAGCCGTCGGATGAGCACGTATTGCGGGGTCTGCCGGTTTCAGAAGGGGTAGCCGTTGCTCCCATCTTCCATTACGAGAGCCTGCCTCCACCCATCCCGGAATATGAAGCGGAAGAACCCGGCGCTGAGTGGCAAAAATTACAAACTGCCTTGGAAAAAGTGCGTCGAGCCATCCTTGACCGACAGCGTATAATGGTCAACCGTGTCGGGGAAGAGGAAGCCGCCATCTTCGAAGCCCATGCGCTTTTACTCAGCGATGAGGAATTACTGGAAAATACTCGCTCGTTGATTTATGAAATGCATTACAACGCCGCCCGCGCCTGGAAAGAAAGTGTGGACGCAATCGTTGCTCGTTTCCGCGCCCTGGCGGATGATTACCTTAAGCAACGGGCCGTAGATGTTGAGGATGTGGGCAATCAGGTCTTGCGCGAATTAAGCGGCGAAGCGCACGAAAAAATCATCTTCAGCGAGCCGGTCATTCTGGTGGCTGATGATCTTACCCCCACCGAAACCGCTTCGCTGGATTTGGAACGTGTCCATGGGATTGCCCTGCTCAGCGGCGGGGCCACTTCTCACAGCGCGATTTTGGCGCGTTCATTAGGAATTCCGGCTGTAACCGGACTGCCGCTGCGCATCAAACAAGTGCCTCAGCAAACTCTGATTGCGCTGGACGGATTTAAGGGGGAAGTACTGATTCAACCAGACGAACCCATCCGCCGGGAATTTGAAAACCGACGCACCCGCTGGCTGGAAGAAAAACAGCGCCTGCTGGCGACCACTCATCAGGCAGCCGTCACATTGGATGGTTTGACCATTGAAGTGGCCGCTAATGTGGGTAACCTGACCGATGCGCAAATTGCCGTACAAAATGGCGCAGACGGAGTCGGCTTATTGCGCACCGAATTTCTCTTCCTGACCCGCCAAACTGCCCCAACCGAAGAGGAGCAGTATGAGGCGGTTCACCAAATTGGCTTGACCCTGCAGGGCAAGCCCGTCATCGTGCGTACGCTGGACGTGGGCGGCGATAAACCGCTGCCCTACATCAATCAGCAGCCGGAAGCCAATCCTTTCCTTGGTGTGCGCGCTCTGCGCCTCTCCCTTCAACAGCCCGAACTGTTCCGCACCCAACTGCGCGCCATTTTACGAGCAGGGGCGGACACCTACCTGCGCATCATGTTCCCTATGGTTGCCTCCATCGAAGAAGTGCTGCAGGTCAATCAATTCCTTGAAAAAACTCACTTGGAACTGGAAAAAGAAGGATTGCCTCACCGTTGGCCGATTGAGACTGGCATCATGGTCGAAATTCCGTCAGCGGCCATCCTTGCAGATGCCCTTGCCCCCCATGTGGCCTTTTTCAGTATCGGCACGAATGACCTGACTCAGTACACCATGGCAGCCGAGCGCGGTAACCCGCAATTGAATTATCTCAACGATGCCCTGCACCCTGCCATCTTACGGCTGATCAGCGAAGTTACCCGCGCCGCCGAAAGCCATGGAAAATGGGTTGGCGTGTGCGGTGAATTGGCAGGCGATCCGCAGGCGGTTCCCATCCTGATTGGGTTAGGGGTACGGGAGTTGAGTCTTAACGCGGTCGGCATTCCCCGCGTCAAATCCATTGTGCGTGTCTTAACCACTGAGAAGGCAAAACAATTAGCCGGTCAAGCCCTTGCCTGCGCCAACGCGCAAGAAGCCCGCCGGCTGGCTGCTGAGTTTTTGAAAACCCTGCCCAAAACAGAGTAAGGCATTTTTTGTCGGTTATCCTTTCAAACGGGGCTGTCTGCCGATAGCCCCGTTTCGTGATAAAATCTTAATCCGATTTTCATCCAAACGAGGTGTACCATGACCGAACACATCCTGATTGCCATTGCCTGGCCATATGCCAATGCCGAAATTCACGTGGGAAATGTCACCGGCTCGCATTTGCCGGGCGACATTGTCGCCCGCTATCATCGCCTGAAAGGCAATCAGGTTTTGATGGTTTCCGGTACGGATTCGCACGGCACACCGGTAACTCTGCGCGCCGATGCGGAGGGCAAGCCTATTGAAGAAGTGTATAAACGCTTTCACAACGGTTTCCTCGATTTGTTTCTCAAATTGGGCATTCATTACGATTTATTCACCACCACCCATACCGAAAATCACTTCAAGGTGGCTCAAAGCATCTTTCTCGCCTTGCAGAAGAATGGCTATTTATACACGGAGTCGCGTCCGCAGTGGTACTCTCCCGCCAGCAAACGCTTTCTGCCCGACCGCTATGTGGAAGGCACCTGCTATATCTGTGGCTACGAAGGCGCCCGCTCAGACCAATGCGACCGTTGCGGCAGTGTATTGGAACCCGAAAAGTTAATCAACCCGCGTTCCAAAGTGGATGGTTCGACCCCTGAACTGCGCGAAACCGAGCATTTCTTCCTCGATCTTTCCAAACTCGAACCGGAAGTTGCCCGCTTCTTGCGCGAACGCAAACATTACTGGCGCGAAACAGTCATTGGGCAGTCCCTAGGTCAGATCGAAAGCGAAGGGCTAAAACCGCGTGCCATCACCCGCGATCTGGATTGGGGCATTCCTGTACCCATCCCCGGTTGGGAGGGCAAGTGCCTGTATGTCTGGTTCGAGGCTGTCATCGGCTATCTTTCGGCAGCCATCGAGTGGGCAAAACTGAGCGGTGAACCGCAGGCATGGAAAAACTGGTGGACCAATCCACAGGCCAAATCGTTTTACTTCATCGGCAAGGATAACATCTTCTTCCACGCCGCGTGGTGGCCGGCTCAGCTGATGGGCACCGGCGAACAGTTCTTGGAAATCTTTGCTGGCGAAAGCGGGCAGCGACTGACCCTGCCCTACGATGTGCCTGCCAATCAATTCATGAATTTGGAAGGACAGAAAATTTCCGGCAGCCGTAATTGGGCGGTCTATGCGCGCGATTTTCTCACCCGCTATGACCCCGATCCCCTGCGTTATTATCTGACCGTCAACATGCCCGAAACCCGCGATACCGACTGGGACTGGGAAGATTTTTACAAGCGCAACAACGATGAACTGGTCGCCACGTGGGGCAATTTGGCAAACCGTGTGCTGTCCTTTGCCCATAAACACTGGGAGGGAATCGTTCCTGAGCCGGGTGAATTGACTGCGGCTGATCAGGATTTGTTGGCGAACATTGAAAAAGGTTTCGAAACAGTTGGTAAAGAGTATGAATCGGTTCATCTGCGTGCCGCTCTGGGAGAGGCCATGCGGTTGGCCAGCGAGGTCAATCGTTATCTGGATCAAACAGCGCCTTGGACGAGCATCAAGACCGACCGGCAAGCCGCTGCTCGGGCAATTTTTACAGCCATTCGAGCGATTGACAATCTGAAAATCCTGCTGGCTCCGGTTCTGCCGCATACCGCCGAACGGCTGCACCGTTTTTTGGGTTACCAGCAGCCTCTCTTTGGAGTGGGTTACCTGCAGGAAGTCGAAGATGCGCTCGGCAGCCATACCGTGGTGCGTTACGATCGGGACTCAGCCAGCGGTCAATGGCAGCCAAGCCAACTCCAACCCGGCACCCCCATTCAAAAACCGGAACCGTTGTTTAAGAAACTGGACGCGTCCATCATCGAAGAAGAACGCGCCCGTTTGGGAAAGCCACTGGTGGCGTAAAAAAAGAGCCGTTACTGCCAGCGGCTGGCCTCGTTCAGTTTCTCCATTTCCTCATCGCTAAGGCGTAAATCCGCCGCGCCGAGATTATCCTCTAACTGGTCGAGTGAACGCGGCCCAATGATCGGACTGGTGATTCCCGGTATGGTCAGCAGCCACGCCAGCGCCACCTGAGAAATGGAAGCGCCGCGCTGGCGGGCAATTTCATCTAACGCATCCAACACCTTCCAACCGTACTCCGTGAAATAACGGCTGACATTTCGCTGGCTACCAGCCTCGGTTTGTCCTTTCCGGTATTTGCCGCTCAAAAAGCCGCCCGCCAGCGGGCTGTATGGAATCACCCCCAAACCGTAAGTCCGGCAGACGTCGGCCAGTTCCCGTTCATATTCAGCGCGATGCGCCAAGTTGTAGTGCGGCTGAAGCGAGTCAAAACGCGCCAGTCCCAACCTGTCGGATGCCCACAAAGCCTGCATCAACCGCCAAGCCGGATAATTCGAGCAGCCAATGTAGCGCACCTTGCCCTGACGCACCAAATCGTCCAGTGCGCTCAAGGTCTCCTCAATCGGAGTCTGATCGTCATACCAGTGGGCCTGGTACAGATCAATGTAATCGGTTTGCAGCCGCCGCAGCGATTGTTCCACTGCATGGAAGATGTGCGCACGCGACAAGCCTTCATCATTGGGCGCTTCCCCCACTTTCCCTCGCACCTTCGTGGCGATGATCACTTCGTGACGAGGAATGCCATTGCGCTTAATCCAATTCCCGATAATAGTTTCAGCAACTCCGCCGGGATTACCCGCCACCCACCGCGAGTAGATATCGGCTGTGTCAATGAAATTGATCCCTGCCTCAAACGAGCGGGTGAGAATTTGATAGGACTCTTCCTCACTCGCTGTCCAGCCAAACTGCATACTACCCATGCACAACGCCGATACTTTCAAACCCGTCCTGCCTAATTTGCGGTACTCCATCTCTCTGTTTTCCTCCTTTGAGATCATTTTGAAACGATGAGATTATAAATCAGAAGACGCTTCACCTCATCAAAAATCGGGTAGAATTGATCCATCCTTGGTAAAACATTCTATCATCCCATGACATCACCCTATAACCTGCTGGATGACTTGAACGCCGCCCTGCGCTACTGGTGGCTGATCGCTGTGCTGACGACGGCTGGAGTAATTCTCGGCTTGATTGCCTTTCAAATTCAACCACCCCTTTACGAAGCCCGCGCCGAAATCGCACTGAACGTTGATCTCAGCCGTACCGGCACATTGAGCGACAAAAATCAAGATATTCTCATCAACACAACCGGGCGATTGATGGCCTCTGCCCCGATTATGGATGATTTGCGGCAGCAAGCCATACAGGAAGACCGGCTGGCATCTGCCAGCAATCCTCAACAAATGTTTTTTATCGAGCGCAAAGCCGAAAGTTTCGTGCTCCGTGTTCAACACCGCAATCCACAGGCAGCCCTTGCGCTGACCGACCATTGGAGCGATTTAGCATTACGCGCGCTTGAAACCGCTTCCTTCTATGCCCTGCAAGCTGATCATCTGGAACGCTATCTCGACGGCCTGACGATCTGCCTGAACCAACAGGCCATCCGCGGAGTCGAAATCAGCGCTTGTCCTTTTCAGAGTTTGCAGCAAATCGAAGCCGAAATTGTCCAAACCGGCGAGAAAATCCTCACTGCGCGCGAAAAGGCGCGCGGTCTCATCCCGGGCATCCGTTTTACGCTAACTCAGCCGGCGTCCTTGCTGCCCGAACCGGTGCAATTTCAACGCAGCGCTTACTTGCTGGCAGGCGCGCTGATTGGGCTGGTACTGGCTCTGTTTGCCATCCATTTCCGTCTGCCAGAGCGCCTTTCAAAGAGGAGATGACTTGCTTCAGCGGCTTCGGCATTTCCTCTATTACTTTCTTTGGGCAGGATTGATTCTGCTCCTGCCGATTACCAGCCTGCCATTGCTCTCAAAAGCAGCCGGTGGAAGTATGGTCGCCCCGGCATCTGTCTTACCGCTTGGTCTCCTCCTTCTGGTTTTCATACCCCTCAACTATGACCGTTTGCGCCGGTTACCTATGGCGGTAAATCCGTTGCTGGTCTTCATTTTGATGGCGCTTTTGAGCAGCGCACTCTCTTTCTTCATTGAGTTTCCACTCTTCCGCGAGGCCAGCCGTCTCAGGAACATGCTTTCCGGCTTTCTCACCTTGGGGATTGGCCTATCGTTTTTCCTTGCCGCCCTGCTGTTAACGGATCGTGGAGAACAATTATCTTTCTTCTTCCGATGGGTCAACATGAGCGGGGGGATCGCCCTGCTTTGGGCCGGATTGCAATCCGCTTACTGGTACTTGGGCGGTGGGTATCCCGACTGGATGGGAGAAATCCAGCGTTTAATCTCGTCCAGCGGCAACTTATATTTTCGGCGCACGACCGGCTTTGCATTTGAGCCATCCTGGCTGGGTCATCAACTGGTGTTGTTCTACTTACCCTACTGGCTGGCTGCCTCGTACCAGCGGTTTAGCGTCTTTGGCTGGCGGGTGTGGAGGTTCTCTGCGGAAAACATCTTACTCGCCGGCGGGGCGCTGATCCTGGTTTTCTCGCTGGCACGCAGCGCATTGCTCTCGTTTAGCCTGTCGGTGGCCTGGCTGGTTTTGCTGATCACCGGACGCATTACCCACTGGCTTCATCAGACTCTCATCGGCCGGCGGGGTCATCCTTATTCCAAACCGGCTTCCCTTTTGATTATGAGTGGAATCTGGTTGGGATTTTTCGGGCTATACGCGGCTATCCTAATGGCAGGCGCATTCATCCTCACCCGACTTGACCCCCGCATGGCTGATTTACTCCGCGTGATTCGCAATCCCTATTCACCGCTGGAAGCCGCCAATTATTTGTTTTTTGGTGAACGCGTAGCCTTTTGGGTAACCGGCCTGCAAATCTTTGGAGATTATCCCCTGTTTGGAGTAGGTCTGGAAAATGCCGGTTATTTCTTCCCGCAGAAACTGCCCATCTTTGGTTGGACGGTAGTCGAATCCCACAAGATGTACTATACCAGCGCCTTGCCCAACACGCTCAGTTTGTGGATTCGTCTGTTGAGCGAGACCGGGATTATCGGCTTTTCCTTGTTTTTCAGTTTTCTGTATCTTCTCTGGAACACCGCCCGCCTGCTACTTCGCGACCAAAATCCATTGATCGCTACGCTCGCCCTGACCGCGCAGCTCACCTTGATTGCATTGCTGATCGAGGGGATGAGCGTGGATACCTTTGCATTTCCTTACTTTTGGCTGATTTTTGGCTGGCTGGCAGCAGCCTACGGGTTCAAGGATAAATTCATTCTTCCGAACCAGCCAAGTTACGGGGTTTCTGCAACCGGCGGAAACGGACAGACCAACTCGGTTTCGACAGAGCGTTGATAAACTTGCGGCGGATCACTCAACACAACCATAGCATAGGCATCAATAAACGGCTCGCGGCTATCCCTGCATCCAATCACAAGGACATCCTCACCGTGAGGAAAGTATGGCATGGGTTCTTCCATGGGTAGTAAGACCGTATAGAAAGTATCCCACCCCACAATTGTGATGGTAAAGCGTGGATAAGGCCGCCCTTTGAGGGGCAGATTGGGCTGCGGTTCGCCGCCATCGGCCGGATAGAAGCGAGGATAAAAGCCCTTGCCTTCATTGATGTAATGATTGGGGCTGTTCATAAATACTTCAAAACTGCTGCCATCCAGTTGCAGTCCGGCCTCCCTCACTTTCCGTAACAATTCAGAAGGTTTCTGTGGACTGAAATAATCCGGGATGATAACTTTGTTGAGCGGCAGCCACAACCCGATCAGTAAAAACAGGAAGCCGAACCCAAAAGAGCGCTTCCAGACGCTGCGTGCAGAAGACTGATTCTGAAGGGCGTTTTCGACAGGTGTCTGAAGGGTGAGCCAATTTTGCGGTAAACCAATTCCCAGCCAGTCCAGCGCCCAGCGCAGCAAAACCAACCAGCCAATCGCAAAGTAAACCAGCACCACCCAATCCATTGGCGCTAGGTAGCGCCACCCCGAATTGCGCGCCAATGAATTGGCCAGAAAATAACCCGGTACCATCATCAGGGGGACTAAACCAGCCGCTTTGTTGCGCTGCCAGGCTGCTCCTACACCCAGCGCCAGAACAATCAAATTGATCGGCAAGAACAAGATGCCACCGGGCGGCAGCTCTCCCGTCCACTGCTGAACATCCTTCCAGTAGGGCGCTTCCAGCGTGTGACGCAAGTCGTGGAGCGCAAAGGTATTCGGCAACAACATGACCGTCATGATCATGTTGTGGAAAAAGTGGCGCGGCACATAAGCAAACCGCTCCAAGCCCTCCAAAAAGCCGTTTTGAGATTGCCTTTCCCCCCAATCGTTGAAACGCTCGTCGGCGGCCAGTTGCCTTTCCAGCGGAACAACGCCGCGCGGCTCGTCGGTCAGAATGCGGCTTTCCAAAATCGCGCGGATTTTGATGATCAAGTAGGGTTCATTGAATCCTCTGGGTATTTCCAACATGAAAGGGAGCACGGTAATTGTAACCATCAGAACAATTACCCCCGAACTCAGCAACCATTTCTTGATCCGCTTTCGATTGGCCAACCAAGCCAGCAACAGCACAAAAGGCAAGACCATCAGCGCATTGGGACGCACCAGCATCGCCAATCCCAGAAAACCGCCCGCCAAAACAGCATCCACCCATGAAATGCGCTGTCCACCCTTCAGCCAGCGAAAAGCAAACAGGGCAAAAATCACCAGCAATAACGCCGTCGGGTATTCGGTTAAGTATAATTTCGAATGAGAGACCTTTATGTATGGAGTTGCCGCAATCGCATTGCGCTGGTGAAAGGCAGCCAGCAAACCCATCAACACGCCTGCCGGACGGTTGATCATTTGGCAGCCTAACCCATACAGCACGGCAGGCATGAGCGCCAGAACCGCAATTTGCAGGTTAATCGTTTCCTCATACCCCTGCCCAACAACCGCATGGAACAAAGCCAGAAGCATGGCGTAGAGCGGTTTGTCCATCGGGATGCCATTAAAAACTCCCTGCCCCAGCAGGATATACTGCGCAGCCAGATCATAAAACTCGGCATCCGAATAGGGATAAAAAAGATAATTGGGAGGACGCGGGCCGGGCGCAAAATAACTGTGTTTGAGCGGGGTAGCGAACCAGAGAAGAAAGGCGAACATCCACAACGAAAAAAAGATCACCCAATTCAGATACGGACGATCTTGTAATTTCCCAGAGGAAAACACCCAGCGCTCCAACAATACGGTTATACCTGCGCACAGGACTATTTGCATCGCCAGCAAGGGGACACTGGCTTCGTCCCAAAAATAAGGTTCAGCGATGATGCCTAAACCGGTGGTCGCTGCAATCAACCAGACGACCGCAAAAACGCCCACTGCAATTCCAGCCGCTCGCAGAAATCCTTTCTGACTTTTAAGACTACTTTTCCATATCTGCCAACGCACCTTGAAACCAGGCAAGCCCAGCATGAGAAAAAGAATTAATCCGCCCAGACCCAACCAAACCAGCAGTGGTTGAAGACGCACAAAATAAAACTGGTAGATTCTGAACCAGTAGGCAGGCATGAACGCTGCCAACCATCCCACAAGGACGAACAACCCCGCGCAGGTCATCATCCATAAGCGGGATATTGTATCTCCAAGCCACTGGACGATTTTCTTTGCGAGATATTCATTCCGAGCGGCGAACCATCCAGCGTAAACGCTCATCAGCACGAGTACAAGGATTCCTGACAGGAGTGTCAACCGTGCAGCGGAAAACCCCCATAGAACCGCTCCTTTTTCATCCGCCGGAATAGCAGCCGTCCATGCCAATGCCCCCATCCCCAAGGCGGACATGAGCCAAAAGTAAAACCGAATCCATGTTCGAACCTGCATTGCGCTGTATTGCATCGGTTATCCCGTCTTCACTGGCCGGCGGCGGTCAAAGACAATGCCAACTGACAAAACCAAACCACATAACAGAGCCGTAATCCCGACAACCTCAAAAAAGGACAGTGTCAAACCAAGTCTGAATGTGCGATTGGCGTACCACATCCCAAAAGTCAAGAGGAAGATTCCCTCACAGGCTAACAGACGGGAAAGCCAGACATCCCGTCGTTGACGGGCAGTTACATAAGCCCAGGCGGCTAGCATTGACATCCACGGTAGCAGTAAGGTGCGATAGCGAGGGTTGTCCCATAAATCACCGCCCGCCCGAAAACTGGAAAGCAAACTCCAGGCGAGCATGATCAGAAAAGTCCAGATGATCAACGTGCGTTGCAGGTTCTTCGGCTGGGAACGCAGTCCAAATGGGACATAGCCCAAAAGCGGCAGCAGCAAATACCAGCCCAGTGAACGAAAGGTGGAAATCAACGTCCACAACGGTTTGGATGGGTCGAACAACGCCGCCGGCAGCACCGGTTGGAGCAAACCATATACGACCAGAAAAGGGAGTTCCAGTGGGTCGGGTAAATCCTTGAAGAGGGCTTGGATTTTTCCTGAACCTGCTTCGGTCAGGCGCGCATCCCACAGGGCTGTTTCGCGCAGCCAAGCCGCCATGCCTCCCAAGACCAGTACCCCTATCAGCGCTAACAGAACCCACACCAGCCGGCGGATTTTAACCTGTTCAATCCGCGGGGAGTATTCCAACCACCACCACAGGAAAAGCAACCCGGCAAGGGGAAGCGCCACGAGGTAGGAAAAAGCGGCTGTGATCAACACCATCACCACCAATCCAACCGTTACCCGGCGGGGGGCATCCTGCCAGCGGCTGACCAGCCAGAATGAAACGCCAGCCAATCCAATCAGCACCGGATCACGCATTTGGGAAGCCCCCAACAGGATATTCTCCGGATACAACCCATAGATCCATAGCGCAACGCAGGCAACAGCCGCGCCAAAATAGCGGCTGACTGCCCCGTAAAAGAAGGGAACTGCTGCCGCTGCCATAAACGCAGTGAATATCAAAATGAGGTAGGGACGGTGAAGATCCGCGCTGAAAAGGCGGTAGATGAGCGCACTGGCAGCCAGCATACCGCCATACTGATCGCCGGAAAATTCGTTGCCAAAGGCTGCCAAGAGTGAATTACCCGATTGAGCCAGTTCCCATGCCTGCCGATCCCGGATGAAGGCATCATAAAACAGGTAGCCAGCTTGCGAGACTTCACTTTCATGACCCCACACCGGTAAGGCCAGCGACAAGCCTACTCCTACGATTAACCTGAGCAAAAAGGTGATCACGGCAACCCGCCATACGGCTCGCGGCGAATCCAGAAGATTCAGGAACAGTTGCAGCAGCCAAACGCTCACCGCCAGAAGCAAAGAACTACCCAGCCAGCCCTGCAATGAAACCCGCTGTTCTGCCAGTCCGCTGATCAGCAAACCGCCCGCAAATGCAGAAAGCAGGATGATCACAACCTTTTTCCAGCCAATGCGGTTCATCCCGGTTTTTTCCCTTCTGCTGGAAATCCTGCTAAAATTTTTTCCTGACGGGCCAGCCAGCTGAACTGTTGGGCAGTAGTTCGGGCATTTTTACCCAGCATCTCCATGCGGACAGGATCGGCCGCAAGCGCTGAAAGGGCGGCGCTCCATCCTTCCAGATCCTGTGGCGGGCAGAACACGGCATTGCCATCATTCAAAACCTCATGCAAGACCGGTAAATCGCTGGTCAAAATAGCCCTTCCGCAGGCCAAATATTCAAACATTTTCATCGGACTGCATATATCTGCCGAGTTGCCACCTCCACTGCCAGCGATCTGGCGTTCATACGGCATCAGCAATATCTCCCCCGCCGCCTGATAGAGCGGCAGGCGTTGGTTTTCCACGAAGCCGGTCAGCGTGATATTTTTCAGCCCTCTCATTTGAATGGCCTTCCGGTACGATTCTACCGCATCTGCCTGACCGCCAACCCAAAGAAAATGAATTTCCGGAAAACGCTGCGCCAGTCCTAACAACAAATCCATGCCCCGCCCAGCATATAAATGACCGCTGTAAACCGCTGTCAATCCCTGCGGCAGATTCAACAGACGGCGGGCCTCTGGTGGCGCTGGCAGCTGCTCAAAGCGTTGTAAATCCACTCCATTCGGGGCAATAACCACTTCATCCGCTGGCAAAGGAAGATGAAATTCCTCGCGCAAGGCAAGTTCCAGCGCGCGAGTAATCACCGCAAAGCGCTTCTGTCCTGCTGAATGGATTAACCGCCGCAACAACCACGCGCCAAGCCTTCCCGTCGGGCGATCGTGAATTTCCAACACCACCGGCAAACCGATCAGGTTTCCCAATAGCGCCGCCTGTGGCAGCCAGGTATAGATCAAATCCGTCTTTCTGCTCACAGCCTGCCGAACCGCATTGACCGCAAAATCATAGCGTTTCAGGGATGGGTAATCGGCTAGCCAGATCACCTCAAACGGCAATCTCAACCCATATAACGCAGCCAATTCTTTCCAAGGGGCATGAACATTGCCGGGCGCATACAAGATTACTTCGTGCCCCAATTGGGAAAGCGCTTGCCCAACTTTCATGACCTGAATGCTATTGGCAGCCGTGGATGGAATACGAAATGAAGTAATACAACAAATTTTCACGCCGCTTGAACCTGCTCAGAGGCTTTTTGCAAATCAAAAACTTGCCGTAACCCCTTGATCACAATAATGCCAATGGAAACAATGAAGTAAGCGCTCATCAGGACCGCTTGCATGATAACCCCAAACCGCTGTACCAGCAAGAACATCAAAACCGTCTTGGCCACACCCACCGCAAAGGTAACCAGCAAAGGAAAATTGGGATTGCCAAGCGCCAGCAGCAGAGGACGATTCCAGTAAAACAGGTTGGCAAAACTGAAACCGGCAAACAACACCAAAATTACAGGGAAGGCGGGTAAGTAAGCCCCATTCTTGAAAATGGATAAAAGATAAGGACCGGCAATCAGCAATCCCAACCCCGCCGCTCCACTCCAAATGGCGGCTATCAGGCTGGTGCGGCGCAGCAACGACCTCAGCCGCTCCCAGATGCGCAATGTCACTGCCCGGTTGATCTCCGGAAAAGTGGTCTGGATGAATGGCGAAATTGGCAAGACAATCACATTCATAATCGCCAGACCGAACTTATAATAGCCTGCTTCCACCGGCGAGAGGAAGAAACCCACCCAAAGCACCTCATTATCCCGTATCAGCATGTTGACCGTCTGGCTGAGATTGGTGCTGATGGCAAATTTTGCCAGTTCTTTCTTCCCACTCAGGCTGGAAAGGGACACGCGCCACCAATTCTGACCCACTAATAGCCGCATCCAGTACAAAGCCGCAATCATCAACCCCACGCCGTAGATCAACTTGCCAGCCAAATACCCCATCAGAACTTCGAATAAACCGCCTTGCATCAGGAAAACTGTGCCAATCCAGCCGGCCGTCAACAGATTCTGAGTCAGGTTCAAAGCCGCCAGCGTACGGAAATGTCCGCCCAGTTGTAAAACAGCGCTCGAAGTTTCTGTCACCAGATTAGCCAGCAAAGCCAGGCCATACAGAACAATCCACGCTGCGGCTCGATCATCCTTGATGATGTAGATAGACGCCAATTGAGCGGTAAGAACCAGCAACCCATAGGCTACCAGCGAAGTAACCGCCTCGCTAATCCCGGCCGCTTTGATCACCGCCGCCGCGCGGCTCTTGTTGTCCTCCGCCAGAAATTGTCCGGCGTACTTGATCACCAGTTCATTCATACGGAAGGACAGCAGGCGATTCACATTCGAGGCATAGGCGATAATCATCCCCAGCAAACCGTAATCCCCCACATTCAACAAGGCTGCTGCCAGCAAACCTTGCAACGAAGCCAACCCCATGCTGATCGTATTAGAAGAAAACAAGTAAGTGGAGTTACGCACAACCGTGCGTAACAGACGATCCTCCCGCCACTGCTGCAACAAGCGCTTTGCCACTATCCTTCCGTTATGATCTGGCTGGCCCACTCACGTTCTTGCAGATACCACTTGACCAGATTTTGGACACCCAGCCGCAAGTCAACCTGCGGCTGCCATCCTAACAACCGTCCTGCTTTACGCACATCAGCCAGATTTTTCATCATATCTGCCGGATGAAATGGGTAAAATTCCAACCGAGCTTTCTTATCCAGTATGGTTTCGATCAACCTGACCAAATCCAGTACGCTGATCGATTCATGTCCCCCCAGGTTGATGATCTCAAAACCCATCGGTTTCAGACCCAGCAGCACACCCCGCGCAACATCGTCAACATACGTGAAACCGCGCGACTGGCTGCCATCACCGTTGATCTTCACCGGTCGTCCTTCGGCAATCCACTGAGTAAATCGAAACATAGCCAAATCGGGTCTTCCCGCCGGGCCATAAACCGTGAAGAAGCGAAAAATGGTCACATCCAGCCCATAGAGGTGATGGTAAACATGGCACATCACCTCGCCTGCTTTTTTGGTGGCGGCGTAGGGCTGCAGGGGGTGGCTGCTGTCAGCCTCCTCAGGGGTTGGGTAAGGCGGGTTTGCCCCATAAATGGACGAGGTAGAAGCAAATACGAACTTTTTTGCTTCGTACTGCCGGCACATTTCCAGCAAGGTCAGCGTACCAAATGAGTTGGAGCGCTCAAACTCCCATGGGTCTTGGGCGCTGGCACGCACACCTGCCCGTGCCGCCAGATGGATCACCCCATCAAAGGGTGGAGATTGGCGAAACAAATCTTGCATGGCCTGCCGGTCGGCAATATCCAGTCGGTGAAATTCAAATTGAGGCAGTTGCTTCAACCGAGCAAGCCGGTATTCCTTCAAACGCACATCATAGGCCGAGTTGAGGTTATCCACACCCACAACCTGATGCCCCTCTTCGACCAGCAGATGGGCTACCCGCGCGCCGATAAAACCGGCCGCGCCAGTCACCAGATAGCGCATGGGCATTACAACCTCACCACTTTGGGATGATTACGACCCAGTTTGCCGAGGGCATTGCGGGTGTCCACAACCAAACGCGCCTGTTCCAGAATGGCGGAGTAATCATACACAGAATGATTGGTGATGATGACGACGCAGTCCGCTTTGCGCACGGCTTCCATCAGGTCAGGTACAGATTCAAGATGGTAGTCGTTGTGTTCGATGGAGGGGATGTAGGGGTCATGATAACTGACCAGCGCGCCTTTTTCCCGTAACAGGTGAATCACATCCAAGGCTGGCGATTCGCGCAAATCATCCACATCCGGTTTATAGGCCGCACCAATCACCAGCACTTTGCTATCGCGCAAAGGTTTGTGATGATCGTTCAGGGCATCCTGAACCTTACCCACCACAAAACGCGGCATATTCGTATTGATCTCTGAAGCCAATTCGATGAAGCGGGCAGTGTAGTTTAGTGATTTGAGCTTCCAGGAAAGATAGAGCGGATCAATCGGAATACAATGCCCGCCCAGCCCCGGCCCGGGAGTAAATTTCATAAAACCGAAGGGTTTGGTCGCAGCCGCTTCGATCACCTCCCACACATCCACTTTCAAGCGGTTGCACATGATCGCCAGTTCATTGACCAGCCCGATGTTAATCATGCGGAACGTGTTTTCCAGCAGTTTGGCCATCTCAGCGACCTCGGTTGAGGAAACCGGCACAACGGTTTGGAGAGCCTCACCATACCAGGCTGCCGCCACCTCAGTGCAGTGGGGAGTGATGCCGCCCAGCACTTTCGGGGTGTTGTAAGTTGTCCAATCCTTACGTCCCGGATCCACCCGTTCGGGTGAAAAAGCGAGGAAGATATTCTCGCCAATCTCCAAACCGGGTTGAGCGCACAATGCCGGCAGCACCAGTTCACGAGTCGTACCGGGATAGGTACTGGATTCGAGGACAATCACCATGCCGGGATGAGCAAACGGAGCCAGTCCTTCCGCGGCGCTGACAATATAGGACAAATCCGGATCGCCCGTCTTTCGCAATGGCGTCGGCACACAAATCGAAACGGCATCGGCATTTTGCAAGGCGGCATAGTCCGTCGTAGCCTTTAATTTACCCTGCTCCACCAGTCGCTGCACCTGTTCCTGCGGCACATCCAGGATGTAACTTTCACCGCGGTTGAGCGCTGCGACCTTGCTTTCAAGCGGGTCAATACCCGTTACCTCAAAACCGGCTTCCGCAAATACCACGGCCAGCGGCAACCCAACATATCCCATACCGAGAATGGCTACTTTGGCGGTACGCTTCCTGAACTTTTCAATCAACTGCTGTTGATAATGATCGGTCATCATTTATGCTCTTTCACCAGAGATATTTTAAACAACCTCTGCGGTTGAACCTAGAAAAGGCTCAGTTGAGTGGGTTTGGGTTGTTCTTCCTCTTCATCAGCCGGTTTCGAAACCGGTTGGAACTCTTTTATGGTATGACGATTCTGGCGCGCCTGTTGGATATAACCAGCCAGTTTGGAAAAATCCTCCACCACCGCGCCTTTTAGAGAGGGTTGGTGCAGAGCAGCGGCTGGATGAAACATCGGCACAACCATGCGCCCATCCAGCCAGCGAGCTTTACCATGCACATCGCTGATGCGGACATTGGGCAGAAACCGCGCCATTGAATAGCGTCCCAGCGTAACGATTACGAGCGGATTAATGGCCTGAATCTGTCGTTCGAGATAGTCGTTACAGGCTGATAATTCCTCAGGTAGGGGATCTCGATTGCCGGGCGGACGGCACTTGACCACATTCGTAATAAATACCGTTTCTCTTTTCAGACCGGCACGTTGCAACAGTTCATCCAGAAACTTGCCAGCAGCCCCCACAAACGGCCGCCCCTGTTCGTTTTCATAAAAACCCGGCCCTTCTCCAATGAACATCACTTCCGCATTGGCTGGCCCTTCACCCGGCACGGCGTTTTTGCGCGAATAACTCAACTGGCAGCGTTGACACACGGATACTTCTGCAGCAACTTTTTTCAAGACATCATCTGGTTGATCCATGGTCTACCTCTTCAGAAGGAATTGTGCCAACTTCCCCCTCACTTTCCTGTAAAAATGCGCGTAATTTTTGCGGTTGGATGTTATCCAGAGTCATAATCAAGGCATCTTCCCCATTATCGCGATAGTAACCGCTTCGCACCGCCGTGATCCTGAACCCAAATTTTTTATACAGGTTTTGGGCAGCCAAATTTGATCGGCGCACTTCCAAATAACACTGCCGGACGCCCATTTCATATACTTCGAGTAAAGATTCAGCCAGTAAACGACATCCAATTTTTTGCCGCCGATAGGCGGGATGTATGGCAAAAGTGCCAATATGAGCCTCATCCAGCACCTGCCACATCACAATCATTCCTACCACCACATTCTGCCCCTCTGCTGTCTGAACCTCCGCAACCCATAAGCGAGAAGCCGGATTTTCGGTGATTTCGAAACGGAAGGATCGTTCCGGCCATGGCAGGGAAAATGAAGCCAGATCAATCTCTCGCACTCGTGGCACATCCCGCAATTCCATTGGACGGACGGTTATCCGGGCTGAAGAAAGACTTTCCTTCAAACGGTTACCCCCTCTGCTGTGCTGAGATAGATCGGCGCAAGGCTGATGGGATCGTCCACCTTGTTACTGCGCCAGCGCTTCCACGCCAATTCTGCCAAATAGGACGGGCGTCTCAAAGAAGCCGCCGCTGAGGCAAGCACGACCAGCCGTCTTTTTCGCGCCAGCGTAACCCGTTCGGCCGCGCTCAATTCTCCGCATACCAGCGTAGGCGACTCGATGGATTGTGCCAGTTCATCCACGCTCATCACCAGCGGTTCGGACTGACGATCCCAGCGGTTACCCTTTGGCTGGAACCAGCCTACGGCCAACCTTCCCCGTCCGGCCTGCAAAGTAACCGCCAGCGGCAGGTCTTGTACCGGTTGAGCGGCGGCAAGGATTTCAAAGGTTGGAATGCCGATCAGCGGGATTTTTGCGGCCAATGCCAGTCCCTTGGCAATTGCCAGCCCGATCCGCAGGCTGGTAAACGAACCCGGCCCAAGCGCAACACCGATGGCTTTCAAATCTGATGTGCGCACCCCACAGCGATTCATCAGATCTTGCAGGGCTGGCGCTACTTCAACCGTATGGTGATTTTGGGTGCGCCAAACCGACTCCCCGATCACCTGTGCCCCTTCATACAAGGCAATTCCGGCATATTGCGTCGAGGTATCCAATGCCAGCAGCATCTATCCTCCCACCACCCGCTGACGAAATTCCTGAACAAGGGTTTCGTAACGGCTGCCCTGCGCCAGAAAGACCATACCGCGCTGCTCTTCCGCCATCCAGCGTAAGCGCACCAATAAGTGTTCAGGCGGTAAGGCGGATTGGATGTTTTCCGGCCATTCCACCACCAAAGCCCCACTCTCCATCAACCAGTCCAGATCCAAATCCAGCGCTTCGGCTGCCGATTTCAAACGGTAGGCATCCAGATGGTACAGCGCCTGACCGTCCGGCCGCCGGTAAACATTCACCAGGACAAAAGTGGGGCTGGAAACCGGATCCAACGATCCCCAACCTTGGGCCATGCCCTGCACCAAGGTTGTTTTACCGCTACCCAGTTCCCCCTGCAATAGAATGACATCGCCTTTCTGCAACAATCCCCCCAAACGCATTCCCAATCGGCGGGTTTGATCGGCGCTGCGACTGAAAAATTCCAGCGTTCGTGCATCCAAAATAGGCATAATCAAATTATACCCGTATTTTGTCCGTTAACTGTCGGCGGGCTTGCTCTACCAGCAAATGAGCAATCTCGCGGGCAGCTTTTGGTCTGCCCAGTTTCAAAGCAATTTGAGCCGTTTTCAGGCGTTCTTCGGGCCGCCTTAGCCAATGTTGTAACGCCTTCACAACCAGACCAGGCTGCGGTGCCCACACTCCCGCCCCATGCTGGACAACAAAATCCACATTACCGTCCTCCTGTCCGGGCATTTTACTGTAAAGGATCAACGGTAAACCGGCAATGAAGGCCTCGCAAATGGTACCCGGGCCGGCTTTTGTGATCAAAATATCGGCGGCGCGCAGGAAATCGGGCATCTCGGTTACAAAGCCATACACTTTGACCGGAATCTGCCAGCGCGTGCGTTCCAGTTGCTCCCGAAGGGCACGATTGCGCCCGGTAACGATGATCAATTGCAGTGGAAGGTGAGCCTCATCAATTGCTCGGGCTGTGGCAGCCAGCGGACCCATGCCTTCACCCCCGCCAACCAGAACTGCCACCGGCAGGTCTTGTCTCCATCCCAACCGCTCGCGCAAAACGCGCTCATCGGCCAGGGGCTGACAAAAGCGGTCGGCCACCGGCAGGCCAACGACTCGCATTTGATCCGGTTTCAGACCCATTTCTAGGCCGCGCAGAAAGGCTTCCTCCGTGGGCACCACTACCAAATCCGCCTGAATACAGTACCATGCCGCATGAGTGGAAACCAGATCGGTTACAACCGTGATGAAGGGCACCCCCAATTTTCTCGCCGCCCTCGACACAGGCGTGTTGATTAGCTGATGAACCGACACGACCAGCGAAGCCGGGTGTTCGAGTAAAAGCCGGTCTAGCGAGCGGCGCACATACGGCCAGAGCATGGTATAGGCAAAACGTGTCCGGCGTTTTCCGTCGCTGATCCGATAACCCAACTCCCACAAATCCGGCATGCGCGAAAGGGTTGGGTAAATACGTGGGGCCAGATTGATTGGGGGTGGAGCGTACTGTAAAAAGATATCAACCATCTCCGTGGAGATCTGATCTCCGTATTCCAAACCAATCGCTTCAATGATTGCCTCGGCTGCGCTGCGATGACCACCCCCTGTATCCGAAAACAGAAACAGAATATGGGGTTTATCCGGCCGGGTTTTGCTCATGACTACCTCGCGTTACAATCGTCTTCAAGCGGCGGTTCAACTCTCGACGGGTCAACATCACCCGCCGTTGGCAGGTGCAGCATTCCAGCCCAATATCCGCCCCCAGCCGTACCACTTTCCATTCATAGCCCCCGCAGGGATGGGGTTTTCGAAGGCGCACCACATCATTGAGCTGCAAATCTGGCAACATGCCCGCATTATACCACCCATGTTATAATCGTTTTATGCTGAATTTAGACCCCCAAACCATCATCAGTCGTATCTTTATCCTCATCATCGCTTTCAGCGTACATGAATTTGCCCACGCCTGGACGGCCACCCGATTTGGTGATGAAACACCGCGTCAATACGGGCGGCTGACGCTCAATCCACTCAGCCACCTTGACCCCTTCGGATCCCTGATGCTGTTGATTGCCGGTTTTGGCTGGGCCAAACCGGTGCCGGTCAACCCGTACGCGCTCAGTCGGCGCTCTCCGGCGGCCTTGATGTGGGTTTCTCTGGCCGGGCCGTTTTCCAACTTTTTGTTAGCAGCCCTGGCTGCCATTCCATTGCGGTTGGGTCTGGTTTCCTTTTCATCCAGCAGTCCACTGCCGGGCTTTTTTCCAAGCCCTTACCAATTTCTGCTGGAATTCATCTTCATCAATCTGATTTTGATGTTGTTCAATCTCATTCCGCTGGCGCCATTGGATGGGGATAAAATTGTGGAATATTTCGCGCCGCCGGCTCTGGCCCGCACCATGAGCGTGATCCGGCCATACGGCGCCTTGATTTTGATCGGCTTATTGATCATTCCCTCGCGGCTGGGTTTTGATGTATTCTCCTTAATCATGAATCCAGCGTTGCCCAATCTCTTCTACCTATTGCTTGGAGGAAGTTAATGAGTTTACGCGTGAGTCTTTTAGGATTGAACCAGACCGCGGTTTCTATCGGGCTGGCCCTGCAAAAAAACGCCGCTCAACTGGAGCGGGTCGGCTCAGACGCCGATTTGATCGCCGAACAGAAAGCCCTGCACCTCAAGGCAATTGACCGCATCATCCACAATCTCCATGCGGCAGTAGAGAAAGCCGACGTGGTCATCCTGAGCCTGCCCGTAGATGAGATTCACAACACCCTGGAAGCGATTGCCCCTTCTCTGAAACCCGGCGCCGTCATTTTGGATACTTCTCCGCTCTCCAACACGGTGTTTAACTGGGCAAAAACCCTGCTGCCGCAAGAGCGCTACCTGATTTCATTTACACCGGCGCTCAATCCTTCCTTCCTCACCGACACAGACGAGTCGTTGGACAAAGCCAGTCCTGACTTCTTCCAGCGCGGCTTGATCGTGATCACTGCGCCACCCGACACCCACGGTGATGCCCTCAAACTGGCCGGTGATTTGGCGGAAATGATCGGCGGCAAGCCATTTTACGCTGATCCCTTCGAAGCCGATGGATTGATGGCCATGGTAGATTTATTGCCCAAACTGGCGGCAGCCGGTTTGATGAGGGCTGCCATGAACCAGCCCGGCTGGCGCGAAGGTAGAAAACTAGCCGGTCGCTCCTTTCTGGGGGTCACCGAACCATTGCTGCACCTCAATGAACAAAAATTGCTCGGTCAAACCGCCATCCACAACAGCGACAATGCCATCCGTCTGCTGGATGCGCTGATCGGAGAACTCGAAGATTTCCGCGAGATGCTGCTCAATCAGGACGATCAGGCCATCCATGAGGCATTGAGCAGCGCTCAGCAGCAACGCATTCTTTGGTGGAAAGACCGCCTGGAAGGATTGTGGGATGTGCCATCCTCACCTTCCATTCTGCCCAGCAGCGGGCAGGTGATTGGCCGATTATTTGGTTTGGGCAAACGCCCGCGCGAACAGGATAAAAGAAACAAGCCGTCGAAGTAACCATGGGGTATTACTGCTATATTCTGGAATGCAGCAATGGCAGTTTTTACACCGGCTGGAGCACCGATCCGCAACGCCGCGAACGGCAGCATAATTCAGGCAGAGGAGCAATCTACACCCGCCTGCACCTGCCGGTGCGCCTGGTTTATGTTGAAGAACTTCCCAGCCGACAGGCTGCCATGCGCCGTGAAGCCCAATTGAAAAAACTCAGCCACCAGCGGAAAAGAGATTTGATCAACAACGGTACCCCATCATGATAGACCCCATCTCTCCTCACCTTCCCGCTCCTCAATTCGATGTATATGCTCCCGGCCGGGTGAATTTACTGGGAGAACACGTGGATTACAACGATGGCATCGTCTTACCGGCTGCCATTGACCGTTACGTTCATTTACAAGCCGTTGAAAATTCAATCCCCGGCGTGGAACTGACCGCGCTCGACCTTGGGGAACACATTTCTTTCGATTTGGAAAACCTGCAAGCCGATTCGCTGCCGGAATGGGCACGCTACCCTGCCGGCGTAGCCTGGGTAGCCCAGCAGCGCGGCTTGACCGTCAGCGGAATTCGGGCAGTGTTCACTTCAACCGTACCAATTGGAGCAGGGCTCAGTTCGTCGGCAGCCGTTGAAGTAGCCTTTGGAGCGTTGTGGAACGAACTGAACGGCTGGGGTTTGACTCGTCTGGAATTGGCGCGCTTATGCCAGCAGGCCGAAAATCAATTTGTGGGTGTCAATTGCGGTTTGATGGATCAATTTGCCTCTGCTTGCGGCGTGAAAGATCATGCCCTCATGTTCGATACCCGCTCATTGGAATTTGAACCCGTCCCGCTGCCGCCGGGCACGGTGTTGGTGATCGCCGATTCGGGGGTGCGCCGAACCCTGGCCGGTTCGGCTTACAACCAGCGCCGCGCCGATTGCGAAGAAGCCGTGCGCATCCTGCGGAAATACCTGCCTGCTATAACCAGTCTGCGGGATGTCCATGTAGAGGACTTCAACCAATGGGCAATTCACCTTTCAGAGCGGGTGCAACGGCACGCCCGTCATGTAATTGAGGAAATTGCTCGCGTCCAAAAAGCCGTTCACTGGCTCAAACAGGGAGATGGGGCTGCGTTTGGGCAATTGATGTATGAAGGCCATGCGTCTCTGCGTGACCTGTATGAGGTCAGCATCCCGGAATTGGATGCTTTGGTGGAAATTGCCAGCCATCTGCCAGGCTGCCTTGGAGCACGCCTGACAGGGGCCGGTTTTGGGGGGTGCACCGTTAATTTAGTACAGGAAGATGCGGCCGATACCTTTGTCCAATCCCTGGCACAGGAATACACCCAACGCACCGGTAAATCAGCCGAAATTTACCTGTGCCGCGCCAGCGCGGGGGTTTTTATTCACAAAGAATGACATTTGGACATTTTTGGACAAAAATCAGGAAGAATATCACCCTGCAAAACCAACTATTTGACTCGAAAATCAATATAATGAGAATATCCCTCTTGTTTACAGGCGATATCGAAGTCCCGCTGCTGTTTCTCCCTTTTTCTACCCCCACATTTCAGGAGGATACTCAGATATGAAGGTGTTTGTTGACCCGGATACCTGTATGGGCTGTGGTGTATGCGAAACGATTGCACCCGAAATCTTCCAACTGGGTGACGCCATTCATGCCATTGTGATCATGGATCCCGTCCCCGAATCGTACCGCGACCTTGTTCAGCAAGCCGTGGATGAATGCCCGGAAGAAGCCATTTCTTTTGAAGATTGAAATCCCACCCAACCGAAAAGTGCATCAAACGAAATCACCCCGAGATGTTTAAGCCGACGGGGTGATTTGATAACAAGTTTCCTGAAAGGTTATCCCTCAAACAGGGGCAGATGGGCCAGGGCTACAATCCCGTTCCAGCGAGCCGCCTCGCCTTCGGTACAAATGGCCGTTTCGACGGTTACCGTCGCCCCAGCCTGTTGCATCAGCAACCGCATCCCTTCCAGCGTTGAACCGGTGCTGATCACATCATCCAGTATCATCACCTTCTTCCCACGCAACAAGCGGTGATCCTTCTCATCGAGATAAAGGGTTTGCGGCTCACCAGTTGTAATCGAGAGCGTTTGGGCTTTCAAAGCCTCCCCCATGTAGAATTTATAGACTTTGCGCAGCACCACATAGGGTTTATTCAACCGCACCGACATGGCATAAGCCAAAGGGATGCTCTTCGATTCAGCCGTGACAATCACATCGAAATCTCTCCCGCGCGACTTTTGCGCAAGCGCCTCTGCGCAGGCTTCCACCAGCGGGGTATCCCCCAAAATGTTCAAAATGGCAATTTTCAAGCCGGGTTTGACCTCAAACAGCGGCAATTCGCGGCGCAAACCCGCCAGTTCAATCGCGTAGGTTTCCCGTTCAACCATTTTCCCAACTCCTGAACAGTTTTTCCACCAGCACGTTCCTGTCGGTGGGAGAAGTCAAGTTTACCATAGAACGAAAAAATTTTTGGCGAATCAAACCATTCTTTATCAACGATTAATTTCGGCCGATTCGGGCGATGATGTTCAAAACCACCGTTAAAATGACGCTGAGCAGAATAGAAGCCGCCAGAGGGAAAATACAGGTAAAACCTTCTCGTTCGATTTTGATGGTGCCGGGCAGGTTTTGCAAAGCCGGTAGCCTTCCCATCAGCCAGAAGATGGCGCCAACCACTACCAGCCCAATGCCCAACAGCACCAACCAGCGCCCAATGACTTCAAAACTTTGCATAGAACGACCTCCACGCAGAAATATACAATGGCTTG
>FWPU01000639.1_pt1 | contig 112810 bp, 100 predicted proteins | sample 2228361 | NCBI WGS metagenome assembly FWPU01 (sample SAMEA103939777, study PRJEB20133) | metagenome | reverse complement strand
TCCGTTAATGTGAGCATCTCACAGAATTCACCCCGAAGCGACCATAGCGCTGCATCTCTTCGTGCTCCCCATTTCATCAGAGGCGGGAGATTGGTGCTCACTTTGCACCCCCTTGTAACACACTTAGGATTGTCAATACCACCCATTTTTCTGCCTCCTTTGCCCCCAGGATTTGCCCCGGATTTGGGGCAACCCAAACCCTCAGGTTTGGGGACCCCCTGTGCCGGGGCGGTGTTTCAGGGCACACCCGAAGGCATTCTTGCCCCCGAATTTACCCTGACCCTCTTCGGGGCAAGACGGGTGCGCCTCGTTTTCCTCATGGGCGGGCAGTCCCCGTCGGAGTATCCTGCTCCTGCCCTCTTGCCCGTTGCAGTGTGAGAACTCCCCTCTCCACCCTCAATTTTACCACGGGGCGGAGAGGAAACAGCACAATTCTGCAGAAGGAGGAAGACCTCGGTCGATTCGTGCCGGTCAGCTGCACCCATTACTGGGCTTCCACCTCCGGCCGATATATCCCATAGTCTCTGGGAGACCTTACTCATCTCCTTGCGGAGAATTTGGGAGGCTTCATCTTGGGGTCGGTTTCGCACTTAGATGCTTTCAGCGCTTATCCTTAAAGAAACCTGGCTACCCGGCGGTGCCGCTGGCGCGACAACCGGTACACCAGAGGTTTCCTCACCCAGGTCCTTTCGTACTGTGGGTGACTCCCCTCAAGCCTCCTGCGCCCACGGTGGATAGGGACCGAACTGTCTTACGACGTTCTGAACCCAGCTCACGTACCGCTTTAATGGGCGAACAGCCCAACCCTTGGGACCTCCTTCAGCCCCAGGATGCGATGAGCCGACATCGAGGTGCCAACCCTCCCCGTCGATGTGAACTCTCAGGGGAGATCAGTCTGTTATCCCCGGAGTAGCTTTTATCCGTTGCGCGATGGCCCTTCCACTCAGCGCCACCGGATCACTAAGCCCGGCTTTCGCCTCTGCTCGACCCGTCGGTCTCACAGTCAAGCCCCCTTATGCCTTTACACTCAGCGCCGGATACCAAACCGGCTGAGGGGACCTTTGGGCGCCTCCGTTACCTTTTAGGAGGCAACCGCCCCAGTTAAACTGCCCACCAAACCATGTCCCCCGGAGTTTCCGGGGTTAGAATTTCAGTGGTTCCAGGGTGGTATTTCACCGACGGCTCCATCCCACCCGAAAGCAGGATTTCAACGCCTCCCACCTATCCTACGCAGAAACAACCAAAATCCAGGGTAAGGATGCAGTAAAGCTTCACGGGGTCTTTCCGTCCCACCGCAGGTAGGCCGCATCTTCACAGCCAATGCAACTTCACCGGGCTCCCCCTCAAGACAGCGCCCCAGTCGTTACGCCATTCATGCAGGTCGGAACTTACCCGACAAGGGGCTTCGCTACCATAGGACCGTTACAGTTACGGCCGCCGTTTACCGGGGCTTGAGTCAGGAGCTTTTCCCTCCGACTTTCGCCAGAAGAATAACCCCTTTCCTTAACCTTCCGGCACTGGGCAGGCGTCAGCCCCTATACTTCGGCTTGCGCCTTGTGCAGGGGCTTGTGTTTTTGTTAAACAGTCGCCAGGGCCGATTTCCTGCGCCCCTGGCAGTCGCCCGCCAGGGGACCCCTTCTCCCGAAGTTACGGGGTTAGATTGCCGAGTTCCTTGAGGAGGATTCTCCCGCGCGCCTCAGGGCATTTACCCCCGCCCACCTGTGTCGGTTTCCGGTACGGTCACCAGCGCTTCTCTGGCTTGCGAGGGTTTTCTTGGCAGTGTGGGCTCAGTCACTTCCCCCGATCTCTCGGGGTCGGTATCCTCCCTCAGGCTCCGCTCCGGGATTTGCCTCGGAGCATCTGCGCCCTCGGGGCTTACTCCAGGACGACCATTACCCGGTAGACCTACCCTCCTGCGTCACCCCATAGCCTCTGCGCCGGTGGGGCCGGAATATTAACCGGCTTGCCATCGCCTTCGCCTTTCGGCTACGGCTTAGGACCGCCTAACCCTGGGAGGACGAGCCTTCCCCAGGAATCCTTGGGCTTACGGCGTTCCGGATTTCCACCGGAATTCTCGCTACTCATGCCAGGATTCTCACTCCCGTTACCTCCATCCCGCTTTTCAGCGAAACTTCGCAGGCATCCGGGACGCTTGCCTACCGCAGGCAAAATCTCGAGTAGATTTTGCCTGCCACCGGCTTCGGTATCAGGCTTAAGCCCCGTTAATTTTCGGCGCAGAACCGCTCGGCGGGTGAGCTTTTACGCACTCTTTCAAGGATGGCTGCTTCTAAGCCAACCTCCCCGCTGTCTGAGCAATTCCACTTCCTTTCACACTTAGCCTGAATTTCGGGACCTTAGCCGGGTGTCCGGGCTGTTCCCCTCTCGACGACGGAGCTTATCCCCCGCCGTCTGACTCCCCAGAATTCCCATCCGGAATTCGGAGTTGGGCGGCACACAGTACCTTACGGTCCGCGCACTACCAGTACCTCTACCTCCGAATGGTTCGTCTGGAGGCTCGCCCTAAAGCGATTTCGGCAAGAACCAGCTATTCCCGGGCTCGGTTAGCTTTTCACTCCTACCCACACCTCATCGGACAGTTTTGCAACACTGACCCGTTCGGGCCTCCATCCCGATTTCTCGGGATTTCACCCTGGGCATGGGTAGCTCGCTCCGGCTTCGGGTCTGGGACCTGCGACTCATTCGCCCTATTCAGACTCGCTTTCGCTACGGCTCCTCTCCTCTTTGAGATTAACCTTGCCACAGACCCCAACTCCCTGGCTCATTTTACAATAAGCACGCGGTCAATCCGATTTCTCGGACCTCCCACGGTTTATAGGCGTGCGGTTTCAGGTCTTTTCACTCCCCTTCCGGAGTTCTTTTCACCTTTCCCTCACGGTACTGGTTCGCTATCGGTCACGGAGCATATTTAGCCTTATGCCGTGGTCGGCACAGATTCGCCCAGGATTCCTCGTGTCCCGGGCTACTTGGGTAAAGATGCACAGGAGAGAATTCTCGTTGGCCTACAAGGCTATCACTTTCTACGGCGGTGCTTTCCAGCACGCTTCGGCTAAAGAATTCTTTGCTCACTCCTGCTCGGCGAGTCGGCGCCGAACGCTTCTTCCCCGCTACACCGATGGGACAACGCCCGACTGCTTGGCATCCCACCGGTTTGGGCTGTTCCCTTTTCGCTCGCCGCTACTCAGAGAATCGCTTTCGCTTTCTTTTCCTCGGGATACTGAGATGTTTCACTTCTCCCGGTGCCCCCCTCGTCTTTTCGACAAGGTGACCTCGCATGAGCGAAGCCGGGTTTCCCCATTCGGGCATCCCCGGTGCTGAAGTTGCTTCCACTTACCCGGGGCTTATCGCAGGTAGCCACGCCCTTCTTCGGTGCTCCGCGCCAAGGCATCCCCCGCACGCCCTTAATATCTTCCTCCTTCTCTGGTTGTCAAAGAACGCAAAGCCAAGAAAAACAGAAGGGAAGAAAAAGGCAAAAAAGGAGGTGATCCAGCCGCAGCTTCCGCTACGGCTACCTTGTTACGACTTCGCCCCAGTTACGGAACACTCCTTAGGCGCCTGCTTCCTTTTCAGGTTGGCACAGCGGCTTCAGGTGTACTCCGCTCCCATGGCGTGACGGGCGGTGTGTACAAGGCCCGAGAACGCATTCACCGCCGTATGGCTGACCGGCGGTTACTAGCGATTCCGGCTTCACGCAGGCGAGTTGCAGCCTGCGATCCGAACTGAGGCCGGCTTTTTGGGATTCGCTCCCCCTTGCGGGTTGGCAACCCGTTGTACCGGCCATTGTAGCGCCTGTGTCGCCCTGGGCATAAAGGCCATGCGGACTTGACGTCATCCCCACCTTCCTCCCCGTTATGCGGGGCAGTCCCCCGTGAGTGCTTCCCCGATTCATCGGAAAGTGGCAACACGGAGCGAGGGTTGCGCTCGTTGTGGCACTTAAGCCGACACCTCACGGCACGAGCTGACGACAGCCATGCAGCGCCTGTGCGCCAGTAGCGCGATTGCTCGCACATCTGCCCGATTTCTCAAGCATATTCCCCAGCGCATGTCCAACCCAGGTAAGGTTCTTCGCTCAGCCTCGAATTAAACCAGGCGCTCCACCGCTTGTGCGAGCCCCCGTCAATTCCTTTGAGTTTCAGCCTTGCGGCCGTACTCCCCAGGCGGGGGGTTTAACGGGTTTCCTGCGGCACAGACTCTGATGCGTTCAGAACCCGCACCTAACCCCCATCGTTTAGGGCCTGGACTACCCGGGTATCTAATCCGGTTTGCTCCCCAGGCTTTCGTGCCTCAGCGTCAGGATAGAGCCAGAAGGCCGCCTTCGCCAATGGTGTTCCTCCCGGTATCTGAGCATTTCACCGCTACTCCGGGAATTCCACCTTCCTCTCTCTTCCTCCAGAAAAGCCGTTTCGAACGCAATTCCCCGGTTGAGCCGATGGATTTCACGCCCGACGCGCCCTTCCGCCTACGCACTCTTTACGCCCAGTAATTCCGGGCAATGCTCGGGTCCTCCGTATTACCGCGGCTGCTGGCACGGAGTTTGCCGACCCTTGTTTCCCAGTTGGTCTTGCTTCCTTCCTGGCCAAAGAGGTTTACAACCCGAAGGCCTTCTTCCCCCACGCGGTGTCGCTGGGTCAGGCTTTCGCCCATTGCCCAAGATTCCCTACTGCTGCCTCCCGTAGGAGTCCGGGCCGTGTCTCAGTCCCGGTCTGGCTGGCCATCCTCTCAGACCAGCTACCCGTCTTCGGCTTGGTAGGCCTTTACCCCACCAACTACCTGATAGGACGCGACCCCATCCCCAGTCCCCAGAATCGCTTCCAGGTTTTCCCATCTGCACTTGCATGCAGTCGGTTTTATCCGGTATTCCCCCCGCTCCTCGCGGGCTTATCCCGGTTCCAGGGGTAGGTTAGTCACGCGTTACTCAGCCGTCCGCCGCGCCTTACCACGATTGCTCGTGGCACACGCTCGACTTGCATGTATTAGGCGCACCGCCAGCATTCGCCCTGAGCCAGGATCAAGCTCTCCCTCAATTTTTTATGAAGGATTGCTTTTCCTTAACTGAATTTTTTTCTCTTCCCTTCTGTTCTCCGGTTCTCAATTTTCTCGCTCCGCCCCTTTTTTTTCGGGGCTCGGAGCAGGTCAGAAGAGCCCTCTTCGCCCCCCCAACCTCCAATACATATTATACATGAAAATTTTTCCCCCTGTCAAGCCCCCCAGTTCCATCAAAAAAATCCCCCCTTCCCCCGTTCCCATCGTTGAAAATATAGATTTTTTCCCTATTTTCCTAAAAAAATAAGTTTTTCTCATTTTGCGCAATTGCTCTACAAATTTTGACTTTCAGAAAAAATGGGAAAAAGGAAAGAGAACAAATTCACCGTAAAATGAAGAACAATGCAGGAGAGCCTTGCCCGCATCAGTGTGATAAAGACCAAGGTAAAGCAGGTATCCGAGAACAACCAGAGCGAAGCCTATGAGAAGGAATCGCAACCAGAAAAGAATACGGGGCTTCATCATTTGCACTGCACATTGCACCGAAACCGGCAAACACTGCCATCAAACCCAAAACTGGCAACCTTGTCGGGACCGGTGCACTCCGCCAGAGCCGCCGCCAAGCAAACCTTGATTCGGTATTCCCAAAGACAGTAGGCGAGGACGACAACCCCAACGATAAGTGCGACGATGATGACCCATGTGGGAATGATGATGAAAACGGCTACGAAAGGAATTGTGATGCCCGATTGCAGGTGTTTACCATAACCGCTGAATTTCTTTTCATCGTTGGGGTCGGGTAGAATCTGGAATTCCCATAACCGCCCGGTGTGGTCGGTCACCCGCCAGAGGTGTGGACCGATTTCTTCCCAAACCAACGAGTCCTGGTCAGCTTTCGGCCAATCCACAGACGCATAGTAGGGGATGCCCTCCTCATAGCCAAGGAAAGCATCATACCGTGCATCCCCGCTGTTTTCATCCCTGAATACCTCCCACAGGATGACCGCATTCTGTTCCGGTATTCCAGTTGTCACCTCTGCTATCTTTTCAAATGCCATTTTTTCTCCTTTGCCCCGACCAAGGGCCCCCGCTTCTAAAGAAGCGGGGTTCTAAAAATTCGTCGGGACAGGCGGGTGCGCTTCTGAAGAAAACGACCTGCTGACTGGCTACTGGTCAGGCGAAAAGCCCTCGCTTCCCTCAGACCCGTCTATGCCTGAAGTTAATGCCTGACCCTCTTTACCTCCTTAATAGTTTCATTACGCCGGTGGGTGACGCACCAGATAAGTTTCTATGAGAACGCGATAACGGTGGAGTAATTCCAAATGCATGAGGCGTTTATCTATCTCTAACAATACTTCCATCAAAGGAATAGTGCCATCGGAAATGGCTTCTGAAGGGTTTTGCCTGCTGGTATGGTGAGGGAGGGAAGGGAGAGGATATTCAGGAAATCGCGAAAATCAAGTGCTTCTGAGGAGTTGAAGTCTTCAGCGGCAATGTCAGCACCCTGCTGGTAAAGGGTGACCAATGTATTCCAGAAGGCATGGTCTAAAGGATAAAGTGAACTCACCCACTGCTGAACGGATAGATAATCCAGATTCCGGTAGTCTGCATAATAAAAGTCTGGTAACCCGGCATCGCGAAGGAGGTCTGCAATCGCCCTGGTGAGGGTTGAGAGCTGGTTCGCCAGCGCCCTCATTTTGCTCAGCGAACTGGTTAGCCTCAACTCGTAGTCAGTCTCGCTTCCGCGAAATAGACCTTCTTCATCCGCCAGAACCATTTCTTCCGTTAATGTGAGCATCTCACAGAATTCACCCCGAAGCGACCATAGCGCTGCATCTCTTCGTGCTCCCCATTTCATCAGAGGCGGGAGATCGGTGCTCACTTTGAACCCCCTTGTAACACACTTAGGGTTGTCAATACCACCCATTTTTCTTCCTCCTTTGCCCCGGATTTCACGGGGCATCATACCCATCTCCTTTTGAAGGCGGGGGAAATCCATCGTCGCCCTTTGAGGATGAAAGTTTTCGGCAGTGGTGGATGGAAGAAATTCTTACTGCCTTACCTACACCCCTTAGGTAATCAGGTAGGCTATCGGAGGGGCTGGCGAGCCATTCCGCCTCAACCGGGTCCAGCCCCAGCCGTTCACAAGCAATCTCACCTGCCAGCTGAGCAACCAGTTCAATATAGCCCCGGGTGCAGCAGTAAATGCGACGTGGCATTCCTCGTGTCCTCAGGAACGTGCATCCGCCGCAACATATCGGAAGCAGAACACATTTCTTACATATGGGGTCATCAGTGGGGAAGACGGTCGTCCAAAAGGCGAAGGCCTGGTTGAACAAATGGACGCCGCTTGTTACACTACCTATTGTGAGGTCAGGGACAAGCATCGTTTCCCAGCACTTGTGTATGGCTCCATCGGGTAGCACAACAAAACTATCTCGTTGCAGGGCGCAACAGGTTCGTCTTATGCGGAATTTCCTCAATGTTTCGTAAATCATCCGGGAGCGGTTTTCAGAAGAGAGGCCCACGGCGGAAGAAGGATTTAAAATTGCCATAAGGCGATCAGCAAAAGAGAAGAACGACTCCACATTTCGTTCCTTTTCTGGACAAGGCAAGCACTCATTGGAATCGCCTATCTCGGCACTGGGTAGCTCCCGATAGGCATAATCTATAAAAGCAGGACTTATAATGAGGTTAGGGTGGCCGAGCAAGTTTTCCTCTTTCAGAAAATCCGCACAGCGATTTAAAATCTCAGGAGCGGTATCACCTGGCTCTATGTTCAAGCGGAGATTCACCTTGAAATACCTTAGGGCTGTGCGAATGTGCCGCAGCAGCGTGGGGAGTATATTCTTTCCAAGCAATGTTACCCGGCGGGTGGCGTGGCGTTCTGGAGGCATCTCCAGGGTTAATTGAACACTATTGACCCTTGCCTTTTCTTTTAGTTGCTGACAAACCTTTGGGGTGAGATTAAGCCCGTTCGTGATGAGTTGCGAGGAATAGTCTTTGCCTGCTTCTTCGCACAATCCGATAAAGGCTGCTGATAGTTCGCAAATGGTGGGATACTCAAGCAGAGGTTCACCTCCGTACCAGGCAACTTGCAAGCCCCTGTGGTCGGGAAGGTTGCTTTTGACCCATTGAACGAGAGAGTTCTTTACCTTGGCTCCCATGCGGAATCGCCGTCTGTTTTGCTGTCGCCACCCACCCTGGTAGCAATAAGGACAATTGAGGTTGCAGTCAAGAGTAGGGCAAATCGTGAGCGAGAGAGTCCCATAGGGAGGATTCCTCTCTAAAATCATCTGCCCCTTGAGCATGTGCAACTGGTTTGTCTGAGAGTCAACTATGATACCTGAATCCAGAAGACGATGTAGGTCAGGAGGTTCCAACGGCGCACCTCGCTGCAATCGTTCATATACAGCAGGCGGGAGCAAGAGAGCGCTGTCTTTCAAGGTATTGAAAACAAAATAACATTGACCCTTATTGAGCGTAACAAAGAGGTTGAAGGAACTGAGCTGGTAAGCGTATCTCTCTGTCAATTCAACCCACCACCGGATTGCAGAATGTGCAAGCAAAAAGGCATTCTCTAATATACTCCACCTCCAGAAGCGAGGTGCACTCACAAGAGGCATCCGCAGATATAAGTCGCGCAGCATCTGCCCTGAACACCATTTCTTCTCCCTGGAAAACCACTATCGCATTCCTAAATCCGACAAAGTGCTCCTGGGGGGGTAACGCCTTGAATTTTACATGTTTGAATTTCTTTCTCAGTTTCAATATTTCTGGTGGAATAATCGGCTCCATCATCAAAACTCCCTCTCGGTGACACGGTTCACAGGATTGCAGTAAGTGCAAGAAAACACACACCGTGGGAGATATTCTATTTCCAGAAGGGAGGTGCATTCATCAGGCTCATCAGAAGTTACAATCCTTGCCACATCTGCGCCGAACACATATTCTTCACCTGTGAAAACCAAAATAATATGCTTGAAACCTCTAAATGCTTCCGGGCTGGGATACTTCTTGAACCTTACCCCCTGGAATCTACGAATAGAAAGTTGCTCCCCCTCCATTTCCCCTTTCTCTTTGGGCTTGTTCTCCATCATTCTTTCCTTGCCTTAAATGCATCGCACGGGATTGGCGGCAGTCTTACCCCTGATTCCTCACGCAGCTTTCACCGGACTGCAGTATGTCCCGCACGAGAAGCCGCACATCGGAACATACTCAACCTTTAGCAGGCTGGTGCAATCCCCAGGAGCATCCGAGGAAACCACACGCGCCGGGTCCGCGTGAAAGATCATCTCGCCTGCTCTGTATACCTCTATCACCCGCGTTAGAGCACCAATGGAGTTGTTGCTTGGAGAGTCGGTGTAAGTTGCTCCGGAGAACTCGCTGACTTGCGTCACGATTCCCATCGTGGCGTCTGGCATCATTATCACCTCCTTTATCGGATATGCTGAGAACCCCCCGCAGAAGCAAGACTGCCACCTTCTCCCACCACCTCACTCTACCCACGCCCCCCTCTCTTTTTCCAATTTCTTTGCAGTTGGTAGAAAGGGGTCTGACTGCCTGAGTGGTCGAATCCATAGGCATTCACCTTTTTTGCTCTCTCGCTCAAATTTGTGAATCTGTCACCCCCCTCTGCACCTATTATGGCACGCAGAGGTAGTATTGCAAAGCCGAGCAGTTTAATCATTTTTTCCCTTGTCCCTGCTCCTATTTTTCATTTTGCCTCCTTTTGCCCCGAATTTGCCCCGACCATCTTCGGGACAGGCGGGTGCGCCTCGTTTTCCTCAGGGGCGGGCAGTCCCCGTCGGAGTATCCTGCTCCTGCCGTCTTGCCCGTTGCAGTGCGAGAACCCCCTCTCTTCACCACTCTTCGCCCCCTCAACCTCCAATACATACTATACATGAAAATTTTTTCTGCCTGCCAAGCCCCCCAGTTCCATCAAAAAAAACCCCCCTTCCCCCGTTCCCATCGTTGAAAATATAGATTTTTTCCCTATTTTTCTAAAAAAATAAGTTTTTCTCATTTTGCGCAATTGCTCTACAAATTTTGACTTTCAGAAAAAATGGGCAAGCAGATACGGAAATAATTCAGGACGGATTCGAGAAAAGTGGTCGTAGGTAAAAAGCAGAGTAAAAATCACAGCCGAAACCGTTGGGGACAACACGATACTCCAGCGCTGAAAAAGGTATTCCCGATAGAACAATTCCTCAAACAAAGCCGCAGCCAGAACTGTGTGAAAGAAATCCTTCCAGAAAGGAGATTCCTGACATCTCCTTTTCCAGCGGCTTCCGCAATTCGTAAATGCTATACGGATAGAAGGTGGTGGTCCACAAGCCATCCGAAGACCCGCCCGAAAAAATGCACCATCATCAGAACCGCAACAATTTCCACCTTCCTCTTTCCCGCCTCTAATCCTTTTTTCTCTCTTCTACACGCTAATTCATCACGGGACAAACGCCTTTACCTTCTCCCACAAAAACACAGGCCAGTAAAGTCCAATCTGCTCTTCAGTAAAAATCCCATTGATTTCTTTCCAGAGAGAAATCTCCTTCCCCACGATTTTCGTCTCGGTCTCCACCAGGCTATTCGCCTTCTTCTGAATATTTTCCCAATTGAAGGGGAACCCTTTCTGGAATTCTTCCATCAAAGCCTTCAGCCCGTCCACATATTCCTGTACGAGCGGCGGGAACGATGGAACATACGCGGGCAGTATGCGGGACAGTTGTTCTCCTTGCTCCGGCTTCAGGTCAATAAAGATAGCCAATGGCGCACCCAACTCTTCCGGCAACGGCGCCAGCATCGCTCCGAGGAATGGCAGAGCCAGAAAACCCCGCTCTTTCGCCGCTGGCAAATACATCCCCAGAAACTCACTGCCCTTCTGCGACCCCAGTATCTCCAGAAAAGATTGCCAGAAGGTGATGGCATTTTGCAACATCTCCCGCTCCAATTCAAAAAATCCCTTCAGTGATTTTTCCAGCTCCTGTTCCTTAACCTGTTTCTTCATTATCGCTTTGCTTATGCCTTTCACCTGGTCGTGATAAGATTGCACTAACGAGGGAAATTTTCGCTCCAGATTTTCATACAAGGACTGGAGTTTCTTCTCCTGCTCCAGCGTGGATTGAAATTGAAGTTGCTCAAGAATAAAACCCACAACTTCCATAGGCGGAGGCTGTAGATATGAGCCAAACCAGACCATTTTCTCCCGCTCTGGCTTCTTCTCCTTTGCATACTCAGCAGAATACGCCGGAAGGGCTATCACCAGGACAAAAATTGCTACCTTCCCGCCCAAAATACTCACTTCCCACACTTTCCCTCTCATCTTCACCTCACCTCCATAAATAGATTACCCCCCTTCCCCTCAAAAGTTACACCCCCCCCGCAGATTTTAAGAAAGTTACGGAGGTCACTTTCCCACTTTTTATAAAAAGTGACGCCAACCGTTTGCCAAATATTGGCATCTTTTCGAGGTTTCTTAGATAGTTTATATTTTTGCATATCTTTAACAATTTTTCTAAAAGGAGCTTCATATAATAATTTTGGATCGAATAAATATCTCGTTTCTGGATCATCAAAAGTTTTTCTTGAACTCTCCCATAATGGTGGAACATCCCTTTGATAATCAATAAAACCGTGAGTGTTATAAAGAATTAGAGACCCTCTTACTACACCATTAGGCATTATGTCCTCAGGCATATCTGTTTTTCCATTAAATACCTGTAGAGTAGAGAAAGAATTATAGAGGAGTTCCGCAAACTTCTTTCCTCTTTCATTGTCAATGACAATTGGCATATTTTATACACTCCTACGCATTTCGCATAACGTTTTCAGCATAAAAGAAGTTCCGCCGAAGGCGGAATTTGGGTGAGTCCCGCTGAATAGCGGGACGAACCTTTTATGCTGTGTTATACGCTGTGCAGTGCCAATTTTAAAGTTTGATTTATGTCTCATAATTTTATTCCAAAAAGTTTCTTCACTAATTCATCGTTTTCTTTTTCTAATTTTTCAATCTCTTTTTCTTTGCCCTCTAATTTTAACTGGTGGCATTTTTTGGAGATTTCGGCGAGTTGTTGATGGAGTGGATTTTTGGGGTCAAATTTCGGAATACCGACATGCTCCATCACTGAAGGCGTACCAAAACCACGACCAGCGGAAGAAAAAGATTTAATGAAATTGCGAACTGGATTTGAGTTGATAAGGGCACAAAGATAATGGGCTTCGGATTCGTTATCGGTGGAAATTAAAGCTGAAGGATCAAGCGAAACTACTGCTTTATAGCCAAATGGGGTTTTATGTTGAGCGAGCACGGCCGCACTTATATCGGTGGTCTGTCTTCTCCATGCAACTTTGTAAGGAGAAAATACATGCTCTCCGATATTACGTTGACCATAGAAGGGGCCGCCCACCGGTGCATGGAAGTGTTTATAGAGGGCCATCTGTATTAAAATATCCCTGAAATTTAGCAAATAACTGTAAGTTTTAGGCCACTTATTTCTCATCGTGGCTTCGTTGTATGGGATTTGTGATGCTGGGTGAGTAATTAACACAAAAATTTCTGGGCGTGCCGACCATCTCTGAATATCAGAACTTCTTGTTGCGGGATAAACTAAATCTTGCTCAACTGTTGCTTCAACTTTTGGAACTTTGATTTTACCCTCTTCATTAAAGTTGTCTATTAGTAGATAGCCACTCGATAAAACCTGCTTTACATTCAGCCAGAACACTCCATAAGGGGAAACAACAACGCCTATATTAGCTTTATAATAATTTCGTCCCTCAATAGCTGAGGTTTCTATTCCCTCTACCTGTGTTTGCCATGTTCCAGCTTTTGAACCAATCGGTCTAGAGATAAACCGTTTTTTAGAAAGCAAAGGTATTACTTCCTCTAAAAGTTTATCGGTAGCAATTCTGCCAACACCTTTTTTCTTACTCCAAACAGTATAAGGGACGGGATATTCTGTTTTCTCGCCTTTTTTAAGAATAATCGCAGCTGTTTTATTGGTTGCCCCTTCAAATGGTTGTATAGAAACTAAATCGTGGGCTTTTAATACCTTTAAGTATTGACCTTCTCCTAATTGAAACCGCCTAAATCCTTCGCCGGCCCCTTTGGATTTGAAAACCTCTTGGGTTATGAGAAATCCCAATTTCGCGCCTTCTTTAAGGTAGTAATCGGCAGAGGCATAAACAAAAAGCATTGAGAAATCTCTCCTGCCTCTAATGAGGACATTTCGAGATTGCCCAATTTTGGTAAGACCATAAGCATCCCACAAACTTTGCGTGGCTTCCCTATACTCTTTAGATAAGTATTGCCACATTATCCACGGCGGATTGCCAACGACAAAATCAAATTTGCCGGCAACCATTGGCGCAAAAGCATTTTTCAAAAATCTTGCCCAGATGCCGTTTTTGTTTTGCTTTTCCAGTTCTAAGATTTGATTGTAAAAATCTTTCACGACTTGCTCATTAGTTGGAAATACTAACCCTTCCTTCTTAAATCTTGCCATTGCCTCATCAACTGAGTATTGATTTTTTGCCATTTCCTCAACGAGCGGCGCGGCGGTTGCCAGTAAAAATCCAGCGTCTCGCACCCATTCGGCAGGAACTTGGAATTTACCGACAGAGGTTGAAACTTCCAAAAATTCACCAAAAAGATTTCCAGTAGTCCTGGTGGGGGTTAAAACCGAATCAGTAAGATAAATTGGAATTTCCACTCGTGGAAGTTTATTAATCAAGTCACCCAAAGCAAAAAGATAGTTTGTGCGGGCGGCGATAACCGCCAAAGGGTTTAAATCAAATCCCCAGATATTAGCAACGATTCTTTTAGCGATTTCAAGGTCTGACATTCTTTCTTTTTCTCGCCCGTGCTTTATTGCTCTTTGAATAGCCAAAACAAGAAAAGTGCCCGAACCGCAGGCAGGGTCCAAAAATCTTTTTCGCGTGTTGCCGTCATAACCAACTTCGTTTAGCAATAATTCTGCCAGCCAATCCGGCGTATAGTATTCGCCGAGGCGATGGCGGACTTCTTGGGGGACTAAATACTGATAAAGTTTTTTAAGAAGATCACGAGTTGAAACGGGGTCTAATGTGCTGGTTGCTGGTTCAAATTCAGAAAGAGCGCGGGCAATTTCTCTGATGGCTTCTTTTAATTCTGGTGAGTCAAAGGCATCAAGATACCAGCGGAAAAAGTCACCTTCCAAAAAATTAGTGATTCCTTTTCGGAGATAGATTCCGCCATTTTCTATATCCTCAAGCTGTCTTTTAAGTTCGTCGTCAGAATTATCAGAGATATGGACAAGTTGAGAGGCAAGAGACGAACCAAAAGATGTTTCTCTTAAAGTCAAAAGCTCGGCGGCAATGAGTTTCATTAAGAAAGCAAAATAGGTATGGACGGAAAATAAAAGTTCCTGAAAATCTGTTTCTTTGCCTACTTTATAGAGTTTTGAAAGTGTTTCCGCCTCTTTTTCTTGATGACCACCTGTAAATTGTTCGCCATAAACGATGCCAAACAATCTTTTCCACTCATTAAAAAATGTGCGTATGCGTGTCTGGTCGCCCCAGTATTCCAAAGTGTTGGCAAGGGCGGAAACCATTTTTGGCGCAAGCTCGCTTTGGGGACCAAATTTCTGGGCTAAATTTTCGGCGGTAAGAGGAAGGCGAGACAAAGCCCGCAAATGGATTAAAAAAGTTCTGGCGCTTTCCGGATTGAAATCATAAGGACCACGAATAAAAAATTTTGCTTTATCTATCTTTTTGCCATTTTTATCTAGGTATTGAACAAAGAAAATCTGCTCGCCATCAAAGCCCACTCCTACCAGTTGAGTTAGTTTTGTTTCTTTTGCTTCATCGGATAAGTAATTTACCAATTGCTCGTAGGCATGGTCTATATTTTTTCTTGAAGAAAATGACTTTGGCGGTTCATATTCAATTATCACTTGCCCGTGTACTGCATCTGAACGACCACTATAAACTGACTTTTCGTATTTTGGGATTGATTTTAGATTCAATTCAGACCTTAACGGCTCTAAAAGTTTTTCAAACCCAATCCTTAAATCTTCTTCGGTTTTGGCTTCACGAAGCAGGTTTTTTGTTCCAGAGACAAGATTATCTGCCAATCTGAGAAGTGAATCGTTGTTCCTCATTTCGTTTTGGCTTTCATTAACTTTTCTCATAATCACAGTCTTTTTATTCTATGCACTGCATTGCAAATAACGTTTTCAGCATAAAAGAAGCCCAGCCCTTTAAATATCGTAATTTTGTCCCTATTGTAACATATCTACCATAACTATCCTGCAATACCATAACTTCCCAATAAAACGCATAAAGGGCTGGGTTTAGTTGAGTGCCATAAGGCATGAACCTTTTATGCTGTGTTATACGCTGTTTCGCCACAATCTTCACTCTCCTATTATTAGAATCTCTGAAGTCCTGCCATTACTTAACACGTACTTATAATTGTTAAAGGTATATACGTGAACTTGTTTTTTAAAAAGTTTAACATCAGATACAATTTGCTCGATGGAAGGAATACCATCTGACCTATAGGAGACCACCAAGATACTATCTTTAAATTTCTCAAAAAGCTCTCTAAACTTGCTCCTAATTTTATATTTGTTATTCCAGGGGTTATTGTCTTTGTAAAAACGTTTGTTTATAGTTCGATAGCTTATCTTGTCTTTCCAATTCTCATAATTCGCTAATCCTTCAAGAAAATGATAGAAATTTAGGTAATCCACACTCACACCTTTTGATGATGTATAGGGTGGATCAATATACACCAAATCAAAATTTCCATCTACTTCAAAAACATCAAGATTGTAAGCTTTATTTTCTTTTCCATTATCGTAAACCAAGTAATTAACTTCACGGACAAAATCCATGAAATGTTCTTCAAACGGTCTATCCCATGTTGCTTTATTTCCAAAAGTCCTTCTTACATCAGCCAAACGAAGATAAAGATTTTTACGATGGAAAAGATTGAAAGGGCGCTTCACTAAACAGGCTTGAAAAATGGCATAATAACCTAATGCTTTCTTGTAGAGATTTTCCATCCTCTGAATGTTCTGAACCACAATGTCGAGCCATTGATTTTCTTCATCAGTGTAATAAATATTTTTAAAGGTTTCTACTATAAATGAACGGTAGTCACAGTGTGAATCTTTTGTCAGAAGATTTTCAACTTCGCGCTCGCTCAATCTAGTAGTATTATTCTCAATTAGGCATATGCCAATGTAATAGTTTGATTTAAGATAATCGTTGTAAAAAACTTGTTTCCCCTTTTGCTTCAAATAATATCCAACTACTCCTGTCCCACCAAAAGCATCCAAGACAGTTGAAAAATCTAATTCTTTTATATTTTCCCAAATCCAATCCACAAGTTTTGCCTTAGAGCCTTGATAGCGAGTTGTAGGTATTCTTATTTCCTGAAATTGCTCTATGAAAGGCAATGTGGTTTGTTTTCCCATATTATATTTTTGATATTTTCCTGACATTTGTTATCTTCGCCTCTTTTTACCTTGTTTTCTCCAATAAGTTTCAAACTCTTCTTTGCTTTTGAATACTCCCTCGCCCTTTCTTAATTTGTCTATATCTTTAATTGAACCTATGGCAAAAGTTGTTCCTGTTCCAGTAGATTTTGATGCAATTTTCCACTTTGGTTGGACAATGACCTCAACATCAGAAACTATATATAAGCTGTCTACATCTGGGTTCCAAGTGTAAATAAAGCCTATAATCCAATGCTCCTCAAATTCTCCATATGGAAATTTGCAACCAGGCATCTTCTTTTCCAGGTATAAGAAATATCCAGCGAAGCTGCCAACGGTAAATCCGCTTATTCTGTTTTTACCAATTCTTCTCGTAGTTTTCATATCAATAGCGATTTTCTTATTACCAAATTCGCCACCCATCGCAGTAATTTCAGGGTATTCTCTTGGGCCTCCTTGAATTATGTTACATCTGTATTTTTCTTTTAGCAACCTCTTAACCTTGTGTTTGGTTATCTCTTGAAAAATTCCGGTTATAACCTGCGGTATCGGAGGAATAGGATAGATATTACCATCTTCATCAACAATGCCCTTTATGTTCCATCTGAAGTCAGAAAACAATTGTTCTAAATCACTATTCAAGTCGATCTTCATATTTCCACCTCTTTTTTGTTAGCGGAATGGCGTATAACGACTCCAGCATAAAAGAAGTTTTTGCGAAGCAAAAATTTGGTTGAGCCCGAAGGGCGAACCTTTTATGCTGTGTTATACGCTGCCGTTCAGAATTCAATGAAATATTCCAATTCTTCATCTATTTCCTCCAGATTTAATAACACTTTTGCTCTTCGTGGGCTTCCATCGGCATTCCTAAAATCTTCTTGAAATGAGCCACATTTAACCAGAGTGGCATCTGTTATTTTGATAAAAGAAATCTGTTGTAAATCAAAAGATACTTTTCTTAATCTTGACCAAGCCCCTCTTTTTATCCTTTCTAATGAATAATCTAATACTCCCCCCTTAAGTGCTTCATGCCATTTTTGGAATGTTCTATCCTCGTCGTTATACAGAACTTTTCCCAAAGCAAGAATTAAGCCAACTGCTCCATAATCCCTGATACCATTTGCGGTTGCTTCGCTATCATTAACAATTATTTGATGACTGCTTGTGTTCATAGCATGGGCTTTGAAATCCCAAGGAATTACCTTAAAAGAATCAAATCTAACATTTCCGTATTTTGGACCAGGAATTTCCATAATACTTGACAAATATCTTTCGCATATAAACTGAAAATAGAAGCCAATCCATTCCATCTGTTTCCACTGGGAATAACCAGATTCTTTCATTTCTAAAATAGATTCTCTACCATCCCACATCTTAGGAATATTCTTTAGCTTTTCTCCAATCTGTTTAGCCGTTCTCAAAAAGGTCATTATCTTTCCTCCATGTCAAATAAAGTGAGCAGTGTTTGACTTTTAATTTCTTTGCCTTCTTTAATTCTATAAATATTTTTTTCTAATCTCTCTTTTGCGAATTCGTAATATTCCTTTACAATTTCAAATCCGATATACTGTCTCTTTAACATTTTACTGACGATTGCTACCTGTCCTGAACCCAAAAACGGGTCCAAAACAATGTCCCCTTCTTCACTTGAATACATCAATATCTTTTTTATTAACTCTGCTGGTAATTTTGTAGGGGTTTTTTGGTCGCCTGTCCAATATTCTCTTTTTATCGCCCAGACATCTTCTTTGTCTTTATAATGCAAACTACCACCATCTTTATCATCATCTTCTTTCCCATATCTTGAATAAGGAAAAAACTTTCTCTTTTCATCATTCTTGCAGACATAAAGGCAATGATAGTGTGAAGTAACAAATTTCCTTTTCGTTACTACGCCAAACTGGTATTTCCAGATAATATGGTTTACTGTAATAAAACTTAATTCATCAATCGCTGTCAAAATATCCTTTAAATTATTCCACCCGGAAAAGACATACATACTTCCAGATTCTTTAAGCACCCTATATACTTCTTTCATCCATTTGAGTGTAAACTCATAATATTCTTCTTTCGGAATTTCATTATACCCTTCTATAACCCTTGACGCTGTTCTATGGTAATTATTTCTTTTTGCCTTAAAATCAATAGCGAATGGGGGGTCTGTAATAACAAGGTCTATTGTATTATTAGGAATGTATTTCATGCCTTCTACGCAGTCCATATTATAGATTTTATTGAATTCTAACTTTTCCATATTTTAACTACCTCATTATGAACGATTGCGTATAACGGTTTCAGCATAAAAGAAGTTGCCATAGGCAATTTGGGAAAATCTTTGATTTCTCTTTTGTCCGCTGTTAGGTGACCCCGACAGGGGCAGGGTGCGAGGCACCGCAGAGTGCCGGACGCCATCAAAATTTTCATTAATCATACCATCACTTCCAACATCTTTCCGATTCTATCAAACCAATATTGCTTATACCCAGGAGGAACTCTTGAAACATCGTCGGTTCTAAATTGTAGGTCTATTTTTACTTTAAGTCCATCATAATTAAAGAGCCTTTTATTTCCGTTTTCTTCAAATAATTGCCTATAACCATTATTAATTTTATACTCCCATCCGCTGATGTGTTCTATGCCTTTCGGGTCAACAAAGACAATAAAGTAGTTGTCTCCCCTCTTTAACCAAAAAATAAAATCCGGATAGAATTCAGTAATTTTATTTGCATTTGGGTTATAATACGGGATATATATCTTATCCAAACTCTCATCTAATTTGCTGAACAGCCACCAATCAAACCCTTTGAATCTGTTATCACTTCTGGATAAATAATCTTCTAAATCATTAATAAATCTCACTTCGCTTTGAGTTCTAATTATATGCTTGATGTAATCCACCTTTTCATCCTCTGATAAAATGAGGGGAAGGTAATAATGGTTAGCAACATACTTGATTTTGATTTTTTTATGAGCGGTTTCGAAATCTTCCTCTCTCCTTAAATTTTTTGCTCTCTCTGTATATTCTTGAGGTGAGATTTTTCCATATTGCTCTTGTAATTCTCTTATTTGACCCGGATAATCTTTTACCCTCTCAATCTTCTTTTGTATATCGTTAATATCTTTCAGATAGACTTTGATATTCTTAAAATGTCTTATCTCTTCTTCTAATTCCTTGAGGTTTTTGAACTCTTCCGGGATAACATTGAGGTAATCAAAAAATCTCTGAATAAGTAAATCCACATTTTTAAAACTTCTTTCACCAAACTTAAAGTTGTTTTGGTTTTTCAAATTTTCGTTTAAAACTTTTATTCTCATCGGCTCCGTGTTATATTTCATCAGAAATACTCTATCATCAGATACATAGCCAATAAATTTTTTAAGTAGATCAAAATCTTGATTGGAAATCTCGAATTTTACTTGCTCTCCAGTCTCTAAAAGACGGCGATTTGCCAATTTATAAGTTGGCACTAACAATTTAAACTTTTTAGCCTCGTAATTAATAAAAAGGGAGAGTTGGTGTTCGCCTTCCCTCTTCTTTTCTTCATCTAACTTTGTAAGTACTTCCTTCAACGCACTCCTATTTGTTCCAAAAATAAACAGAGTCTCTACTGGTGTAACTTTATCTTTAATTTGATTGAATAAAATTTCATCTATCTCATTTGCATTATAAATCTGCAATAACCTCTTTCTCTTGCCTTTTACAGGCTCAATTCTTACCCCTCTTCCAACCGATTGAAGAATGAATTTCCTTGCGTCCTCTCCGACTCCTATGTTGATAAAATTTATCACATTGGGCCTATTAGAATCCCACCCCTCATAGAAACCACGAGACCCCATCAGGATGTTAATTTCAGAATCTTCCCTATTGAGGTTTTCAAAATAGCTCTCATCTTCAAATCTTTCTTGAATCTCATATCCTACAAATTCATCTTTTAGCCATCCTGAGACATCTCCAATCTTTATCAATGCAAATGGTTTCTCGCTTGTCTTTAACTTAAAAGCCAGCTCTTTTCTATTGGATGGTCTTCTTAAAATCTCGATTTCTCCGCTTGCTTTTGAGTTATATACATAGCTTAAAATTTCATCTTTTGTGATGCTCCTAAAAATAGTTTCCTCTATTTTTATTTTTCTCCCGTCTTCAAAGATAAACTCTGGTTCTTGTTTCAACTCCTCCCATAGTTCATCAAGAGCATTGTTAAAAACTTCATTATCTATCTCCTGTTTTCCTATTTTTTCAAGTTCTCTAAAAAATAACTTTAAATCAGCGTCTTCGGTATTAACAGAGTTCACAAGGGTTAAAAGTAACGGCTTATGATACAAGTCTTCTTGAATATTTTTAATATATTCGTAAAACTTTTTTGCATATGTCAAAAGAATTAATGACTTCAAAACTATCTTCTGTTTCTCTTCACCGCTATAATCCTCTTCGTCTCTGAATGCCCTTATTTCTTGTTTTAAGATACCGATATGCTTTCCATATCCAGAATTTATGAAACTTGAGAGGTTAAATTCAAAAGCACAAGTAATAACATCCCTTGGGTCTATAAAGGTTGCAGAGGAATTAAATAGAAAACCATTTCTTGATAGAATAGAATAAATATGCTGTCTTTTTGATTCTTCTTTATCCCCTTTATGTGCCTCATCTAAGAAAATATACCATCTCCCCTCATTATCATAGTTTCTAAAATCAATAATTTTCTCTTTCTGTTCATCACTCAGATTATCTGAGCGATAATAAAATACAACAATAATTCCAAATAATGTTAGTTGCCCTTTCCCTTTAACCTCAGGATATTCTTTTAGTTCTTTTAGCACTATTTCTGTCTCATTAACACAGTTAAATTCTTTCACATGCTTTTTAAGTTGTTCTATCAGGTCATCTCTATGAGTTAAAATCAGAATATCATAAGAAGGGATTTCTTTTCTTTTGATTAATTCTGATAGTATTTGAACAAGTCTAATAATCACAAGGCTTTTTCCACTTCCCGTTGCCATCCAGAAAGACATCCGATTGATAAAATTCTCATATGGGATTTTCCCATTTTCTTGAGGATAATACTCTGTAAGCAGGTTATAGATGTTCCTTTTTCTTTTATCTAACTTTATATCCACTCCTTCATCCAAGCCATTATTTTTATACCAATTGAAAAACCTCTGTTTCCTTTCTTTATTTGCCTCCAAACTTTCTTTTTCCTGGTAATCCACAAAATCCTCGTAATACTTCCACAAAACCTTCACTGCATTTTTTACCGCGTCCTGCTGATAATCCCAGAGTTTTTTTGTTTTTGAAAAGCTCTCCAAATCAAAAGAATTCCAATTAGGTGGTAAATCTTCAAATTTCAGACTTCCTACCATATCCTGCAAAAATATTCTCGTCATGGTTACTCTATCACTTCATGAAATTCCTTATTGAAAGTTTCCTTAAAAGCTTTTTCTGCAATCGGCGCATACTCAGGAAATTCTTCACAAAATATTTTTAGAAGAGAAGACACACAGTACTCACACCCTCCGTCGCATGTAATCAATATCCTAATAACCCTTTCAGCTTCTTCCTTGTTCATTTTCACCACCAGATTAAAGGTTTCATAATTTTATAATCAAGGTTCTTCAGGTCTATCTTTTCACTATCGTCAAACTCTACTTCGTCAGCGATAATTTTCTTTATCCATTTACCTTTCAGGTTAGATAAAGTTTCAGCGATGTCAATATTGTCGTAAAGCTTTGATAAATCCACTTTGACTTTGTTATTTTCATAATCAATCTCCAATGCAGAAAGCATCTTTAAATCTTTCATAAAAACATATTGATTGTAGGGGTCTTCGTAAGGATTATCAAAGAGGTCAGAATCTTCGTATTGGACTTTTCTTAAAGTATCTTCGTATTGCTCAAGGGAATAGTATTTGAAGAAGCCGCCGCCGTGATAATCTTTTACTTCTTTTGAAATTCCAGATTTATCATAAGCCAAAACCTTCTTCATTCTTGGTAAGACCACTGTCCAAAAATGCTCTCCCATCTCAACACCAAGCCATTTTCTTTTTAGTTTATGTGCTACTGCTGTTGTGGTACCAGAGCCGAGGAAGAAGTCCATGACTAAATCGGATTCATTAGATGTGGATTCTATAACGCGCTTTACCACTTCTTCAGAATTTTCCGTTTGGAAATCTGCTCCAAATTTATATCCTGTTAAATCTGTCCAATTAGAATCAATAAATTGTTCTTCTGTTTCAAGATATTCTGGCAGCCCTTTAATTTTTATGCCTCGTATATCAATGTAGGATAACTCCTGATTTATTCTAATCCTGCCTTCTTTTTCTAAATTTAGTATTCCTTCTTGATTATAAGTCCAATGTCTTCCTTTTGGTGGGTAAAGGAATTTTCCTAATATATATGCTGGACCTCCTTCTCCTGGAGAACTCATAGGATGCCAACGAGGAAGAATAGACTGCTTGCAAAATGTGCAAATCCTTTGTCGTGCAACAGAATTAAAAAGTGAATTAGAAGTTTTAGAATAAAAGAGAAAACTTTCAGTTGTTACGGCTAAAGCTTTTGGTGCAGGTTTTTTAAATCTATTTACAATAATCTCATTCCTAAAATTCTCCTCACCAAAAACCTCATTCATCAGCATTCTTACATACATATTTCCATTGTAATCGCATCTAACAAAAATACTTCCAGTATCTTTCAAAATATCCTTTGCGAGGTGTAATCTATTCTCAAGCAAGGTTATCCAAGAGGCATCTTTGTATTTCACAGAATAAAAATAATCTGCATCAGTTTCTTTATTAAACGGCGGGTCAATATAAATTGTCTGTACCTTATCTTTAAACTTCGGCAGAATAGTATTCAATGCTTGATAATTCTCGCTTTTTATAAGCCAGCCATCTAAAGATTTATCCAAATCATCAAACAAACTCAGAATTTCAAGTTCTAAATCTTTGAAATATTTTGTATCAATCGGTAGATGTTGATATTTTTTGTTTAATTGGTTACCTATTGAGCTCTTCTCAATAACCTTAATTTTATCAAAACCTTCATCAACAATCCCTAATTTCTTCCATTCTTTAATTTGCTCACCAAAATTCTTATGCTCTAAAATTTTTTCTACCACTCCGATGTTTTTCTTTTCTATCCTATCAAGAGTGATTACATAATTAGAATTCAAAACAAACTTTGGCTTATTCCAGATTTTTACAAGTTCGTCTTCAAATTGAGAGATGAAATCAATAATCTTAAATGCAATATCCTTTAAAACCTGCAGTTGCTTTATCCTTTGCTCTGTCCATTCGCTTTCACCAGAAAAGACATACTGATAAAACCAGATATTAAACTGCTCTTTCAAAAATTCTTTAGCATTTTTATTTATGAAGTAATCAACTTCACTTTGCTTTTCAAAGACCCTGAATGCTTTCTTTAAAATATCTTCGGTTAATTTTATTCCTGATTTCTTTAATGCCCTTAAAATATCTTCAATTTTGGTTACTCTGCCTCTTTCTGAGTAAAAAACATTAAAAACAATACCTTCATTATTTCTTTTTTCTTTGAATTCATAAATTATCTCCCTCTTTTCATTTGCCCTTTTATGCTCTAAAGTGGAGACATCAAAGAAAAATTTGTAGCCTTCAAGAACAACCTCAAGATTCTTAAACAACCTGTCGGTTTTGACATAGTAGAGCATATGAGTTTTCCAGAAGAGCATAACATCTTTATCATCTGTATAGACCTTCTCGTAGACATTCTGGTGGATAGGAGTAGACTTGAAATAAATTGACCCACTTTCAGAGAAATACCGCTGAAAGAAAGTATAGAGTTTATCAAAAAGCTCCTCTCTGAATTCTGGGAATGGTTTCAATGACTCGTCTATGTCTTTTTGAAGCTTTGGGAAGACACCTTTCTCGTAATATCTTGATTTAGTTTTCATCAAATTGATGAATCCGGATTCTCCTTCTACCTTTGCACCTACAAAGATGTCTCTTAATGCATTGTAGAATTTCTCTTCCTTATTCATGTTTTCTACCCCTTTTTGTCATGGCGTCGGGCATTTCACTTAACGTTCTGCGTGTTTGCGAAGTGCCATTGGCATTTGGGTGAGCATAGCGAATCGTAAACACGCTGTTATGTGAAGTTCGGCTTGGCATTGAGTTCATTCTTTTCTGCCTTTCTTCAGAACCACCTCTCCAAGTTTATGTGGTTCCACTCTGTAAATATCAAATTTGGAAATGTTTTTATGTGTTATTCCTATTTGATATTCTATTCCCCCTCTATGTTGCGGACTCAGGTATTTACTTTTCTTAATTTCTTCTTTAGACATAACCCAATAGACTATTTTATCTATCCAAACACCAATAAAAATAAAGACATCAGCCATATCTGCTTTAATCTGTTGATAATTCATCCAAAACGGTTCATCAGAGCCGTATCTTAAAGCCTTCTCCATTAAATTGCCTCTTTTCCTTGTGTGAATGGCTCTGCAAGCCTTTACTTCTACCTTTACACCCTCAAACAATAAATCGTATTGACCGTTATAAGCAGGGTCAAGTTCCTTATCAGGTTTTTTAAATCTGTTGTCTATATCCGTAATATGAGGGTGTCCCCATATTTCACCAAACACACGGGGAGCGATGCTGTAAAGCTCTAAGTATGGGTTAGATGACACATATTTCTCTCTTAATTTCTCATATTGCGGAAAGGTAATGACTCCTTTTTCAAGTAAGAACATAAGAATATACTCATATTCATTAAAAGGGAAAACCGACTTCAAACTCCCTAACCTTGCACTGAGCAATCGGTGGTTTTTAGGTTCTAAATTTTGGATAAGACCTCCTAAATATTGCTTCAATTGTTTTATATCCATTTTTGTTTTTCCTATTTATCTTCTATTTCAGGAAATGGATTTTTCCATTGCCATCCTGTCTTTCCGCTTTTTCTAAAATGTTCTAACCTTCTGATTGTAATCTCAGCAAATATTGGGTCAATATCAAATGTCCAGACCTTTCTGTTTAACCTTTCGCCAGCGATTAAAGTGGTCCCGGAATGGGCAAAGAAATCTACAACTAAATCTTTCTCATTGGTTGCTGATAAAATGACTCTTTCTATTGCTTTCAAGGGTTTTTGGGCATAGCACCCGGGGACATTTTCTTCCATTCTATAAAATACCTGCTGAATATCTACCCATACATTCCCTGCTCTTATATACCTGGATTTGCTTCGTTCAAAATTTTCTGTAATCGCCCCATTGACCTCTTTATAGTATCCTCTTAATATCTTAGGAATATCCGTGTATTCGGCCTCTACATGAAATTCAGGATTCCCTTTCACATAATAAAGAAGTTCTTGCCGGACCCACATCCAGTTTTTCTGTGTTCCATAACCTCTCTGGTTTCTTAAAGTAATCATATTTTTAGGTTTTAGTTCCTTAAACTTCCTCATCAGGAAAATAAAATCTGGAAGGGGTTGAAGATTATCCTTGTAATCCGCACCTATCCATATATAAAAATGAGCATCTTTATCCATAATCTCAATCGCATTTTGCACCCATCTTTCCGAGAACTCCAGGTATTCTCCAATATTTATTTTGAAAAGCGCATTCGTATTTGCATTGCCCACTGCTACATTATAAGGTGGGTCATTGACAACTAATCTGGCTTTCTCATTACCCATAATCTTTTTCACATCTTTTAGATTTGTGGCATCCAATACACCCACCTTATGCCCATTCATTGGGTCTTCCCAAATGTCTCCATATTTTAGCCTGCACAACTTTAAGATTCTCTCTCTTAATTCGCCATAAAAGTCCAGCCGCTTAAGTCTTTCGGAGGTTAGACCTTTATTCTTATTTCCTGTCTCAACTACCCATTCACCACCAAACAGCTTCAAAATGTCCCCTTTTCTCTCCATAATTTACCTCTAAAAAGATGAATAATAAAAACTGCAGGCGAAATGTCACCTGACTTCTTCATATTCGTTCTGATGTTGGTATATTCTCCCATTCCGGCGGAAAGTTCACCGTTCTCTCCCGGTCGCATCTTCAGCAATTTTTATTCTTGCCGTCGCGCTGAGATGGTGCATTCTCATCCCTTCCTCTGACTCTCAAAATCGGAAAAAGCCCAATAACCCAAAATCGCCAGGTTTGCCGGAGAAATGATGGATAAGACCCCATAAAGGACTGGATTCTTGCCGTGTTTAGCCGCTATCTTGCCGAAACAAACAGCCACATAGATGAGTATGAGCGCCATCACGACCCATCCTGCCATATCCATACTTTCTCACCTCTCTCATTATCTTGCTCTTGGGTTCACGGTCTCCAAATTGCCCATTTTTATCAGCCTTCTGGTGGACCTCCTGCTTTTCCCTGATCCCTTTTCCCTCTTCCCTTATCCCTAATCCCTGTTCTTCGGTGAACTTTCCTCATCTGCATCTACCGTTACTATTTATACCACTTTTATGAAAAAAAGTATAAGCCAGTTCATCAGTCTGGGGCAATAGGGGGGTTGAAGTTGTAGAGGATGTGGATTCTGGATGCTCAATCAGGCTGGGAGTTTGAGGGGGGATGTTCTGGCAGGAGAATCCAGCAGAAATTGAGAATTTTGCGAAGATTTCGGATGTAGAAGGGCGAACGGGTAAAGAAGGCAAATCAGGGGTTATGAGTTTTATGGAAGATGGGAGGGGAGAACGATGCAGGTGAATGAAAAAGCGGTGAAAAAAGCGAAGCAAATGGTCAAAGCGGGGAAAGTGCGGTTTGATGAGTGGGATTTTGACTGGACAACGGATGGAGACCGCTTGATTTCTGCAGGGGGGCTGGATGTATTCTGCCTGGGGAGGAAACGAGAAGATGTGGAGGCGGAAGTCAAGGACCACTGGGCATTTCCGTTCAGCAAAGATGGGGAGCACATCTGGTTTCGCGGCTTGATTGCGGCGAAACAGCGGGCTTCACAGCACGATTATCAGGACATTCTTTCCGTAGTTCAAGACCTGATAGAAAAAATTCAGGAGCAATTTCCGGAGAGATTTTCCGAGACGCGGAAGTATGCGAACTTTTATACTCCTCAACACCGGGCGCGAATGCTTTATGGCGTCGTTGCAGAACCGGGCATTCCGGATTTGCAGGGGGATGTGGTCTCCGAACATCAGGTTCAGGAAGTTGCGCATCGGTTTATGGAATCCCTGCGTTCTGGCGGAGCGATGCTGAAATATATGCACCAGATTCCTATTCCAGAAGCGAGAGCCAGCCTTGTGGAATCGTATCTTTTTCCTTCCGACGGAGATTTTTTCGGTCAAAACATTTCTGCTGGCTGCTGGGTTGTGGGGGTAAAGGTGAAAGACGAGACGCTGTGGAAGGAGATTGAAGAGCGGAAACTGACGGGTTTTTCTATGGGGGGATATATCTGGAAAAGCCCGAACGGGGAAGTGGAACACATCATCGTGGAGGAGATTTCGCTGGTGGATAAGCCGGCGGTTCAGCGGACATTTGTGATGAAAAATTCGGTTGAAGCACAAAAAGATGAGAAACCAATGGAGGTGAGGAAGATGGAAGGAGCAACAACGGGCACAGCCCGAGTATCAGATGGATTTGAGGAGGCGGTGCGGGAGATTCAAGAAATCGCCCGTGCTGGTTCTTCAGGAGCATTTCAGGAGGAAGAGGCGGAGCGGAAGGTGCGAGAAATTCTGCTGAAGTGGCAGAGGAAGGATGCGCAGAAGTTGGTAAAGGTTTATGAGCCGGACACGGTGGAATCATCGCAGGCAGAGAAGGAATTTCGCCGGCTTTCGGATGAGGTGTATCTTGCATCGGTGCTTTTGGGTAAGCCGCCGAAAGCGTTGAAGAAATGGCACGACTATGCGCTGAGGCTGGAAGAGTTGCAGAAAGCGATGGCGACCGACCAGCCGGGTTTGGGCGCGGAGTGGATTCCCACCGGTTTTTCCTCTGACCTTGTGGAGAAGGTGCGGCTGAAACTCAAAGTGGCATCTTTGCACGAGCACATTTCTATGCCGACCGACCCATTCAAAATCCCGCGGCTTGCTTCTTCTTCCGCGGCGTATCTAAAGGCGGAGAATGTGGCACCGCCTTCCTCAGCACTTGGGACGGGGCAGGCTTCGCTGGATGCCAGAAGCATCGCTGTCTATGTGCCAGTCTCGTATGAACTGGAAGAGGACACAGTATTTTCCCTGCTTCCGGTGATTCGGGAAGATTTAACACAGGCGCTGGCTTCGGGAGTGGAAAATGCCACGGTCAACGGCGATGATTCCGCCAGTCATCAGGATTCTGATGTGACGAATGCCAACGATGTGCGCAAAGCGTGGAAGGGGTATCGGAAACTCGCCCGAACAGTGGCGAAAGTGAATTTTGGCGGGACGATCACGGTGGAGAACTTGAGGGCGATGCGAGCGGCAATGGCGATTTATGGCGTGGAGCCAGAGCGGCTTGCCTGGGTGGTTTCCATCAAAGGCTACCTGCAATTGCTCAACCTGAAAGACTCGGCAGGCAATCCGGTGGTTTTGACGGTGGACAAATACGGACCTCAGGCGACTCTGCTCAAAGGCGAACTGGGCAGGCTGGATGGCATTCCCATTGTGGTCAGTGAATTCGTCCGGGAAGATTTGAATGTCAATGGGGTCTACGATGGCGTCACGACGGATAAGACCATTTTCCTGCTGGTGTTCAAAGATGGATTTCTTTACGGGGAGCGCAGGGCAATTCAGGTGGAGACTTTCCGGGATATTCGCACGGGGACAATTGAACTGGTCGCCAGCCAACGGATTGCCTTCGTGGACCGGATGGATGCTTCCACTCAGTCCATCGTGGCTCTGGGGCACAACATTCCCGCTTAAGGAGGAACGGATGATGGGGGCTCTTGCGCGGCTTTCCCGGCTCAAAGCCTTCCTCGGCATCCCAACTACCGATACGACGAAAGATGAAGAACTGAAAAAAATTTTGCTCTCCGCAAGCGCCTTTGCCTCTTCTTACTGCAGAAGGCAAATGGAGAAAATGCAAAGGGTGGAGGAGCATCGGACATCCGAAGGGCAGAAGCGGATTGTGCTGGAGGCATTCCCTGTGATTTCGGTAGCGCGGGTGGTTGCGGGGGGAGAGGCGGTATCGGAGGCGGATTATTGGTTTACTGAGGAAGGGATATTGACTTTTGCTGAGGAGCCCCCATCACCGGTTCAAGTGACTTATACGGCGGGATATGAAACCTCGGGCTGGGTGGATGAAAATCAGCCGTTTGATGTGCCGGCTGAATTGGAACAGGCAGTAGTGCTCCTTGCCACTTCGGATTATCGGGATTCAGAGGCGGGAAGTGAAGCACGGTGGGGGATAGAGAGGAAAACCTGGGCATCATTTCAGGTGGAATATGCGCATCCGGATGAAATTCCTCCGAAAATTCGGGAGATTCTGGACAGGTATCGGCGATGGGATTCTGGGCTTTAATTCAGGAAGATTGGATGCAGGGATGGAGCGAAGGGCATCGGGAAGGTGTGGCTTCTCTGGTTCGCGGTTCGGTGCTGGGAACGGGCGGGATTCAAATTATCGGTGATTATTTGCCCACGGATGGAAATGAAAGAAAATATAACGTCAAAATCGTGACTTCGGGAAGTGTGGGCAGTGCGCAATTCATCTGGAATGATGGAGCAGGCTGGAGCACTCTAATAACGACATCATCCTCACCAATCCCGCTTTCTCACGGTCTTTCGGTAATTTTTCTCGCGGGGAATTATTTCGCCGGGGATGAATGGACTTTTGACGGTGTTTTGCCTTTCGGGTGGGAAAAAGCATGGGATGGGAATCGTCGTGTAGCCCTGGAGAGCAGGCTGAATATAACGAATCTGACCGTTTATCTGCAATTCTCTTCGGCAGTATCTCTGACCGCATTGGCGATGGCAAGATTGGAAAACATTGGTAGCCTGGAAATCCTCTCTGGACCGGATGCGTTTTCGCTTCAGAGCATAAAAACAGATTCGGTGCAGGAGTCTCAGGAGCAACTGGCGATTTTTTTCGCCCCGCAGGCTTCCCAGCCGGTTTATGCTTTTCGATTCTTTCCTGTGAATTGGCAAGTGCGGATGAGAATAGGGGAAATGCGGTGTGGTCAGGCTTTTCTCATAGACTGGCACTCCCTGCACAACCCGATTTTTGCCGAAGAACAGAGGGAAGCCACGCCGGATTATTTCACCGTGTTTCGCGAAGCAGACCAGATTCAAGTAGAACTGGGAATGATGACAGAAAGCGAAATGGAGGAACTGGTGGATTACTTGAGCAGGCTTTCACAAGGAGGAAGAAACTATGGATGTGTTTTTGGCTGGAAGGATGAAGAGGAAAGCCGAACGGAAGATTTCTGGATGGGATACTGGATTTCGCCTGTGCACTATGCCCGATTTGCTCCGAAGCCATTTCAAAAATCCGGGTATATGAAATGGAGGCTGAAGGAATATCCGGGCAGGAGGATGTAAATGCAGGTGTGGCTTGGCACGCTGAAGGGGTGTGTGGGAATCGCCCCATCTGAAAAGGCAGAGGTTTACCAGGCGCTGTGGCACCGGATGTTTTCTGCAGAAGGCGAGGAAGAAGTGCCGTTGATTCGGATTGTGGAAGCGGGAAGATTGCAGGTGCGGGTGCAGTGGGGGATAACGAAAAGTCAATGCTGGATTTCAGCGGAAGTGCATTCCGTTCTGAATGAGGAGGAGTTTTCCTGTCCGTGTCGGGTTCAGGTGGAGGAGGAAGGAGTGGTGGTATTCATCGGTCTGCCGGATTGGCTGCGGAAAGCGGAAGGGAAAATTGAGTTAACGGCGGTAGGAATGAGATGAAGAATCTGCTGGAACTTCCGCTGAAGCGGGATATTTTCGGATCGGGAGTGAAAAAACCGGAGGAAGTTCTGCCAGTAGTTTATGCGGCAAAGACGATGGATAAATCGCCGGGTAGGTTTCCTGCAATCCTGGCATACGAGAAGGAATATCCTTATACTGCGATTTATGTGCTTTCTGTGGAACCTCTGGAGCAGGTGACGGCGTTGTATCGGAATGGACAGCGTGTGACAGATGCAGAACTTTATGAGGTATATCCTGCATCGCCTGTTCCTCTTGCATCGGGCGGAACAGGTCCTGTGATGGCGTGGATGAAATGGAAAAAGCCGAAAGAAGGAAGATTTTCCTTTGATGGATATTCTACCGAGCGGAATCCGGTGCGGGTGCTGGAATCGTTTCTGGGCAAATACGCAGGGCTGGAGAGAAGCGAAGCGGGAAATTTCTGGGCTGCGCTCATCCTGCAATCATCTGGAATTCAGGCGAACTGGTGGTGGAATAAAAGGGCGAAATTGCCCGAGGTGCTTGCAACGATTGCTCAGCAGTTCGGGCTGTGGGTTTTTCTGGATGAACACGGAAGATTGTGCATCCGGCAAGGGGAGTGGGGATGGAGCATGGGAGAAGGAAAGGATTGTGAAGAAGGCTGGGAACCGGAAGAAATCGTTCAGCAGGATGCAGGCGGATGGATAGAACTTCTAAAAATGCGGACGAATCATCGGTATGTGCCGGCGAATGTGCAGTGGGATGTCCAGGCGGAGGCGAAAGGATGCGGAAAACAGGATGTGCGTGTGGATTTGTCGGGATTGTGGATGAGCAGAAGGAGGGCGAGGCAGTGGGCAGAACGCATTCGCACATTTCGCAACTTTCCGATGTTGGAATGGAAGAGGAAGGGGAAGCGATGCGCATTTCAACCGGGCGATTGGATGAAAAGTGCAGGAAAATTGTATCGCATTCTGCAATTGGATTGGGATGGAGAAAGTGGGGCGCACAGGGTTCAGGTGAAGGAATCGGCGGGCAGGTTTGCGGGATTGGGGATACAGGTGCGCGGGCTTCCGGGTGGGGTGGGAAATGCTTGTGTCAACGGGGAAAGAGATTTCATTCGGGCGGGAAGGCTGGAACCGGTTTTATTTGCTCTATGCGTGCCGGAAATTTGGAATGAAACAGTGGAGTGGAATTTCGGTGATGGAAGTGCTCTGACTTCCGGGCTTTCAGTACTCCACAGTTTTGCGTTTTCCGGGAAGTATTGGGTAAAAGCAAAAAGTCAGGAAGATGGGGAGGAATTTGAGCGTGAACTGGCGGTGGAAGTGGAAGAAGAAAGGGCGGGGCAGGGATTCCTTATAGATGCTCGGAGCGGAAAACGTTTCCGCTCTGTGCGGCTGGATGGGAAAGTTCTTCCAATGGCTTCAATGAGCGCAATTTCCAGCATCCCGGCTGTGTGGAGTTGGTCGGTGGCAGGTGAAACGATTTCCGGGCAGGAAGTCTTTCAGTTCTTTGATTTGATGGGGGAGGACCGGATTTATTCCATTGAACTTTCGGGGGTATCCAACGGATGGGCTTTCTCCGAGAACCGGCTGAGGGCTTCCATTTCCTCACCTTTTGTCAGTGAGGGAAAGAGAATCAAAATCTGGGTGGATGAGGAGGGAGGAACCCCGGAGGAAGAATATGGGAGGAATGGGATTTTTTATGGGACTTTCCCTCTCACCCTGCATTTTCGCTCTAATGGGGAAAATCTGACTGCGCCGGTTTATGCCTGGAATTTTGGAGACGGAGGAAGCAGTATGGATGCGGACCCTGTGCATACTTACCTTCAGGCAGGGGATTATGTGGTAACGCTGAATGTGCAGGATTCCGGAATCTTGTTGAAAGATGAGATGGTATTGACTTTGCGAGAGATGTGGAACGCGTTGGCGGAATATAGCGAGGAGCCGGAAGTGTGGCAGGTAATGCAGGGGGAACTGGAAAAGCCCATCGGTTCGGAATTGGTTGTGAGATTGAGCGCAGTAACAGGGGGAGAACTGCCTTATCAGGTGGGTCTATCTGTAAATGGAAGTATTTACCTCACGGGCGAGTGTCACACTGTTCAGTTTTCTGCAAGCGGGAATTTTTCTCTCCAGTTTAGCATTGTAGACAAAAACGGGCAGGAGACCCGGGTGGGAAATCTCATGGTGAGGGTGAAATGAAAAAGGAATGGCAAGAGAAAATACAGAAATATCAGAGGAAACTCGGGCTGGACGGGTGGAAGATTGAAGTGTTCTATGGGGAGGAGAAGATGGGAGCGCCCGTGGAAGTGGAGGTGCGAGATGGATGGGAGAAGGAGGCGGAGGTGTGGATTTCAAAAGATGTGAAAGATAAAGATTGGGCAATAGTGCGCGGGTTGATGGAGATTGCCTGCGAGGATGTGGTGCAGTTTTGTCTGTGGAATCTGGACGAAAGGGATTTTGTGGAATTTCAGAAGAAGTTCCACCGGGTTCTGGATGTGCTGGCGCGCTTTTTGAGATGAAGCGGGAAGAATTTTTGGAGAAAATGCGGAATGTAGTGGAACGGGTTTTGGAGGTTCATCCCTGGATACCAAAATCTGCGGTGGTAGCGCAGATTATCCTTGAGACGGGCTGGGGAAAAAGCAGGCTGTATCAGGAAGGGAAGAACCTTTTCGGAATCAAGGCTTTTGGAAAGATTTCTTCTGATGGTGTTCTGGAGTTCTGGACGAAAGAATGGGATGGGAAGCGATGGGTGGAGAAAGTGCAGAGGTTTCGGAAGTATCGTTTGGAGGAGGAATGCCTAACAGATTATGTGCGGATACTTTCGGAGGGGAGGGCGTACTGGAGGGTGAGGGAGGCAAGGAGTGAAGAGGAATTTATACGGGAGATGGCGCGGTTGTGGGCAACTGACCCGAATTATGCGCAAAAATGGCTCAAAGTTCTGCAGAGTATTCAACAAGGGGTGAGGAAATAATGTGGAAATATTTTCGCTGGGGAACGCCTTTATGGTTGCCGGAGGGGAGCGTGCAGGCAATACTGGCAATCATGATTCTGGCGTTGTATTTGTGGAAAGAGACAGCGATGGAAGAACTGCGATTGATTGCCTGGGCTGTGCTCATCTTCTATTTCGGCTTTCGCCTTCCGGAAAAGACCTCGGCGACAACGAAAAAAGAGTAGGACCTTCGTCAGCACAGGCGTCAGGAATAAAGTGAAAATACCGCAGAGCGAGAAACCGCACCGTAAACTTTCCCCGCGATTCAGGGAAAGTTGCCGGGCAAATTGGGAACGTTGACATCAATTGACACAAGTAGTAGCATAGATTCTGGTTGAAAGGAAGAGGGAGCGAAATGAGGATGCGCACCGGGGGGTCCTGCCCTCTCAGCCCGCAGGGGAAAGATGGGATATCAGGGGGTTTACAATTCAGCAAAAAAGTGGTATAAATGTATTGGTAAATGCGGGAGGAGAAAGAGCGGCAAAAAACAGGCGGGAGAGGGAAAATGGGGCAGGGAATTGAAAAAAGCGGGACGTGGTGTGAAAAGCTGATAAAATGGGCAATTTGGAGACCGTGAACCCAAGAGCAAGATAATGAGAGAGGTGAGAAAGTATGGATATGGCAGGATGGGTCGTGATGGGACTCATACTCATCTATGTGGCAGTTTGTTTCGGCAAGATAGCGGGCAAACACGGCAAGAATCCGCTCCTTTATGGGGTCTTATCCATCATTTCTCCGGTAAACCTGGCGATTTTGGGTTATTGGGCTTTTTCCGATTTTGAGAGTCAGAGGAAGGGATGAGAATGCACCATCTCAGCGGGAAGAGTGAAGAAGGTGGAGAGGATAGGAATAAAAAGCGCTGAAAATGCAACCGGGAGGAGAATGGAGTGATAATTAAAATCTGCCTACTACTTCACTTAACACAGCACCTGCCCGCTGCTTTGCTTTGGCAGGCGGGTAAAAGATTCGTGCCTTACGGTACTCACCTGAATTTTTGCTTCGCAAAAACTTCTTTTATGCTGGAACCGTTATATTCAATTGCTCGGCGGCTTAACACAAATTTAATAAATAGAGCAATGATTTAATATTATGACGATGAACAAGGTCTCTATTTTAAGAGTGATAATTATGTGCGTGGGGATTGGTAGCTGTTTTATTTTCAATGAATGCGCTGGTCCAGGCGGAAGAGTGCCTCCCGAGAAACCAGATTTTGCCGGTATTTGGATAATGGCGAGGGCGAATGAAGAAATTCCTTCATCAATTACCAAAGAAAATTATCCCTTCTTAAAAGGAGTTTTGAGGAGAATTAAATGGGCTGAATTAGAACCAACGAAAGGAGATTTTCAATGGGAGATTATAGACAATCATATCCGCGATGCCATAAATAGAAATGTTTATGCAATGCTTATGATTATCATTGCTCCTGACCCGCCACAATGGCTTTTTGACGCAGGTGTGCCTGAAATACAAACTGACTTTCGTGGCGGCTCATCTTTTCCCTACTATTTAAATGAAACCTTTAAAACGGAATTCAAAAGAATGATTTCTGCGGTTGCCACGTACGTGCAAGCTTATCAAGGGGATATGCGTACAAAACTTATCGCAATTCAGGCTCCGGTTGGCGCTTCTGGCGACCCCCATCCCTATAAAGCTGGACCAGGCGGTGGCGCCCGCGATGCTGGAGCAACCTGGTGTGTAGTAGGTTATGAAGACTACTGCATCAGCGAACAAGAATGGAGTGATTACCAGAAAGAAATGTTTCAGTATTTTAGCGAACAATACCAAAACAGCAATCCTAAAATTTTTGTTCTTTTCAACCCTTCAGAAGATTTAGAACTTCAAAACTGGATGTTAAATAATCTTCCGCTATTTTGGATTAAGTTTGGTCCTATTGCTGACCGCTATCAAATTAATGAAGAAACTGAAAAATGGGGAAAGCGCTGGCTTCGAGAATTACAACATTTGCCTTCTCGTGGAGAGATGGACACAACCGATGAGGGATGGTTTCAAGAATATCCTATTGGCAATATATACTGGTCTCATCTCTGGGCTCTCCACAATGGCTTAGATATGCATAATCAACTTCTTGAAGATTTAGAGAATCCTCAATTTCATTTTTCCTTTGAATTTTTTGTTAAATATGCTGGTTACACTTTTCCTGAGCAAAGCCACGGCGCCTGGATTGCCTTAAGAGATGGTTTAGATGCAGCTGATACAAACAGATTTCCAGAAGATGATGTTTACGGCCCGCTCGAAGATGGAAAAAATAAAGAGCGCTACCTCAACATCGCGGAGGCTTTCTCGGACTTTGGAGCCAAGCAATCTGACCCGAATGCCGGCAAGAAAACAAGTTGGGATGCTTTGAATGATGTTGGCTACAAAATCCATCCTGGCAATTACCAGATGTGGATCCGCCAAATTGAGCCAGAAACAAGTCAGGGATATTGGCGTCAGGGACCGGAAGATCAAGGATATGGCAGGTTTGCTCGTGGGTTTGGTCAAATCAATAAGATGTATTTTGATATTGACGATCGATTTTTCTTAAACAAACCACTTGCGGGAGCATATCCAATAAAAATAAGAATTGTCTATTTAGATGCGGGTATTGGAAAATGGGCTTTAGATTACGACGGTCTTTCCGGTGGAAAAACCATTGAAGTACAAAAACAAAATTCAGGAGAGTGGAAAGAATTTACTATAGAAATTATAGATGGTAACTTTAGTAACGGACTGGAAAAAGGCGCTGATTTAATTTTAAGAAATGCTGACTCTGAGCAGGATATATTCCATATGATTGAAATTACAAGATGATTATTGCCGAAACTTTAAACTCAATTTATCTTTCTTGACGATGAAACAACAGATGGTCAACCAAAGAAACTTAATCCAGAGGCGGAACTTGAGATGGAATAGGAAATTTATAATATTTTTAGATGGTCCGAAAAAACATCGCTTAATAATTGTTATATGAAATCCCGAACCCTCTTTTGGAAAAAGAAAAATTTATATAATAACTCAATTCCAGCCAGAATTACGATGAGTAAAAATTTTTTAATTAGTTTGATTATTATTTTATTAGTAATTTTAGCCGCTTCACCGTTTTCAATGTTCCCCATCTGCCGATTGTGGGATTGAAGGAAGATGTATTCACGCTGTTGGAAGACAGTCAGGCAATCAAGGAGTTTCAAGTGGGCCAGTGCGGAGGCGACCCAGCAGAAACTCAGCCTCGCTCTCCTGATGGATGAATCGGGCTCTATGGTAAGGGATAGGAAACTGGATACCGTATGTTCTGGATGAGCGAGCCAAGCGAAAATTCTATAAAACTGCCAGAGCATATAACCAAAGCCTTTTTCAGTTTAAGCGACGATATAGAAAAATGCTGGCAAGACAACCTGTGAAAGAGAAGATGAAGACCTTACGGATTCTGCATCAACAAGCCAATCCTTCACGCCGTCCAGGAAGCGGGGGAAAAGGTCAATGAAAGACGCTAAAATTGCGTTTAAGGTTTGAAGATGTCCCAGCGATGCAGAGGCTACATTAAGAAGGTTAGAGCATTTTAGAAAAAGTGGGAAGACGGGCTGGCAATGGAGAAATTCATTTCCTGAAATAGAAGGTAAAAAAGGGAAACAAAAATAGATGACCACCCAGCCGAATTTCATATCCCAGAGGAGAAAGGTTCGCCCGGATAGCCATCGGGACCTCCTTAAATTCTTCGCTTTGCTCGGAACTTCAGATACGCCCTGCCGTCGGGCGAAATATGGTAAGGAAGACCCAAGGAGGTGAGGGAGTGAAAAAGCGCAAATTTGTCAAAAGGTATAAACTGAATTTAAGCCCTAAGATGAAATTCAGACCCTTTTTCCCTCATGATAAGAATCTTAAAGTTATCTATCTGCAATGATCAGAGGTTTCTTCTGGCTTAATTATTAAAGCCAGAACAGGAATCGCTTTTTCCCATCAAACCGGGGGATATAGTTGCGCTGCTTCAGTTCAGGAAGGCGTGTTGATTCCACTCACCCTTCCAGTCGGGATGATGGATAAATTGAATAAGATATTTTTAGAAAAATACAAGGGATGGTGTACTAACGGCATAGATAAGCAAGATGCGGATTTTTTAGATACCCTATTTAGAGAATATAAATTCCCGATGGTTGTGGAGAGGAAACTTTTGAAGAAATGCGAAGAGGCGTGGATTCACATTCGTTTAACGAGGATTGATGAGAATAGCGATGAGCAATTTCACTGTCTAATGGAGTTTTCTGGCGAGAAAGGAGTTTTTATCTTTGAGAACAGCGATTAAAGGGTGCTTCAGGTTTGAGGTGGGACGAAACGGTCGCCACACATCGCATCAACGGCTCGCCCCGATAGCCCTCGGGACATAAATGCTCCTCTAATAAAACATTTCGGGGGAATTTTCCCTCAAGAACGGGAATATTTATCCGCTATTCGCTCAAAGGCAGAAACGAATCTGTTCATCAGGACAAGAACATAAAAAATGACGATCAGGTAGATGAGCAAAACCAGAATCCCTACAAGCTCCCCAATTTGCACAAATCCAACAAAATTCGCTAATAACATACACCATACCGCCCTTTTCTTGCAGCAAAATGGTGTTCTGATTTTGAAAGGCAAAGAGACTGCGGGGCAGAAATCATACCTCGGGGGCGGGAAAATATTTTTCCCGAATGATTTCGGCGAAAGTGATGAACAGGGCAAGGATTAATGGTCCGAGGAAGATGCCGGTAAAGCCGAAGCGTATCAGCCCACCGAGGAGAAAAATGAACACAAAAAGCGGGTGAAGCCCGGTTTCTTTCCCAATCAACAATGGACGGATATAATTGTCCAGTGTGCTGACTAAAATGGCGCACCATACGAGCAAGAAAACCGCCTGCCATATACTCCCCGTCCATCCAACAAAAGCCACGGCAAAAAGGTAGACAATCGGAGCCACGCCCAATAATGCTGCAAAGAAAGTAAAAAGCCCGAGCAGCAGGGCATCAGTCACACCAAAAATCATATAGCCCAGCAGAGCCATAAAACTCTGAAAAAGCGCCGTACCTATGACTCCGAGGAATACACCCCGGATTACCTGCACAAAACGCCTCAACACCCGGTCTTTGGAATCTTCGGGCAGAGGGATAAATTCCCGCACTTTTCGGATAAATGCAGAGCCATCCTTTAACCCGAAGTAGAAAACGATAAGGATGAAAATGAAGTAAAAAATATAAACGGGAATTGCTGTGGCGATCGCTACAAATCCCTTCAACAAAAAGTTTCCCACCCCTTTCAAAATTGGGGGAAGAAGCTCTCCGAGGTTCAGAGGGATGAATTCCACCCAAGCTTCCAACTGCATCCACAACTGCGAAGCCTTAAATTGCGCCTCATAATTTCTCCATACTTCAGGTTGTGCCAGACGCATCATTTTATGATAGATTTCTCCTATCTCCAGCCCGATAAGGAGAGAGACAATCCCAAGCGGCAAAAGAATGACAAGACCAACGGCGAATGTAAACAGAACAGCCGCCCATCTCCGACCCCATCCTGTCTTTTGCAGAAAGGCGCGGTAGAGTGGATAGAGAATTAACGAAAGCACAATACCCCAGAACAGTGGAATAAAAGCCAGAGAAAGGATGTGATAGGTAAAATAGGCAAGGACGATGAACACAGCAAACATGGAAGCGGAAAACAGGATTTCCTTTCGCATCTCCGGGTCTTTCAGCCACATAAAGATACGCCTCCCGGGGTAAGAACAAGCAGGAAGGTCATTGCCTTCCGAGGAATTGAAGGACGAACTGGCGCGCTTCCTGGGGCGAGGAAATCAGTCCTTCTATCTGAGCTTCGGCTATGCGGTCGAGAACAAGAGAATATATGGGACCTGCAGGAATACCCATTTGCTTCAAATCCTCTCCGGTGAGCAGGCGAGGAGGCTTCAACAGGATGGCGCTTCGCTCATAATATGCGGAAAGTAATTCCATAATGGTGGCTTTTTGATTTCTTCCCCACTTTTGCTGCTCCAGGTCTACCAGATATCCGAGGATGTCTGCGCGAGCGATGAGCAGAAGCGCGATGGCTTTATCGCCAAAATCTTTGAAAAAGCGGTAAATCGCCCGGGGAGAAAGCGGATAATGGTCAGCAAGGAAGCCCACGCGTAAATGCCCGGCAACCAGAGTTTTCACCCAGTCAATTTCTTCGTTGGAGAAGCGGTACCGTGTCATCATTTGCTCCACCATTTCCGCTCCGACAGTATCATGCCCGTAATAGGTGTAACCCTCTTGCTCTTTCCTTCTCGTCTTTGGTTTGCCAATATCGTGCAAAAACACGCTTAGGCGGATGACCCACAGCGGGCATACCTGAGCAAGATATTCACGAATTTTCGGAGCAAAACGCTCGAAATGCGCATCAGGCTTTCTCAGAATTTCTTCCAATTTTCTCATGGCATAGCAGGTGTGGTCCCAGAGCGTGAGCGGACTAAACGAACTGGCTTCCATTTCATCAAAAGCATCTGTTGTGGGAAAAATGACTGACAAGATGGAATGGTCCTGCATAATCCTCACACTCTCAATATAATGCGGACCGGAGAAAATTTTGCGAATTTCTTCGGATAGCCTCTCCGGCGCTACTAACCGTAACCCAGGTCGGTGTTTGCCAAACCAGAATATCGTTTCGCTGTCCAGAGAAAAGTTCAATTCGGAGATGAACCGGAAGCCGCGGAGAATCCGAACGGGGTCATCTATGATGTTGCCCTGTTTTATTGCCCGGATTCGGCGGTCAATTATATCTTTCATTCCATAAAACGGGTCCAGCAAGACATTGCGCGCCACATCATAAGCCATCGCATTAAAAGCGAAATCCCGCCTTCCGAGGTCAGCGTGTAAATCCTCCGCCTGCGAAAAATCCACCACTTCTGAAGTATCCAATACACAACGAATCGTTCGAAACCGGTCGTTGACCAGAAATCTCTTCCGCAAACGAGGCTCCAATGGATAGATGATTTCCTCAACATTTCCTCCAATGCGCACCACATCTACATCCTGCACCGGTTGCCCCAAAACTGCATCCCGAAGGCAACCTCCCACCACATACACATTTCCGACCTTCTTCCAAGCTTCCAGCACTTCAGCACCCACAATACGGTTCAGAATTTCCTGAATGTGGTTTTCTACATTTTTTTCCACAAATCTCTCCAGGCGGAAATTTGCTGTGGAAGCATTTCCACGACTGTGCCGTTTTCATCCAATTGATAGCAGGCGGGCAGAAAAAAGGGATTCAATCTGGGAACTAACACGCCAAGCGGGTCATAATACTGCGGAAATGGCAATCCCGGCTTTTTTATCTGTTCACTTTTCTTGTCCAGAGGCACGAGGAGCCATTCCCAGCCAGCCTGTTTCCACTCCGGGTATATGGATAGCGCCAGCAGAAGCCAATCCTCGTTTTGTGGATTTCCGGGCTTCCAGATACATAAAATCATAGGCGCTGGAGAAAATTCTGCCAGCATATGCCCATTTCCTTCCGCATCAAAAAGGACCGCCGAACGCAAATTCACCCCTTTGACCCGATTCGGATTCTTCATTTCTGAACTGGAGAAAAAGAAAATCAGAAGGAACACGCCCCAGAGGATGATCAGGGTGGAAAGAGAACTCCGGGTTTTTACCGGAGGCTTTTGCATGGGAGGAGCAGGCATTTCACCTCCCCTTGAAGGCTTCACTGCGCGGGAAGGTTCTGCCTTACCGTTTTCTACTGTATCCGCCTTGTCAGCCATAACATCCACCACCCCAATAGAAGCATAAGAAGAAAAAGTAAACTGAATCCGACAGCCATCCAGATCTCCTCCTTCCTCGGCTTCAGTTCTCGCCACTGAAGCAACACGAAAAAGAGAAACGGAATAGGTATGGTTGGAACTGAAGCAAGGGAAAACGGAAGAAAACGCACTCCTGCCTCCACGGCAAATTGCACCACCAGCCCAATTATAAGAGCCAGGAATGTTCGCAGTGGAGCAAGATGCAAACTATAGGTAATCTGGATGAAATAGCCTGAAAAGAACAAAAGGATGGGATTGCCCATTTCACGCAAAATTTCCGCAGATTGCCCAAGAGAATTTCTGGGGAAAAAGCCCTGAACCGGGAGAAAGGAGAGGAGAATATCCAGAACGGCGAAAAGAAAGCAGAATATCCAGACGAGGTCTGAGCGGCGAAAAACCGTTCCCACCCATAAACCGAGGCAAGCGAAAAGGACGAAATACACCCAGTGAAGCGTTCCCTGCATCGGCATACTCATCGCCGTTTCCAGTGAGCCTGGCAGAAGATGCCAGAGCAGTCCCAGCGAAAAGAAAAACACCCCTGCATAATGCCACCAAGGGCGAGAAATAGAAGAGAATGAGAATAGAAAAAAAATCAGGACGAAATGCCCCATCCGACCAAATATTTCCTTCTCCACAAGAGCCGGAGCCATATAGATAGGGGTTAAAGCGGGGAAAAACAGATTTCCGATAGCAAAGAACGCCCAACCCAAAAGGAAAAAAATCAATGCAGAATCGGCAGAAAGCGCCCGTTTCAACAGAGAATCTCCCTCACTTTACAGCCGTTTTTCCCACAATTTGCTCATTGCACCCCTGGGACAGTAATCCAGGAAAAAGTAATCGGAATTTCGGGAAGCCTTTAACAAATCCTTTGCCGTTTGCAGGGCAATTTCCGGAGTATTATTCACCTCGCTCAGGTGTGAAAGAAACACCTGCACGGGCTTTCGCACCGAAGGACTCAGTTGCTGAAGCACTTTCCCCGCTTGCAGGTTGGAAAGATGCCCTCGCGGACTGCGAATCCGATTTTTTAAATGGCTGGGATAAGGTCCATTTGCCAGCATATTCAGGTCGTGATTGGATTCCAATAGCAGCACATCTATATCCTCCAAAAGAGGAAGCAGGTGTGGAGGAACGCTCCCAAGGTCCACAAAATAAGCAATTTTTGCGCCCTGATAAAAGAAGACAAAACCGACCGGGCTGACCGCATCGTGTGGCACGGGAAAAGGCAGAACCTCCAATTTCCCAAGATAGAACTTCTTCCCCGGGTCAAAGGGCATAGAACCAGCATTCACCCACGGCGATATCTGAGGGGAAAGCATAAGAGAGCGGGTGAAGTACAACGGGATTTTTACCTGTTTTAATACCTCCTCCAGCCCCTGGATATGGTCTTGATGCTCATGCGTGAGAAATATTCCCCGAATTTGCTGAAGTGAAATGCCCATCTGCTGGACACTCTTTTGAATCTGCTCTGAGGGAATCCCCACATCCACCAGATATGCCTCCTTCTCAAATTGCACAAAAAGGCAATTCCCGCAACTTCCACTGGAAAACGAGGTGAGCAGGATACTCACTGGAAGGAGATTCCCCCTGCTTTGGTCAGGATACCCCGGTAAAGAAAATGAATCTGGCGGAAAGTGCTGAACAGGTCAAAATCGGTCAAAGCAGCCACAGCATCTATCGGGACAATGACGCGAAACCACCGCAGAGCAGCGCTTCCTGCCGTGTGAAGCACGCAGATATTTGCCACCGTGCCAGTGACCACCACTGTTTGTATTTTATTCCACCGAAGCAGATGCTCCAGCGCAGTACCGTAAAAAGCATCATAACGAAGTTTTTGAATCCGCATCTCCTGAGGTAAGGGCTGGAGTTCGGAAATCACCTCCGCTCCGGGCGTATTTACTACACAGTGCACTGGCCATAGCTCAAATTCCGGGTCATTTTCCTCATGCCAATCCTGCGTAAACACCACCAAAACCTTATTTTCTCGCGCTTTTTTCAACAAATGCTGTATCTCCGGAATGATTTCCTGACTTGCGGGGACAAATAAACTCCCCCCTTCCTTCGCAAAATCGTTCTGCATATCCACCACGATGAGGGCAGTGCTTTCTGCCGGCAGTTTCACCTGCTCTTCTACTTCATATTCCGGTATGGTTATCTCTGGCGTTTTCCTTCCCCCTCTCTTATTTAATTCTACCCCGATTTTTCTTTTCTCTCCCTTACCACATTTCTCCATTTTTCCCCAGAGAAAATCGGATATAACATAATACGGAGAAGGTGAAAAGGATGCGAGATACGCCTCCTCATCTTTTCGAAGTGGGAGAAGCGGAACGGCTTCTGCCAGAAATTAGCGAGATACTCATAAAGTTGAGAAAATTGTGGCATCAGATGGAGCACATAGAAGAACACAGGAAAAGGAAATTTCAAGCCAGATATACTGGTGGAGAAAGAATTCCTGAAGATTATTTTCTGGCATTTATCAACTTCCGCAGGATACTTTATCGCCTGGACGAAATGGGAGTATTGTTGAGAGATTTACGGGATGGTGTGGTAGATTTTCCCACTCTCAGGCATGGGGAAATTGTTTACTTCTGCTGGAGGGAGGGAGAGGCACAGATACTCTACTGGCATGATGCAGTACAAGGATTTAGCGGACGTCGTCCGATAGAAGAATTCTGAGCGGTTTACGGTTGATAAACTTTCAAGAAGTGGGTGGCAAGGTCAAAGAGAGTCAGGTCGCGCGGCGTTCCACAAATTTGCGCGGGGCAAATGAGTCCAATATCTCTTCCCACAACAGCAAAGCGCACATTTCCATTACGATTGATTAACACAGTCATTCGCGCTAATTGGCTGCCCGGGTCCAGTTCCGGCGGAATCGCTCCGGGTTGCAGTCCAAAAGGCAAATAACTTTCCCAGGCATCCAATCCCGACGGGGGATTCCGGTCCATATCACGAAGTATAGGAAAGGCAATCGGATAAATCTCTCCCCAAGCGTCCTTCCAAAAATCAATCTGCTGAGGAGTGAATCGGTCAAGGGAAATAAAGTATTGCTGATATTTATCGTTGTCCGGCAACTGGTCCCGGTTTGTCCAGACAAATTGCAATGCCATGCGGTCCCTGTTGCACCACTCGGACATAACACCTTCCGGATTGCCTTCGTCAGAGGAAAGGAAGCACCAGTGCAACATTATGGCTCGGTCTAAACGGTTCGGTGGGATAGCGCCGGAAAAACATTGCGTTCGCGCTGGGTCCACACAGAAATTGAAGGAATTTCCATCTTCGTCTTCAATGTGAAATGGAGGAGCAGGGTCAATCACCGGAGTTTGCGACAAAATATCCCGCTCCGGCAGGAACGGAGAAACAAATATGCGGAAAATTTGCCGCACACAACGAGGGTCTGCCGAGCCCCAGCAGGTAACTTCACCTTCCCGGTCCATTACCCATACCGTAATATTGTAATACCCTGCCAACCAGTTCGGGTCATCTGGATTTTGCTGCCTGGTCCAGGAATAAGTGTGAGTAACCGTAGAGAGTGTGGTTCCTCTCGCCCGGGGCGTGCCATCTCCAAAATCCCATTCATATCGGAGAATTCCTGCACCTCCTCTCCCCTTGCAATCCGTGAAATCAAAGCCAGGTACATCTTCCGGATTGCATGCAACCACCCGAAGTGTCACCTGAACATTGCCTCTTTCCAGGTCGGCTTGTGTCATAATATGCTCTTCAGGTCCCGCAAATTCAATCAGTGGTGGACCCGTAACTACCGCAACGGCAACGGAAACTACTGCGATGTGGAAAGCCCCTTCCGGGTCAAATACCCGAAGAGCGGCATAAAATCTCCCCGTGCTGGTATAAACATAAGTGGTGCGAATGAGTGAAGAATCCGGCTGTCCATTATTCTGCTGAATATACTGCTCAAATTTCCGATTCAAATCATCCAGAGTATCTGCGGGTTGAAAATTGAAATTGAAAATCCACTGATACCTGTCCACTTCGGTGTCATCAGTGCTCTGACTCGCATCAAAATCAATCCTGCAAGGGGCGCTTGCACACATCGGCGGAGAAGGCGTAGTAAGAATGACTGCAACCGGGCGGGCATTCCCCCGCATAGATATCAGTGTAGTTGCCAGGTCTTCCAATCCAAAGGCATCTCGCACCCGAAGCGCCACGATGTATCCTCCTGGCTGGTCAAAATCCTTAGATACCGTGGAACCGGTCTTTTCGGGATCAAATGTTGGCGGTCGGTAATCAAAATCCCATTCATAAGAAACAATGCCTGCTCCGTCCGGGTCATAACTCTGCCTGCCATCAAAGTTCACCCGCACTGGGATGGCTCTACCCGCATCATCATACAGAATTTCAGCATCGGATGGGGAAGCAAGAATCCTTGCTACCGGGGGCTGATTGACCTGCACCCTTATGGTCGCAGTATTCGTTCCTCCCGCTGTGTTGCTCACAGTTACTCTTACGGTATATAATTCACTGCGCAGCGCAAAAGAATGGCTCACCATCTGGCCCTGGGCTGAAACTCCATCGCCAAAATCCCAGGAATAGGTTAATGGCAATCCCAGCGGGTCGGTTCCCTCTGCTCGAAAATGCACTGTGCCCGGTGGAGGAACGACAACAAGCGAGGTCTCCGTATAGTTCACCCCATCTGTGGATGCCTGCACTCTTACGCTCGGGTTCTGGGCGGAAAATACGCGCACCGAAACCGTATCGGTGGAAGAATTATTCTGCCGATCAAATACCCAGAAAATCACCTCAAAATTCCCTGACTGCGTAAAAGTGTGCAAGGGGTTCTGTTCGGTAGCCTCCGTTCCATCTCCAAAATCCCATCGGTATGTGACATTTGTGCCGTCTTCCGGGTCATTCCCCATTCCGCGAAAATACAGTAGTGTTCCCACCGAAATTTCTATCGGTCCTTCTTGAAAGGAGACGCCATCCCGTGATACCATAGCATCAGCAGTTGGCGGAAAATTCCATTCTGCGGATACCTGGACGATGATAGCATCCTCTGCCCATAATCCTTCATCATCCGTTGCCCTGACTTTCACCAGAAAGTTCCCGGCTTGCGAATAACTTTTCAGCGGAAACAAACTGGTGCTTGTGGTTCCATCACCAAAATCCCAGAGAAATGTCATTGGACCGCCATCCGGGTCGCTACCAGTGGCCCGGAATTGAATGGTTTTCCCACGAAAGATACTCACTGGTCCATCGGTAAAAGTTACTCCACCGTCTATGGAAACCTTTGCGTCCACATCCGGAGGCGGATTTGTACCCAATATCACTTCAATCCGAATGGTATCAATTTTTCCTGCTCCGAGGTTGTCAATTACCCTCAGCGCCGCAGTATAATTCCCAGGCGAAAAATAGGTAAAGGTTACACTCGGACCGCGCGCCTCCACATTAAAAGTCACTCCATCAAAAGTAAAGTCCCACTCGTAAAGAACAATCCTGCCATCCGGGTCCTTACTTCCCTCGCTGGTGAATTGTACCCGCAGAGGAGCCTGACCCGATGAGGGGAAAGCATTAAGGGCAGGTACCGGGTCCTGATTTCCCCCCACCGCAATTCGCGGTCCTCCACCCTGGCAATTTGCCAGAAAAATTAAAAATCCCACTATTGCGGCAATTTCGTATCTTTTCCTCTTCATCACCCCTTCCTCCTTCCATTATCCATTATAAATTACCCTTTGCCTTTTTTGTGTTTCTTGCGGGAAATATCCACGAAATTTCCACATCACGAGGATTTTTTCTCTTCGGATGGTTTTTTCTTGTAATCGGTCGCATAGAATCCGCTTCCTTTAAAGGCAATGCCCACAGAGGAAGGAAGAAGTTTGCGCGCAGGGCCTCCGCATCTGGGGCACTGCTGTGGCACTGATTCACCGGGCAACAAAATTTCTTGCCATTGATATCCACACTGCGCGCAACGGAATTCGTAAATGGGCATAGACATCACCTCTTTCGTTTACGGGAAGTGGTAGAAAGCGAAGGGTGAGCGACTCTGCTTCGCCTGGCGAGTGCCGTTTGCTCTATCGGCACCAGGGCAGTATCTTCCGAGATAAATGGAGGTTCAGGAATCCCTTCTTCCCCCCAACGAAGTCGGATTTTTTCCACAAAATCCCTTAAGCGCTGATTGAACTCCTGCCGTTCGTTCAACAGGCGAAGAATAACTTCCACGCCTGCCAAGTTCACCCCCATATCGTGCGTGAGCGTAAGGATGAACCGCAGACGCTTCAGGTCTTTTTGCGAATACAGGCGCAAATTCCGCGCATTCCGTGAAGGCTTCAGAAGCCCCTCCCGTTCGTATACCCGCAGAGTTTGCGGGTGAATTCCCAGCATATTTGCTACTACTCCGATGGGGTAAAACGGAGTATTTTCGTCCCATTCCGAATGTTCCTGCATATTATTTATTCTCCAGAAGCCGGGCGCGAGGATATTCCGGATGCGCCGCCTCAAATTCTTTCAATATTTGCTTGGATTTTTCTTTCAGGTTGCTGGGCGTACGCACCTGAATAATCAAAATCAAATCTCCTCGTTCTTTTCCGTGCAACCGGGGCATACCGTGGTTGCGCACCCGCAGACGAGTGCCCGATTGGATTCCTTCCGGCAATTTCACCACAACATTTCCATCCAGCGTGGGCACAGTAATTCGGCTCCCAAATGCCGCCTCGCCTACGGTTACAGGTATTTCGGCTACCAGGTCATCTCCTTCCCTCCGGAATAAATGATGAGGGCGAATCTCTACCTGGATGTCCAGATTTCCTGGAGGACCTCCGCGTACGCCCGCATTGCCTTTACCCGAAATCTGCATTCGGTAGCCATTTTCCACCCCGGGAGGAATGTGTACTTTTAGCCGCTCCCGTCGGCGGGTCCTGCCCTGACCAATGCACTGATGGCAAGGGTTTCCTAATAACCTTCCTTTCCCTCCACAGGTGGAACAGGTTTGCATCACTCGGAAATTCCCATATTGTAGATATATTTGCCCGCTTCCCTCGCAAGCATTGCATATCCGGGCTGGGCTGGATGGGTCTTCACCTAAACCGCCACACAGGATACAGGTTACCCACCGCTCATATTCCACTATGGTGTCTACTCCGGTGAACGCATCCTTAAAATCAATGTTCACCCGATATACCAGGTCCTCACCCGCCTGTTCGCTTGTCGCCCGGGTTCGCCTTTTTGATGTACCGAAAAATTGCGATAGGATTTCCTCAAACGGAATGGAAAAAAAATCAGAATCCCAGGACCGGAAAGGCGAAGAACCGGGAGGACGTGGCCTCCTCCGAAATACCGCAGGACCGTAGACATCATACTCTCTCCGCTTTTCCGGGTCGGAAAGCACCTCGTATGCCTCGTTGATTTTACGAAACTGTTCCTCTGCCTGCTTGTTGCCCGGATTTAAATCCGGATGATATTTGCGAGCCAGGCGACGATATGCCTTCTTGATTTCTTTGTCGGATGCCTTCTTGTCCACCCCTAAAATAGCGTAGTAATCCTCGGCCATGACAAATCTACCTCCCCCCTGCATTTTCCCCGACTTTGCTCGCGACAACTACTTTCGCCGGCCTCAGAAGCATCCCGTGAAAAGTATATCCTTTTTCCAACTCTGCCAGTATAGCTCCTTCCTCTTTATCTGCCACAGAAATGGTTTCCACCACTTCGTGAGTTTTCGGATTCACTTTTTCTCCTACCGACTCCAATGGTTGCACACCCCACTGCTTCAAAATGGAGAGAAAATTCTGATAAATCAGGCGAATTCCTTCCATCAAAGCAGGGTCATCCGGAGAAAGGTTGGAGTGAAACATCGCTCGTTCCAGGTCGTCCACAACAGGCAGAAGAGATTGAATCAATTTCATCTGGCCGATTTCGCCCGCGATTTCCTTCTCCTGCTTCGCTCGCTGCTTATACGCACGAAACGAACTGCGCTCCCGGACGAAAAGTTCGTGAAGTTCTTTATATCTGTGCTCCAACTGCTTGAACGCCTCACTCCATTCCTGAATATTTCTTCTTTGCTTCCGATAAGAGATGGCTGATATAGGTATCATCATCTTCACCCGAGGTCCTCATATTCGGCATCCGCAGTGGGTTCTTTGGTTTCTGCGGACGGAGGCGGAGAAGAGCGTTCCGATGCCCGGGCAGTTTCTTGATAAAGCGATTGGCTGATGCGATGGATTACCCGGGTAATCTCCTCCTGCGCTTGCTTCACCTGGGCAATGCTTCCGGACTGATGGATTTGCCTGGCTTTCTCAATCTGCTTTCGCAGTTCTTCCGCATCCGGCTGGGAGATGTGCGCAGATTGCTCGTTGAGCAACTTTTCTGCGCTATATATGGTGGAATCTAAAGTGTTGCGGGCTATTGCCTCATCTCGTCGCTTTTTATCTTCCTCGGCATGTAACTCCGCTTCCCGAATCAACTTTTTCAGTTCTTCTTCTGATAAGTTGGAACTACCGGTGACGGTAATCCCGGCGCTTTTCCCTGTGCCCAGGTCTTTTGCGTTGACATTTAAAATTCCGTTGGAATCCAGTTCAAAAGTCACTTCAATCTGAGGAATTCCCCGGGGCGCTGGAGGGATGCCGGTAAGATGGAATCTGCCCAGCGAAATATTATCTTTTGCCATCTCTCGCTCTCCTTGAGTGATATGGATTTCCACCATAGTCTGATTATCGGAAGCGGTAGTGAATATTTCGCTTTTGCGGATGGGGATGGAGCTGTTGCGCGGAATGAGTTTTGCAACGATACCGCCCAGTGTTTCCACGCCCAGGGTGAGCGGAGTGACATCCACCAGAACCACCTGCTTCATTTCGCCAGCGAGAATGCTTGCTTGAATAGCGGCGCCGAGGGCGACGGCTTCATCCGGATTGACCCCTTTCAACGGTTCCTTCTGGAAAATTTCCAGCACACGGTTAACCACGGCGGGCACACGGGTGGCTCCTCCCACCAGAAGAACTACATCCAGGTCTTGGGGGGAAATTTTGGCATCCTGAAGAGCCCGCTGGCATGGGGCGTTGATTTTATCCAATAAGTCGGCAATCATCCGTTCAAACTTCGCCCGAGTCAGTTTCGCTTCAAAGTGCTTCGGTCCGGAAATGTCTGCGGCAAGGAAAGGCAGGCTGACAACGGTTTCCACCAGAGTAGAAAGTTCAATTTTTGCCTTTTCCGCCGCATCCCGAATTCTTTGCAGCGCCTGGCGGTCATTGGAAAGGTCTATGCCTGTCTGCGTCTTGAACGATTCCAGAATCCAATGGATGATTTTGTTGTCCATATCATCGCCGCCCAGGCGGGTATTACCCGCAGTAGATCTGACTTCAAAAACGCCCTCGCCAATTTCCAGAATGGAGATATCAAAAGTGCCTCCGCCCAGGTCAAAAACGGCAATCAACTGCTCGCCGGATTTACCCGTGCCATAAGCCAGCGAAGCCGCTGTGGGCTCATTGATAATGCGCACCACATTCAAGCCGGCAACGGTGCCGGCATCCTTCGTTGCCTGCCTCTGTGCGTTGTTGAAATATGCAGGCACGGTAATCACAGCCTTTTTTATCTTCTCTCCCAGATATGCCGAAGCATCCGTAACCAGTTTCTGCAGAATAAATGCAGAAATCTCTTCCGGGGAGAATTCTTTGCCGTGCAGGGAGACCTTCTCATTTGTGCCCATTTTTCGTTTAATGGAACGAACCGTGCCCTCAGGATTCAAAATTGCCTGTCGTTTAGCCGTTTCGCCCACCAACCGCTCGCCTTCTTTGGTGAATGCAACCACAGATGGGGTAAGACGAGACCCCTCCGCATTCGGGATAACCATCGGCTCACCCCCCTCCACAATGCCAATGAGTGAATTGGTCGTCCCCAGGTCAATCCCAACTATTTTTTGACTCTTCATCACCATCATCCTCCTCCATAATCCTTATATCATAATAAAAAAATTTTGTCAAGTATAATGAAAAAAAAAATTTAATAGAAAGCCGTTTTCAAAGTTTTGTCTGCCGAAAGCCCGACTGGTGAAGGGATTAAGTGGAAATCAGCACTTTGGCAACGGAAAGCGGGCGGATGGTGGCGGTAATCCCTGCCGATTGCTCCAGTTTTGCTATCTTCTCTTTCTCCTTCTTCTTCAGTTCTACCAGGCTGAACAGGTGGCGGGAATACGCTTTATCCAGCGCCTGCTTCTTTGCCTGGTATTCATCAAAACTGACTTCAAACTGATTGTACCTCTGCTCCAGCATTCTGCGCTCCTGTTGAACCCGGTCCGCAAGGATTTCCTGGTCATACCGCAAGTCGCTATAATAATCCGAAATATACTGAATCAGTTCCTTAAATTCTTTATCCTTTTTCTGAAACAATTCATGCCGTTCCCGGCGAATATGCTCCAGAAGTTTGTGAATCGCCACATCCATCAAATGCTCCAGAGGCAGGTCAGAAAGAAAATGCGGCGGCAGTTCCTGCAGGTAGAAAAATGCCTCTTCCATTCCATCGCTGACATAAGATTCCTTCCCATCGGTGAACACAACATAGAAGCGGTCTTCCCAGGATTGGGCAAAACGGAAATTTACCAGAAAAGAGGCGAGCAATCCGCAGGAATTGGAGGGGAAAATTCCTCGGCTTCTCAGAACCGAAGAATGCAAAACTCCTGTGGTGAGCGGAGTTGGGGAAGCAGCTTCGCGTAGTGCTTCCGTCACAAAACTGTGCCCGATGCCCAGAAATTCCAGATAAGGCTTCTGCAACGCAATTTCCCGGCTAAGAGTCCCTCTGATGCGGTCGGAGAACACATACCCGCTGGCAAGATGAGAGGGCACTTTGAAATCCAGAAATTCCGCTGAACGGTCCATCAGGACATTATATTTATCCAGAAAATCTTCCACAAACAATTTCAGTGCTATTTCATCCTTTCCAGGAGAATATCCATCGAACCGAGCATATAGCTCGGAAAGGCTCAAATCCATCCCCCTGCTATCCAGTGTGCTGAACAGAGAGGCTTCCACCTGCTTTTTTGCCTCTTCCAGTTCTGCCTCCAGGCGGGAGAAGGCATCGGATAAACCCCCATCCTTCGCCGCATAACTCTGCGCAATCAGTTCCATCACATGGTGCTCAAAGCCCCTTTCCCGGGAAATGATACCTAAAATCGTTTCCAGGTCGCCGAGAATATCCCGGAATAAGCCGATTTTTCGCTCGAGGATGCTGACCAAGTATTCTTCCACCGAGCCGCGGATGACCAAATTGAAAATCTGCACATCCCTTTTTTGCCCGATGCGATGAACCCTTCCTATGCGCTGCTCCAGTTTCATAGGATTCCACGGTAGGTCGTAGTTGATGACTATGTGACAGAATTGCAGGTTCTGTCCTTCACTTCCCGCTTCGGTGGAAATTAACACCTGCCCCTCCTCCTCAAAATGTTCCACCGCCGCATCTTTTTCTTTCAGGCTCATACCACCGTGAAATACCACCACATCATATCCGTCTTTACGCAGTTGCTGGGCAAGAAAATCCTGCGTGGAGCGAAATTCGGTGAAGATTACCGCTTTCTCATCTTCCGATTGAGAAAAAATTTCTTCGAGAATTTTTTTCAGAATCGGCATTTTCGGAGAGAAGCGGACCGCTTCTGCCGCATCAAGCAGAGATTGAATATGGCTCATTTCCTCTTCCACAGAACGGATCAACCCCGGGTCAGAAAGCAGTTCCGCTTCTTCCATTTGCGAGCCGTCCAATTCCATCAAAATCAAGTCTTTCAGCCGGGCAGGTCTCTTCTGTCCGCTTTTCACCATCTGCAAAAGTTCCAGCCTCCTTTTCAGTGCGGATTTCAGGGCTTCCACTGAACTGGAAAGTAATCTCTGCACCAGCATGGAGTAAAATCCGTATGTGTAACTCTGGTTGGCAATGGACTTCTGATACCCCTCCACCGCATATCCGGTGGTCAGGTCATACAGGGTGCGCCAGGCATCATCCAGGTCCACCGGCAAAGTCACCGCATGGCGTTTCGTATACGAGAAGGACTCGCCCACATCTGCCCGACGATTGCGAATCATCACTCGTTTGAGCCGTTTTCTAAAATTTTCCAAGGTCACCGGGTCTTGAATGCGGTCTTCAAACCTGCGCTTAAATCCACTCTTATTCCCCAGCAATTCCGGGTCAATCAGGCTGACCAGATTGTATAATTCCATCAGATAATTCTGCAGAGGCGTCGCGGTGAGCAAGAGAAGATACTTGGCGCGCAATCCCTGCAGGAGTTTATAATTTTGCGTGCTGGAATTCTTCATCCGATGCGCTTCATCCACAATCACCAGGTCCCAGTCCATCTGTTGAATCTGCTCCCGACAATTTCTCTGCTTGGCAGTGTTTAGAGAAACTATAATCCGTTTTTTCAGCCCCCAGATATTTTCCTCCGGATGCTTTTTTTCCAGTTCCTTTCGCTTATCAGAATCATAAAATACGAAATTCTCATTGAACCGGTGGCGCATTTCTTCTTCCCACTGGGTGACAAGGGAAACAGGGACAATGATGAGAATGCGGTCCACCAGACCACGCAAAACCAGTTCTTTCATTATCATCCCCGCTTCAATCGTTTTTCCTAATCCCACTTCATCCGCCAGAATTCCCCTTCCTCCCAGACGCTGATTCATCCATTCGGTCACCGACAACTGATGGGCGAACAGATAGCATCGGGATGAAAGAGGGGAAATCAATACGCGAAAATCCCTTTTCCTCAATAAAAACTCCGCATAATTTTTCAGCCGAAAATCCAGTACCGGATACACCCAACCCTTGCGATGCACTTGAAACAATTCCTCCCAGCAGTCCTGATTCACATAAATACCTTTCTCTTCCTCTTTTACCCGTATTCCCGTTTGTATTTGCACTTGCTCCTCCATTTCATTCTCCCCTCCGGCTTTTATTATACCACCCAGCACCTCCACCGCCAACCCCCTTCGCTCTTTATTTTAGTAAATAATATTGACAAAATGTAAATTTTATGGTATAAGGATAGGTGGATGAGGGGAGAGCCGGAATTTGGCAGGTTGCCTTTGCTGATGAAGGCGATGCTTTTTCGGACCTGCCCGGGCAGGGCAATTTATATTCCAAAGCAGGTGGATTTCTCCAGAAACTGCCTCTTGATTGCCGATTACCTCATTTACCGCTTCGTCAAAGGATGTTCCCATTCCGAAGCGGTTGGCTTGCTTGCCGACCAGTATGCCCTCTCCTATGACAGGATAGAATTCCTCATCAAAAAATTTCGCTCCTTTCTGTTTTCCCAAAAATAAATTCCGCTGGTTAGTCTCCGAAGGGCTGCGGACCACCCGGAGGAAGCCCTGCCTGTGCCGTCGTCTCAATGTTCAGCGTCCTCAATTTCTCCATACACTCGGTTTTGAGTGCCTCCTCGTCCGGGCGGACAGCCGGGTCATAGGTGATGTGAATTGTATTGGTCGTCACATCCACCATTACATCGGTCACACCAGATATTTCCTTCAACGCTGTTTCAATGCTGGAAACCTGGTCTTCCGCAATTGTGCCGACCACTTGAAGGCCAAACATCCTCGTGGTAAGTGCTGCTGGTGCCTCCTCTCCCGGAGGAGGAGGAGCCTGCTTCATAATCTGCGCCCTCCAGATGAGCAGGATGATGATGAGCACTACCCCCACTCCGATAATCCACCAAAATGTCTTCGTCATACTGAACACCTCCGTTCTTTTATTTCCTATCTCCTTTTGGAAAGGTCTTCAAAAAACGCATAAGATTCAGCGAGGCATCAGGATTCCTCGGTAGCGATGGTGGTCACAACGGAAATTTCCATCAGGGCAGGTTAAATACGAAAAACCTGGTCAGGCACAATCGCCCCCTCCATTTTCAGCATCACCATCTCCAGAGCAGGAGTGGACATCGATCCGGGCGGTGTTAACCCTTCTGGTGGCTGAACCGGTTTCTGAAACGCTCTCCAAATCAAAAAAATGATCAGGATAAGAATTGCCACCCCAATAATCCACATCATTGTCTTACTCATCCCCCCTCACCTCCACGCATCAATACTAATTATATGCAATTCTTTTTTTCTGTCAAATTCTGCACATCAAGATTCCGGGTGCAATTTTCGCCGCATCACAACGCTGAGAAAATCAAAAAAAGAGACCAGCAGGATAATTTCCCAGACGATAGTCGCAGTTTTGTGGTATTCCAGCAGGTCTGCGCTCTGTTTGAGCAGATAACCGATGCCTCCTGCACCCAGAAGACCCAGTGCGGTGGACATCCGAACATTGGTATCCAGCCGCAAAAATAAGAAAGAGAGAAAATACGGCAGAACATTGGGCAGAATGGCAAAAACCATCACCTGAATATCCGAAGCGCCGGTAGACCGAATGGCTTCCACAATTTTCGGGTCGGTTTCCTCTATTGCCTCCGAAAACATCTTCCCTAATATCCCGCAGGTATGCACAATCAGGGCAAGCACGCCGGCAAATGGTCCTATCCCCACTGCCACCACGAATAAAATTCCCAGCACCAGAGCATCCAGAGAACGAAAAAAGTTCAGCAAAGTCCGCATGAAGCCGTAAATCCCCACTCTCCACCAGGAACCATACATAATGTTTCTCGCTGCAAGAAACGATACAGGAAGGCTGATGATGCCAGAAAGCACCGTGCCCAGATAGGCAATCATCACCGTTTCCCATACGCCTTTCAGGGTTTGCAAAAGCCATTCGGAAGAAAGATTCGGAGTCAGAAAGGAGATCAGAAGGCGGAAAAGCCATGGGCTTCCAGAAATCAATCTTGTCAGGGAGAATTCCGTCACTTCAAAGGCATAAAGCAAAAGCAGAAGCAATCCTAAAAGAATGACAAAAGAGAAAGTCCGCAAAATCCTGCTCACTATCTATAAATCTCCCTGATGAGAGAATCCGAAAGGTCTCCAGGCGCTCCGGTCCAGACAATTTCTCCTTTGCGGATAGCAACGATTTTTTTTCCGAAACTTCGTGCGAGGGCAACATCGTGCAAACTGATCAGGATGGTGATGCCCCGGCTTTCATATATGCGTTGGAATAATTCTATGATGCGCTGGGCGCTCATTAGGTCCAGATTGGATACCGGCTCATCGGCAAGCAATAGTTCTGGCTCCTGCATCAGGGCGCGAGCGATTCCCACTCTTTGCATCTGCCCTCCGGACAACCGCCCTGCCCGTTCATTCCTCTTTTCTTCCAATCCCACTTCACGCAGAAGTTGCTCCGCCTTCTCCACTTCTCTTCTGGGAAACCAATATGCGCAAGCAGGGAAAACAGGCAGATAGCCCAGCCTGCCCATCATCACATTCGTCCGCACCGAAAGCATTTTGACCACCGGATAATCCTGAAAAACCATTCCGATTTTCCTCCGGATGTGACGAAGGGCACTGCCAGAAATGGAGGTGATATCAGCGCCGTGGAAAAAAATTGCCCCTGCGCTCGGAGTGACCAAGCGGTTACAACAGCGAAGCAGGGTGGATTTCCCTGCACCGGATGGTCCAATCAATACCACAATCTCCCCGGGAAATACCGTGAAGGAGATATTTTTCAGAATGGACAACTGGTTTGTGAACCGTACGACAAGATTTTGCACCTGCAGGAGCGGGGCGTCAGCACTCACAGAATCCCCAATGCTTTCGCTATTTTTCTCACTGGCTCATACCATTCCGGCTGAAATTCTGTAAAGCCATCAATCTGATAAAGGTTTTTCAGCAGGGTTTTACTCTCCTGCGCTTGCGCAATTTGAAGCAGAGCCTGTTTCAAATCCTCCGAATGCGCAAAGTCCGGGCGAACAGTAATGGTATCATTGGGGATTGGCTCGGTCAAGGCAAATGCTTCAATCTGTTCAACCACATTCGGAAAGGCATTTTGCATCCTGGAGCGCACATCAAAAAAAGCCGCGCCCGCATCCACTTTCCCCGAAAAAATAGCAAAAATCACCTTGTCATGCCCACCCGCAAAATAAGTTTCCGAAAAATCTGCTTCTTCCACTCCGTTTTCTTTCAGCAACCACCGGGCATAGAGGTAGCCGGAAGTGGAAGAAGCATCCACATAGGCAAACTTCTTTCCCCGCAAATCTTCAAATGAGTGAATGATTCCTTTTCGGCAAAAGATGGCGCCGCGATAAGAGGTTTTCCCTTCCCGCACTACGGTGAGCAAGCCTTTCAAGCCATATTTTTCGTTACCGAGGACAAAAGCCAGAGTGGGCAGAAACGCCACATCCACAGTTTTTGCCCGCAATCCTTCCACCACTGCAGAATAACTGGTAGGCACACGCACAACGACCTTTTTCCCCAGATTTGCCGAAAGGATATTGCTCAATTCCTTCCCCGTTTGCTCAATGATACCCGTTTCCACGCTGGGCACGAGAGCCATTCGGATGACTTCTTCCTTTTGTTCTATGCAAGCAAATAAAAGAATCGCTGGTAGAAGGGCAAACAGACCAATCTTCATCTGGGAGCGTAATAGGATGATGCTTCGCATTTCCGAGCCCTTCTGATGAAATTATACGCTTTAGGAAAAAAGCGAAAGGCTCCGGGCAATGTCCTACTTTCCCACCCCGTTGCCAGGGCAGTATCATCGGCGCAGGCGGGCTTAACTGCCGGGTTCGGAATGGGACCGGGTGTTTCCCCGCCGCTATCGTCACCCAGAGCCGGTATATACTATACCATATCCTTTATGACAATGTCAATACCCTTCATTACCGCTTATAACCTTTTGAGATAATACATAACGGTGAAACGGCAAATTCCTTCCATTTTTTCCCTCCTCCTGCCTTATTGGCTGTTCCTCCTGATGGGAATTTTATGTCTGCTGGCGGTGGATGGCGTGCAACTGCTCATTCCCCGGGTGATTAAATCAGCTGTGGATGCCTTCACACAAAATCTTTCTGAGCCTGCTCACCGCTATTTTCTGCACATCGCCTTCCTGGCGGTTCTTGTTGTGCTTTTGCGATTTGGCTGGCGTTTCTTTCTTTTCGGAACAGCAAGAAAAGTAGAAAGAGATTTGCGCGCGCTGTTGCACCATCATTTTCTCCATCTGCCCTTAAAGTTTCATCACCGCCATCGCGTGGGTGACCTGATGGCTCGCCTGAGCAACGACCTGATGGCAATCACGGAAATGGTCGGTTTCAGCCTGCTTGCCCTGGTGGATGCGGTGGTATGGTCCACCGCTACCATTGCTATGATGCTATGGATTCATATTCCCCTCACGCTGGTCTTGCTCATCCCTCTGCCTTTTCTGGGCATTTTTTCGGGCTTTTTCGGCAGAGAAATCCATCGAAAATTTCAGAAAGTTCAGGAGCAATTTTCCCGATTGACCGAGGAAGTGGAGCAGATGTATACCGGCATTCGCGTGCTTCAGGCTTATTGCCAGGAAGAAGGATGCCACAAACATCTCAACGAACCCGCCACCGAGTATTTAAAATTTCACCTATCGCTAGGTAAAGTGAGCAGTATTTATCAGCCGGGTCTCATCGGCTTTTCCGCTCTTTCCACCGTATTGCTCATTGCCTTGGGTGGCAGGATGGCAATTTTTGAACAGGTCACGCTGGGTGATTTTGCCGCACTTTCTGCTTATCTTTCTATGCTCATCTGGCCCGTGATGGCTTTCGGCTGGATGGTGAATATCTATCAGCGAGGTCAGGTTTCCTGGAAGCGCATTCAGGCTTTGCTGATGGAGGAAGAAGAACCCGTGATTGCTGGAGGTGCATATCCCGAAATTTCTCCTGACACTGCTCCTGCGATTTCATTTTCCCATCTGACCTTTTGTTATGCGCAGGATGTACCTCCGGTTTTGCAGGACATCCATCTGCAGATTCACCAGGGAGAATGGATGGGCATTGTGGGAAGGGTGGGTTCAGGCAAATCCACTTTATTTGCTCTTTTGAACGGTTTATATCCTGCGCCCAAAAATTCCATCTTTATCCAGGGAATTCCCATTGAACAAATTCCCTTATCCCAATTGAGGAATAAAGTGGTCTTGGTGGCTCAGGAGCCGATAATTTTTACCGCCACAGTGCAGGAAAATTTAACTATGGGAAGAGCAATTTCCGAAAAAGAAATGGTCAGAGCCTGTCAGGCGTCTGCAATTCACGAGGAGATTCTGCGTTTGCCTGAAGGCTACCAGACGCGAGTGGGCGAGCGTGGATTCACGCTTTCCGGAGGGCAAAGACAGCGGCTGGCGCTTGCCCGCGCGCTTCTTTCCCATTCTTCTGCAAAAATTTTCCTGCTGGATGATTGCCTTTCGCAAGTGGATGTGGAAACCGAACAGGAAATTCGTAAAGCCATCAAATATTGGTGGGAAGACAAAACGGTGCTCTGGGTGACGCATCGCCCTTCCATTCTTTCCACCTTGGAACGCATCATTGTCCTGGAATCAGGCAGAATAGTGGAAATGGGCTCGCACAGAGAATTGATGGCAAAAGAAGGGTTTTATAGCCACTGGATACACATCCAGCAACTGCCCGAGGTGAATTATGCACCAGCGCTGGGAGCCTGAAAGCGAGGAATTTCGCTTTGACCGCGAAGTTTTACACCAGATTTTCCTCCGCTTCAAACCCTATCGCCTGCTATTCTTTTTTGCCCTTCTGCTCACCCTGCTGGCAACCAGCGCAGAGTTGGGAATGCCGATTGTTGTGAGAAAAGCGATTGATGCCCATATCGTCAAGCGCGCCGTCCGGGTAAATGGCCAATTGATTCCTCTTGGTAGAAACATTTCCTCACCTCCTCATTCCGAAAAGGAAATTTATTACTTCTTTCGCCGGGGTGCCGTTCAGAAAACAATCTGGGAGCAGATGAGCGCAAAAGCTCAAGCAGTTCCTGGAGCCATAGTTTCTGAAAACCTCATTGCCATCCCATTCAATTCAGTTTCTGATTTGCCCTCGGATGTGCGCGCAGAAATGAATCGCATAGAAGCCTTTCGCCTCATCCCCCTTGCAGGGCTATTTCTGCTCCTCACCGCACTCTTTTTCCTGTTTTCCTCCTTATCCTCTTATCTGCTCATTGTGATTGGGCAAAGAATGATTCGGTCATTAAGATTGGAGGTTCATCGCTTCCTGCTGTCCCAATCCTATGCGTTTTTTCTGAAGCAACCGATAGGAAAATTGATTACGCGGGTGATGAACGATGTGGATGCAATGGGAGATTTCTTCACCCAGGTGCTGGTGACCTTATACCGGGATTTGCTGATGATTGCAGGTGTGCTCATCGTGATGTGGAACTTTCATTCTACCCTCAGCCTGATTGTCCTCATTTTTGCACTTTTTTTGCTTTTCTGGCTGGGGATTTTCCGCACGCTGGCTCGGAAAAACTTCCGCCTGATCAGAACGAAAATCGCCGAGTTAAATACCATGATTTCCGAGCATCTTTTCGGAATTCCTGCAATCAAATCCTTTGTGGCTGAGAATCATTTTTCCCAGAAATTCAGAAATTTGAACAGGGAAACTTATCGGGTACATATGAAGCAAATTCACCTGAACAGTATGTTTTTCCCCATCGTGAATCTTATGAACTATCTCTCCCTCGGTGTGGTGCTCTGGGTAGGCGGAAGAAAAATCCTTCAGGCGGAACTTTCTCTGGGGATTCTGATCGCATTTTTAGCCTATATTGAGATGCTGTATACGCCTATACGCGACCTGGTGGAACGCTATCCCATACTGCAAGCCAGCCTGGCAGCAGCGGAAAAAATCTTCTCTCTTCTGCGGATTGATACCCGCGTTGCTGAACCCCTGCCTGCCTATGCAGTTTCCCTCCCTCAGGCAAAGGGCGAGATTGAATTTCAGGATGTGTGGCTGGCATACGATACCGAATGGGTATTAAAGGGAGTTTCTTTTCGGATTGCTCCAGGGGAAAAAGTAGCGATAGTGGGATTTACCGGGGCGGGAAAAACCAGCCTGATTCATCTGCTGTTGAAATTTTTTGTCCCTCAAAAAGGCAAAATCCTGCTGGATGGCGTGGATATTTCCCAAATTCCTACCCAGCAGTTGCGAAGTCATTTTGCTCTTGTACCCCAGGAGGAATATATTTTCCACGGGAGGCTTTCTGACAACATCCGATTATTTGACACAAGCATACCGGAAGAAGCAATGGAAGAAAGCGCCAAAAATGCGGGAATGGAATGGTTTCTGAACCGACTGGCTGTTCGGTGGGAAGAAGAAATTGGCGAGCGCGGAGTAAATCTTTCGGTAGGGCAGAAGCAGTTTATTTCCCTGATGCGCGCTTTAGTTCGGCATCCTGCGGTACTTCTACTGGATGAAGCCACTTCGCATCTGGACCCGGAGAGCGAGCAGTATCTTCAGGAAGGGATGAGGCGTTTACTTGCAGGAAGAACAGCGGTGGTTGTTGCCCATCGGCTTTCCACCTTGCGATTCGTTGACCGCATCCTGATTTTACATCAGGGCAGTCTGCTGGAATCGGGAACCCATCAGGAATTGCTGGAGAAAAACGGGATTTACGCGCGCTGGGTTGCCCTCTTTGCCCCTCTGGATGCAAAATGAAAAAGTATCTCTATCAACGATTGCAGGAAGAACTTGAGGATATGCTGAACGCACAGGCAACAAAAATGGGATATGAGACAACAGAAATCCCGCTCCTTCGCCCCATGCTCATCTGTCAGCCTGCTGTATCGGAGGGTCGTGCTGTCCCCAGATGGGGAATGAGTTCCACTCTGGCTTTTCTGTTAGGGCGTCGGAATGCGAAAGCCCTTGCGGAGCAACTGGCTCAATCCTTATTATCTTCTTCCCTGCCACCCTGGCTGGAAACGCTGGAAGCAAGAAATGGATACCTGAATTTCTTTTTCTCCACGCCGTATGTGGTGCGTCACAGCCTGAAGGAAATCCTTTCAGACCCGGAATATGGAGCAGGAGAGCAAAAGGGCACGACATATATGGTGGAGTATTCCCAGCCCAATACGCACAAAGCTTTTCACATCGGACACTTGCGCAATGCGGTGCTGGGCAATGCACTGGTCAACATCCTTCGCTTCGCTGGGTATCCGACAATTTCTGCCAATTATATCGGAGATTCTGGCGCCCATGTCCTGCTGTGCCTGTGGAAGTATCAGAAAGATTATCAGGACCAATCACTCGGTGCGCATCCGGGCAAATGGCTGGGAGAAATCTATGCAGAAGCCAGCGCAGAAATGCAGAAAAAGGAAGAAAATGCCTTGCGCGCAGTGTATCATCTGCTCAAGCAGAAAGAATGGCAAGCCCTACTGGCAGAGAAACTGCAGGAGCAGAAGGCTCTGATGGATTTTTTCGCCAGCCTATCGCTTTCCGAAGAAGAATTTTTGCATCGTTCGGAGGCGCACACCTACATCTTCTCCCGATTGTTGGAAGCGCTGAAAGTTTATGCCCTCGGTGAGCAGACTTTACCCTTCCCTCTTTCCGAAGAACACCTGCTGGCGTTGCGAGACTATTTTCAGGCGCAGAAAGAATTGAAGCAGATGGCGCAGAAATGGGAAGAAAAAGACCCTCTGCTGATTTCAGATTGGGTGAAAACGCGGGAATGGAGCCTGACAGAATTCCGCCGGATATATGAAGAATTGGGCATCCGCTTTGACATCTGGTTTTATGAAAGCCAGATGGAGCAAGAGGGCAAAAAGATGGTGCAGGAACTTCTTACCCGGGGTGTGGCAGAATTCCGCGATGGAGCCATCGTGGTAGACTTATCATCCCGCACAGGTCAAGCCGACCTCGGCGTGCTGGTGCTTTTGCGTTCGGATGGCACAGCGCTTTATTCCACCAAAGACCTCGCGCTGGCAAGGAAAAAAGTTTTAGAATATGGCGTGGAGAAATCTCTCTATGTCGTTGCAGAACCGCAGGCGCTCTATTTTCGCCAGTTATTTGCTACACTGGACCTGTTCGGTTTATCCGCAAGCAAGAATTTCCTCCATCTATCCTATCAAGTCGTGATGCTTCCTGAAGGGCTGATTTCCTCACGAGCAGGCAGGATGGTAACCTATGACGACCTTGCCCAAACTGTGCGCCAAATGGCAGCCGCTATCGTCCGAGAAAAAAATCCCCACCTGCCTGCACATCAGCAGGAAGAGATTGCCCGCCATGTTGCAGATGGAGCCATTAAGTTTCACCTGCTTTCCCGGGAAAAGGAAAAGGTCATCTTGTTTCGCCCAGAGGAAGCGCTGTCATTTGAAGGATACTCCGCCCCATATCTGCAGTATGTGGTGGCACGATGCCATCGCATCCTGAGTAAATCCCCTTTTGCCTTGAGCACGGAATGGGACAAAATGGATTGGGAAAACTGGAAAGCAGAAGAAGTGCTTCTGATGAATGAACTTCTCTCTTTCCCCCGCGTGATTCAGGCGTGTGTGGAGCGCTACGAGCCTTTTTATCTGAGTCAGGGATTATATGAAATGGGGAAAGCGTTTAGTGCTTTTTATCACACCTGCCCGGTAATCACTTCGCCGCAACCTATTGCGTTCAGACGTCTTGCGCTGGTGGAATCAGTTCGTCAGCTGATGCGGAAAGGTTTAACCCTTTTAGGCATTCATCCGTTGAGCAAGATGTAAAAAAAAATCAGCCGCGGGTTTCTGAACCTTCAATGCCAAAAATGCCTGAAGTGAAGTCAGTTTTTGATTTCGCCAGAGTCTTCTGGCGGACATAGAGTTTGAAGTCGTGCGGGCTGGAAGTAAAGGCAAGCGCAGTATCAAAAGTAATTTTGCCCTGCATATACAGCTGATACAGATGCTGGTCAAAGGTTTGCATACCCTCGTATTCGTCTTCTTCCATTGCTTGGCGGATCAGACTGAGGTCTTCCCCTTCCTGAATGAGTTCGCGAACGCGCGCGGTGGCAACCAGAATTTCCAACGCTGGGATTCTGCCTCCGCCCACCATAGGCATCAAACGCTGGGAAATCACAGACTCCAGAGTGGTTCCCAGCATAATCCGTATTTGCTGTTGAAACTCGGGAGGGAAATATTCCACGATGCGATTCAGAGTTTGCACGACATCCATCGTATGCAGGGTAGTTATGACCAGGTGGCCGGTAATTGCTGCGGTGATTGCAGCCATAATACTATCCGCATCCCGCATCTCGCCAATCATAATCACATCCGGGTCTTCCCGCATAGCGGTGCGCAGCGCCGCCGCAAAACTCCCGGTATCCAGCCCGACTTCCCGCTGATTGATTATCGCTTTCTTGTCCACAAATACATACTCAATCGGGTCTTCTATGGTGAGGATATGCGCAGGCACATGCCGGTTCACATGCTCTATCATGCAGGCAAGTGTGGTGGATTTCCCGCTTCCCGTAGTTCCTGTGACCACAATCAACCCGCGCTGTTTGAGCGCCAATTTTCCGAACAGCGCAGGAAGATTGATTTCTTCAAATTCCGGAATCCGGGTTTTCACATGCCGGATGGCAAGGGAAATAGAACCGCGTTGACGAAAGAAATTCACTCGGAACCTGCCCTCAATACCTGATGCTTTGAAAGAAAAGTCCAGTTCGTCCTTCTCATCCAGCAGATGCTCCCTTTTTGGCGTAAGAAGCACTCGGGCATACTCCTCCAGCACTTCATCGGTAAGAATGGGCAGGTCCGTGGGCTCTAATATTCCATCCACCCGCAAATAGGGAGGGCGGTCATAACCCAGATGCAGGTCTGATGCATTCCGCTGCACCATTAACCGCAATAATTCTGTTATTTCCATCTTTCTCATCTCACTTCACTCCTTCCCACTTGCTTTGAGGGTGGCTGGGTGTGGTCCAGTAAAGAAAAAAACCTCAAAGCACGGCGAGTTTTACCCGCCCACCGCTTCATCAGTTCCTGCGCTAAACCAGAGGACAATCCCATCCGCTCTGCCATCCGGATTCGGCAGGGAAACTTCGGCAGAAGTGGCAACCGGTCCTTTGGCGGGAACGAAAGCAATATTCGGCAGTTCGCAGAGGATCTCGCCCGCTTGGTTCATTCCACCATACCTCGGCTCCCAGATCCAGAGATTCGCCGGGGCAAAAGCAGCTGGCGGCGAACACTGAGCCCTGTTATCCAGCGGGTCGAACCGGAAACGACTCCGATTGTTCGCCTGAACTACCGGGTCACAAATCACCTGGGTGAAGGTAATAATCTGGTTGGTTGCGCAGTGTAGTACATCTTTCCCCGCAGTGCGGATGGAGCCGTAAATGCCGAGGATGTAATGGTCCACAGACATCGCAAATTGCGTGGGCAGAGTGCCAGGAGTGATATTCAACGGACGCACGATGCCGGGAGAAATCCCGTAACTGCGGTAAATGAACTGCCCAGGAATGAAATCAATGGTCTGCACGTAATCATCGCCGATAAAGTAATACTGCACCTTCGGGAAAGCACCGGGACTTTCCGGCGGCCCCGGGCTTTCTGTGCCAAAAGTGCAGGTAGCGGGAGTGGGACAAAGGCCATCATCGGCACCGGGGAAATTCGGGTCAGAGAGGATATTTCCAACAATCTGTCCGAGCGCAGGGTCTAAAATTCCCGTCATACAGCCGAAGCGGGGGTCATCATTCGTCCGTTGGCAAAGGCTCCGCGGGTCCTTCATAAATGCATTTCGCTGATAAGATATCAGATACCCACCCCAGATGAGCGGGTCTCGCGCCAGGGCATCCACCGAGCCAACTCCTCCGCCATCCGTCCAGCCAGCGATATCTCCGCCAAAAATATACTGCGGGTACAGCCCATCATTGTCGGTAGAATACCGCTCCACCTGTGTGCGAATGCTATTCAATATGGCTTTACTCTCCGCTTCCAGCGCCTTGTCCTTCGCCTTGATAAAGTTGGGCACCGCCAGGGAAATCAGAATTCCGATAATGGTGATTACCACCAGCAACTCAATCAGCGTAAATCCCCTCTTCATCTTTGTTCACCTCCTTTCTGAAAAATCACCTTTTGCATTTTACACGCACCCAGCCACCCCCCCCTGCCCCGCCTTTTTCAGGCGGGGCAGGGGCTTTGTTTCCTTCGCTTCACCTCTGCTGTGGTTTCTTATCAATTCCACCTGCAAGAAGCGGCAGCATAAAATCCGGATAACCATCGGGTCCGCTCCCGCAATCCGACCGGTCCGCACGCTTGCAAGCTGTGCCCACCTCATCACCAGGAGGAAGAGCCCATTGGTTCTGCTGATAGTTTGCGCCGCCCGGCGAGTAGCAAGTCCATCCAAGCCAGCCCCCCCGCGGGCTGACCTTACTCACGGGAACAGCCAACGGGTCATGCTCAAAACTGAAATACCCGGAAGCTCCTCTGGCATAGGGATAAAAGTACATCGCCTGTCCACAGGCTACATGGGAGGCATCCCTACCGGAATTGTAGATATTCGTGGTGGCGGTGAGCACATAGCCGCATACCCCATGCTGTTTAATCCTCCTGCCATACGCCGTATTGCAGCCGGAACAACAACCGCTACCTCCCCCAGGACAACTACCAGAATAGGGGTTATCCGGGTTTACCAGCGCCCACTGGTGTTCTGCTACGGCAAATCCATCGCAGAACACCGGATGGTAGTAGAAGTTCCCCGGTAAATTGTTGGTCACAGGATATCTGCGCCACCATGGAACCACTTCGTTTATCCACCAATGGGTTCCCATCACATCTCCATCGCCCATGCTATTTTCAAACATCCGGTCGGCATAACGCCCTGCAACTGCAGTACCGTAGGGACGAGTCGCACTGTAATAGGACTTTGGACCAAAAGCACCAGCCGCAATATCCGGCCGCATAAAAGGATTCCGAGGATACTGCAGGAGATAGCCAAGCAACAGCATCGCATCCATGCACACATCCCTGTTGGCAACATAGGCTGGGAGACCGCTGATTTCCCTCTCCATCTGACCAATGGTCACCCGAGGCTGAAGACACCAGGCAGCATCGGTGTGCATATCGCAGGGCCAGAAGTTGGCAAACGGGGAAATCATAAAATACCCACATCCGTATTTGTAGTATCCATTTTTGACGCCACCGTCCATAGACGCCCAGTTGTACAACTGGTCTCCCCCGGTGAGAAACACCGGATAAAACCCTTCCCAGTCCACTGCATATCGTTCCAGAGCGACTTGAATGACATGCAGACCGGCTTGAACCTGGACTTCCTTTGCCCGCTCTTTCACCTTCATATAATTGGGGACAGCCATCCCAACAAGAATTCCAATAATCACCATTACCACCAGCAACTCAATCAACGTAAATCCTTTACGCATCGTTACTTCACCTCCTGAATTTTTTCTTTATTTTCCTCATCGTATTCCCTGGCATCTGGGCTTGCGAATATTCCTCATCGGCTTGACATCCGTTCCGCCCGAAAGCACCATAATCACCCCATCGTGGGTGCCATCGGGACCATTGTGATAACAGTAGTGCTGGAGATATGCTCCCGGCGGGGGGTTGTCCTCAAGGGTAGTTTTGCAGTCGCCGTAGCCGCCGTCCCACTCAATATAAGAGTCGCAATGGTTCCCTGCACCGTCCACAAAGTCCCCATAATCATCATACACATCCCAGCCGCGGTTCCAGGTGGCTCCATAACCGGCAAGGTGATAGCCCAGAATGGGCTCTCCAATGGCTGCCGCAAATGCAGGGGAAATTTTCCATACCGGGAAGTAGAAGAAATTGCCCGCCAGCAGAGGATGCATATACCGGTTGGAAGAGCGATAGAAAATCGGGTCTTCTTGCCTGCTCGGAAGCGCTCCAAACGGCGGATGACCCTGCCAGCCCCGGGAGGTGATAATCGCGCTGGTCTGCGTTACACGAGGCATAGAGTTGGGGAAAAAGGTGTAACTGCCATAAGCGCCTTCGGATACATCCCACATCAGGTCGCTGTTCGTGCCACCCACTTTCCTGCAGGAACCCCTGGACCCTCCACTTGGGTCACAACGCTCCCTTTCCACCCGGGGAAACCAGGTGGTGTACTGACAGTAGACACTTTCAGGTGTCCGGCCAGTGCAGTTGCCATTGGAATCACGCCGATAACAGGGTCGCGGGCAGTCAAATACATGCAGGAGCGTCCCCGTCTGTAGCCCAACCCGGTAAAAAACATTCTGCGGATAATGGTTGAGAAACCCATACAACAACAGCGGGTCTCCATCACCGCAGGGTTGCGGACGATTCGGACAGTACAATGGCGAGGATGGGGTGGTATTCCAATCCGTCCAATCCCCTCCTAAAAGCCACATCGGGTAGTTGGCGTCATTATCCACCGCATATCGCTCAAGCGCAGTTCTTATCACATGTAATCGGGATTGCACCTGGGTTTCTTTTGCTCGGTCTTTTGCCTTCATATAGTTGGGCAACGCCATAGAAATCAGAATTCCAATAATCACCATTACCACCAGCAACTCAATCAAAGTAAATCCTTTTCGCATCGTTACTTCACCTCCTGAATTTTTTCCGACTTTTCACCTTTTAAGCCTCCTTAAACAAATCCACGATATGGAAAATGGGGAGATATAGCGCAACCACAATCGTCCCAACCACAGCGCCGACAACGAGAATGAGAATGGGTTCAATCAGACTGGCAAGGCCCTTAATCGTGGCATCAATTTCCATATCGTAAAAGTCGGCAATTTTATACAGCATATCCTCCAGATTTCCCGCTTCTTCGCCCACCGCCACCATATGAAACACCATCGGGGGGAAAATGCGGGTTTGTTTCATGGATGGGGCAATGGCTTCCCCCTCCCGCACCCGGTCTTTAATATAAAGCACCGAGCGAGTGACCACAGAATTATCCGCAGTATCTGCCACAACATCCAGCGCTTCCAGTATGGGCACACCGCTCTGGGTTAATGTGCCCAGCGTGCGGGTGAACCTGGTCACTGCGACTTTTTTGGACAGCGGACCAATCACCGGCAGGTAAAGAATGACCGGGTCAAGTAATTTATGCCCCCATCGGCTCTTCCGAAAATTCCAGAACAGAATGAACCCCACAAATGGAGCAGGAATTAACCACCACCAGTTCGCCATCACGAATTCGCTGATTTCCATCAGTTTCTGCGTCATAGCCGGCAGGGGAACATTACCTTCCGATAGGGTTTCATACAGTGTGGCAAACTGGGGAACGATGTAGATGAGTATTCCCATCGTGATGAGAAATGCAATCGTCAAAACAAACATCGGGTAAATCAAAGCGGAGCGGATTTTGTGCCGCAAGTCCAGTTCTTTTTCAAAAAACATCGCCATGCGCTCCAGAATGGCTTCTAACGCGCCGCCGATCTCCCCTGCGTGCACCATAGAAACATAAAATCGGCTGAACGCTCTGGGAAATTTCCGCATCGCATTGGCGAGGGTTTCCCCACTTTCCACATCTATGCGCAACTGCCTCAAGATTTTCTTCAAACTGCCCGACTGTGCTTGCTCTTCCAACACATTCAAGGCATTGGCAAGGGTTAAACCTGCCGAAATCAGCAGAGCAAACTGGCGGGAAGAAATTGCCAGATTCTTCAGCCCCACACCCTGCATCCGGAGCCAATAAGAGGCTTTGGTGGAAATTTTCCTCTCCCGCACGCGAAGCACCCAATAGCCCTGCTGACGCAGGGAATCAATCACAGTCTGCGGATTATCCGCTTCCACCACACGGGTCAGCGTTCGCCCCCCCGGCGCCCGAATGGTTAGCACATATGCTCTCGCTGGCATTGCTCCCTTCCCCTCTTTACTTATAGTATACCATATTTCTGCTCCTTGTCAACCCCCCTTCACCTATAACCATAGCAGAAAAAATCACTTTTGTCAAGTGGTCACTTCCATTCCTTTTTTGTCGCAGCAGGAGCCTCTATTTCTACCTCTTCTTCAGCAGGTTCTGCAACTTCTTCGGGAACCAGAGGACCTGCCGCGATCAATCGCTGGAGTTCTTTCACATTGTGCGCTGATGAAATCGCTGTTTCCAGTGTGATTAAACCCCGGAAATAATAATCCCGCAGAGCTTGGTCCATCGTGTTCATTCCCAGGCGGGTGTGGGTCATCATCACCGAATGAATCTGGTAGATTTTTTGCTCTCTGATCAGGTTGCGAATGGCTGGGATGTTAATCATCACCTCAAAAGCGGCAAGGCGGCCCTTTCCATCCGCGGTAGGCAGCAATTGCTGTGACAGGACAACCTCCAGTGCATTGGCTAATTGCGCGCGAATCTGAGGCTGCTGACCAGCAGGAAATACATCAATGATTCTGTCAATGGAAAGAGGGGCATTGATGGTGTGCAAGGTGGAAAATACCAGATGCCCTGTCTCGGCGGCAGTAATCGCGGTATGGATGGTCTCCAGGTCCCGCATTTCACCGACCAGAATGACATCCGGGTCTTGACGAAGAACTCGCCTCATCGCCTCTGCGAAGGAGTGCGTGTGCTCCCCCACTTCCCGCTGGTTCACATTGGCTTTCGCATTGGGGATGACATACTCAATCGGGTCTTCCATCGTCACCACATGCAAAGGTCTGTTTTGCGAAATCACATTTAACATAGCGGCAAGGGAAGTGGTTTTTCCACTTCCGGTAGGTCCGGTGACCAGAATCAAGCCTCTGGGCAGAAAGATTTTCTCTTTCAAAATGGGGGGAAGCAGGAGCTCTTCCATTGTGGGAATGCGATTTGGCAGAGCCCGGATGGCCAGGGTGACGCCAGTGCGGTTCAAAGAAAGATTGCAGCGAAAACGCCCCAGCCCTTCTTGTTCGTAGGAAAAATCCAGTTCCTTTTCATTCTCAAAACGCTTTCTCTTCTCCTCCCGGATGAGGCTGTAAGCCAGAGCCCTGCAATCTTCCGCAGTCAGCACTTCATAATCGGTGAGCCGAATCAGTTTTCCCAGAACACGAACAGCGGGAGGCAAGCCCGGCGTGAGGTGCAGGTCGGTCGCATTCAACTCGTGCACGCGGATGAGCAGGTCAAGAATGGTATATTCCCCAACACCTTTCGGCATAATCTCGCCTCCTTTAATAAGTGATGAGCGGGGCAAGTTTCCTTGGCGCTTCGGAGAGCAATCCTGCCCTCTTTTTTGGCGCCACCGGAACTGCCTTGGCTTCTACTTCTTCCAGTTCGCGCTCTTCCGGGGATACCACACGGAAAACCTCTTCCAGAGTGGTAATCCCATCCAGAGCCTTGCGCACGCCAGAAATATACAGGGTTTTCATCCCTTCGCGGATTGCCTGGCGCTTCAACTCCAGATGGGATGCGCCTGCCAGGGTCATCTCCCGAAGCGTTGGGCTCATCACCATAATTTCAAAAATAGCAGTTCTGCCTTTATAACCCATTCCATTGCAGAACTTGCATCCTGCTTTGGTGTAGAGCAATAGCGAATCTCCCCCTTCTCTTGCCATAGACCGCAGAGCAGGGCGAATTTTTTCCATCTCTGACGGCGTGGGTCGGTAAGACTGCTTGCAATACGGGCACAACACACGAATCAGACGCTGAGCAACGGCGGCAAGCAATGTGGTGGTCACCAGATAGGGCTCAACTCCGATGTTGACCAGACGAATCAGCGCACTGGGTGCGTCGTTGGTGTGCAAGGTGGAAAATACCAGATGCCCGGTCAGAGAGGCTTGAACTGCCATCTCTGCCGTCTCATAGTCTCTCACCTCCCCGACCAGGATGATGTCCGGGTCCTGACGCAGGAAATACCGCAACGCGGAGGCAAAAGTTACGCCCACCTTGGGATTGGTCTGCACCTGATTGATTTTCCCAATCTCATATTCCACCGGCTCTTCAATCGTGACTACATTGACATCATCCGAGGCAATCTTGGTCAGCGAGGCATACAGCGTGGTGGTTTTCCCGCAACCGGTTGGTCCGGTCAGCAGGATAATCCCATAAGGGCGAAGAATGAGCGCATTCCAGATGCCGAGTTCCTCCTCGTGGAAGCCCAGATCGGTCAGGCTAAACAGGGCGGTGGCTCGGTCCAGAAGTCGCAGAACTAACTTTTCACCGTGAATGGTGGGGATGCCAGAAACGCGAATATCAATCTGCCGGTCAGGCATAGGAAAAAAGATTCTTCCATCCTGAGGTTTACGCTTTTCCGCCGTGTCCATACCTGCAAGAACCTTGATACGCGCAATCGTTGCCGCCTGGGCTTGCTTGGGAATGTCCATCTGGGGGATTAAAATCCCATCAATGCGGTACCGAACTCTGAGCCCGCCTTCTTTGGGTTCCAGATGGATATCGGTGGCGCGCATATTCACCGCGCCCGACACCAGAGTATCCACCAGTTTCACAATGGGGGCATCTTCCACTTCCAGCTCTTTGGTTGCACGGGCAATGGCTTCCAGCTCCGCACCGCGCTTCTGACGCTCCAAGACGAATTCCTTCACCGCTTTCTGCGCGGCATGCTTGACGCCGTAATGCTGGTCAAAAGCGTGCCGAAGCGCATCGGGCGTGGTTATTGCTGCCTTGACCATATATCCTGTGGCATGCCGGATGTCATCTATCGCCATTAGGTTCAGTGGGTCTACCATCGCAAGAATTAAGGTGTTTCCCTCTACACGAACCGGAAATACCTGATGCCGCAAAATCACATCCGGGGTGATCAGACCTTGCGAAATCAGATTGGTATCCACCGGGGTTTCGTATAAATCTATCACTTCCACGCCCAATTGCTGGGATAAGGTTTTGACCAGTTCGTCTGGATGAACCCAGCCCTGCTCCATCAACACATCTCCCAGCCGTTTTCCCGTATCCTGCTGAATCTTCAAGGCTTGCTTCAATTGGTCCTGATTGATCAATCCTGCTTCCACTAATAAATCTCCTAATCTTTTCATACTTTTTTCACCTCTCCCTTTTTCCTCCTCAGCATATCTAATTGTACCTCAAATTTTTGAATTCGGTCAAGGGGAAATTCCTGTTCATTATAAATCACTTGCTCCAGAACCGGAAAGAATTCTGAAGAAAAAGCAACAAATTGGGGACGCTGGCGATGAAGTAAATTACGATATTGTGTCAGGGTGAATGCGGGATGCCGCGGCAGGCGGCTCAAGCGTTCCAAACGGGAAAGAAGCAGAAGCATACGCCCCTTGATTTGACGCCGCTTTTGCTGCTCTTGCTCATAGTTTTTCCACCAATATCGCCATATGGGCAAAGAAAAATAGGAGGCAAACAGGAGCAGGACAAAACTGACCAGAAGGATTTTCACCCGACGGGATAGCACAGTCCAGGGCGTCAGCCAATCGCTCAGTTTGACAGAAAATAATGCCCACATATAACTAAAGCGGTTAAAAGTATACATCCCGGGGGCAAAAGACGATACTGAACCGCGGATGGGAACCGCGCGGGGGTCTCCCGCCATCATAGATTGCACCGCATCCGGCGTGGGGTCAGCAATCATCCAACCCATGCCCGGCACATAATATTCCACAAAGGTGTGCGCGTCCAGGTCATACAGCAGAAACTCCCCGGTTAACACATCATATTTTCCTCCACGATACCCACCTACCACACGAGCAGGAATTCCCAAACTGCGCAGCATTACCGCTAACGCACTGGCAAAATATTCGCAATAACCCCGGCGGGATTCAAAAAGGAAAAAATCTATAGCATCCCGCTCCTGGGGGATTTTTGGCACATCTAAAGTGTATGCGTATTGCGTGTTGAGAAATTCCACCAAACGGGAAACCCGCCGAGAAACTGAACCAGAACCCGCTTCCCGGCGCGCAAGCGCCGAAATTCTTTTCGGTATGGCAGGAAGGGAAAGGTATGGACCAAAGCCCTCTTCCCAGAATTCTGGCGCAGGCTCTTCCCATTCGGCTACCATTTCAGCAAAGACCTGCGGGACAATAGAGACCACACGGTATCGCAAATCCGGCTCCAGCAAAAAGGAACTGCGCAAGGAAAGCGCCTCATCCTGAACAACATACAGATATGGAGCATATTGTGGCGCATCAAACCGAACTTCTACCGGCTTATAGAAATGGAAGAGAATATTGGGGTGCTGTTTCACCATAGTGTAAACCTGAACAACTTCTCGCACGGGCACAGAAAAAGGAATTTCTGTGGTGAACATATCGCCAATTGTGAAGGTATTCATCCTATCCACCCGGGAAAATTCTGTCTGGAATGCAGGAGGCACGCGCCAGCCTCTGCCGGTATATTCGGTAAACACTACGCCGCGAAAGTATCCAGGAAAGAAAGTCCGAACCCGGAGAGCCAGTTCGACGCTCTGGTGAATCTGCTCCCCGCTGGCAAGTTGTAAATACGGCGAAAATCCGGAATACCTCGCCGCCAAAGGCGATATATCGTTTGCATTTTGCAACGAGACCATCTGCTTGAGTATCATTTTTTGCTTGCCCCAGAGAGATAAAGAAAAACTCGGCAGGCTGAAATATTGCAACAGCAAAAAACCCAGCAGAGAAAATAAAATTCCCCACAGGGCAAGATTCCATCCCAGGCGCAACTCCAGCGAGATGGGTGGAGCCAGCGAAGATGCAAACGCGGTGAACTCTCCACCGATAGTGAGGAAAATCAGAAGAATCGCCAGAACCACCAGAAATAAACCAGTTCGGGGAAAGGTGGAAATACTAGCAAGGTACAATCCGGTGGCAAGTGGCCAGGATAGGAAGAGTAAAAGGTCTCTGCCCTGAAAAATTCGTAAAATGTAGCAGGCGAAGAGGTAGAAAAGTATTTTCCCGATATAAAGGGGAAATTCTCCCTGTTGTTTCACGGAAAGGTAGATGAAGAAAATCACCACTTCATAGGCGAAAACCTCGCTAGCGATGCGGAAAATCCGGTAAAAATTCGGCGACAGATGCATCGCCAGCAGGACTCCGAGATGCAGAGCAACCAGCCCGAGGAGCAATTCTTCCTCACTGAGCAATTCGGTAAAAAATAAGCCTAAAAGTCCACTTATACTGCAGATGTAGAGAAATATATAATGATGTATCGCCAGTTTTTTCTCAGTCAAGGTATGCGATTTCTTCCTCCCGGTAAATAGTATACACCGGAATATGAAATTGGAGAGCAAGTTGATGCGAATTTTGCACATCGGGCAAAGACGGCAGACGATGGGAATCTTCTGGCTTTGCATGTTCATAAGGGCTGACAAAAAGGGCGAGCCACTGAGGAATTTTCTCGCGGAATTCACCTAAAATGGAAATAAACGCAGGGGAAAGAAATGGGGTAATCACAATGACAAAAGAAGAGAAAGGAGCCAGAAGGGAAAGGGAATGAGAAAGAAAGGGGAGAAAGGGTTGAGAATCCTGCCGTAGAGCCGCCATTTGAGAGAGCAAAGTGTGGAGATGAGATTCTCCGGAACCTACCGGGTAAATGGGCATAGAAGGACCGAGAGCAACTGTGCCCATCAACCCGGATTGCAGGGCGTGGAAACAAAGGGAAGCAGATAGGCGAATAGAAATCTCAAAGGTATCATCGTTTTGATTGCCGAAATGGTGGGAAGACTCGGTGTCCAGAATGATGAGGAAATGTCCGGTAGTTTCGGGGAAAAATTGCTTGAGGTGAAGGGAATGCTTTCGCCCGGTGGTGAGCCAGTGCACACGGCGCAGAGAATCACCGGGGAAGAAAGGACGGATGCCAAAGAACTCCTGCCCTGCGCCCTCCAGAGTGCGCAGCACTCCCACAGGCTCAAAGATTCTCCCTGCTTGCACGATTGGGAAATGCTGTAGATGCACAATCCGGGGATACACCGTGAATTGACCGGAATACTGGAGCCATTTTCTGGTAACAAAAAATCCCAATGGGTCTTTACCAACGATTTGGAGGGGGATTTCGTTATAAATGCCTCTTTTTTTGCACATCCCTTGAATGGGATAGCGCAGGAGTTTATTTGCAGGCAAATACGATGCAAAAACAGCCAAGGAAGTGCCGAGAAAGGGAAATGTTCCTTCCATGCGCAATAACACCCGATAAGTGGGACCAGAATTGGAGATTTGCCATTCGCCCTGAACAAGGCTTCCCTCCACTCCGCCCTCGGGAAAAAGAAAAGAACTGGAAATACCGTTCAAGCATCGGTAAGCCCAAACCCAGGAACTGACGAGCATGGCTACGAGGAAAGCACCCAACCAGAGCATAGTTTCCTCTCCTGTGCCCAAGAAGGAAAGTAGGAGAATAAACAAGGCGATGAAAAGCACAAATAGGGACCGAGCGGTGAAAAAGGTTTCCTGCTTGGTTTTACTGGATGGGGACCGGCGTTTCATCCAGAATTCTCTGCAAAAAAGATGTTTCGCTAATCCCGGACACTTTCAATTGGGGTTTGAGAAAAACGCGATGGGATAATAAAGGGAGAAAAAGTGCTTTGATATCATCAGGTGTCACAAAGGAGCGGTGTTGAAGGAAAGCCCGGGCTTGCGCAGTTCGGACCAAGCCAATACCCGCTCTGGGGCTGGCTCCAAGAAGAACCTCTGATGCTTGCCGAGTTCGTTCCAGCAGATGAGCCACATACTCTTCAATGGAAGGAATGACTTTGATGGTTCGGATGATTTTTTGGAGTTCCACAAGTTGCTCCAGTTCCATTTGCGGTTGCACTTCCTGCAAAGGGTGGGAAATGCGCACGCGCTGAAGCATTTGCACTTCCTCGTGGGGGGTCAGATAGCCCAGAGTTACTTTCATCATAAAACGGTCCAGTTGTGCTTCCGGCAGGCGGTATACTCCCTGGTACTCCACCGGATTTTGCGTGGCAAAAACCAAAAAGGGTTCGGAAAGACGGTGGGTGATTCCCTCCACGGTGACCTGTTTTTCCTCCATTGCCTCCAGAAGACTTGCCTGCGTTCGGGGCGTTGCACGGTTGATCTCGTCAGAAAGCAACAGGTGGCAAAAAATCGGACCAGGACGGAAATGAAATTCCGAATCTTTCATATGATAGACATAGGAGCCCGTGATGTCAGAAGGCAAAAGGTCTGGCGTCATCTGAATGCGACGGAACTGCATATTCAGCGAAGCGGCAATGGCTTTGCATAGTGTTGTTTTCCCCGTTCCTGGCACATCTTCAATCAACACATGCCCCCCCGCAAGCACGCCAATCAAACATTGCTCCACCGCAGTCTCCTTGCCAACAATCACCGACATCACCGCTTTTTTCACCCTGAGGAGCGCTTCCCGATATGCGTTTTCCATATTCTTCCCCCTAATAGGCACCTCTTGCCTTCCATATCGCTGGAAGGGTCAGAAGCAAAATTTTCAAATCCAACCATGGTGACCAGGATTGGATGTAGGTGATATCCAGCAAGATTCTGTGCTCGTAGGAAAGCGCTGAGCGACCGCTGACCTGCCATAAACCTGTAATTCCCGGCTTGACGGATAATAATACCTGTGCCAAGTCTCCGTATTTGCCCAATTCGGCTTCTACTACCGGGCGAGGACCTATGAGCGACATTTCCCCCTTCAATACATTGAAAAGTTGCGGTAACTCATCCAGGCTGTATTTCCTCAACCATTTGCCCAACCTTAATACTCTGGGGTCTTTTTTCAATTTATATTGCTCTTCAAAGGCTTTTTTTTCCTCGGGATGTTGCTCCAGCCATTCTTCCGCTTTCGGAATCATTGTGCGAAATTTCCAGAGCCGAAATTTTTCCCCCCCCAATCCTACTCGCCACTGCAAGTAAAAGGGATTGCCAGGACTCTCCAGAATAATCCACAAGCAGATGAGGAAAAATACCGGCAGGGCGAGGAAAAATGTGATGAACGCTATGGGCACATCTAATATGAATTTGAACAGGGAGCCAGAAAGCGAGGCATAAAGCGGCCGGGGCACCAGCAGAGGCATCCCACCCAGATAATCCACCGAAAAAGATGGGACATACATCCGCGGCAAGGAGGGCGAAACGAACAATGGTATGCGCCGCTTCAACAACTCCGCCAGCCTCATCAAAGGCATCTGGGGAGTCCATTGCACGATAACAGCCGCAGGCGAATCGCTCTGGAACCATTCATCCACAGGGACATCAGGCGATATTGCACGAATGAGGACATCCTTCCTCACCATCTGGATGGCTTCTATTAGCGGTTCTGGCTCTTCCGAAATTACCCAGATTTCCTTTGAGGAAGAAAATAAAGACGGCCGGGGCAGGGGAAGGATTGAAAGCCACCCGCCAAGCCACACCAGAAAGAGCAATAAGCGTGAAGGGTCCGTGAGATGAAAAAGATAAGAACAGAATATGATGCTGACCACACCCAGGGTGCTGGCTGAAAAATAGGCAAATCCCCTTCGTCCCGGCGCGTCAAAAAATGGCTGCTCATCGTAAAACCCAGACAAAATTAAATATCCGGTGGAAAAAATGGCATAAAGCCCTCCATAGAGCGCATATAACCCCGGCGGCGCGTATCCACCCATTATGGGCAAAAGCACTATGAATCGTATGATATATAGGAAATAAAATATCAACAAAAAAAAGAGAAATTCACGCAGGATGAAAGGAAAATGGTGCTTAAAAGGTGAAGCCATAAGAGGAAAGGAGATTCATAAACTCCTTTTGAAAACGGGGAAAGGAAAAATATTGAGCGGACGGGAAAAGCAATTGCCGGGAAAATGCTTCCGCGCTCCAGTTCTTCAGAATCTCTTCCAGTTGTTCCTCATTATGATAGAGAACGCCTGCAGAACATTTTTCCACGATTTCCGCATTCCCTCCCCGGGCAGGGGAAATCACCGGAGTCCCGCAAGCAATGGATTCCACCACCACTATGCCAAAGTCTTCCACTGCCGGATGCAGTAGTGCCTGAGCAGTTTGATACAATTCTCGCAATGCCCCTTTTTCCACCTTGCCCAGGAATTCCACATTTTTTCCCGCCATCCGCCTGAGTGTATTCTTCAGAGGTCCTTTTCCCACGATTTTTAAGCGAATGTTGAGGCGGTTCGCCACCTGAATTACCGTTTCAATCCCCTTGTAAGGAACTAAACGAGAAACCACTAAAAAGAAATCCCCTCTTTTCGGTTCAGCAGGAGGGCAAAAAAAATCCACATCTACCGGTGGATAAATGACCTGACTCTCCCGGCGAAAATACTTTTCAATACGCTTGGAAACAAAATGCGAGATGGCAACAAAGGCATCCACTCGCTGTGATGAGGCAAAATCCCACAGGCGTAACCGGTGAAGATACCCCGCAGCAAGACTCCGAATTCCCGCAGGCAGTGAGTGCAAATACTGGTTTTCCAAATCCCAAGCATAACGCATTGGAGTATAGCAGTAGCACAAATGGAATGCTTCCGGGCGTGGAATCACGCCTTTTGCCACGGAGTGGCTATTGGATATCACCAGAGGCTCTTCCGGTTTTAGAGATTCTATTGCGCGCGGGAAAAGGGGGAGAAAATTTCGGTAGTAGCGAGTGATGGCAGGGATTTTCTGAAGATAGGAAGGAGAAATCGGCGTATGAGACAATTCTTGCCTCCAACGGGGATGATAAAAAAGGACATATATATGGGATGAGGGAAACATCCGAAGGAAGTGCATCAGGACGATTTCAGCACCACCATACTCCACTAACCAATCGTGCACGATTGCCACTTTCAACGGAGCGCTTTTTCCGGGAAAAGTTGGTCGAGTTCTTCAGCGCGGTAGTAAAGAAACAACGGCGCAGGCGATGGAGGAAGAGGATGCAGAAGCCATCCCTGCTGAACTTTTTGGAATTGCACATCGCCCAGCAATAGCCCCTTTGGGTCGGATAGCGCTACGGGATAGAATGAGGACTTTGAGAGAATCATAGTTCCAGAAGTTTTTGCTTCTGCGCGCCAGAACACAAAAATGCCCTCCCCTCCATTTTGATAGGCAAACCCCATCGGGATAGCCATAGGCGAAAGGTGGTACTGCAGGTCATAGGTAAAGGGGGGCGCAACAGGATGCTTGGTAGAAAGGTTGGCATAGGCTACAGAAAGCAGGAATAAGCACTCTCTTGCCGTTGCATCCGGAGAGAAAAAACCATCGCTTCTGCCTTCCTGAGAATCAAATAGCGGGGCGAAGTAGAACATATCAAACGAAAGATAGGGAAGAAGGACGGACATCTGGATATAGCCGATACCCCGGTCTTCAGGGGAAGGAAATGCGCCCACCCACTGAACTTTACCCGCAATCAGCAGTTTCTTGCTCCCTAAATAGGTGCGGATATATTCCACCTGCTGGCGCAGGAAAGTATAGAAGTCAAATGAGGCGGCGGAGGAAACCGGAATAAACAACAGGGCAGAAAATCCATCCGCCAGACCGAAAGTTCCATTCTTTGCCAATCCCTCCAGATAGACGCGGTCATCCAATCCTGTGGCACCGATGAGCACTCTGGCATTCGGGTCTTGTGCACGGATGGCATAGTAGGAAAGACGAAATAATCGGGCATAGGCATCAGAAAGCGAGGATGGCGTGGACATTCCCGGCAATACCGGGGCAAGGGCAAATTGCTCGGTAACCTCGTACCACCCTATCCGTCCACGGAAACGAAGCGCAACCGCAGCGGCAAAAAGCGCCATCGCTCGCTGTGGGTCTTGCTCTGCTTTTCCACTTCTACCATCAATTACCCCTACGATTTTCATTCCCAGGCTCCTGCTGTGCTCTACCAGCTCTTCCAGAAGTTGCCAGTCGTATACGCCTTTGCCGATTTCCACCTCCTGGCGAGAGAGCAAAATGCGCACGGTAGAAAAGCCCGCATTTCTCATCTGATTCAGAGCGCTTTTCCAGTCACCCTTCGGCTCCACATTGATTCCCGCATAATCAAAATAAAATGCTTCAGCACGCGAAATCCTTAAAATCAAAAAGAGCATAACCCAGGCTTTTCTCATTGTTTCCGAAGGATATTATAAACCGAGATGTATTGCTCAGCAATTTGCCCTGGAGAAAACTGGGAAGCCAGTTGCCGGGCTTTCAGGCTCTGTTCCCGGTAAAAATCAGGGTCTGAGAATTTTTGGACAGCAGAAAGGAATTCCGGGACAGACTGGACCGGCAGAATACCCTCTCCGGGCAGAAAAGGTGGTTCTAACGGGGGAAGCGTGATAATAGGCACGCCTAAGCCCATCATAGAAAGCACAGTGGTTCTTCGCGTGGAACAGCCATCTCGAAAGGGAAGAACTGCCACCCTGCTGTTCTGCACTTCTGCAGTCAGGTCCTTGTCCTGGATGCCAGCATAAATTCTTACGCGCTTTCGTATCGCCTCAGGAAAACGATTCTTCCAGCGTTCTGCTCGCTCCTGATCATAGGTATATAGATAAAATTCACTCAAGACTCCGCATTCCAATCCTTCCCGAACTGACTGCGATAAAAATTGGAAATTTTTTGTCTTGTCAAACAGCCCGAGAAAAAAGAATTTGGGAGGAGATGTGAAAGAAGCAGGAAAGGAAAGTGCAGAATACAACGGAAATACCGGAATCACAAAAGAGGGAATGGAAAGTGCTGGGAAAGCCTCTTTTTCCCACTGAGAAGCGAAAACGAGCCCATCAGATTTTTTTACAATGCTTCGGACAATGGCTTTTCTCAGCGGATGAGCCCATCGGTATTCATACAAACCCAGCAAACTGGGATGGTGTCGGGGTAGCACAATGGGAAAAAGGGAAAAACGAAAGGCTTTTCCAGGATAATGCAGATGAAAGATGTGCGGTTGAAGGGTATGCAATAACTGTTTCAGATGCTTCCAGCCAGATACAAGAAAGTCGCCTTTTCCCTTTACACAAACAAGGGTCACAGCAACTCCTCGTTTCAGGAGTTCGTCGGCAAGCCTTTTCGCAAACATCCCAACCCCGCAGGATTCCGGAGGCAGGCTCCCGGAAAACATCAAAATCCGCAAAGGTTCGTCCTGCACTGGCATCTTGGGGAGGGATCAAACGGGAAAAAATTTCTTCCCTGGCACGCGCTTGCAGTGGAAGATTTTTGGGGAGGGATTTCCTACCGAAAACACGGTAAGTTATCGAGAGCTTCCCGCACGGAGTTCTTCCGGCAATTGAATTTTGAGGGTACTGAGGATGAACTGAACCTGGGCTTCCAAACGAGTAGTCCGTTCCATAGTATCCAGCCGCAAGAGAATCACCTTGATGTCGCCACGGATATCCTTCATTTCCTCTTTGATTCCGGCAATTTCTTTGTAGACATCCAGAAAACGTTCATTCATCTCCCTGTGGAGAGCCTCAAAACGTTCACCCATCTCCCTTTGGAGAGCCGCAAAACGTTCATTCATCTCCCTGTGGAGAGCCTCAAAACGTTCACTCATCTCCTGCCGCAGTTGTCGAATCTCGGGGACCAAAACCTCCACTAATGCTCTCCGCATCGCCTCAAAGATTCCATCTCCTCTCGGGTCATTTGCTCTCATTTCTGCTCCCTCCAGATTTCATTTTACCACACCGCGTTCCTGCAGAATTTCCTGGTAAACCGCCAGCATCTGCTGAGCACAGGTATTCCAGGAAAATCTTCGGGCATTTCGTTTTGCCTTTTCCCCCACACTCGCCCGGAAATTTCCATCTTTTAGCAGGCTGAAAACTGCCTCTTTCATTTCTTCAGCAGTTGAGCAGGCAATCATGCCTTCCCCCCCGATCTCGTCAAGAACAGGTATGCGGAAGGTAACCACGGGAACACCTGACGCCATCGCCTCAAGCACGGAGAAGCCAAAGCCTTCGTATCTACTCGGATAGACAAACACCATCGCATAGGCGTATAAATTGTGCAACTGCTCCTCTGAGACCACAGATAAATAATGAATGCCATATTGCCGTGCAATATGGGAAAACCAATGGTATCCATAGCCTGTCCTGCCCACCACTACCATCTGCGCCATTTTCCTTTCTTTTCGGAGAGATTCCGCAAGGTATAAGAGAATTTCCGGGCTTTTGCGTTTTTCCACCAGGCCACAGAAAAAAAGATACGGCTCTGCAAAGGGCAGAACTGGATGCAGACCGGGTTGAAAAAATTTCTCATCCACGCCGGGATAAATCACCCGGGGGACGATGTCAGGGAACCATTTTTTCAAACGCATTGCGGTGAAATGGGAATCCACAATCACTGCGCTTGCTCTGCGCAGGGAAAGAGGAACAAATGTGCTGTACAGCCTTCGCGCCCGCGGGGAAAGCGTTTCCGGAACATCCAGAAAACTCAGGTCATGCACGGTAACGACGCACGGAATGGAAGTCCAGAGCGGCAGGATAAAATCAGGAGAATGAAAAAGGGCAATACGGTCCCGCCCAAGCCAGAAGGGCAGAAGCACTTGCTCATACCAGAGGCGGTTGGCAGATAAGTGAATCACCCGGATGGCTCTGCGAAAAACATGGGAAAAACGCACTTGTTCGGGTAAAGGTTTTCGGGTATAACCGAACCATTCAAAAGGATAATCCGCTCTGGTAAGGGCTTGAACCAGTTCCGCCGTATACCTTCCAATTCCCATGCCGTGGGCGATGGAAGAAATGTCCAGAGCAATTCTTTTCACGGGCAATTTAGTGGGTTAAGCGGCTAAAAATCTGGATGCTGGCAACTCCGAGGAAAATGAAACCCAATTGCAGAAGGCTGGAGCGCAATCCCACTCTGTGGTGCAATTTGGGGAATATATCCGTGAGGGAAATATATAGAAAAGAAGAGGAAGCCAGAACAAGAAGAAAGGCTACCGCAGGCTGGAACCAGCTCAGAGCAAAAAAGCCCACGAAGGCTCCGACAAATGCACTAAAACTGGAAAACAGATTGTAGAGAAAAACTTTCCGTTTATCATTTTTCCACTCCAGCAGTATCGCCAAATCCCCTAATTCCTGCGGAATTTCATGGGAAAATACGGCAAGAGTGGTGGTGATTCCCACAGGAAAGGCGATAAGGAAGGCGGCGGAAATGAATACTCCATCCAGAAAATTGTGTATACTGTCTCCGACAAGGATCAGAGGACCTGCCATGCCCGCAATTTCGCATTCATCTGAATGACAGTGGTGCCAGAGAATCCATTTTTCCAGAAGGAAAAATACGAAAAAGCCCGAAAGCAGAAATGCCATTGCCGTTTCTATCCGCAGGTTTTCCAGAGCCTCAGGAAGAATGTGCAATAGCGCTGTACTGAGCAGAGCACCGGAAGCAAAACTCACCAGAGGAGAAATCAACGAAGTCAGGGTGCGCTGAGGCAGAAACAGAATCAAAGTGGTCAACAGAAGAGAAACTATGCTTCCCATCATTGTGGCGAGGATAATCCACACCAGCACCGGAGAAATATTGCTCAGCATTATATAGGTAAAGTATAGCGGGGGAGAATATTTTTTAATTTGTCTTCCATTACCAATCCCACCCCGAGAGAAATTCCTCCATCGGCGACCAGCAAAACCTGACCATTATGCACCTGTTTTTTCTGAAAAGCAGAAAGCGGGATATCGTGACCCATAAGGAGAGCAGATGCTTCATCTCGTGTGATGTGCAGGATGTTTTGGGTAGCGAAACGGCAGAAGGATTGCGCCGCGAAAGAAGTGATTTTGGGCATATCGGAAGAATCCAACCGACGCACAAGGCAAACGCCTGCTCGGACAAAAGGAAATGATTTTACCGCTTCACGCAGTTGTTTTGTCCACAGCCAGATATTTTTCCCAATTTTGACCATTTCAAATTCATCAAAAATTTCTGCGGGGAAACCGAAGCGAGCAGAAAGAAGCCGGATGAGGTTTTTGCGCTCAGATGCCGAAAGCAAGCGGTATTCCACCACAGGAAAAATTTTTGGCTGGAGTTTCACCGGAGTTTCTTCTTTTTTCCGAATCCGGGCGACAAAGAAACCTTCAACAAAATGACGGTGTGGCCAAAGCCGAAGGGCAGAACAGATTTCGGGAGGAAATTCTTTCCCGTTCCAGGAACAGATGCCCGGCGACGAGGGTAAGTGCGGAATCTCTACTGGAGAAATTTCCGCATTGTTGGGGAATCTGCGTAAGAGGAAATTGAGCACCTCCTCATTTTCCTCCGGTGTCATCGTGCACGTGGAATACACCAGAGTACCTCCGGGCTTCAAAGTGCGGAAAGCAGAAAGAATCAGAGATTGTTGATTTCTTGCCATTTTTTCAATTACCCGGAGGCTCCAATGCTGGAGCGTAAAACGGCTCCGAGGAATGGTGCCTTCCGCACTACAGGGCGGGTCCAGCAATACCCGGTCAAAAAAGTTGGGGAAATATTTGCCAAATTGGTGCGCGTTGAACTGAGATACGAGAGCATTGTTCACTCCCAGGCGGTCCAGATTAAACACTAATCCTTTCAGCCTTTTTATGGAGATTTCGTTGGCAATCAGCAAACCGGTGTTGCCCATTTTCGCTGCGATATGGGTGGTTTTTCCCCCGGGAGCAGAAGTCAAATCCAGAACAAATTCGCCTGGAATGGGCGCAAGCAGTTCTGGAGCAAGCATAGATGCGGCATCCTGAAGGTAAAACCATCCCGCATAATGCTCCGGAGTTTTTCCTAAAGGCTGCTCCCGGTTCTGGCGGTCTATGAAAAATCCCTCGGAAGACCAAGGAACCGGAGAAAGTAACCATGCATTTTTTTTCGCATTTCGGCAAAATTCCGGTATGGAAACTTTCAGGATATTTACGCGAAGAGCTTTTCTCAAAGGCATTGTGAGGGAATGAAAAAACTGCTCTGCCTCTTCCCCGAGGATTTGTAGGTATCTCTCCCGCATTTTTTCGGGGAATGAAGTGGGTGAAAGGTTCATAAAAACTTTACAGGATATACTTTCTGAGGTCTTCTTTCTCCGTGATATCCTGAAGGGCGTATCGGACGAAATTGGTATCCACAACGACCGTATGGGGAGATTCGTGTGGGTCCAAAAACGCAATATCCTGAAGGCATCGCTCCATAACGGTATGAAGCCTTCTGGCGCCGATATCTTCCATAGTTTCGTTCATCAATGCGGCGATGCGCGCAAGTTCTTCTATGCCATCTTCCGTAAACTGCAGGTGAATCCCGTCAACGGAAAGCAGAGCCTGATACTGCTTACACAGAGCATTTTCTGGCTCTACCAGAATGCGGCGAAAGTCCTCCATCGTCAGGCTTTCCAGTTCTACCCGAACCGGGAACCTTCCCTGCAGTTCGGGGATCAGGTCGGAAGGTTTGGAAGCGTGGAAGGCTCCAGCGCCGATGAAGAGCATGTGGTCCGTGCGCACAGACCCATATTTGGTGAATACTGTGGTCCCTTCCACCACGGGCAGTAAATCTCTCTGCACTCCTTCCCGGGAAACATCTGGACCGTATGTGCTACCTTTTGAGGCAATTTTGTCCAGTTCATCTAAAAAGACAATGCCGAATTCTTCCGCTTGACGTAAACCCCGCTCGTAAATTTTCTCCCGGTCCATCATCGCATCAATTTCCTGCTCTATAAACAGTTTCCTCGCTTCTTTCACTTTCATCTTCCTGCGCCTTTTCTTTTTGGGAAACATTTCCTCCATCATCTGCTGGATATGCACATTCATCTCCTCCATCCCGGGAAAAGCGGCAAATTCTAAAACTTTCACCCTGGGTTCATATACATCAACTTCCACTTCCTCCTCATCCAGTTTCCCATCGCGCAGGTCCTGTAAAGTGAGTGTTTGCAAAGCCCGCAACCGGGTTTCATCTTCTATGGCGCGAGAACGCACAGACGAATTGTTCACGATATCCAGAAGCCGCCTTTCTGCTTTTCTGATGGCTTCTTTCTCCACCCTTTTGCGCTCTTCTTCCAACACCATCTGAATACTGGTCTGCACCAGGTCCCGAACGAGGGATTCCACATCCCTGCCCACATAGCCCACTTCGGTAAATTTAGTGACTTCTACTTTGATGAAAGGAACATTGAGAAACCGCGCAATTCTTCTGGCAATCTCAGTTTTGCCCACTCCGGTAGGTCCTATCAACAATATGTTTTTTGGGGTGACTTCCTGGCGCATTTCGGGCGGAAGCATTTTTCTGCGATAATGGTTTCGGACTGCAATGGCAACGGCTCTTTTTGCTTTTTCCTGCCCTACGATGTATTTATCCAGCTCTTCCACAATTAACCTCGGCGTAGGAAAGTTTTTAACCACAAATTTCCCCTCCTATTCCAGAATTTCCGTATTAATGGAACGATTAGTGTAAATACAAATTTCGGCGGCGATTTCCAGTGCTTTTTTGGCAATTTCTTCTGCGGAAAGGGAAGTATGACGAAACAGAGCCCGTGCGGCAGCCAGCGCATAAGGTCCGCCCGAACCAATAGCGGCTACCTCCTCTTCCGGCTCCAGAACATCGCCACTGCCCGTGACCAAGAGCATTTCTTCCTTATTGGCAACAATGAGCAGGGCTTCCAATCGCCGAAGATATTTGTCCATCCTCCAGTCCTTCGCCAGTTCCACCGCCGCTTTCTTCAATTTCCCTTTGGAAGCATCCAAATGCTTTTCAAACCGCGTGAATAGCGCCAGAGAATCCGCCACAGAACCGGAAAATCCCGCCAGCACTTTCCCATTATACAATCGGCGAACTTTGGATGCATTCTGCTTCAGGATGGTCTCTCCCAGAGTGACCTGACCATCCGAGACCATCACGACTTTCCCATTTCTCCGAACTGCAAGCACTGTGGTCGCTCTATAGTTCCTCATAGAATCATCACCCCTGCATAACCGACAACCGAGGAGGAATCACCCGTAGCTTCTGCTGAAGAGGTATACCGAACCAAGCGGGCAGTTGCGGCACCCATTTTTTTCGCAGCCCTCAACAGAACTACTGCCGGGCCAATCCCACACATCGTTATGCGCTCCTGCTTCACCTTGCGAAACAAATCCTTTTCATCCAGCGCCAGAAGTGCTTCCAGCGCCATCTGGTCCATTTTCCGCGCTTCCTGCTCGGGCAGATAATGGCTCATATCTGAACTGGCAACAAGAAGCACTTTTCCCTGATAAGGCTGAAAAACTTCTGCCAGTTGCTCACCTGCTTCCACCAGAACCTCATAATCCAAGGCAGACAGCACTCCCGCAACAAGTTTTCCATCCGGTCGAAAATAGTGCAGTAAGTTCACCTGAACTTCCACTGAGTGCTCTTCTATATGCGCCACCGTATCAAATTGTGCTATCCGCACATGTTGTACTATGCGCTCAGACATCTCTTCATCCACTTCCATCACACCAAATGGAGTTGCCCACCCCTTCCCCGGAAAAATGGAAAACACTTTCCCCATCCCGGTGTGATTTGGGCCGCAAACGAAAAAGTGCCCAGGGCACTCTACCTGCTCCAGAACCTGGTATGCCACTGAGCCAGAGTAGATATACCCCGCATGAGGAAGCAGAACCATAAGAGGCCGCTCTTTTTTCTCCACCCCGGCAGACCATTCCGAGAACATTCGCTTCAAAACCGCAGGCGAAGCAGGATAAAAATAATCTGCCACTGCCATCTTTCTCTGGTATTCTCGCATCCCTTATTATTGTAATCCTTTGTATCCCTTTTTCCCCTTTCAACCTATATAGCAGAAACAAGAAAATTGAGAATTTCTTGAACGAGAACAAAAAGATAGCGTAAACCCGAGGGGAAGAAAATAATCAGCAGGAAAATGATGGTGAAACCCGCTCGCTCTATCATAAAAAACGGATATAGCCAGGAAGCGGGAAGAAAGATTTGAACAATACGCGAGCCGTCCAATGGAGGAATGGGAAGTAAATTGAACAGCATCAGGGCGAGATTCAACATTGCCAGAAAAAACAACAATTCTCCTCCGGAATTTGAAGCAAACCGGAGAAAAAACACCGCTATGAGTGCAATGAGGAAGTTGGCGGCAGGACCAGCTAAGCCCACCAGAAAAATTCCCAGCCTTCTGTGGGAATAATAAACCGGGTTGATCGGCACCGGCTTTGCCCATCCTATGACCACCCGGGAACCCAAAAAAAACAGCAGAACAGGAAGCAAGGTACCCAATGGGTCCAGATGCCGGATGGGATTGAACGAGAGCCTGCCGGCTCTTTTCGGCGTCGGGTCTCCCAGTAGATGGGACACAAAACCATGGGCAAGTTCGTGCAAGATTACACTAATCAGCAGAAAACTCACAAAGACCAGAATCCCAAGGACGGTCATTTTTTCCCTCTCAAAAGACGAATGGCAGTTCCCAGTTCTTCCTCAGGCTGAATCTGGTCATCCAGTCGCAGGCGAAGCACCTGCTGGAGCACCCATCCAATTTTCGGTCCTTGAGGGAATCCCTTCTCAATCAGGTCATCACCCGTAATCCAGAGCCGGAGCAGGCGCAGGTCTTTTAGATACCGAAAGATTTTCTGCCGGATTTCCGGATATTTCGCCCAGAGCACGACTTGAACCTCTACCGGGATAGGCTTCAAAAGGAAATACAGCGCGGAATATCTCCGTACAGTTAGGATTTTCTGCCAGAGTTGCTCCATTCTTGCCAGCCAGACGCAGGCTTTCTGAAGTTTACTATCCGGACGAAAAAGCGCATAGAATTTCAGGCGCTCACCGGCGGGTAATTCTGAACCGATGGCGAGAAAATAAGAAATTACCGCAGATGCTTCTGAATCCGATATTTCCCTAAGCGCTTGCCCAATCAGGTCTTCCGGCTCAAAAAGAGCCAATGGGAAACGATATCGGGCAAAAAGGCTGGGCAAAACCTTAAAATTTTGCAATTCTTTCAGCACATTGCCAGGTTGAAGTTCTTCCAGACAGTGGAAAAGTTCATTTCTCAGTCGGTCCGCAGAGAGTCTGCGAAGAAGTCGTGCAGAAATCGCCCGGGTAAGAAGCCGCTCAGTATTAGGTTCTATCCGGAAATCAAACCGAACCTTATATCGCAAAATCCGAAAGATGCGAGTGGGGTCTTCAACAAAACTCAAGTTGTGCAGAATTTTCAGCGTGCGCGTTTCCAAATCTTGCCAGCCTTTTACCGGGTCCATCAGTTCGCCAAATTCTGAAGGATTCAAAAGAATAGCCACCGCATTGATGGTGAAATCTCTGCGGAGTAAGTCCTGGAAAATCGGTGCAGGGGCAACTCTGGGCAGCTCAGCCACTGCCGGATACTGCTCCGAGCGTGCAGTGACGAAATCCATCAAAAACTCGCTCACCTGCACCTTCGCCGTCTGAAATTGCGTAAACGAAACCAGTTCTCCAGATAAGACCCGCGCTACTTCCGAAGCAAAAGAAACTGCATCTCCCTCCACAAGGAAATCCCAATCCTTTACCTGACGCATCAAGACCAAGTCTCGCACTGACCCGCCCACCAGAGCACATTTAACTCCCATATCCTGCGCTACTTGCCCGATAGTCTGCAACAGGTTCAACTGCTCGGCAGTTAACACTTCTTTTAGATAGGAAGCAAGAGAGATGCCTCCTCTTCTTTTGCTCTTCGCTTTGACCAAGTCCGTTCGGGTAACTATGCCTATGGGCGTTTGCATCTCATCCATTACGATAACCCTTCCGATATCCCTTTGAGCAAATATTTCCCTGATATCGGCAAGCGAGGTATCTGGAGAAACACTGATAATGGGAGAACTCATTACTTGACTAACGGAAATGAGGGAAATTTTCATCTTTCGGGCTCGGTCCACGTCTTTCCGCGTCAGAACGCCCACAGGGTTTCCCTGTTCATCCCAGACCAGTAAGCCAGAATGCCCCGATTGCACCATTTTATGGCTTGCCTCAGAAATCGGCTGACTTTGCAGTATGCCCTCCACCGGGTAGGACATAATTTCCCAGGCAGTTGCGGCAGGCAACAGGGTCTCTTCCAGTGTTTTGAGCAGAAGGAATTTCGCTGAGTGCACAGAGCAATTTTTCAGGCGCGCACTGCCCGCATATGGATGCCCTCCCCCACCCAGGCGACGAAATGCCTCCGAAAGGTCCAGCGAATTATCCCCTGTTCGCCCCACAATCAGCACATTTTCTCCGCTTTGCGCAAGCAGGAAAAGAGTGGTTGCACCTGTGAGTTCCTGCAATCGCGAGACCAGAATGCTCATATCACTTTTTGCCTCTTCTGCCTGGAACAACATCACCCGATTCCCTTTGACCAGATAAGTTTCACGGGAAGGGAGCACCGACTCCACCTGCTCTGGAATTTCCCCAGCCATCGCTTGAAGGAGATAAAATCGGACTTGAGATAAATCCGCCCCCTGCTGGTATAAGTAGGTAGCAGACTGGAAATCCTCTGTGGTCGTCTGAGGAAAAGTGAGGAATCCGGTATCGGCATATAGTCCGAGGGCAAATAGGGTTGCTTCCAAGGGGGAAATGGAGATTTGCATGCGTTGAAGCAGGGGGATGAGGATGGAAATCGTGGCTCCCAGCGCGATGATGTGTTTCTCTTCGGCAGGCACACATTCTTGGTCTTCAGGGTGATGGTCAAAAATTCTCGTGGTTATCCCTTTTGATTGCTCCACAAAATCCCGGTATCTTCCCAGAGAGCGAGGATTCTGAACATCCACGAGGATGAGAGAATCCACCGGCTCAGGAATTTTTTCCGAAATGCTGATGGGGAAAAATTGCTGGTGGAGGGAAAGGTATTCTTTCACCGGCCCGGGCATCTGGGCATTCAAATATATGCGGCAATCTGGAAAAAGACGGTGAGCGGCGATACAGGAAGCCAGCGCATCAAAATCCGCCCGGTCATGAGTAAGAATCACTCCTGCCATTGGCTGTGCTCCTCTAAAAGTATATGATGCACTCTGGAGAAAAAGAATTATTCTGCGGCTGAGAGGAGTCGAACCTCCAGCCTTGGGATCCGGAGTCCCACGCTCTATCCCTTGAGCTACAGCCGCATCCTGCGCCCAGGAGGATTCGAACCTCCGGCCCTCAGCTTAGAAGGCTGATGCTCTATCCTGCTGAGCTATGGGCGCAACCTCTCGGGGCGGTCAGATTTGAACTGACGACCCCCTCCTCCCAAGGGAGGTGCGCTAATCCAGGCTGCGCTACGCCCCGCCGCTTTTATAGTATACCATGTGCCCCTTTGGACAGCGGTGCTAAAGTGCCATACGTTGATGAAGAAGAAACACAGGTCATTCCTGATAAGTTGCAAGGCACTTTCTTTATGCAGTCCAACCGAGGCTATATGATATACCTGTTCTGACTCAAGTTTTTCCCCTTGTATTTATACGCCCTAAAAATGAATTCTTGTTGCTTCTTCACCTTTCCCTCAAGATTTTGTGGTATCAATATATTTGCCAAGCAGGAAATTCAATGCTTCAGGTTTTTTCCATAAGAAGTTTCTTCATTCAGAGGAGGAACGAAAAATGAGAGAGAAAGAACTGTGGAAGGATATCCATGCTCTGATCAGCGGAAATTGGGGTACGGACGCGGCAAAGTGGCTCCGAGAAGCTGAGCGGTTCCTCGCCGTTTCCACTCATCAGCGGGAGGTCTACCCCATTTTGAATCATCTCCGCGGAGACTGGGTTTGGGTCTATGACCTGGATGGCAAGAAGTACCTGGATTTCACAGCAGGAGTTGGAGTGCGCTCCTTCGGACATTTTTCACCAAAATTGAAACAAATTCGGGAAGCATTGACTCAGGTAGTGCATCAATTCGCTTCCACAGATTTTGACCATCTGCCGCAGATTGCTCTGGCAAAACATCTATTAAACAACACGCCGGGAGGAGAAACCAAGCAGGTGTATTTCACCACCAGCGGCGCAAGGGCGGTGGAAACTGCTTGCAAATCAGTATTTGACCGGAAAAAAAAATATAAAATGGTGGCTTTCTATCCTGCTTTTCACGGCAGGACAGGCTATACGCTTCCCTTGACCTCCTCCAAACCAGCACAGACACAAGGATACCCTATGGCTTTTCCCGTTGTCCGCTCGCCATACGCGTATTGCTACCGATGCCCCTTCGGTGAAGAGCCAGAAACCTGCTCTCTGCCATGCGTGCAAGCGCTCAAAGAGCAATTGGAAGTTACCGGAACAGAGGATATTGGGGCAATTGTGATAGAGCCGGTAGCAGGCGAAGGCGGCATCATCCCGCCCCCAAAAAAATTTGTTCAGGCAATCGCACAATTGGCTACCGAAATTGGGGCAGACCTTATTGCGGATGAAGTCCAGGCAGGTATGGGAAGAACAGGCACTTTGTGGGCAGTCCAGCAGTTTGAAGTTATCCCGGATTATATTGCTTCTGGAAAAGCACTGGGAGGAGGATTTCCCCTTGCCGCCTGCATCGGTCCCTCTCCGATGTTTTCCACTGCCGGCAGACATTCAGAAACCTTAGCCGCCGAACCATACACCGCCTTGCTTTCTCTGTTCACACTCTACCTTGTCCTCCAGCACCTGCCAAATGTGCAAGAAATGGGAAAAAACTGGATGGAAAAAATAAACCAATTGAAGGAAGAATTTGAATTCATCGGCGATGTGCGCGGCTTGGGCTTAATGACGGGAATGGAAATTGTGAAAAGCAAAAAGACCAAAGAACGCGCTCCGGAATTGGTCAAACAAATTCTGAAAAATACAGTGAAGCATGGCTTACTCCTGCTTCCTGCCGGCTTAAACTCCATCCGTTTTTTGCCCCCGCTGGATGTCTCCGAGGAAATTTTGCAGGAGGCTTATACTCGCTTGCATCAAGCCTGCGCCGATGTTTATGCCCAATCAGTTGTACAATCTTAATTTGGTTGTGGCGGAAGGAGATTTGAGTTCTCCATCTATTCTGTTCTGGGTAGGTTTCATTATTTTCTTCTTTTTGATGCTCTTGGTAGACCTGAAAGTATTTCACAAAAAAGCCCATAAAATTTCCCTGAAAGAAGGCTTGCTTCTGGCAGGATTCTGGATTTCTCTCGCCCTGACATTCAACTTGGGTGTTTTCCTATTTCTCGGCGGGCAGAAAGCTCTGGAGTTCCTCACCGGGTATATGATTGAGTTTTCCTTGAGTATGGACAATCTTTTTGTTTTCCTTGTCATTTTCTCCTATTTTGCCGTCCCAGCAGAATACCAGCACCGGGTGCTGCTTTATGGCATTCTGGGAGCGCTGGTGATGAGACTTTCGTTTATCCTCGTCGGCATTGCTCTGATTCAGAAATTTCACTGGGTCATCTATCTTATGGGCGCTTTGCTGGTTTATGTTGGCGTCAAACTGGCGTTAAGAAAAGACCGTGAAGTGCACCCAGAACGAAACCCCATCATAAGATGGGCACGAAAATTTTTCCCTCTGACCGACCAATACCACAAAGAATTCTTTTTCCTCCGCCAGAACAGTCGGCTTTTTGCCACGCCTTTATTCATAGTTTTGCTGGTAGTAGAAAGCACGGATATTGTATTTGCCATAGATTCCATTCCCGCCATTCTGGCGATTACACGCGACCCTTTTATCGTGTTTACCTCCAACGCTTTTGCTATTCTGGGACTTCGGACTTTTTATTTTATTCTTAACTCCATAATGCCGCTGTTTCGCTTCCTCCATTACGGCCTCGCTGTCATACTGGTCTACGTGGGCATCAAAATGCTTCTATCCGAAATCTATAAAATCCCCACATCCCTATCGCTCATCGTTGTTGCCGCAATTTTAGCGGTTTCCATCTTCGTCTCCCTGCTCCTGCCCCGCAAACTCCCTCACCTTGCCACCCTCTCCGAAAAGTCCAAGCCTTATATAGACTGAATCTCAGAAAATTCCCGTTTCCACTCTCTGGTGCAAAATATAAAGTGAAGGGAATGAGAGGCAGGTTATTTCTTTATATCATTTTTTTCGCAATTTTTCTATTTTTTACATATATCTGCGGAAGTATTTTGATGAGCAATTATGTGAAATCCCTCCTTCAGGCAAGGCTCAATGAGTTTCGCCTGAAAGGATGGAGCATCGCTCCGCTTCAGTGGCATTGGAATATCTGGAACTTTTCATTTCAAGCGGCGCTCCCTGGACTGGATGTTCCCATAGGTCAGAATTACAGGATTCGTATAAGTCAATTAGAAATCTCTGCCTGCATTCTATGCAAAAATCGCCTCAAAAGTGTGTATGCCCAAAGAGTTCAATGGTTATCGGATTCGGAAGAATGGCTCCGATGGATAAAGGTGGAAGTTCTGCCCGGAAGGTCGGGATTTTATCAAATCCGCTCGCAAGGACGATTCGGTCCGCCACTTCGCTTCATTTCTCCCCGACTCTGGGGATTTGTTCTCAACCTCACACAACAGGGCGAAACCATCCATTATTCAAGCATTGCCTTGGGGCAAAACGGGATTATCTTTGAAAGCAATGGGGCTTTTCAAATTTCCCCCTTTCTTCCCATTTCCGGTTCGGGCAGTCTTTCCACCAGCCTTTATCAGTTCAATTATGATTTTTCTTCCCGCAATGCCCGACCTGAAGAGGGGTATACCATTCAAATCCGGGCGGAAGGAAAACAGGCGGAAGGCGAAAAATTGACCGCTCAGGCTTCCGCAGAACTGGAAAAGCAGGAAGGGAAATGGAAGCTTCGCGCTGATGTGCGGGCAAACAACTTATCCGCAGGTCCGCTGAATTTCTCCGCTCTGCGCCTGCGCTTCTGGAACGAAAAGTCCTTCTCCCGCTGGCAGGGCGAAGGCACAATGAGCCTTCCTTCACGGACAGGCTTTTACTCCCTGACCGACCTGCCCGTCCAGTTTACCGTTGACTGGCAAAAAGCAGAAACGAACATTCTCCTGACCGGAAAAATACAGGATGCCCATAACCGCATCGTGGTGGAAAGAATATCCCAACCCTTCCCCGCATTTCTCCCTGTACTTTCCGTTGTGAAGCCATGGTTAGAATGGGAAAGCCAGGTTGTATATCGCAGGAAAGGCTGGGAATTTCCCCGATTTCAAATAGACCTTTCCGCTCTTGGGGCAGAAGGAAAAATTAGGTTTCTCTTTCATCAGCAGAAATTCACGATTTCTGGCTCTATTGCATCCTTGGATTGGCTGGTATCTGCTTTTGACCAAGAAGCAGTGAAACAGTTTGAAGCCATCGTTCAGCCTTCGTTTTTCCCATATATCGCGCCTCTTCTGCCTGAAGGTCTCCACCTGCTGGAACCATTTGCTATCGGAATGCAATGGGATACCAGAACCAATGCCCTGCTGTGGTCTTTTGTTTTGGAAAAAGTTCAATATCGCGGACAATTATTTTCTCAAGCCCACTTGCTTTTCAAGCCCAATTATATCCAAATATCCTCAGCAGAACCTTTTCTAAAAGCCACGATGTCCCGCGACAAAAAAAGTTGTCATTATCAGACGCAGACAAAAGGATTCCCCATCATCCTAAAGGATTTTATTGCCGAAGTCACCGGAGATGCGGAGGCTTTCCTTCCCGCGGATTTCTGCCGAACCGGTATGGAAATTCTCACCCTCCAGAACCTACAACTGCTGGATTTTTCCGCCAAATTTTCTCTTCAGAACACCCGATTCAAAGATTCTCCAATTCCTCCTACCCAATGGGAGATAAGAAAAAAGGGCGATGAATTCCAGGGCATGGTCACATCGCAAGAGCAAACAGTCGGATGTATTTGCGCCAGAGAGGAAATCTGGAAGTGCACATTACAAGCAGACTCCTGGGATTTAGCACCGTTTTCCAGCGTGTTTCCAGACTTTGCCCGCAATCTTTCGCTTTCCCCGATGACTTTTACCGCATCTGTGGAAATTCGCCCGTTTTTGCCCGGCAGGGCAGAATTTCGTATGCCCTTCCTGCACATTCAGAACATCCTATGGCAACACATCTCAGGCACAGCAAATTGGGATGAGCAAGGAATCCGTCTTTCAGCAGAAGGCAAGCCGGCAGAAGGAGAAAACCACACAGAACGCATTTCCCTCAACCTGCGCATCCAGTATCCACAGCCCGGTCAGGCAGAAATTCCCTTCACAGCAGAACTTTCTTCCCCTTATTTGATGTATGTTCCCGCGCAGACAATTCAAATTACTGCTTCTGGTGAAGTCAGCATTTCGGGAGTTATCCGCTATCCTTTTCTGCCAGGAAAAACCGACAAGCAACTTTATACCATCCAATCCATTTCCGGGAGTCTAAAAAATCCCGGAGTTCTGTTCATTACCAGCAGAAAGAAATTTCAATTTTCTTCCCAACAACCGATTCAACTGGAAATTCTGCCCACCGGGGAACTGCACATCCCCGCTTTCACGATGTTTGGAGAAGGAGGAAGCCTGAACATTTATGGGGGAAAATTTTCCTTCGGTCCGAAAGGTCTGAGCGGGGAAGTTATCGGAGAGGCGTTATTGCCCGCCCAGATGGGCGAGCACTTTTTCCCTCAAGCCGTCCTGGATGGAGAAATTTCAGCCATCGGCACTTTTCGCTTCCGTCAGAATCAGTGGGATTGGCAGGCGAGGGGGACGCTCCATTCCCTTTCTTTCTCCCTTTCCTCCGCCCCCGCATTTTCCTTTCAAAATGGAGAAGCGGTCTGGCAAATTTCCGGGGATACTTTGCGCATCCTTTCCTTTTCCGCGCTACACTCCGGTGGAATGGTATACGGCTCGGGCGAAGTGCAGATTTCTGAAAAATCCGCTTCTCTGGACTTCAAAATGCCTTCATTCTGGCTGGAAGTTCCTCCCGGATTGAGCGCGAAAATCTCGGGCTACGGAACGCTTGCACTTCGCCCTGACGGCGGCTTCCTCGCCGGTTCGGCAAGCGTGCTCACCGGAGAAATTTCGCTGGAAGCCCTCCCATTCGCCGCTGCTCAAGAAGTTGGCTACCCCATTTCCCTCGCCTTTCGCTTGGATATCCCCGGCGGCTTTCACGCAAAAGGAGAATCCTATCAACTTCATCCCACCGGGTATTTATATTTCACCTCTTCGCTCACCTCACCGCGGGTTTATGGCACGCTGGAAGTGCAAGAAGAGGATGAAATACGCATCCTGGGCAAATCCTTTCAGGTGCAAAAAGGAATGCTGGAATGGTTCGGCTCGCTGTTTTCTCCGCGCTGGTTCATTGAAGCGAGCCGAATGGAATACCCCTATCATATCACCGCAACGATAGAAGGCTCGTTAGACCAGCCGGAAGTATCCTTCACCTCCGACCCACCTTTGCCTTCCACCGACATCCTTGCATTCCTGCTCACCGGCAGAACAATGCAGGATATGGACTGGGAACTGGGGGAAATCCTCACCGTCGCCCTGCCGGCATATCTTTCCCGGGAAGTGCCCCCCCAGGTTCTTGACCGGCTTTCTGTGGTTCCCATCACTTCCAAAACCGGGCAGAAAAAACCCTTTTTACTCATCGGAAAAAATCTCGGAGAAGGAATTTTCCTCACTTATGGCATTGATTTAGAATCTGGCTCAGAGAATTTTTCTGATGTTCGCTGGAATTTCCTCCAAAATTGGGAAGCGCATCTGATTCAGGATACCAGTCAAAAAATAGGTGCGCAGTTGTCCTACCGAACCAGCATCCGCGCCAGACGCCGCCCCGCCCCATCCTTTCCTCCCATCTCCACCCTGAAATTGGATACCGATCTTTCTGCGCCCGTGCAGGAAAAAATTCAGAAAATTCTCTCCCCGAAACAATTTACTCATTTTGAGGAAGAATGTCGCAAAATACGTAAACTCCTGCAAGAAGAAGGATTTCTTCGGGCATCCTGCGAAGGGGAATGGGAAAGCGAAGGTGTGGCGCAGTTTACTCTCCGCTCAGGCTTGCGATACTCCGTGGAACTCCTTGGCTGGATAGAAAGAGAAACAGAATCGGTCCGCAGAGAATTGCTCCTGCTCTGGTCAAATCAGCCGATAGACCGGGCTTTTATGCAGTCGGCTACTACCCAGTTGCGCCATCGCCTGTATGAAAAGGGGTTTGCCTTCGCCACCGTTCAAGTAAGCCTGATGTATGAGCCAGAGCTTGTCCGGGCGACCTTCATTCTGTTCCCAAAGGAAAAAGTGTTTCTCCAATCGTTGGAATTTGAGGGAAACTACCCGAACTGCGCCCCCCCGCAATCCTGCTTCCCATTTCATCCAGGTCAACTCGCCAACCGCGTTCTGCTTTCCTCCACAGTGCGCACACTGGAAAAAACCTGGCGGCAGGCAGGTTATCTGGATGCCCGTTTGCTGTGGCAGGAAGAAAAAATCTCTGAAAATTCCGTCAAATGGTCTTTCACTGCACAGCCGGGTCCGCTTTATCTGGTGCAGAGTGTCCAGGGCATTCCCGAAGAGATTCCTGCCCACCTTATTCCCCTTCAACAACCTTTCAGCATAGAATGGATGAGCAATGTACAGAGGGAAATCCTGCGCATTTTTGCCAACGAAGGCTACCTCGATGCCACAGTATCCTTTTCTTACCGAAAAAAGGAAGATGAGGTGGATGTTTTTCTCTCCGTAGAAAAAGGCATCCCGTATATCCTGCATGAATGCCGCGTGGAAGAAATGGAAGAGGAGGAACTGCGACTGCTCATCCTGCGGTGGCTGAAATGCAAACCCGGGCAAAAAGTCTCCTTAGAAGAAATCCGGAAATGGCGTGGGCGTCTGCTGGAAACCGGGTTTTTTCGCTCGGTGGTTATGGAGTTGCATCGTGTAGAAGAAGAGGGAGTAGATGTGGTTGTGCGCGCTGTTCCCTTCGTTCAGGCAGTCTGGCAAGTTTCCACCGGCTATTTGCCCGATGAAGGTGCATCCACTTCCCTGTCTATATCCCGCAATCGCGCGTTCCACCGGTGGAAAAGGCTTGCCTTCACGGCAGGTATGGCCGAAAGACGCCAGTTCGCCCAGAGTTTGTATTCCTTCACTTATGCAAAGTTCCCCGGCATTTTCTTCTCCGCCGGCGCATCGGTGGAGAAAAAGAAAATCGCCGGAAGATTGGAACAGCGATGGGGGACAGCACTTTCCGCTTTATACCGCAAAGACCCGCGCTCCTGGATTTCCTTCCGCCTCTCCGCCGACCGCTACAACTTCCCCGGCAGAACCTCGGAATGGGTGGTTCTGCTCTCCACATCTGCCATCTCCGACACAAGAAATGATATCCTCAATCCTTCCTCTGGACACCTCACCCGCTGGACTGCACAATTCACCACGGGTTCGGCAAAATTTTCCCTCTCCCGCTCCTCATTTTTCCCCCTGCCTCTCTCCTCTGTCCTTGCTCTTTCCCTGCGAACCGGGATTGGATTCTCCCTTTCCTACAGCGAATTATTCGTTCCCGGTGGAGAACTCAGCCTGCGCGGGCTTTCTCCTTTTGCCCTCGGTGCGCAGGAAGACGATGCGCAATCTGTCGGCGGTTCTTTCTACCTCATCGGCTCTGCTGAACTGCGGAGAAGATTCACGGATAACTGGGGTGGCTATATCTTCGCCGAAGGGGGAAATCTCTGGAAAGATTGGCGAGATTTGTCGTGGCAGAGTATGCGGTTCAGCGCAGGAACGGGCATTTTCTATTCCTCACCCCTCGGTCCGTTTCGCCTGGAATACGCCCGACTTTTAGACCCCAAACCCGGAGAGAAAAAAGCCCGCATCTCCTTCTCGCTCGGCTTCTCATTTTAACTTTCCCCATATATATAAAATACAGGACACAAAATATTAAAATTATTCATCAATATATTGACATTTTCAATTTTTCAACTATAATATTTAATTGGAGGGAGGAGGGGAAATGTGGTCAATGTTAATTTGTCCGAGTTGTGAACGGGCAATGAGGCCTGCGCGTTTCTGCTGTGATGCTTGCGGAGTCCATCTGGAGGGAAACTTCCCTTTTCCTGTGCTCTGCTTGCTTTCGCCGGAGGAGCAGGATTTCGTCATCACTTTCCTTCAGGTGAGCGGAAATATCCGGGAAATGGAGCGGCAGTATGGCGTTTCCTACCCGACGATTAAAAATCGTCTGAATGCCATCGTGCGGAAATTAGGTTATGAAGCCCGAGAAGAGCCAATCCCTTCCGCGATGGAAATCCTCAATGCGCTGGATGCCGGGGAAATATCCGTGGAGGAAGCGCTGAAAAGATTGCAGGGAAAACAAGGAGGTGAAATACGGTGAGCGAAGCCATCCGAAAAATTCTGGAATGGCTGAAGGAAGGAAAAATCGCTCTGGAAGAAGCAGAATCGTTTTTGGAAAGCCTCGAGAAGGAGAGCGTTGAAGAGCCGGAGCGCGGGCATCATCGTCGCTGTTACTGCCACTGCTGTTGTTGCGTCACAACGGGATGACCCATTGCAGTTGTAGGGAGGAGGTCTGATATGACCTCCTCCCCTGCCAGACGATGGTATGAAGGGAAAAAAGAAAAGCGAAAGGAGGTGGGCAGATATGAAGGAAGAGCGGCTGAAAATCCTGCAAATGGTGGCAAGCGGGAAGATTGTACCGGAAGAAGCGGAGAAGTTACTCACCGCACTGGAAAATCGGGAACGCCAAAAGCAGACAGCGCAACCGGAAGGTGAGAAAAAGGAAAAGAAATTCCTCCGAATTCTCATCACAAAACCGGGCGGGAGCACGAAAAAAATCAATGTCCCGCTCCGTCTACTGCATCTTGGTATAGACCTCACACGCTTCATCCCACAGGAGTTACAACAGAAAGTCGGCATAGCCGACCTGAGGCTCAGCGAATCCCAGACCAGCGAAGAAATCCTGAAAGCCCTGGAAGAACTGAATGTAGACATCGCCGAACCCTCCGGAGAAACTATCCGCATCTTCACCGACTAACCCGCCATCGCAGGTGCACGATGGTGAGGATGTTTTGCTTCGGGATGAGGTAGGAAAGCGTTGACGAGAAAGGAATGTGGTATGAAAGTTTTGGGGGTGAAGGGAATGAGATGGTGGATGGTGATGCTTCTGTTTTTGGGGGTGATTGTTGCGGAGGGAGTTCCGATGTTTCCAGGGGAGGAGAAGTATCTGAAGAATTTTCAGCAATTGACGATAGAGGGTATCAATGCAGAGGCATATTTTTCCTTTGATGGGCAATACCTCATTTTCCAGTCCACGAGGGAAGATTCCGGCGGTTGCGACCAGATATATACGCTGAACCTGCGGACCGGGGAAATACAGAAAATCAGCCACGGAGGGCGAACAACCTGTGCATACTTTTTCCCTGACGGCGAGGCGATTCTGTATTCTTCTACCATCCATCTGGGCGAGGTATGCCCGGAAATTCCTCCTGCCCCGAGCAGGCGATATGCCTGGCCACTTCTCAATTACGACATCTATATTGCTCGCCCGGATGGAAGCGAATTGAAAAAACTGGTGGAGAACCCCGGCTACGATGCGGAAGCCACCATTTCCAAAGAAGGCGAAATTGTTTTTACCTCTTTGCGGGATGCAGACCTGGGAATTTACCTTATGGATAAAAACGGCAGGATACGCAAACTCATCAATGAACCGGGCTATGAGGGGGGTGCGTTTTTCTCCCCCGACGGGAAAAAAATCGTATTTCGCGCATTTTATCCAAAAAATCCCGAGCAGAAGAAAGAGTATTTTGAACTTCTACAGCAGGGCTTTATCGCTCCCCCTTTTATGGAGATTTTTACCATTGGCTCAGATGGAAAAGGGCTGAAGCAGGTGACGAAGAATGGCGCGCTCAACATCGCCCCATTTTATCACCCCGATGGCAAGCACATCATTTTCTCCTCCAATCTGCACAATCCGAAGGGACGCAACTTCAACCTGTATCTGATTCGGGAGGATGGCTCCGGCTTACGCAGGATTACCTTCAATCCCGGCGTGGAACTGTTTCCGATGTTTTCCCCGGATGGGAAAAAACTGGTATTTATCTCCAATCGCGTGGGTGGAGGGAGAAAAGACCTGCACATTTTCCTCGCCGACTGGTTGTGGAAAGGGTCTTCTCTGCTTCCCTGAAGGCGTATCGGAGCAGAAAAAATCTGGTTGCTGAAAAGTTTTTCTTTGAAATTGCGAAAATGATTGATGAATGATGGTGATAAAATAAAGTGCAGTGAGGGAAAAGGAGGGGGAACTGATGATTGGAGCGTATGTGTTTATTGAATGCGCCAATGACCCAGCCGACATCGTTCAGTCGGCGGCAAAGGTGGATGGGGTGAAACAGGTGCATGCCTTATTTGGCCCTCTGGAAGCCATTGCTTTTGTGGAAGCCAAAGACCTTGCCACGCTGGAATACATCGTATTGCAGTTCCACAAAATACCTGGAGTGAAAAATACCGATACCCGGGTAGCTCGCCTCCTTCCCACCCAGAGAATAGAAGAAGAAAGAGAAAAGGCGAGATAATCTGATTCTTCATCAGAGGGGGAATCACAGTGAACCTGAAATTTCAAAATGAAGTGTGTGTAGATTTTCGTCAACCCGAAAATGTGGAAAAAATGGTTGGGGCGCTGAAGTACTGGGACGAGCGCGCCGGTGCTTCTTATCCCGCCATCATCGGAGAAAAGCAGGTCTTCTCGGAAAAAACCATCCGCTCCATCAACCCATCGGAATTAGACCAAATCGTTGGAATATTTCCTTCTTGCGGGACTTCAGAAGCGGAAGAGGCGATAGAGACTGCCTGGAAGGCATATCAGTGGTGGAGGGAGGTGCCGTATGAGGAGCGGGCGGCGTTGATGCGAAAATCCGCTGAAATCGCTCGAAAACGAAAATTTCTCCTCGCCGCTGCGCAGGTGCTGGAAGTGGGAAAAAATTGGGCGGAAGCGGATGCCGATGTCGCCGAGGGCATTGATTATCTGGAATTTTATGCGCTGGAAATGCTTCGCTGGGGCAAGCCTCAGCCTGTTACCCCTTTTCCCGGCGAACATAACGAACTGCACTATATCCCCATTGGTCCAGTGGTCGTCATTCCGCCGTGGAATTTCCCTTTTGCCATATTAGCAGGGATGACCACCGCCGCTCTGGTCTGCGGGAATTCCGTTGTGCTCAAACCTTCCAGCGATGCGCCTCTGGTGGGCTATCTTTATACGCAAATTCTTCTGGACGCAGGCATTCCTGCCGGGGTATTGAACTTTGTCCCGGGACCGGGCGGTACTACGGGGGAATTTCTTGTTCAGCACCGCAGAACACGTATGGTGGCGTTCACCGGCTCAAGAGATGTGGGCTGCCGTATTTACGAACTGGCAGGGAAAATTTCCGAAGGGCAAATCTGGCTGAAACGGGCGATTGCTGAAATGGGCGGAAAAGACGCCATAGTGGTGGCGGAAGATGCCGACCTGGAGGAAGCGGTTTCGGGCGTAGTCGCCTCCGCTTTCGGCTATCAGGGGCAGAAATGCTCTGCCTGCTCCCGCTTGATCGCTGTGGAAAAAATTTATGATGAACTGCTGGAAAAGGTAAAAACAAAGACCGAAACGCTGAAAGTCGGTCCGGCTCGGGACAATTACCCTATGGGTCCGGTGATTAACGCCTCTGCAAAACAGAAAATTTTGCAGTATATTGCCCTGGGCAAGGAGGAAGGGAAACTGGTCACAGGCGGGAAAGAAGCGCCGGGAAATGGATATTACCTCCAGCCCACAATCTTTGCCGATGTCTCCCCGGATGCGCGCATCGCTCAAGAAGAAATTTTCGGTCCGGTGCTTGCCGTGATCAAAGCCAGAGATTTTGAGGAGGCAATTCGCATCGCCAATCACTCCATTTATGGGCTTACCGGCTCAGTATATACTCGCGACCGGCAGAAGATTCACTATGCAAAAAAGCACTTCTACTGCGGGAATTTATACATCAACCGGAAGTGCACAGGGGCAATGGTGGGTGTCCACCCTTTCGGCGGATATCATATGTCCGGCACCGGCTCCAAAGCAGGCGGAAGAGAATATCTTCTCCACTTCCTGCAGGCGAAATCCATATCTGAAAAACTTGGCTGACAATTTTGTTCAGGGTTTGTTCGGTTGGTAGATAAGGTACTGCACATAACTGCGCCTTCCCCCGATGATGGCGGAAGGCGTAGGGATAGGAAAATCCTTCGGACGGTCACGGTTCACTTTCATCGCCACGGACTTTTTCGCCACCCGCAGAGCCTCTCTGATGGTTTCTTCATCGGGAAAATCTTTCGGAGCCACCTGCCGTAAGCCCATTCTGTCCGGGCAGAATTTTTTTGGCTGGATGAACATAGGCGAAAAATACACACAATCAAAACTTCTCGTGCCCAGTTGTTTCAGAACCTCACGGTTGTCCGCACAGTACACTTGAATCAAAGGCGCAAGGTCTTTCCCCTGCGGAAAGTTTTTCTCCCACGGATAATGCAGTAAACCTTCCTGCGCGATGCGGGCAATTATGGAATGAATCTCTATACCGAGAACGGGAGCCCGGGTGCAATAAGCAATCACCAGCGCATCCTGCGCCAGCCCCAGATTGGCATCCACCACCCGGTCGCCCGGAGCAAGTTGTAACGCCGATATCATCCAGTCGGTGCTCCCGTGCTGAAGTGCAAGAATGCGTTTCTTTGCCAGACCAGGATGAAAGAAAATTTTCTCACCTTCCGCTGTGAAATAAAACAACAGACTCTGCCAGACCATCAGATATGACGATAAATTCATCCGCTGTTTTATGGACAAAATAGAGGATTTTTCCCTCGGAATATATACGCTGTGCAGTTCCTCAGCCAGTTGTATGGCTTTTCGCTCGTCTTCCCTTCGCGGAGATAAAGAAGTGGTAACAAATAAACCCTGATGCACGATAAATTCCGGCGGAGCAGTTGGCGGCTTTCCCGGGCTTTCCTGCGGTAATTTCCTTCCCATCACTGCCTTCTGTTTCATATTCTACACCTCACTTTTTTTGAATTTGAAGCATGGGAAGAAAGTGGTGGGTATAATTACTGGCGGAGCGGGAAGGGAGGAACTTTCAAAATTGCCTATCAAATTCAACAAAAAACTGATGTGGGATTATGAGATTTCCGAAAATGACTTGGTCAGGGAAGAAGTCTTCATCCTGTACCTTTCCCGACTCCTCAATTATGGCACCCATCTGGAGGTATCCCCAATCCCCCTGAACCTGATAGAAAAATATCTCCCCAGACTCTATCTTTCCCGGAAAGTGCGAAAGTTCTGGGAATGGTACCTACGCATTGCCAAATAGAATGAAAATTCTTACACCCCTACAACAAGATTTTCTCAAAGCGTTTTCCCGGACTGCGCTGAAGGAATCCTTTTATTTTACGGGTGGAACTGCTCTTTCTGCCTTTTATCTTCAGCACAGGCTCTCCGAAGATATGGATTTCTTTGGAGAGGAAGAGGGGCTGGTGCCGAGAGCTTTGCCCATCATTCAGGAAATCGCAGAACAAATTACCAGCGTCCTGCAGGTTCGGAGAAATTTCCGAAGTTATCTGGAATTCTTCCTCGTTCGCGGAGCAGAAATCCTGCGCTGCGACTTCGCCATAGATTCCCCTTTCCGGTTAGGAGAGAAAGAATTCCGCCCGGAGTACGGAATTTATGTGGATAATGTGGTGGACATTTCCTGCAACAAACTTTCTGCCCTTTATGACCGTGGAGAGCCGAAAGATTTTGTGGATGTGTTCTTCATCGCCCGGGAAGTGCTCCCTTTTGAACAACTGGTGGAAAAAACGAAGGAGAAGCACATCGGACTGGACTATTACTGGCTGGCAGTCTCGTTGCAGAAGATAGAAGAGTTGCAAGTTTTGCCCCGGATGATAAAGCCCATCAACATCGCAGAAATGCAAAGTTTTTTTCGCCAGAAAGCCCGTTGGCTGATGCAGGGCAAATAAGACCTGTATTTCAGGAGTGCGGGACTTCAGTCCCGCTTTGCTCATCAATACATAATTCCCTATGAGGATGAATTTCAAAACGAAGGTCATCAACATGGCGGTGGAAAGCAACAATGATAATGAACCGAAGGCAGGAAGCTGGTAAAGAAACAACCCGAACCAGGCGAATTGGCTGAGGAGAAGAAGAATCACAAGCGGAGAAGGGGAGGGGAAAATTTTTGGGGTGAATTGACGGACGATGGAACAAATAGTAACCGACCGCCCACGGAGTTGTGTACATAGCCAGGGTGGAAGAAAATAAAAAATATTGGTGTATCTTCCATTCAAAAAGAGGGCCAAATGGTTCAGGAAACAATAGAGCAACTGCCACCCAGAACCCGAAACCAAAAAGAGCGGAGTTGAACATCATTAAAACGATTTTTTCCAGAAGATTCCAGTTTTGCGGATGGGAAAATGAAGGCAAAAATCCTTAAGAACGAGGAACAAAAAGGCAGAAGAAGGAAAAACATATCACCGCCCATATTGCCATACCCATCGCCCAACAAGCGCTAAGGAACAATACTAATCCTGCATCCATTTCATTGGATGATTACTCCATACGGCACAGAATATACACAAGTTTGGCAATTTGGAAATAATTGGTGGTTGCCCGTCATTTTGCGTGGAATCAATCCATGCTTCCAAAGAGAGATAATCGCTACAAGGGTCTTCACCTGACCCACCGTTAGACATAGTGCCAATGCCCCCTGCACCATCTGGACCCGTATACCCGCCCGCTTCCCTCATACCCCATATCGCCGGAACACTAAAAACCATCAAAGCCATCACTACCTTCCACCTCATATTTTATTCCACCTCCCGCATATTTTTTTCAGAATTTCCCCCTGAGTTCATTTTTGCCCCCCAGAAAATTTTCCCCCTCAGACTACTTCAGAATAATACACACAACACCTGGCGAAAATTACCTGCAACTTTTTTGAAAATCAGTGGGAGAATTGCGGATTATAGTCCTTCCGGAAACGGATAGGGTATGGGGGGTAAACCCACCTCTCGCCTGATTTTCTCGGATTCCAGCACCCGCTTGTATAAATATCTTTGCGGCTTGATGATTTTTCCCTCTACATTATAACATATAGCGGTGCTGATCTCTCCAAAAACAGGGTCTCCCTTCACCTGCTTGTAATTCCCTGGAGAAGGGCTATCTTGCTCTCTCATAATTTCCCCCGTATAGGGATTCCGCAGTTTTTTAATCAGAGGATGATATCTGGCACGCTCCTCGAAACTATCCGGAAGTGATGAAATTGGGTAGTACATCCCGGTTATTGCGCCGGTGTTATTGAGATATTCACATACAGCAAACATCGTCTTTTCTCCGTCATCCATACCCGCAAATCTTTGCTCATACTCCTCCTTCAGTATCTGTTCATCGAAATCCGTCAGGGAGATGGCATAACTACCCTCCAAAGTCGGCTCTTCTGGATTTGGTACCGTGCCTTTCACAACCTTCAGAAAGGCTAAGGATTTATCCGTCGGCAAACGAGTCGCAAAATCTCCTAAATATTTTTCCTTTTCTTTTGGGTCGGCTTCTTTGAACTTTTTCACCTCTTCGGCAGTCAAAAAGCCCACTGGTCGTTTCTGATATGGGTTCCATAGGTCCTCGGGTTTGATGGGAAAATAGGGCGACTTCATCAGTTCTTCTATGCTTCTGGGCAGACGTCTTTCCCCCAGTGCAAATGCATGACCTACACGAGCAAGAAATAATCCGGTCAGATCGGTAAACTTATACTCTTCAGAACACTTGTGGGCAATGAGGACCTTAAGTTTAGAATTCAGCAGGGGATTGTAGCCTTCTTCCCAGCACGGCTTTCCCGCTTGACTTGCTGGAGTGTGACCACCCACCGCCAGCGCAAAAACCCCCACTGCGCAGGCTAACCAAACAAGCATTCTCGCTCCCCTTCTCTTCATTTCACTCCCCTCCTTTCTTATGATTGACACCTTTCCCCTCCACATAGAACAGTAGTGATTACTGTTCCGCAGGTAATCCAATAAGGTAACTCGCATGTCCCCACAATGGTGCAACTATTGGTCCTTGGGTAGTCTGCCATAGAAGTGTGATGCGGGCAGCAATCCCAATAGTTCGGGCATCTTTCCTTTTCCAGAGTTTTGGAGCACATAATCCATTCTTGTGTAGAAGCAGTGGTAATTTTAATTTCTTTGTCTTGCAGGTTTGAACCCATTGCAATACACATCCTGGCTGATTCCTGATTTGTGTTATAGCGCTTGGTATATACCGGCGTCCAGCAATTCACGCATTGAGGAAAGGATATGGGATCCAGACATTCGCAAGCCGAAGAGTGAACCCACCCGGTCTGCTCCTCACTTTGCTTCACTGCTTCAACCCAGAAAACAGCTCTACATCCACAAGTTGGGAGATTGCATGGTACTGCAGGACCTTCCTTGGGATTAAGCCCCCAAGTGCAGCCATGGCAGCAAGATAGACATTGTGATGAAGATGGTGGGCAGGGAATTTCGGTTGTTGTTTGGACTGATGGCTCAATACCTGTGCCCATGCCCGTAGAGCTTTCCTGCCATTTCTTCTGTTCTGCAATATATTTCCGGAATTCCTCCTTCTGCCACTGAAGCCTCCACTGCGCCAGAATATTTTGCCTCCGCCCCCCATTTTCTATCCGCGCCGAACGCAGAAGTTTTTCCCATCCCTCCTTCACCTCTTCCGGCACCGGGATATCTTTGGCAGAAGAAATCCACCTGCATCCCAGATAAAATCCCTCACTTCCGCTCATTTTCGCCTTCCCGTTCCAGCCCGGCTCATCAGAAGGAGAATTAACCGCCCAGCCCCTTTGACTGCCCAATATTCCCATAAAACCCAAAACCATCAAAGCCATCACTACCTTCCATCTCATATTTTATTCCACCTCCCGCAATACCACCTCCCGCATATTTTTTCCCGAATTTCCCCTTGAGTGAATTTTTGCCCCCCAGAAAATTTTTTCCTGAAAGCCTTTCCTTTCCCGGAGAAAAAAAGCAGACTATGCTCTGGAAATGCCGTTAAATAGGCACTATCTGTGTGTGGGGGGGGGTAGCAGTTATGAGAAATTTTTTCTGGCCCTCGCTCATCCCAATTCTCCATAAAGTATTTTATACCAAAAAAATTTCCCCCTGTCGACTCTCATTCTGCACCCCAGTACTTACCACCCTTGAGATTATTGAGCAGAAGGTTTCAGATAATCAGGATGAATCCGAATATTGATTCCGTTTTTCAATACCTCTTGAACAAATTTTCGCACCACAGGATTCCACGCTTTGGGATTTTCAGGTCCTACCAATTCCACCAGAAAAGGTTTCAGGGCGAAAATGCGTTATTTTCCCTGAATGGGAGTGGAATGAAATCCTCAAAAGTTTCACCTGGAAATAACAGTGGGATCATAGCAATATCAATATCCCTTCCATCGGCACCGAAGACCAAGATGGGTTGTCGCGCAAAATGCAGTTCGGGGATTTTCAAGAGGATGATGGCAAAATCACCCGGCGGTCCGGTGGTATTGAGTTTCACCTCTCTGTAAATTTTCCACGCTTCCTTTTCCGTTGTGGGGTGAAACACACGGAACATAGTGAGGCGGGCATATTCTCCAGAGAAGCCATTTCGGAGTTTTTTCAAAAAGGGGGAAAGTTCTATCAGTTCTTCAAAAGAGCGCGGCAATCGTTCCTGGCGGCACCAAGGGAACATACTGACCACAGCACCTAAAACAATTCTCACTGCCAGCGCAGTTTTCCAGGCATCTCCAAGGGTCTTCGGATAGGTGACAATTTTTCCTCTCCTCATGTTCGGAAGCATATGATTAGGTGTTCGATCCTCACCCACGGTTACCCGGTTGCCTGCAATTTTCAGGACGGTTTCGAGGAAATAAATCGGTTGGGAGAAGTCTGTGGGGTTGACAGGAGGCTCGTATTCAAACCATCCCAGAGTTCCACGAGGAGTTTCCAGCAAAGGCTTACCGATGAGAATATTGGGAATTTCCTTGCAATCCACCGGCATATACGGGCCATCACAGATTTCTTTCATTGAAGAGGGCAATTTCCCTTCAAAATCTACGTAAGCATCAACGGCAGCCAGAAAGATACTCTGGGTAATCAAAGAATGCGCACCGTTCTTTTGCCAAACTTCTTCCCATCCACCTGGAAATATCGTTTTGAGTTCTGCGGGTAAAGGAGGAAGTCGTGCAATATCATTCCTATCTTCATCTGTTAACTCGCAAAGCGAGGCAACGAATACCAGTGCCAGTATTGCCCATACCTTTCGCAAAATTTGTTTTTTCATACTTTTCTCACTCCCCTCCTTTTCAGCACTTGCAGTCCTCATAAATCTTCTTCACCCACTCTGTTACTTTACCACATGAATATAAATGCCTGGGAATATTTCTGGTGTAGCCAGGCGGGCAGGTAGGGCAACTATTCGGATTTGATACGCAAGACCCGCTTTCCCAGTGACAACAAGCTGCACAGGAATAATACTCCACATTACTTTCAACACAAGTATAAAATGATGGGATCGGTCTTCTCGTACAGGTCTGGCATTTCGTCAAATCGCATCTCAAATCACATCGCCACTTCTCCCAATTTAAGCAACCAGAGCAGAATCTCCCACCATCCTCTTTTCTTTTTTGGCAACATGTAAGCATGTAATCACAAGTGTACCCGGAATCCGCCAGATAGGTAACGATAGAACCACAATCCCCTGCAGATTGTCCACTTCAACACGAGCAGGCTTTCGCCTGCGACATCAAGAATTCATTTACCGCCCCTTCTAACGGACAACTCCCGTCAGGATTTCTGTTTGCGGTTTGGTCAAAAACTGGAATCGGCTCTCCTCCATCATCTACACAGTACACACATCGCCGGCACTGCTCAGGAGGCGGCGGAGTGGGATCATGTACACAATTTGTAGCATCTGCTATATCCGCCACCGCGATTAAAAAATGGCATCCCGTACATTTGCAATCTTCAGCACTATAAAGAAGCATGCCATTGAAAGAATCCCCCCACTCCCGACTCAATTGCCGGAATTCTTCTTTCTGCCACTGGAGCCTCCACTGTGCGAGAATATTTTGCCTTTTTTCCTCATTTTCTATCCGCGCCGAACGCAGAAGTTTTTCCCATCTCTCCTTCACCTCTTCCGGCACCGGGATATCTTTGGCAGAATCAATCCACCTGCATCCCAGCCAGAATCCCTGCAGTTCGGAGTTCGCGGTTCGGGATTCGTGGTTCGTGCTGCTTTTCCCGTTCCAGCCCGGCTCATCAGAAGGAGAATTAAACGCATAGGCTCTTTGACTGTTCCACATCCCCATCATACCTAAAACTATCAAAGCCATTACCACCTTCCACTTCATTTATATCGCACCTCCTTTTCTGGAATTTCCGCTGAATTTTCCCTACCCCGCAAAAAAACCGGGGGAAACGAATGAAGTGGAATACCCGAAGTCTTGCTTAAATCAGGAGGATGGGTACCCCCCCGTAGAATTGGATTAAATATAATCACCCCTTTTTCCTCCATCCAA
>FWPU01000632.1_pt1 | contig 113101 bp, 99 predicted proteins | sample 2228361 | NCBI WGS metagenome assembly FWPU01 (sample SAMEA103939777, study PRJEB20133) | metagenome | reverse complement strand
TGGCAGCGAGCATTCTGCTCAGGTCGAAGCCGTCTCCGATAGGGAAACCCATACCATCGTCTTCGACAACCAGCCGAACCGAATCAGACTCCAGCTGACCACGGAGATGGATATTCCTGGCATTGCTGTGGCGTAAGGCGTTTTCACAAGCCTGTTGAACAATCCGAAACAGATAAAGTTCAACCTCCGCATCATAGCGTGCATCAGTTTCAGAAACGTCAAGATGGCATGTTGTGCCCTCGGGTACTCTTTCTGAGAGCTGATCGATGAGTTCAACAAAAGCAGACCTCAATCCATAGGTGATCATTGTTGGACGGAGATCATTGATTACGGCACGCAGATAATCGCTCACCAGCTCGAAAGTTTTCTGGAAGCCTGGAATCTGGGTGTGTCCATCCTGCCGTAAAGCGAGCGCGGTCAGCTCGTTCAACACCTGATCGTGCAAACCGCGCGCCAGACGCGCCCGCTCGGCCTCTTGCCGTTCGATATCGGCCTGATAAATGGCGTGTAGGTGCTCAGCCTGGCTGATATTGACAAGGGCAATGGCAACCTGGCTGGCGAGAGTCTGGAGGGTGGGCAACTCCGATTGGGCGTAATGGTCGTCGGGTGGTCTCCGGCCAAATAGCCAGAAGCCGATCAGCCTCTCATCCACTTTCAGAGGCAGGACCAGGCGAATCCAAGGTGCATTCCGGATCGGATCATCCAGATACGAAAGGCTTCTGAATTTCGCCGCCCGATTCTCTAAAACCGGAATGTCGTCCCGGGTTGGAAGCTGACTTTCATCAATACCGATGGTGAAAATGGGCTCGACCTGACCGCCATCACCAATTCGTAATAAGGTCGACTGACGCACCAGTAAGCTGGGAAGCACCTCGTCCTTCAGGAGTTTTATCAGCGTCGGCTGGTCAAGGCTGGTGGTGATCCGGGAAGTGTAGATCTGCAATAAGTGCTCTGGCGGAAGCGGCATGCGCAGAACATACCGCTCGAAGAAACGCCTGAAGGGGTTATATCCGATGGCCGTGATCACCCCGCCCAGGAGCGCCGCCATGACGCCGTTACCCGTCTCCGACCCTGGATAGACAAGCCATGTATTGGCAGCCGTCACCAGGACAACGAAGAAAGCCGCGCTCAGAAGGAAGAACAGGTACAGGGTGATGAGACGGTTCGCGCGCAACTCCAACCCACCCAGCTGGCGGCTGTAAACTGCATAAAAATAAATCAGAGGCAGCGCCGGAAGTCCAAAGAGCGCGATCCCCCCGAAATTGGGGATCTCATTGATGAGCCTGGCCAGGCCTATCCCGACCAGCGGGACAAAAGTCAACAGAACCGCCAGCCCCATCAATCCTGCCTCCCTCCGATGGATTGGCTGACGGATGAAATGGAGGAGCAGGAAGATCACGCTCCCGGCAATCGCCAGCAGAAAGCCAAGCGCATAAATATTGGATGGCAAAGCGTTGAACCACTCGGCAACCGCCAGAATTATGGCGATCGGATAAGCCAACATAAAAAGCGCCTTTGGAATTTTTCCAAGAGGCTTGGGGAAGACCCAATGTAGATGAAGATACACCGGAACGCTGAGCCAGACAAAACTCCGCAACAGGACCGAGCTCTCCCAAATCCGCCATCTCGATATGTTGCCTGTGATCAGCCAGGCTGCCGTCAGGTAGTTGAATGCCACGAAAAGCAACCACCGCGTATCCTTCGGGCGCAATAAGAGCAGGGTGGCCGTTCCTGCACCCCAAAACACATATGCCAGCAACCAGACATTAACGAATCTCTGGATAAATTCACTGGAGGTCAAACCCGGGATTTCCCACAATAAAGAGAGTATCTCTTCACCCCGCAAGACCTCCAATGCCAGCGTCTCTCCACTCTTGACCCCTTCGAACGGGTTTCTGTGGGTATCAGCCCTGGTTTCTTCCCAGGTGACAGAGTTTATGCGCAGGATTCGATCACCTACTTGAAGGTCTCCGCTGATATGCGCAGGTGCGAAGACGATCATCACCTCAGCGGTAGAGGGGTTGAAGTCGAAACCTACATAAGGCACCAGGAAAAACGTGGCGTAGGTAAAAGCGAGCAGGAATGCCAGCACAAGCCAGGGAATAACGAATTCAAACGTTGACGAGAAGGCTGGGGTCTTTCTTGCGCTAAGGGACATATTTCGTTGAGAAAATGGCTCTGTTCGTAAATCTGCAAAGGAGGTGGTCAAATTATACCGGAAAGATAGATTTTCCCCTATATTGTTCGGTGAAATCGGTTTACCCCTAGACAGGAGGTTCGCAATGAACGCCATGCAAGATTTCTATCTGCGCCTTTTTTCAACCCATGAGCCTTACTGGATCGCTCTGGCGCACCTGACTCGCCTGAACCTGGCACAGATCAAGTCAGCTGCCAACGACCTGATCTGGAGCATTTGGGATTGACGGGCAGGGCACACTCTTTGAAGCGAGAGCAACTCCACACAGGCAAAGACTCGAAACCCTGCCCCTCCCCCATTTTTGGTAGGGGAAGGGGCAGGGGCTATGGCACAGGATGATAAAAGACCCAGTGAGAATACCAACAAAAAAGACGCTATCCTGGGAAACACCCAGAATTACGGGAAGAGAAGAATAATGGATACATACCAGGCGGTGATCACGTTGATCTCGGATCTGTCAGCAGCCAGGGAATGGCCGGATTTCGATAATCTCCTCGGGCGCGCAGCTTCACAGATGTCCCGCCACTGGAGGCTTCCCTTGATCGGTTGTAAAGCCGTCGGTGGAAAGATAGAGCATGCGGTCCCGGCCATGGCTGCGCTGGCGTGTCTACAAATCAGCATCCTCTTGATCGACGACATGCTCGACGGAGACCCGCGCGGGGTGCATCAAACCCTCGGCATGCCCGGAGCAGCCAACCTGGCGCTGGCATATTTCAGCGCTGGTCTGGAGGCAGTCTGCCAGACCGACCTTTCGCCAGAGATCCTGCTCAAAATCCTTGCCCGATTCAATCTCATGATGTCTAGTGTCGCATTTGGTCAATATCTGGACGTGCAAGGAGCGGAAAGCCAGGAAGACTACTGGCGCATCGTGCGCATGAAGAGCTCCCCTTTTTTTGCCGTAGCCCTTTTTACAGGTGCCTTGATAGGTGGAGCGACGATCGATAGCGCTTCGCAACTCGAAAAAATCGGAAGCCTTTACGGGGAGATGATCCAGATTCATGACGATTTGAACGACGCCATGGCGACACCAGCGAACCCGGATTGGACTTCCGGTCGCCCCTCGCTGCCGATCTTATTCGCACAAATCGTCGACCACCCGGAAAAAGCCCGCTTTATCGAATTGCACCGGATCATCCCAGATCCAAATGCTCTCTCTGAAGCACAAACTATTCTCATCCGGTGTGGGGCTGTCAGCTATTGTATCGACCAGCTCCTGCGCAGATACCATTCAGCAAAGAGGTTACTTGCCTCCGTGGCTCTGCCAATCGCAGGAGAGCTCGAAAATTTGCTGGAAACCTGCATCCAGCCGGTCAATAAACTCCTGGCGACATCTGGGTCTCCCCCATGCGATGTGCCACCCACGCTCATATGACAAGAAGGATACGCTGAGCGGAGCGCGTTACGCGCAGTGCTCCCGGGGAGAACATATTTCCTACGAATTACTCGGGAGAATCAGCTCATCAACCTTTTTGCTGAAGAATTTTCCCCCACGGGCAACAGATCGGACGATATCCGCTAATCGCTGGATGGATTCATGGTCGTCTTTGAGGAGATAACCACTGGCTCCAGATCTGATCGTGGCGTTTACGAGGGTACGCAGGTTGTAGGCGCTGATAACCAGGATGGAGAGATCCGAATAAGTCCGAAGCCATCGGGGGAGGGTTTGCAAGACCGGGAAATAAGATGCATCCTCAGCCGAGGTAGGGACGAATACATCCAGAATCACCACATCGGGGTGGTGTTGTGCCAGGATGGAATCCATCATGCCGCCATAGGCTGTTGTAGCGACGACCTCGATATCAGGAGCCTGTTCCAATCGAAATACATAGCCATCGATGATGCCCTGATGGTCATCCAAAATGGCAACCCGAATTTTTATCTCTGGTTTCAATTTCACCGCCTTATCTGTCGCAGCCCAGAAACATAATATAACAGAGGAGCGGTCCGACTACACGTCTTGCAGCCTAAATCAGTACAAATGTCTAGATCTTGGAGTAGCATGTCTATTCACGTCCGGCCCTGTTTTATGTATAGTATTTTCCAAAGACCGAATCGGTCTGACATGCCGAAGCTGCCATCGTTTTCGGTAAAGAAACTTACAGGATTGCCCTGCAATCCGTCTGGTGTGAGCGGGAGGGGAGCCGCTCACATTTAATTTTTATTTAAGAAATCAGCACCTGATCAACCAATTTTCAGATACAATCCATCCAAAATCAGACAATTATGGCTATAATAGGAGTAGGGCATCTTTGATGAGTTAGTGTGTCGGACAGTCGTTTTAAGGAGGCGCTTATGAGGATCGTTCTGGATCGGCGTGTTTGTAAATGCTATGAACCAGCCTGTGAAGCCCATTTCGGCTGGCATTTCCTGAGAGAAGAGGTGACCCCAGTGGACTGCACCGTCGAGATCAGCGATGACGACCGACCGGAGCGCACTTTCCTGATCCTGGATCGGGACGGACTGGATAAAGTCCTGGTCGTCGATCAGAGCAACTGGGCTGAGGCATACGACTCCTGGCAGCTGGCCTGGGAGAGACAACAAAAGGCAGAATCGCAAAAGCTTGGCGCGTCATGATGGATCTGGATCTTGCTCCATTGCATGCAGCCCTGCGAGACTACCAGGCTTTGGGGCGATCAGGTTTGCTGCCTGCCCTTCACCACGCGCAGTCGATCTATGGCCATCTTCCCGAAGCAGTTGTTTCAGAGATTGGTCGATCTCTTGGTGTCCCCCTGGCGGATGTTTACGGTGTGATCGATTTTTACACCATGTTCTATAAGGAACCGGTGGGCAAGACGATCGTGCGGGTGTGCGAGGATCCGGCTTGCGCCATTCAGGGTTCTGAGGTCATCCTGGAAGCCTTCTGCCACCATCTTGGAATTGCTCCCGATGAAACCACACCAGATGGTGCTTTCACCATCGAGCGCGCGCCCTGCCTGGGGCTTTGCGAGCACACCCCGGCAGTTTTGATCGGCGAAGCGCCTCAAGGAGATATCCTGCCCGAACAGGTCTCGGATCTGCTCCTGGGGAATGGCAGACCGCCTATTCCGACTGTCGCCGGTGACGTACGTTTGCTGACTGCCCGTTGCGGTGGAGAGAGGCCAGCCTACCTGGTTGACTACCTGGCTGATGGCGGATATTCAGCCCTACGCAAGGCGCTCACAAAGTCTCCCAAGGAGATCATTGCTGAAGTCAAAGCGAGCGGTCTGGTCGGGCGCGGAGGGGCAGCCTTCCCAACTGGCTTGAAGCTGGAAGGCGCAGCGCAGGCACCTGGTGAACCCAAATATGTGGTATGCAATGCCGATGAATCCGAGCCAGGCACGTTCAAAGACCGGGTTCTGATGGAGGGTGACCCCCACCGCGTCCTGGAGGGGATGATCATCTCCGCTTATGCCATCGGTGCCCATCAGGGATACATCTATATCCGGGGTGAGTACCCACGTGCCTGGTCTATCCTGAACCAGGCAGTGCATGAAGCGAGAGAGGGTGGATTTCTGGGCAACGATATCCTCGGCTCCGGTTTCGCTTTCGATGTGGAGCTGCGCAAAGGAGCCGGCGCTTATATCTGCGGCGAGGAAACTGCCCTCTTCGAATCGATCGAAGGTAAGCGCGGCTTTCCCCGCATGAAACCTCCCTTCCCCACCACCCATGGCCTTTTCGGGAAACCCACCGCCATAAACAACGTGGAAACACTCTGTAATCTGCCTTACATCATCGAGCACGGCGCGGCGGCCTATCGCCAGCTTGGCACCGAGAAATCCCCTGGTCCCAAACTCTTCTGTGTTTCAGGGGATGTCGCCCGTCCGGGACTCTATGAAGTGCCCTTCGGTGTGACGTTGCGCCACCTTCTCTTCGACCTGGCAGGCGGGATGCGCTCCGCATACAAATTACAGGCGGTATTGTTCGGTGGAGCAGCCGGTGCGTTTGCAACCTCCGAACATCTGGATGTCCGGCTCTCCTTCGAAGACCTGCGTGAAGCAGGGCTACCGCTCGGCTCCGGGGTGGTAATGGTCTTCGACGAGAGGCGTGACCTGCGCGATGTCTTGAAGCGCCTGGCGCGTTTCTTCGCCCATGAATCTTGCGGCAAGTGTTACCCTTGCCAGTTAGGCACACAACGTCAATACGAGATCATGGAACGGGTTGCGGCCGGCAAAGCCCAGCCGGATGATGTGCCCCTCCTCTCCGATATAGGCTGGACAATGACAGATGCATCGATCTGCGGCCTGGGGCAAACCGCTGCTTCAGCGGTTTTGAGCGCGATGAAACTCTGGCCGCAACTCTTCGCTGGAGGCTGAATATCTTTATGGATGCAGAGGTAACCCTCACCATCGACGGGGAGATGATCACCGTACCCGCGGGGACGACGCTCCTGAAGGCTGCTGAAGCTCTGGACAGGCAGATTCCAACCATCTGTTATCATGACCACTGCACCGCCAATGGACTTTGCCGGATGTGTGTGGTGGAAGTGGAGGGCGCCCGCGTGCTCTCCCCTGCCTGTGTGGCTCAGGCGGCAGAAGGCATGCGGGTGCAGACCCGCAGCCCGCGCGTGGAACGCAGCCGACGAACGATCCTGGAGATGCTGGCCTCGGCTGTCGATCTCTCCGATTCACCCGAGATCCAAGCTATGCTCGCCGACTACAATGCGCAACCCGACCGCCTCCAGGGAGGCTTGAGGCGCGCTGTCCCCATAATCGATGATAACCCCATGTACATCCGCGATTACGCCAAATGTGTCCTGTGCTGGCGTTGCGTCCAGGTGTGCGCTGAAGATGCCCAATATACCTACGCCATCACTTTCACCGGGCGAGGTTTTCACACCATGATTGGTACCTTCTTCGATAAACCCATGCCTGAGACCACCTGCGTATTCTGCGGACAATGCGTTGGCGTCTGCCCAACCGGCGCGCTGAAATCCAAACGGCAATGGCTGCTCGAACAGGGTATGACCCTGGACGAGATCCTGCAGGTCACGCGTTCGGAAAGGAAAAAGCGGAAGCGAATTGGATAAGAAGTATCATTATAAATTGGCCTGCGAGCAATAAGGAATGGCCAACCGCGAATAATCCATCGCCAGTTTACCGGTGGAGGTGTATATGATTAAACCCGACCGTATCGTCTCTACGACCTGTCCCTATTGTGGAGTAGGCTGTAACCTGGATCTGCACATTAAGAATGACTATATCTATCATGTCACCTCCCCCTTCGATTCGATCGTCAATCACGGAAACCTGTGCGTCAAAGGTCGCTTCGGCTACGACTTTATCTACAGCCCTGGCAGGGTGACAACACCTTTGATCCGAAAGACGCCACAGCAGCCAGGCACCCGCACTCAGGCTTTCGACCTTTCCGAATGGCGAGAGACGACCTGGGACGAAGCCCTGGATTACACTGCCGATCGCCTGGTCGAGATCTATCAGCGGGATGGCCCCGACGCTATGGCAGTTTACTGCTGTGCCAAAGCCACCAACGAGGACAATTACCTGCTTCAAAAAATGTTCCGCGCCCTCTTCCGCACCAACAACGTCGATCACTGCACTCGACTATGCCATGCCGGCTCAGTGGTAGCTTTGCAGATGGCGATCGGCTCCTCAGCGATGAGCAATACCGCGGCGGAGGTGATCGACAACGATGTGTTCATCGTCACCGGTTCGAACACGGCCGAGACGCACCCCATCATCGCCCTGCAAATGAAAGCAGCTGTTCAAAAATATGGCGCCAGGCTAATCGTCGTCGACCCCAGGCGAGTCGAGATGGTCAACTATGCAACGCTCTGGCTGCCGGAGAAACCCGGCACAGATGTGCCGGTTTTCTCGGCGATGGCGCATGTCATCATCAAGGAGAAACTCTACAACGAGCAGTTCATCCGCCAGCGTACCGAGGGCTTCGCGGAATTCGCCCAATCGATGGAGAAGTTCACCCCCGAGTACGCCGAGAGCATCTCGGGGGTCGATCGCAACCTCATCATCGAGGCGGCGCGCATGTACGCTACCGCCAGGAACGCAGCCATATATTGGGCGCTGGGCATCCCTGAACACTCCCATGGTACTGACAATGCCATGAGCCTGATCCACCTGGCGCTCCTCACCGGGCACATCGGCAGACGCGGCACTGGCCTGAATCCATTGCGTGGACAGAACAACGTCCAGGGCGCCTCCGATTCGGGTGCCATGCCCTGGCACTACCCGGGCTACATGCCGGTGGATAACCCGGCCAATGCAGAGAAGTGGGAGCGCGCCTGGAACATCGAACCTGGCGGGTTGAGTCGCAAGCTCGGCCTGACCACCACAGAGATCCTCAGCGCGGTCGGTCCAGGGGGTGTGCGCAGCCTTTACATCATGGGCGAAAACCCGATGATGTCCGAGCCCAACCTTAACCACACCCGCCACCAGATGGAAAACCTGGAGTTCCTGGTTGCACAGGATCTGTTCATTAATGAGTCTGGCGCTTTTGCCGACGTCTTTCTCCCGGCTGCTTCATGGGCAGAGAAGGATGGCACCTTCACCAACACGGACCGCCGCGTCCAACGCGTCCGTCGGGCGATCCCACCGCGTGGCCAGGCACGGGCGGATTGGGAGATCATCTGCGACCTGGCCAGGCGGATTGAGGCGCGCCTGGGGCGCCCAAATTCTGCATTCTGGGATTACTCCCACCCTTCCGAGGTGCTAGAAGAGATGGGGAGCGTGGTGCCAGAATATGCCGGCGTCAAATATTGGCGCATCGAGAAGCAAGGGCTGCAAACACCCGTTTGGGACGATGAGCACGCAGGGACGCCATTCCTGTTTGCAGAGTCGTTTCCGCGTGGTAAGGGCAAATTCCACCCGCTGGAATACCGCCCGGCTGTGGAGATGCCGGACGAAGCGTATCCCTTCATCCTGACCACCGGACGGGTGCTGGAACACTGGCATGGTGGCTCCCTGACCCGCAATTCACAACTCGACGACCTCTACCCGGAGGCACTGGTCGAGGTCAACCCCGCCGATGCCGCCCGGTTGGGCATATCCGACAATCAGGCGGTGCGCGTCTCATCGCGCCGCGGCTCGATCGTCCTGCGTGCAAAAGTCACCTACAAGACCACCATGGGTGTACTATTTATCCCCTTCCATTTTGCCGAGGCAGCTGCCAACCTGCTCACCATCGACGCTCTCGACCCGCTGGCGAAGATCCCCGAATATAAGGCTTGCGCCGTGCGGCTCACCCCGGCAAAAGAAAGTGAACTTCCACGCCCGAACGCTCAACTTGTAAGGGGCAGGTATTAGACGATACAAACCGCTATCAGCCACATCAATGCGGAAGGGGTTTGATCACCGATGCCCGCCGTTACCGCTCTCAGGAATGGAAGCGCCGGGAGACCCGCGAGCGGCTGATCCCCCTGATCTGGCACGCCACGATCCACCCAGAGGCGCCATCCGATGCGCCCAAGCAGGGCAGCTCACGAACGGCGGCTCGACTCCAGGCGCCGGCGCGGGATGCTGAAACGGTTCTGCCTTCCACCTTCTGGGGAAATTGAAAAACCTGTAATCTTCTTTGATCAGCGCCGTTTTTTCTCAGGTCAAACCGGGATCTAAAACAGATTGCGAAGCATCTCTGCCCCTCCAATCAGATTTGTTTGACATTTTCGGGGATTCTGGCTATAGTGTTGCCAGAATCCCTTCTGAAAGTCTTCTTTATAAATCCGAAAATATACAGGATGTGCTTACCATGAACCAGGAACAGAGACCCAAACCAAATGCCGAACAGGCAGCTGAAGCTCAGGAGGTAACCCATCTCCCACCCCAGGGGGCAGCCGTACCGCAAGAGGCACAGGCCCCCGATCGCCTGGGGCGATTCCTGCGGCGAATGTCTATCTGGCTGGGGATCGTCGTGATCGTCTTCTTCGCGGGGGCTATTGCGGATCATTATCTGCGATACAAACCCCTCTCGCAGGCATTCAGTGATGCGCGATCGTCACTCGATAAGGCAGACCAGGCCATCAGTGATCTGCAGGGGGAGAAAGAAACCCTCGAAGCGAGGTTGAATGAAGCCAATGACAGACTGAAAACATTCGAAAACGAGAACAAGGCTCTCAAGGATGAGCTTGCCATGGCGGAGACGCACCTGGGCCTCCTGCGATTGTTGATCGATGTCAGCAACGCCAGGCTGGCTCTTGCCCAGGAGGATGTCGAGGGTGCGAAGGCAGCTCTCGCAGATACCCCTCAACGGCTGGAGGAACTTTTCCCCAGCCTGGAGGCGGTCAATCCCAGTCTGACTGAGAGCCTACCCCAACGGCTCGAACTGATCCACTCAGGCCTCGAGAGAGGTAACCTGGAAACCGTGGAGGTCGATCTGGATCTATTTTCGAAAGATCTGCTCAGCCTCGAGGCTGCTTCCTTCGGTGAGTAGGAGAGGTCCCTCCTTCACGCCTGACATACCTTACCTTCGTCACCCGAATTGTGCCAGAGCGATCCGGTTTCAAACTCGCTATCCCCATGATCATAGCTTCCTGGTGAATGTTTATCCCCACAGGTTTGGTTGCCCTCTTGCTCCTGGTGCAAATCATCCCGAAGATTGAAACGTGGCAAAAACCTCGAGAGATTCCAAGATTATGACTTCAAGACGCGTTATCGTATGCTTCGGAGTATATTGAATGGAACTTGAAGTGCTAAGATCCCCCCTCCTGTTCTTGAAAGAGATGCTCCCACACCTTATTATTGAAGATGACCTTCGCCTTTATGAGGCTTGGTGGGAGACCGAAGGCAAAGCCATTTCAGCCGAGATCGACCGCCGCGGCACCCCCTGGTTGAAGATGTTCGATGTACACGGCAAGCGGATTGACGAGATCGTCCTCCCTCCCGATTATTGGACGATGCTGCATAAAGGTTACGAAGCAGGTGCTGTCTGGCGCGCTTTCGAAGATAGTTCGCTGATCCCGGTATACCTCCTGGGATATGTGACCGCGTTCTACGATACCGGCCTCTACTGCCCCTACACTGTATCCTTATCCACCGCTGTCCCACTATCGAAATATGGAGAGCCGCAGATCCGGGACCGCTACCTGCCTCATCTGTTGCGCAGGGATGCCGCGGTCTGGCAGGGCGCCACGTGGATGACCGAAGCTGGGGGCGGCTCAGATTTAGGCGCCGGGGTGGAAACCCTGGCGCGGGAGGTGTATAGATGCTGGCAGCTGAACGGCGAAAAATATTTCGCCAGCAACGCCGGTGCCGAGCTGGCAGTTGTCGCCGCCAGACGAGAAGGTGCACCCACTGGTGTACGCGGGCTCTCTTTATTCCTGCTTCCCCGCTATCGCCAGGATGGCAGCCTGAACTATTTCATCCGTCGACTGAAGGACAAGATCGGGACGCGCGCCGTGCCTACCGGCGAGGTCGAGTTGCATGACAGCGAAGCATACCTGCTGGGAAATCCCGAGCAGGGTATCTATCTCATCCTGGAAGTGCTCAACATCTCCAGAGTGGCGAACTCGATCGGCAGCGTGGCGCTGGCGCAACGCGCCATCGCAGAAGCGCTGGATTTCGCCAGGCGGCGGGTGGCTTTCGGCAAACCCGTCCTCGACCATCCGCTGCTTCGGCAGCAATTCACCGAACGCACCGCTTCGCTTTCAGGCGCTTTTGCCCTCGCCTGGGAAGCGGTCGATCTGCTTGACCAGGTCTGGCATGAGAAGCCGCCCTATTCAGAGAAATATCATCTGTTTCGCGTGTTAGCGCACCTGGCAAAGTATTGGACCGCCGAGCTGGCCGTCCTGAACGCCAAATGGGCGATGGAAGTTTATGGCGGCTATGGTGTACTGGCAGAGTTCGGTATAGAACGCTGGCTGCGCGAAGCCATGATCCTGCCCATTTGGGAAGGCACGCCGCATCGCCAGATCCTGGACGGACTCGAAGCCATGGAACGTAAAAAGGCTCACGAACTGCTCTTCCAACACCTATCGCCGGTCGCTGATCCCCATGCCCTGGAAGAAATGGCAGGCCAGGTCGAGGCTCTCCTGGCACTGCCGCAGGCAGAGCGGGATGCGCAGGCAGAACCCGTCTTTCAGCGGCTGGCACAATTCAGTGCTGAAACTTTGAAGCGGAAACATTATAAAAATAATAAATTAAGGTAAAATTTATCAACTTAAGCCCAGAACTGGAATACACCGCAATACTTCGAGAACCATCCTTTTCTCACTGCCGAAGCTGCCCAATTTCTCAAGGAAGCCGGCGTCAAACTGGTGGGCATCGACTCTATGAACATCGACAACACACAGACCGGATTAAGACCGGTGCATTCGACCTTGTTGGCCGCAGAAATCCTCATCGTCGAGCATCTATGCAATCTGAATCAGTTGCCGGATGAAGGCTTCACCTTTAGTGCCGTGCCACCCAAGTTCAAAGGGGTGGGCACTTCCCTGTCAGGGCTATGGCCAGATTGGGATAACGCCTCCTCGCCACTGGAGCCAGATGATCCCTGTTTAAGGAGTATAAACCACAGCTCTTTTCATAAGCTTCAGTCAATACCTGTGTCTATGGCGCTCAGCCTGATTTATTCCTGGAATGAGTTTGAAAGCTGTTTTCGAAAAACCTCGATACAAGTTCCTGGCGTTGTTACTCCTGGCAGATGCGGTGTTTATTGCGCTTCATCTCCTTCACACCTACACCAGCTTCATCGGCCTTGCCTCACCTTTGTTTTCGATCAGCACCGACGGCAGCTACGCGGAAGTTTATCAATACATCAAAGAGTTCTGGATTGGCGTATTGCTGATCCTCTTGGGAAAAAGTAGACGAAATCCCCTTTTTCTGAGCTGGGCATTCCTGTTCCTCTATCTCTTATTGGATGATTCGTTAGGCATTCATGAGAACCTGGGAAGTCTGATCGCCAGCCTGCTCGGCGTACAACCGACGTTCGGATTACGGCCCGAGGATTTCGGCGAGCTGGCTGTCTCGCTCTGCTTTGGAGGCCTGACCTTCGGGTCGATCACCCTTTTGCACTTCCTCAGCACCCCTATCGACCGGCAGCTCTCCAGCGTCCTGTTTGGTCTTCTGCTCTTATTGATCTTCTTTGGGCTGTTTCTGGATATGGTCGATATCATCATCTACAATTCAACTGGCCTCTCGATCTTCAACACCATCGAAGATGCTGGAGAGATGATCGTGATGAGCGCGATCAGCTGGTTTGCATTCAGTGCAACTCCAGAAACAATAAATCTTCCTGGTTGAGCATCGATTCACTGTCCGCGCGCCTTCGAGGAAATCATGACCATCCACTTTCTTGCTTACCATTAGATATTCAGCCTGACTCACGCTCTCTTGACCAACGTACAGCAGCTTCTCACAAATCGCTTTGCAGGCCTGTACCTGGGCGGTTCGATCTCGCTTGGTGGATTCGATCCACGGTACAGCGATATCGATTTCCTGATCGTCACAGTGAGCGATCTCACTGACGACACGGTCGCGCATATCATGAGGTGTAGAGAAACTCGTCTCTGGGCTACCGTGGTCAGGCATCCCATTCATTTTGAGCAAAAAATCATATAAAAATTATCCGATTTATGGCTATAATACAGGCATCCGGATCGAAGGCTGACATGTTGAAGTCTCCTCCGCAGGTTTAGGCATCTTACAGGTTGAAAGGAGTATTGATTCATGCACCCCACCGACACCCTCGAAAGTCTCGAACAACTGATCCGCTCCCGCTCGATCTTTAAACACCCATTCTACCGTGCCTGGCAGCGCGGCGAGCTGTCCCGGGAACAGCTGGCGATTTATGCCCGGGTATACTACCCCCATGTCGCTGCCTTCCCCCGTTACTTGAAAAGCGCTATCGACTCGGCAGAAGACCCGTTGGTCAAAAAGGAGCTCGAAGCCAATCTGTTGGACGAGCTGTCCAACCCTAAAGCACACACCGAGCTGTGGTTGGATTTCGCCGCCGGCTTTGGACACGACAGGGTTTCAATCACCCATCAGAAGCCTCATCCTTCTGCTGAAAAGATGGTGGCAACCTTCGAACGCCTCGCGCAGCAAGGCAGTTCGGCAGCCCTGGCTGCTCTGTATGCCTATGAGTCACAACAACCAGAGGTTGCTCGCCAGAAAGCGGACGGGCTGCGCGTATTCTATGGCGTAGATGACCCAAAGACACTGGCTTATTTCGAGGTGCATGCGGAAGCCGATCGCCGACATCGAGAAGGCGAGCGGACGGCTTTAACCCGCTGCCTGCAAGATGGCGCGTCAACAGAAGAAGTGCTGAAGGCTGCCAGGCACGCCCTGGATGCATACTGGGAATTATTGGATGGCGTGTGCACAGAGGCGGGCATCCCTCTGACTTGCTGAGAATGATTCTTGGTGAACAGGGTTTCCCCAGATGAGCCGGGGAAACCCTGGAGCTTTACACCCCCGGTTTGCTTCGCGATCGCACAGAGCCACCCGCTTTCACTCCCTCTCTCCACATCCGACTCCCCACCTGGTGAATTGAACACGCCAGAGATGTGAGGGCGATCATTTCAACCTTCGTCCACCAGCCTCCAATCCAAAGCTGTATAGCGTCGAGCAACCCTGTTGTTGCGTACTGCAATGCCGATCGCCTTCCGGCTGCCGACCAGCACACACAACTGACGGGCACGAGTGATGGCCGTGTAGAGCAAGTTGCGCTGCAACATCATATAATGCGAGGTGATGATCGGCATCACCACTGCCGGAAATTCCGAACCCTGTGCCTTATGCACCGAGATGGCGTAAGCCAGGACCAGGCGATCCGCCTCGCTCCAGTCGTACTCGACCCGCCTTCCCTCGAAGTCAATACTCAGGGTATGTTCGATCGGATCGAGATCAACCACCAGACCGATATCGCCATTGAACACCTCTTTGTCGTAATCGTTTACCGTCTGCATGACCCGATCCCCCAGGCGGAAGGTCTGTCCGAAGAGGGATCGCTCACCCTTATGGGGAGAAGGTGGATTCAACCTGGACTGTAACCGTTCATTCAGAGCCGTGACGCCAGCCGCACCGCGGTACATCGGAGCCAAAACCTGTATTTGACTCAAGGGGTCCAGACCAAACTTCTCAGGGATACGCCTGCATACTACCTCTTCCACCCAATCAGCGGCTTCTTCGGCGGTTTCGGCGGGGAAGAGGTAGAAATCAGCGAGGGCATCGGGTCTGTCAGGATCGATGCGGGTGGGAAAAACTGGCATCTGCCCCTGATTCACTTTATGGGCATTGACCACGATCTGGGAATGCGCAGCCTGGCGAAAGATGTGGCTCAGACGCGTGACCGGGGCGATGCCGCTAGCGATGATATCACGCAGCACATCCCCCGCACCGACCGAGGGCAGCTGGTCGACATCGCCAACCAGGAGCAGGTGGCAACCATGTGGATGAGCCTGCAAGACATGATAAGCCAGCATCAGGTCAATCATGGAAGCCTCATCCACCACCAGTATGTCCAGGGAAAGCGGGTTTTCCGCGTTGTGCTTATATCCTTCCCCAGGCGTATAGCCCAGCAGGCGGTGCAGTGTGCTCGCTGGTCTGCCGGTCGCTTCTGCCAGCCGTTTGGCAGCGCGCCCGGTCGGTGAGGCTAAGGCATAAGATTTCCGCCCTTGTTCCAGCACAGCGATCAAAGCTTTAAGGGCTGTAGTCTTTCCAGTGCCAGGTCCACCGGTCAGGACGCTGACCGGGTGGGTAAGCGCGGTTCGCAAGGCTGTTTTTTGTTCTTCGGTCAGGTGGGGGTCCAGGCTGATAAATGCTGGCGGCAGATCGCACAACCGGGAAGGGAACGCATGAGCCAGTTTACGCAGCAAGGCAGCCGTGTTCGTTTCACCATGAAAGAACGCGTTCAGATAGATGGCTGGCATGCGGTAATCACCTCGCCTCTCCTTCACCCCTTGTAACACGATATCCTGGACATCCTGTGGCTTAGCGTTATCCTCCAGCACCGGAAGCATATCGCCGCGAATGCGCTCCTCGGCGGAGAGGCGATCCAATGCCTCCCGGATCAGATCCTCGGGAATATCGCCCAAGAGCTCAACCGTCTGTTCGACCAACACATGCTGTGGCACAAAAACATGCCCATCATCGCTCATTGTGTTCAGAAGATATATCAATCCAGCCTCGATGCGGGAGGGATGGTCTTCTGGAAGCCCCAAAGCTCTGGCGATCCGATCGGCAGTTTTGAAACCCACACCGAAGATATCCTGTGCCATACGGTATGGATCGCTTTGAACCACGGCTAACGCCTGATCCCCGTATTGCTTGTAGATCTTTACCGCCAGATTTGTGCTCACCCCATAGCTGTGTAGGAAGAGCATGATCTCTTTGACCTGTTTTTGCTCTTCCCAGGCACTGGAGATCAGGGCAGAGCGTTTCGGCCCGATATCAGGCACATCTGTCAGACGTTCGGGATGATGCTCGATCACCTCCAAGGTTTCAGAGCCGAAGCGGGCAACGATGCGCTCTGCCAGTCTGGGCCCAATGCCTTTGATCAAACCCGATCCCAAATAGCGGCGGATGCCGGCGACAGTGGCCGGCAGGGTCTGCTCGCACGTTTCGCATTGAAACTGAAGACCATGTTTGGGATGGTTGACCCAGCGACCAGTCAGACGCAAATGTTCACCGGGGCTTAACTCGGGCAGGTAGCCTGTCACGGTGACCAATCCATCGCGCGTTGCGCCGCGTTCAGGGATACGCTCTGCTTTCAGCCGAAAGACGCAATACCCATTTTGAGCGTTATAGTAGGTGATCCGTTCTACCGAGCCACTGAGCGTCTCCATACCTTATATTGTAACTCTTGACGCGTCTGATCCTTCAGCCCGGCCGATCAGGATGCACAAGGAAGCTGTTTGCGTGCTTTACTTTCTGGGTTGATCAGATTATGGTAAAGGGTTCTCTTCCGCCCAATCTGCACCCAGGAACACCACGATGTCTGCTTCCCCCTCGACATCATAGCGGTGGTAGATATTGGCAGGATCGATCAGGAGCAGTTCGGTGAGAAATTCGACCGTGTGTGGATTGCCTGTGTAGTCGATCAGGGTGGTTGAGAGATAACTCTCATCGGCGTTCCCGGCGCTGGCAGAGACGATGCCTTCTGTCAATAAATAATCGACCGTCTGCGAAGCCAGGCCGATCGTCTGGGTGCCATTCAGGACCAGGACATGCGCATCTTCCTCCCTGACCAGCTCCGCGAGGTCCGCCGGGGGAGCTGCCGGTGTGATCTGACCAGCGAAGAAGATCTCATCGCGCACTTGAAGGATGGCATCGTAGAGTGGGCGCAGGATATCCTGTCCATCCTCAGAAAAGGCAAACTCGACCTGATCCACGCCGATCTGGCCGCGGTGGATATTCTCCTCGGGGATCTGTTGGGCGATCCAGGCCATGCGGATCACCTGTGACAGGGTCAGGTTTGTGCGCACCCCCGAGGCAAGCGCCTCATAGAGCCCGGGAGAGTTCTTGATCAGCCTGGGTAGCATCTCGGCGCTTAGGATACGGTCGCGGATGGCCAGGATCACCTGCTGCTGGCGTTCAGCGCGGTCGAAATCACTGCCGGCGGTATTGCGAGCACGGGCATATGCCAATGCCAGATCGCCTGGCAGGGTTTGTTCTCCAGGTTGAAGCACCTGGTTGTTGTTGTCACCTAGCGGATCGACCTCTATCTCCTCGGGAATAGTCAGGGTGATGCCGCCCAGCTCGTCGATGAATCGTTCGAAGGCGTTGAAATCAATCACAGCGTAGTAGTCGATCTGCATCCCCAAAAGATTTTCGACGGTCTGCATAGCCAGTCCCGGTCCACCGCCCTCAACATCGTAGACCTCCCCCAAACGATAAGCCTGGTTGATCTTGCTCGCTTCGAAACCCGGGATCTCGATCCACAGGTCACGCGGGATGGAAAGCATGCCGATCGTGCGAGATCCCGGATCGAGGGAAAACAAGATCATGGTATCCGTGCGGGGTACATCAAAGCTCTCCCAATCACGATAATCGAGCCCCATCACCAGGATGTTCACCCGGCTGTTGCCGTCCCAGGGCACTGGCGAAGGCCCATCGTCTGGTTGAAGAGGTCTCTCGCCCATCGACTGAACTTCCGCGGGCATTTCGATGGTTTGGCCCTGGAATTCGGGCAGGGTCAGACCTCGATCTCCCGAAGAACCCAGGGAAGCGACGATATCGCGCACCAGGGCGAAGGTGAGAAACGCCGTCAAGCCAGCGGCGATGAGAAACCCGGCAAGCAAAGCCAGGAATAGCCAGTATGAGAGTTGCCCAGATCGGGGTTTCGACTTCAGTTGTTTGCTGTGTTCCATAATCTCAAGGCAGGTTGTTTGTGTTAGCCCAATCGTATCCCAGATAGATAACGATATCTACCGGATTGGAAGGATCGTACCTGTTGAAGATGCGTATATTGGGGGTATCCATAGTTTCGCCGAGATAGCGCAGCGTGTATGGCTTTCCGGTATAGGAAATGAGGGTCGTGACGCTGTAAGGTTCAGGGGCGTCGCCCGTGTTGGTCACATTCAACCCCAGCTGGGTGAGGTAATCTGCAGTGCGGGTCGCCAGCCCAGGGGTGCCTGCGCCATTCAAGATGGAGAGCCTTGCGTTTTCCGCCTTCACAAGATCGATGAGTTCCGCATCAGCCGTGGTCGGGCTGACCGGGCCTGAAGCGGTGAAGATCTCATCCCGTAGGATGCGGATCTGCTCAGGCCTTGGCTTCAGCACCTGATCGCCATCCGGGGAGGTGTAAAACCGGACATGTTCGTTGTTGATCGCGCCGCGTTTGATGTTCTCTTCGGGGATTTGCGAGGCCAGCCATGCCAGCCGGATAGCCTGATCCAGCGTCAGATTGGTTTTCACGCCGGATGCCAGCTGCTCATAGAGCACTGGTGCACGGCTGACCAGGACAGGCAGCAATTCGGCGCTCAAGATACGCTCGCGGATCGCCATGATGACCTGCTGTTGCCTCTCGGCGCGATCGAAATCCCCACCCTCGGTGTTGCGCGCGCGTGCATAAGCCAGGGCGAGATTTCCTGGGAGCAGGTTCTCACCCTTTTTGAGCTTAACGGTAGGACCATCGATAGGATCCACGAATATGTTGCGGGGAACTTTCACCTCGATGCCGCCGATCTCATCGATGAATTTCTCGAAGGAGTAAAAATCGATCAAGGCATAATAATCGATCTTGAGACCGAGCAACCCTTCGACGGTTTTCATCGCCAGCGCAGCACCACCACCCGGCAGCTGATATGTCTCACCAAAGCGATATGCCACATTGATCCGATTGGGCTCTTCGAAGCCTGGGATGTTGACCCATAGATCGCGGGGGATCGAAAGGATACCGGCTGTCATCGAAATCGGATCGACCGAGAAAAGGATCATAGTATCAGTGCGTGGTGCGCCTTCACCGCTCTCCCAATCACGGTAATCCAACCCCATGATCAGCACATTGACCCGGCTGGCACCATCCCAGGGGATGGGTTCGGGTCCGGCGTTGATGCTACCCGGCTGAGGATTGACTTCTGCGGGTATTCCCTCGGAGACACCGGGGGTCGTACCCGCACTTCTATCCACGACCATGCCTGGCAGATCGGTGATATTCCAGGTCGCTACGAAATCCCTGACATGGGTGAAGACCAGGAAAGCAGTCAGCACCGCCATCAAGGCAAAAAAGGCTAACAAACCAAACAATAACCAGTTCGTGTCCTTATCAGATAAAGCCCCTGTCTTGTTTCGTTGCACCTGTTCCATACGTCACTGAAAAACTGTCACCTGTTATGATAAAGGGTAAACCCGCTTTGATCTCCCATTTCACGCCGCGAACGGAGTGAAAAGAAAGAGGCAGCGGGGATCTGGCCGACGTCTTTACACGTTTGAACGGCTGATAATTATATCACGCCAGACATCACCCTCGCCTTAGGGTAAAATAAGCTTGTTGTTCGTTGTTGCAACAACAGTGCCAGGTACTTTATACCATAACGCTGCTGCCTTGGGGAATGTTCCCAAATGCCGCTTTTGACCGCTTCTGACCTGTCTAAATCCTTCGGCCCGGTTGACATCCTCAGCGGGGTATCCTTGAGCATCCCCCATGGCGCCCGGATTGCCATTGTCGGTCCGAACGGCATTGGAAAAACCACTCTATTGCGCATTTTGATTGGTGAAGAGGAACCGAGCCACGGTAAGATCCACCGCGCCCGGGGGATCCATATCGGGTATCTACCTCAAGAAGCTCACCTGGATTCCAGCCTGACTTTGTGGGAGGAATGCCTGAAATCATTCAGCGAGTTGCGCCGGCGGGAGATCGAGCTGAATGAAATTGAAAAATCTCTGGCAGAACCACACCTTTCAGAAATGGCGCTCCTGAAATATGGAGAACTGCAGGCGGAGTTCGAACGCCTGGGTGGTTATACGTACGAAACCCGTACTCGACAGGTGCTCAGCGGCTTGGGATTCTCCGAGGAGGATTACCAGCGACCGCTGACACAGTTGTCTGGAGGACAGCGCACTCGCGCCATGTTAGCCAGGCTACTGCTCTCCAACCCAGACCTGCTGGCACTGGATGAACCAACCAACCATCTCGACATGGCAGCTATCGAGTGGCTGGAAGGGTATCTGCGCACCTGGCAGGGCGCAGCCCTGATCATCTCGCATGATCGTTATTTCCTCGATCAGGTGGTCGATCACATCTGGGAATTGGATCGCACCGGGTTAGAAGTATATCGCGGCAATTACAGTGCCTACCTGATCCAGCGTCAGGAACGTTGGCAGTTGCGCCAACAGCTGTTTACAGCGGAACGGGAACGCCTTGAGAAGGAGCTGGAGTATATCAAACGCAATATCGCCGGGCAGCGTACTCAACAGGCTAAAGGCAGGCTACGCCGTTTGAGCCGCCAGGTCGAGGCGATCGAAAGTGCCGGCCTCGAAACCGTTCTTGGAAAGAACTGGCTGGAAGTGAGCGCATCTGCGGATATCTCGACGAATACAATGGGCGTGGCAGAAGTCGAACGCCGCATCAAGGCACTCAAACTTCCGGGCGGTCGTCCCCCGGTCTTGAACATCAACCTCAAGACCGGTCAGCGCAGCGGGGACATCGTCCTGCGCGCCAGCCAGGCACAGATTGGTTACCCGGGAAATCCCCTGTTTTCGATCGAAAGCCTTGAACTACGCCGACTGGAGTGCGCCGCGATAATCGGCCCCAATGGCTCTGGCAAAACGACCTTCCTCAAGACCATATTGGGTGAACTTTCCCCCCTCTCCGGCGAGGTCACCCTGGGTGCGAGCCTGATAACCGGCTACTTTGCCCAGGCTCACGAGGGGTTGGTCGAAGATCGCACCCTGTTGGAGGAGATCGAATCGGTTGCATCCCACCTGCTTCCAGGGGAAATCCGCGACCACCTGGCGCGCTTTCTCTTTACCGGAGAGGATGTTTTCCGGAAAGTCGCCACGCTTTCCGGCGGCGAGCGCGGCCGGCTGGCGCTTGCCAAACTTTCTTTGACCCATGCCAACCTGCTCTTGCTGGATGAGCCAACCAACCATCTGGATATCCCTTCACAGGAGGTGCTGCAGGAGGTTCTCGCCCGGTTTCAGGGGACGATCCTGCTCGTATCCCATGACCGCTACCTGATCGACTTCCTGGCAACTCAGATCTGGGAGATCGATCCTGCTGGTAAACGCCTGCGCGTATTCTCGGGGAATTACGCCAGCTATCGTGCCGCCCTGGAGATCGAGGCGGAGAAATCGCTGCCCGCAGCTATCCCAAAGGGCGGAATCGCCGAGCGGAGAAAAGCAGATGGAAATCGCTCTTCCGATTTTAGAAAACGCCGCGCTCGCCTGGCAGAGATCGAGACCAACATCTCCCGCCTGGAAACAGAGCTGGCGGGGTTAGCAAGCCAGTTGGAGAATCCACCTGCGGACCCGGTCCTGGTTCGGGAGCTGGGTCAGGCATATGTGACCTTGGAGAAGGACCTGGACAGGTTATTATCAGAATGGGAAGAACTCCATGCTGATGAAACAGGGTGATCGGAACAGTAAGAGGCGTTAACGTTTCGGCTGTGAGACCCAGCCTCATGGCGGGAAAAGACCGTGACTTCACCGATTATCAATCCGCCACCGCGCCTGCTTTGATAGGTTCATCCCCATTGTAGCTGCGCAGCTGCGGCCAACGATGCGCGATCCAGGCAACTGCCAATATGCATCCTATGCCGCCGGTAACCACTGCCAGAGGGGTTCCGATGAACTGCGCGGCAACCCCCGCCTCAACCTCCCCCAATTGTGGTCCACCCAGGAAGAACAACTGATTGATGCTCGTCATCCTCCCCCGGATGTAGTCAGGCGTTTGCAATTGCCGGATCGTATTGCGGATGATCGTGCTGACCGAATCGGCTGCTCCGACGACAACCAGAGCCAGCATCGCAGTCAGAAATGTTCTCGATAGACCAAATGCGATCGTGAAGAGCCCAAAGGCGATCACCGAAGCCAGAAAAACCGGCCCCTGACGACGGATCTCATCCAGTTGGGAGATGACGAGGGCTGCGATGGCAGCACCGATCGATTGAGCTGCCGATAACCAGCCATATTCGATCGCCCCTACCCGCAGGACATCCCTCGCAAAGATCGGCATCAGCGTGTTGGCCGAGGAGAAAAAAGTCGCAAAAAAGTCCAGGAGCATACTGGAAAGGATGATCGGATGACCGACGATGAAGCGCACCCCTTCCTTGATCGCATCCAGGCTGACGCTCTTTTGCCCCTGGCGGAGTATTTGCTGCGGTACCGGACCGATCAGAAGCAGTGCCAGGATCACTGCCAGGAACGAAATGGCGTTGATCAGATAGGTGTAGGGCTGCCCCCAATAAGCGATCACCAGCCCGCTCAGTGCCGGGCCGACGATCGACCCGAACTGGAAAGCGATCGACTGCAGGCTGAAGGCATTGGGGAGATCTTTCGCGGGCACCAGGTTCGGGACCAGCGCCTGTCGTGCAGGCAAGTCGAATGAAATAGCGACTGCCTGGATGGCTGTCAGGGCATAGATATGCCATAGGGCGATCTGCCCCTCGAATGACAGCCAGGCCAATACCAGAGCAACCAGCGCCATGGCGCTTTGCGTCAGAAAGAGGATTTTCTTGCGATTGGCGCTATCGGCCACCGCCCCGCCGATCAACGAGAAAAAGAACACAGGCGCGATGCGCGCCAGCCCGATACCGCCCAAAGCGATCGGCTGATCGGTCAAGGTGCGAATGTGCCAGAGCAATGCCCAGAGCTGCATCTGCGAGCCGGCGATGGAGATCGCCAGACCTGCCCAGATCAGGCGGAATTGTCGGTGGTGGAGGGCACTAGGGACGTGAAGAAGCATGATGAGATTCTGAAAAAGCAAATCGTGAGATTTAACAAAACGATCAATTCTAAAAGTCTATTTCCCCTCAAGAACCCCAATCACGAAGATACAGGAAATCGTAACCAACGGTTCGATTGCTGAGCTTGGCGATCGGTGGGAGGACACGCTTGAAGTGGTTACGGCGCACCATCTCCATGACCTTTCTTACGAAAGCCTCCTCAAAACCTGCCGAGATGCAATCCTCAGGGCTGTAGCGCTGGTCGATCAGCAGAAAAAGGAGCTGATCGACCTCCGCATAAGTGAAGCCCAGTTCACCCTCATCGGTCTGCCCGCTCCACAGATCGGCGGTCGGCGCCTTCTGGATGATAACTTCGGGGAGGCCCATGTCCCGCGCCAGCTGCCAGACCTGTGTCTTATAAAGATCACCGAGCGGATTCATGGCGCAAGCCGAATCGCCATAGAGCGTGGTGTAGCCCAACAGGATTTCGGTCTTGTTCCCCGTGCCGATCACCAGGCCGTTGAACGCCTGGGACTGGTCATACAGGATGATCATGCGGGCTCTCGCCATGGCATTCCCCCGGCGCACCTTATCCGCCTCCGGAAAACGGGCGAAAAGTGGATCGACCATGTCTGTGATGGGCACCGTCACGGATCGGACACCCAAGATATCGATCACATATTGCGCGTGCTCGAGCGAATCCGGTGCAGAGGTCTTATAGGGCATGCGCACTGCCAAGACATTTTCCGCGCCGAGCGCCTCTGCTGCCAGATAGCACGAAAGACTCGAATCAACGCCTCCCGATAAGCCTACAACCGCCCGAGAAAAACCCGCCCGGGTGACCTCGCTTCGGATAAAACCGGTCAGGATTTCCCTGGCCAGTGTAGTGTTGATGGAAAGGTCAATACGAGTTTTGACCTGCTCGATTCGATCCACGAGACAAATTATACTCCTGCCGTCTATCTACCCGAAATATGAAACTCCTGTACTTGCATAACCGACAGCTTTGCCTGATATACATCAACTTCAGGGACAGGATGGCTCATCCGGTTCAGTAGGCCAGGTGCCTGCCATAAACTGGCCGATGTAGTCCCGGATGATATCGAAATCCGCTTCGAGAATAAAAGTCTCATTCTTCTGCTGCGGGCTGTAGATGCGCCCGGGCGAGAGGATCTCATGGGGTAAACCAGTAAAGATGAGATTTTCCCGGCGCAATTTCGGCACCAGACAAGCGAGCTGCGCCAGTTGAGCAGGGCTGAGGTCAGTCAGTACCGAGTTTTGAAACGCAGCGATGATCTTGGGGACCTTCGGTAAAACCTCCGGGCTGGTGATTTTCTCCTTCAAAGCGCATAGCACAAGGTTCTGATTGTCCATGCGCGTGAATTCATTGTATTTCTTGCGGATGCGTGAGAACCGCAACGCCTGATCGCCGTTGAAATGGTGTTGTCCGGCTGTGAAATAGCCCATATCCTCGGTGTTCTCGTCAATTGGTCGTCCATCAACATCCTGCGGCAGATAGACGTCGATGCCGCCCACAGCGTCGACGATCTTAACGAAGGTGGACATATTGACAGCCCCATAATGGTCAACGGTCAGTCCGAAGTTGAGATTCAAGGTGCGGGCGAGCAGCCCGGCACCCGCGCCCGGACCTTTGTAGTACCCCATTCCAGGCGTGCCATAGAAATATGCCTGATTCAGCTTGCCATGCGTGACACCGTAAGAGTTTTCGATCTCGGGAATTTCCACCCATAGATCCCGTGGCAGGGAGAGTACAGTGACCTTCGGGGTGACGAAATCAACACGGACAACGCGAATCACATCAGACAGCCCGTAAAGATAATTCTCGCTCCCATCGATCCCCAATGCCAGGACCGTCATCAACGGCGGTCCGCCGCACAGAGGTGCCTGTGTTGCGGTTGGGAGGGGCATGTTGGTGCCAATCGGGGGAGCTGCCGGCTGAGTCCCTGTAACGCTCGTATTCGAAGCTTCGCTATTGAAGGCTAATGCCACGAGAGTCGGTGAGGAGGTGACAGCAGGAACCGGTGAAGGCGTGGGATTGAGGAGACCAAGGCTGGGCCCGAGAGGTGCATTCCAGCGTTCTTTCAAACGTGGATAGAGAAACACCACCAGGGATACCGCTGCCATGAGTCCCAGAGCAGTCAGAGGAATGATGAGCTTGGTTCGCTGAGTAGGCATAACCGGGCGAAATGAACTCCAACGAAGATCAGGGCCCTCGCCGCGACCGCGGATTATATCACAGTGGAACCCTCAGGCTGAGCTATCTGCAACCGGCGCAGGGCGAGCAGAGCCAGGAGATTAAGCAACAGGGCAGCCAGGGCACCAGGCATGATCTCAGAGATACCCAAAGCCCCAGCAGAGAGATAGAGCGGCGGAGCCAGCAAGGCGCCTATCGCCCTTCCCAAAGACAATCCCGCGGTGTTGGCAGCCATCATCGTAGCCCGGAGAGCGGGCAGCACTTCGGTCATCAAAGGAATGCTGCTCACCAGTGCATACTCGAAGGTGATGTAGAAGAAAAAAAGTGCCACGAGTGCTCCAGGGAGGGTGCCGCCCAGGACGGGCAGCGCCAGAGCAGCCAGACTGTTCAAACCCAACCCCAGCGTCACCGCCAACGGCTTTCCCAGACGGTCGGTCAGCAGGGCAGTGAAGGATTCGCCGCCCAACTCGGCAAAACCGATCAGCGCCGAGGCGGCTCCCAGGGCTGTGATCTGCAGGCCAAACGAATCTTCCATCCAGACCCCGAATACCAGGTTGACGACTTCATTGGCTGCGCTGAGCAGAATGCCCATCCCCAGACCTGCCAGAGCAGGCGGGTAGAACAGCACCTGGCGCAGATTGTTGCGAAACCCGCCGTCACCCTTCGATTCGAAGGTCTCGCGCGGCACCATCCAGGCAACCGCTGCCAGGGCCGCCAGCCCAAAGAGGATCAAAACCGGAAACGGCGCCATCCATCCCCAGCGGGCGATCAAAAACCCCATCAGTGGGATACCCAGGATAAAGCTCAGTGACCACCCCAATTCAGTGAAAGCCAGCACCCGGCCCCGGCGGGAGTATTTCACCCGATCACCCAGATACGCCTGCATGGATGGATCGAATGTGTATTTCCCCAGCATAGCCAGGAGCAGGGCGAGCAAAAACGACGGATATCCGGGCCACACTACGACCAGGCTCATCCCTATGGAAAAAATGAGTAAGCTGAACATCATGGCGGGTTTACGGCCCTTGCAGTCCGCGAACGCGGCGAGAAATGGGCCGCCAGCTCCTGCCACCGATCGAAGGGTCAACGCCAGAGAAAGCGCAGCCAGATCGACCCCCAAGCCACGTCCAAAGGCGGGCAGGAAGGGGTAGACCATACGGTGCATGGTATTGAGCACGATCCGTATGGCGGTAAAGAGGAGCACCTGATGGCGCAGACCCATCCTGTTCGCTTGCGCAGGTTCTTGCCTCAAGGTCGAATGCTCCGAAACAGACGATCGGCGCACAGGAGAGGATTTAAACCTTCCAGCTCGATCACCCCGTCCGCGTATCCGCTGACCTGAACCAGCGCGTCAATTGCCAAGCTACAATCAGCGTGATGACGAATAGAGCTACGAAGAACAGCTGAATTCGCCAGGCATCCGACCCAAATATGGGATTGGAAGGATGCAAGACCTGTTCAGTCGTTTGCAAACTCAGCATCAGGAAGAAAGCATAGATCACATTGAACGCAGCAGCCCAGGCGGGGTTTCCAACGAGAGCCAGACCACCCTGAAGTAGCACTCCAGCTATGGCAAAAGTCAGTCCCAACCGCCAGCGCGGCTCAGCCAGGAACAATCCATTCCAGTTCGCTTCCATCGCCCAAAGTGAGATCGGCAGGTAAGTCACCCAGAATGTCAAACCGGTTCTGCCCAGCGCTCGCGACCACAGCTGCAACTCTTCCAGACGGGTGATCAGCCCAATCAATCCTGCACCTGCGGAAGCCAGGATAAAGACCAGAGCAACCCATACCCAGGCGCCATGCAGATACACCACACGCACATTGACGCCGAGGGTTCGTTCTCTCGGGCTGACCAGGAGCAGCATAGCGATGACTATCAGACAGAGGAGCAGCCATAAGCGTGGCGATGCGAGCAACCTGCGCATGGGCGAATTGTACCGCAGAACCTAACCCAGTTCGATGGAGAATATTTTTGGCTCCACTTTACTTCAACATCGGCATCTTGATGCCGTGGCGGCGGGCAGCATCGATCGCCTGTTGATATCCTGCATCTGCATGCCGCACGATGCCCAGACCAGGATCGGTTGTCAGGACGCGTTCCAGACGTCTGGCTGCTTCCGGCGTGCCGTCAGCGACGATCACCTGTCCGGCATGCTGGCTGAAGCCTATGCCCACCCCACCCCCATGGTGGAAGGAAACCCAGGTGGCGCCCCCAACGGCATTGATCAGGGCGTTCAGGATCGCCCAATCGCTCACCGCATCCGAACCATCCAGCATTCCTTCGGTCTCCCGGTTGGGTGAAGCGACCGAGCCCGAATCGAGATGATCGCGCCCGATGACAATCGGTGCTTTGAGTATCCCTTCCGCAACCATGTTATTGAAGAGCAGACCAGCCTGCACCCGCTCTCCATAACCAAGCCAGCAAATACGAGCAGGGAGACCTTGAAAGGGGACTTTCTCACGCGCCAGCCGAAGCCAGCGGTGCAGGTGTTCATCATGCGGGAAGAGCTCCATCACCGCCTCATCTGTAGCGTAGATATCCTGAGGGTCACCAGAGAGCGCCACCCAACGGAACGGTCCCTTTCCTTCACAGAATAACGGACGGATATAGGCAGGCACGAAGCCAGGGAAATTAAACGCCTCTTTCACTCCCGCCTCGAAAGCCCTCTGACGGATATTGTTTCCATAATCGAAAACCTCTGCGCCTTTCTTTTGGAACTCCAGCATGGCTTCGACATGGCGCGCCATGGACTGCATCGACCGGCGAGCATATTCTTGGGGGTCGGATTCCCGCAGGTTCTCCGCCCCCTGCACACTCAAACCGACAGGGATGTAAGAAAGCACATCATGGGCAGGGGTTTGATCGGTGACCACGTCCGGCACCACTCCGCGCAGAGCCAGCTCCGGATAGATGTCTGCAGCGTTTCCGATCAGGCCGATAGATCTGGGCATCTGATCCTTCACAGCTTCTTCAACCATGGTCATGGCTTCTTCCAGATTATCCACGACCACTTCGATATAGCCGATCTCGAGCCTGCGGCGTGCCCGCTCTGGGTCCACCTCCACAATCAACCCCACCCCCTCATTCATGGTGATCGCCAGTGGTTGGGCGCCTCCCATTCCACCCAGCCCTGCGGTCAGAACGAACTTCCCCCTCAAGGACGGCCACCCTCTCTGGCGGGCAAGCGAACCGAACGTCTCATAAGTCCCCTGGAGGATGCCCTGTGTTCCAATGTAAATCCATGAACCCGCAGTCATCTGGCCGAACATCATCAACCCTTTGGCAACCAGCTGGTCGAAATGCTCTTGAGTAGCCCAATGCGGCACCAGGTTCGAATTGGCGATCAACACGCGCGGAGCATCAGGGTGCGTGCGAAAAATCGCCACCGGTTTGCCGGATTGCACCAGGAGGGTTTCGTCGTCTTCCAGTTCTCGTAAGGCTTTCAGGATAGCGTCGAAGGCTTCCCAATCGCGAGCTGCCTGCCCGCGGCCGCCATATACCACCAGATCCCGCGGGCGTTCCGCCACCTCAGGATCGAGGTTGTTTTGAATCATGCGATAGGCTGCTTCTGTCAGCCAGGATTTACATGACAATTGAGTGCCACGTGGGGCGCGCACAACTCGTGGACCAGACATTGCCTCCTCCTGAAACAAATATCCCTTTCAGGCAAAATTATACGCCTGAAAGGGATCAACCTGGTCAATAATCGGATCGCTCAGACTTTAACGAACCGGCGACTTCACAGATAGGTTAACCATTCAGCCAGAGCTGACCGGTCTTCCATTGGACTTGAGAACACCGCCGAAGGTGGTGTTTTCCAGACGTGCCACCAGCTCAGCCTGCGCCTCACAAAACACCGGGCGCAGAGCACAGGTCTCTCCAAATGTGCAGGAGCCGCTGTCGATGACGCATTCATTGATCAGGATCGGACCATCAATCGCCTCCACGACCTCCAGGAATGATATCTCTTCCGGCGGACGTGCCAGCGAGACGCCTCCTCTGGCACCCCGTGACGTTTGCAACAGCCCGGCGACCGAAAGCTGAGAGACTATTTTCGCCAGAAAGGAAGGGGGGATCTGCTGTTCTTGAGCGATCTGGCTGGTGGCTGCCTTGCGATCTGGCCCCAGTTTCGCCAGATACATGACAGCGCGCATGGCATAATCTGCTTGACGGGTGATTTGCATAGGTCCTGTTCCTCATTTCACAATTTGCTTAAAAAATTATATCAACGATATTTTAGAGTAATTTCGACCGATTTACAAGTGACAGAGGTCATCCCTTGGGGATGATTAATTACGTGTCATTTTGTCCGAATTCCGGTGTAATAAAAACATGGTAAGATCGTTTAACCTACCAGCGAGACCTTTTACCGATAGTCTGGATTCGGCTGCAATAGTCTCCAGCCGCTGTACCGGGTGCTAAGCCGCAACAGAGTAGCCAGGCTCTTCGTTAACACAGGTCAAACCAGTGGAGAGAACAGCACAGAAGGTCTTTATCACACCCACCGCTGACCCAGGGGAAGCAGCAAATTTGAAAACCGCATCACCTTGAATCACAACAGACCTACTCAGGAGGAAGATCGCTTATGAAGCAGATTTGCGTAATCGGTGTTGGGTATGTCGGGTTGGTCACTGCAGCCTGTTTTGCCGATTTGGGCAATCGCGTGATCGCTCTCGATATCAATGAGGAACGGATCGAGGGACTAAAGCGCGGAGAGATGCCGATCTACGAGCCAGGGTTGGAGGAGCTCGTCGCCCGCAACGTGCGCGCCGGTCGGCTGTCGTTTACCACATCTTATCCGGACGCTCTGGCAGGCACAGAGTTCGCCTTCATCGCGGTAGGCACCCCATCTGGGGTGGATGGCGAAGCGGATTTGAGACACGTCGCGGCCGCAGCGCGCAGCATCGCTGAATCCATGAGCAACCCGCTGATCATTGTAAATAAATCTACAGTGCCGGTCGGGACCGGTGACTGGGTGGCAGAGATCATCGCCCGCCATCAGCCCAGGCCGATCCCTTTCTCGGTAGTTTCCTGCCCTGAGTTCCTCCGGGAAGGTTCCGCGATCAGTGATTTCATGCAGCCGCACCGCACCGTCCTGGGTTCATTGGATCCCGATGCCGCCGAGAAAGTTGCTCAGCTGCATCTACCCCTGAGAGCGCCGATCATGATCACCGATCTACGCACAGCCGAAATGATCAAATATGCTTCGAACGCTTTCCTAGCAACCAAAATCTCCTTCATCAATGAGATCGCAAATATTTGCGAAGAACTCGGCGCCGACGTCAAAGAGGTTGCCATCGGAATGGGCTACGACAAACGCATCGGCCCATACTTCCTCGACGCCGGTCTGGGATACGGCGGGTCTTGCTTCCCCAAGGACGTCAAAGCGCTGGCATATATGGCAGCCGAGAAAGGCCGCCACCCACAGCTCCTCCATGCGGTCATGGAGATCAACAATGACCGCCGACCTATGACTGTGAGTAGATTGAAAGAGATGTTAGGCGAGCTCAATGGTCGTACGGTCGGATTGTTAGGATTATCCTTCAAACCCAACACGGATGACATGCGTGATGCGCCCTCCATTGATATTGCCAAAGCTTTGATTGAGCAGGGTGCCAGGGTGCGCGCTTACGATCCGGTTGCCATGCCGGTTGCCTCTTCCCTTCTCCCTGATGTGGAAATGGTCAGCGACCCATACACCCTGGCAGAGGGTAGCGACGCCCTGGTCGTGATCACAGAATGGAATGAATTCAAACAGCTCGACCTGGAAAAAATCCGCGACCTGATGAAGCAACCGGTTCTTTTCGACGGTCGCAACATTTACGAGCCCGAGAAGATGCGCCAGCTGGGATTCATCTATCGGGGCTTCGGTCGCGGCTACAACGGCCATGCAAACAACGTCAGGGTTGAACGAGACACACTCCTGGCTTCGACCTGATCTTCCCTGATCGATCCCTTCACATCTCGATGAATTGTGCTATAAAGGGCACGCAAGGATCACCTTACGTGCCCATATTGTTGCTATGATCAACGATCACCCACCGGTCATCGATTACGAAGGTTCGGATTACCAGCTCACTTTTTGGGATCAGGGGGATCGCGCCTATGAAGATCAGGCTGAAGCGGTCGCTCTTCGGCGTCTCTTGCCACCATCCGGGAAGCTGCTGCTCGAAATCGGTGCTGGAGCTGGACGAAATACACCGCGTTACACCGGATTCGAACGTATCGTTTTACTGGACTATTCGCGAAGCCAGCTGGAACAGGCGCGCCAGCGCCTGGGAGCCTCGGATCGCTACCTTTTCGTCGCCGCGGATGTTTACTGCCTGCCTTTCGTGCCGGGCATCTTCGACGCTGCCACGATGATCAGGGTGCTGCACCATATCGTTGACCCCCAGCGCGCCTTGAAACAGATCCGGGAAACGCTTGTGCCGGGAGGGACTTTCATTCTGGAGTATGCCAACAAACAAAATCTGAAAGCCATTCTGCGTTATGCCCTGCGCCAGCAGGAATGGAATCCCTTCACCCCCGAACCGGTCGAGTTTGCCCCCTTGAATTTCGATTTCCATCCGAGTAGCGTCCGTCAATGGTTGACGTCACAGGGATTCTCGGTTGAACGCCAGCTCACCGTCTCCCATTTCAGGCTTGGGACGCTCAAGCGGCTTCTCCCGGTGAGATTCCTGGTGGCATTGGATGCGCTGGCACAGCTGACAGGGAATTGGTGGCAATTATCACCCAGCGTCTTCGTGCGCGCCAGAGCGGTGGGAGACACCCCAGTCGCTGCACCAGGAGAACTGTTCCGATGTCCCGTCTGTTATAGTTCGCAGCTCACGGAAAACGATGCTGGAATGATCTGTTTAAATTGCGATCACCTCTGGCCGACCGAGGGGGGTATCTATGATTTCAGGGAAAAGCCCGGTAGCTTTTCAACCACCCAAAAATGAGAGAGCCCCAATATCCGCGCGGGGGTCTTCTCCAGGGCCTGGAGGGCAGCCCGCAACATGCGTCCCAGGCGCGGCCAGCGGGTGATGATGTTGTCATACGCCCCGAAGATCACAGTGCGTTTCACGAAGCGGACTGGCAGACCGGTAAACAATTTTTCCAGGTCTCGTCTGGCGTAAGTCCTCACATGCGGCGCCAGCCGATCGCGTAAGCTCCGCGGCAGGTAGTTGACCAGGGGGATATTGCCGAAGGCATATTCCCCTCGCCAGTAAATCCCGTGAGTTTCGAACGGATATCCGCGGTTAGGGACAAAAATCAGCAGGCGGCCCCCGGGCTTCAAAGTACGCACCATTTCTATAACCGCAGCCCGATCATCCTGGACATGCTCGAGCACCTCATGGCTCAGGATCAGATCGAAGGTGTCGGCAGGGAAAGGGAGTCTTTCCCCCAGCCCGGCAAGAATATGGTCGGATCGCTCACGGGCTTCCGTAGCTCTCTCCAGGTCGATCTCCAAACCGATAGCTACCCCGCCCTGAGCAGCCAGCCTCTCCAGGTAAAGGCCAATGCCACAGCCATTTTCAAGGATGCGCCCGCGCAGGCGTCCCTCCGCTGCCATCTGGATCATTTTCAGGCGGCGCTCTTGACCGGCTCGCCAGACATAGGAAGCCTCCCCGCGCAGAGCAGCTTTCTGAAGATCTCTCTTAGCCATCCTCATCTTCTGCCATTATCAGCTCACCGCCGATCAGGTCCCATTCCTGCTTAAATCCAAAGCCCTTGCGATTGTCCACCAGCCTGATCCACTCGCTCTCAAAAACAAAGAGCTGGTTTTGAGAAATGACAGATGCAAGCTCTGATACAAAGGGGAATTTTCCGCTGTAAAGCTCCCAGGCACGCTTCCGTTCGTCCTCATCCTCTACCGCTTTCACCCAGCCGCGCAGCTGCAAGCCGCGGATCTCTCTCCAATCGGAGCAATGGGGGTGGATCGTCACCGCCGCCCGCGGATTTCGAGCCACATCGAGGCTGTGCTGACTCAGCGGGTCGGAGAAGAAATACAGGTTCAGGGCGTCATCTGCAGCGAAGTACACATCCGCCGCATGGGGTTCGCCATTGTGACCGGCAGTGGCGAGGGTCATCACAGATAAGCAAAGGAACTCTTCAAAAATCAAATTGCAACACTCTTAGCGAATTGGTAAGCGATGCAAACGTATCCGTCTTTCGCTGACACTGGCAATTACAACCATTTCTAATTTATCCTTTCCACTCCTTATATAGCTGATTTTCGACACCCAGGCGTGCCAGCACGCGCCCCACGGTGTTATCGACAATCTCCTCAACGCTCTTTGGTTTTGCGTAGAAGGCTGGCACCGGCGGAAAGATCACCGCTCCTGCCTCTGCCGCCAGGCTCATCAATCGCAGATGGCCGCGGTGCAGTGGTGTCTCCCGCACAACCAGGATCAAAGGACGCCCCTCCTTGAGGGTCACATCCGCCGCCCGGGTGAGCAGATCATCCGCGTAGGCGTTAGCGATTGCAGAGAGAGTCTTTATGGAGCATGGGACGACGACCATCCCCATCGTCTTGAAGGAACCCGAAGCCAGGGCTGCGCCCACATCGGCATGATTGTAAGCCACATCAGCCAGGGCGAGCACTTCACTCACCTTCCATTCCGTTTCCTCGGCAATGGTCACGCGGCCAGCTGGAGAGAGGATCAGGTGGGTTTCCAATTCCAGATCACGGGCAGCCTGCAACAGTCGGATGCCCATGATCACACCAGAAGCACCGCTAATACCGACCACCAGCCGGGGTCTGTTCTCGTTCATATTGTTCTCCTCATCAACGTTTCACCCCCCAATGGATGGCGATTGTGCCAAACATCTTCCTTCGGAAGCCAATCTCATGAAAACCGGCTTCATGAAAATGCCTGGCCAGCGTTTCTGCACTCAAGAAAGAATCGGTCGAGGCGGGCAGGTAAGTGTATGCCTGTTTCGAGCCGGTTATTGCCTGACCTAGGAGGGGGATGATGATGTGCATATGAAACTCGATCAGCGGGGATAACCATCCATAATCTGACCTCGTTGTATCGAGCGCGACCATCCTCCCGCCGGGTTTGAGCACGCGGTAGTGCTCACGCAACGTTCGGGGCAGGTTAACCACATTGCGCAGCAAAAAGCCGGAGACGACGGCGTCGAAGGATTGATCAGGGAAAGGCAGGTTGAGCGCGTCGGCCGCAACCCAGAGAATATATGAGGAACCTGGCCGTCGTCTGCCCACCTGCATCATGGGCACTGTAAAGTCGGCGGCGACAACTAGGCAGCCTGGGTATTGTCGCAAGGATTCAAAAGAAAGGTCACCTGTACCTGCCCCCAGATCCAGCAATCTTCCACCACTTTCCAGCTGCACCAGTCTGATCACCTCCTGCCGCCAACGCAGGTCCTGACCAAACGTCATGAGACGATTCATTAGATCATAACGCCTGGCGATGCGTTCGAACATACGCTGGATATCGCCTGGACGGCGCACTTCACCCATGGAATCTACACCAGGATGGGTATCAGGCATGTTTTGACCTGTCATGCGATTAATCGGCAGCAGCCTCTCCCAAGAGAGCGGCGTCTTCCGCCCGTGCCACTCGGTGGCCTGCCTCGACATCGACCCGGGTGAGAAGGTAACCGCCGATGATGAAGAAGGCGATGATGCTCAAAATAGCCGGTCGGCTGCTGCCGAAAGTGGTGGCAGCAAAAGCAAACACCAGCGGGCCCAGAACCGCGGAGAATTTCTCCATGATCCCGAAGAGGCCGAAGAACTCGCCGCTCTTGGCAGCCGGCGACATGCTGGCAAACAGGCTCCGGCTGAGCGCCTGGCTGCCGCCCTGCACAACCGCCACCATCCAGGCCAGGAACCAGAATTCGATCACCGAGTTCAGGAAAAAGCCCCAGATGGCGATGACTGTGTAGACGAGCAAAGAGAGCATGATGCTGCGTTTAGTGTTGAGCTGCTCCGCAAGACTGGTGAACAGACCTTTGCCAACCAGAAATGAGAGCAGTAAGCCGATCCATTCGATCCCCAGGATCAAAGCCAGGATCAATATCAGATTGCTTTCCCTGAGTGGAGGCAGGACTTCAACACCCCCAAGACTCATGATCGTGCCGGCACTGGCAGGGTTTTTCTCGCCTGTATTGATCAGCCTCAAGACATGTTCGCCCGCTGCCTGGGATGGGATCTGCTGATTTATCTCGTAACGGACAGTCGGATGGTAGCCATCGATGCGCAGAGGGGCGCCGTTGTCCGGATCGATAACCGCCTCACCATCGAGTTCAACCACCCATATACCTCGGTCGGGTCCACTGCTGTAGGTGATCTGAGCATTCTGCCCATGATACCTGACCTCGAAAACAGCTCCAGCCTGGTCTGTGATCGCATACGAGGCATCCCGATCTGAGCCGAGGAGCTCCCCGGGAACCAGGGCAGTCTCCCAGTTGCCTGAGAAAGACAGGCCTTCCGCATCCATGGCATACACCCCCTGACCAAGCGCTGAATCAGTAGCCTCGAAAGGTGGGGGTGGTGAGCCAATGATCTCCGAAGGTAACGTTCGGGCGCCAGCGATCCCTAAGACCGGTAGAGCCACCAAGTTGAAGAGCACGAACGCCAGGTAGAAGGGACGGCGCGGCTCTCCTGGGCTGGGCAGTCGCCCAAAGATCAGACTGTAAGGGATGCCAACGAACTGCACCAACAGGAGGGCGAGGATAAGTTCCACGCTGCCGAAACCCAATTCAGCTCCATAGATGGCAGCCACCCCGATGATCGTCCCGATCCCATCGACGTAGATCAGGAATGCCAGCAGGTATTTGAACAGCTCACGGTACTGACGGATATCGCGTAAAGTATCCCTGAGGCGCTTGAAACTCGCCGAAAAGACGTTCTCGCCATGGCCCAATGCGACAGTCGCAGTCAAGGGTTCCGGCACCTGCAAGAGAAGCGGTATGGAAAAGACCGCCCACCAGATTGCAACGCTCAAGAAGGAGAGCCGCGCCCCCCAGGTGCCGGGCAAGACCATCAACATCACGACATTGATCGCCAGCAGGATTCCGCCTCCCAGATACCCCATGGCATACCCCCGCGCTGAGACGCGGTCCTGGTCGTCCTCCCGGGCGACATGGGGTAACAGTGCATCATAGAAGACATTGGCACCGCTGAACCCCACACGCCCGACGATCGCCAGGATCGAAGCCAGCATCCAGTCTCCGGTCTCGACCAGAACCAGAAACGCTGTGCCCAGGATGCCGATCCCGGCGAAAATGGACAAAAGCAATTTCTTGCCACGCATGATATCCGAGACTGTCCCCAAGATAGGAGAGATGACAGCTGCGATCAAAAGCGAGATGCTGTATCCAGTGCTCCAGTAAGCAGTAGCGATCGCCGGGCTGGGCAGCGTCGAACCGGCGACCTGGCTGTAATAGACAGGCAAAACAGCTGCCATGATCGTGGTTGCAAAGGCAGAATTTGCCCAGTCATACATCGTCCACGCCCAGATTCGGCGCCTGTAGATGGTATCGTTGATATTTCGGGAATCTGCCATGGCATGAGTGGCCATATTTTGCTCCTCGTGTGTCAGATTGAAATCATAGGATGGGATGGAATTTACGCCCGCCCGGGCGATTTGCAACACGAAGTACGATTGGTGGTCTAGATGAACTCAAGTAGCTGGCAACCTGGAACAAAAGTGGGAATGAGACCTGCATATAGTATAATAAATTTGATAATTTGGGAAGGATGGCCCGTTTTCCTATTATTTTATTATCCTTTATTATCAATCATCTCAGCGGGACATCCTCCATTTCAGGATTCTACAGCATGCAACTGCACTTATCGATTCATCATTTGCGGATTCGATCTGGAAGAGGACGTGAGTGAGGGGAATGAATCCACCATAGAGGATCGGCTTAGAAAATAAGCGCAGAATTCCTGAGCTGTAGGGTCGCTGAAAATCTGAAATTATTCAGGCGTTTATCGCCGAGGAGTTGTTGTATGAGTGCAGAGTTTATCGCGCGACTGGCTGGTATGGTCGTGTTTGCCGGGCTGGGCGTCTATTGGGGAATTTACACGGGTGATGTGACAGGTGAGAATCACGAATTATATGCTGTGATCTTTGCCCTGGTGGGCGCTCTGGTCGGACTGGTGATCACCCCCTACATCACAACCCGACCGGTGCGGAAATTACGCAGTGTACTGGCACGGGTCTCCTCACAAACGTTGCTGGCAGGTTTTGTCGGCTTGCTATCAGGTCTGATCGTGGCCGCTTTGCTGGCGTTCCCGGTCTCGCTCCTGCCATCTCCCTTCGGGGATGTCTTGCCTTTTGTTGGAGTGTTGTTGTTCGGCTACCTTGGAATCGCCGTCTTCGTGATGCGGCAGAACGATATTTTCTCATTATTTCGGGTTTTACCTGGCAGGAGTGGGGAGGCAGGCGCACAGGGAGCCAGCCCAGGTCGGACGATCCTGCTGGATACCAGCGTCATCATCGACGGCCGTATCGCCGATATCGCCCGCACCGGCTTTCTGTTTGGCACGTTGCTCATCCCACGTTTCGTGCTCAATGAGCTGCAATACATCGCCGATTCGGCGGATAGCCTGCGGCGTCAGCGCGGTCGGCGTGGAATGGAAGTTCTGGCAGAATTACAGAAAGAATCCAGCATCCCGGTGCGCATCACCGATATCGATGTGGAGGGTGTGCGAGAGGTGGATGATAAACTGGTCATCCTGGCCCGCCAGTTGCAGGCTTCCATCCTGACCAATGACTATAACCTCAACCGGGTTGCCGAATTGCAGGGCGTGCCCGTCCTGAACGTCAATGAGTTGGCTAATGCGGTCAAATCGGTGCTCCTGCCGGGAGAACCGCTTACGGTCGATATCATCCAGGAAGGGAAAGAAGCCAATCAGGGAGTCGGCTATCTGGATGATGGCACCATGGTGGTTGTCGAAGACGGGCGCAGCCACCTTAACCAACGGGTTACCGTCACTGTCACCAAGGTACTGCAAACCGCAGCCGGACGGATGATTTTCGCCCGCCTTGGGGATTGAAACAAGGACTGCAACCATGACCATCCGGATTTATAACACCCTGACCCGCAAGAAGGAACCCTTCGAAACCCTGGAGCCTGGTGTCGTGCGCATGTACGTGTGCGGTCCGACCGTCTATGATAAAGCCCATGTCGGACACGCCATGTCCACGCTGGTCTATGACATCATGCGCCGTTATCTCGAATACCGTGGCTACCGGGTCATCCATGTGATGAACTACACCGATGTGGATGACAAAATCATCCAGCGCGCCAATCAGCTCGGCAAGCACCCCCTCGCCCTGGCTGGGGAATATATCCGGGAATACGAACAGCACATAACGGCACTCAACGTGCTGCCACCAACGGTCTCTCCGCGCGCGACCGGTGAGATCGACCGGATCATCGCGATGGTCAAACAACTGATCGACCGCGGCCACGCCTATGCCGGGGATGGGGATGTTTACTTTCGCGTGACGAGCAAAGCGGATTACGGCAAGCTCTCGTGGCGGAAGCTGGAGGAGATGCAGGCCGGGGCGCGCGTTGAAGTGGATGAACGCAAGGAACATCCCATGGATTTCGTCCTGTGGAAATCTTCTAAACCCGGAGAGCCAGCGTGGGACAGCCCCTGGGGACCGGGTCGCCCAGGCTGGCATATCGAATGCTCGGCGATGAATCTTCATCATCTGGGAGAGCAGATCGACATCCATGGTGGCGGCAACGATCTGATCTTCCCGCATCACGAGAACGAGATCGCCCAAACCGAAAGCCTGACCGGAAAGCCTTTCGCCCGTTACTGGGTGCACAACGGCATGCTCCAGTTCGCTGGCGACAAGATGTCGAAGTCCCTGGGGAATTTTGTCACCATCGAGGAATTTCTCCAGAAACACGAAGCGGACGCATTGCGCATGCTGGTGCTCAATGCGGGCTATCGCAATCCGCTGACGTTCAACGACGAGGTGGTTGCCCAGGCCGAAAGAAGCCTGGAGAGACTGCGCTCAGCCTTGCGCCCCGCATCAGCTGCGATTGGCAGCGGCGCTGACCCGGAGATCATCCAGGCACTCCAGGCTCAGATGGAAGCGACCCACCAGGGATTCATAGCTGCCATGGACGATGACTTCAACACCGCTGGCGCCTTGGGACATCTCTTTGATCTGGTGCGCGCCATCAATCAGGCGCGTGATGCCGGAGCCGACGACGAGACGCTGGCACCGGCGCAGGCTTTGCTGCGTGAGCTGGCAGAAAAAGTCTTCGGCCTGCGCCTCACCCGTCCAGTGGAAAGCCATACCCCCGCGGCGCCCTTCATCGACCTGCTTGTGGCTGTACGCAACGAGTTGCGCCGTGAGAAACTCTGGTCGCTCTCCGATATGATCCGCGATCGGCTGGCAGAACTGGGCGTAATCCTGGAGGATGGCAAAGGGGGAACCACTTGGCGTTTCAAGTAAAAGCGTTGATTATCCTCTCAAGACTCGAAAAACCGGAGATGCGGGCAAATTTTTTAAGGATGCTTCGGTTATATCCTCATACCCCCTCACACAACACATGAAAGAATGGATTCTGGGGCGTAATCCGGTCTATGAAACTCTGCGTGCCGGACGACGTCATTATTTCCGACTGCGCATATCCGAAGGGCTGGAAAGTAAGAAGCGGATCGGCGAGGTCCTCCAGATGGCAAAGGTCAAGGATATCCCGGTCGAGAGGGTGCCGCGCCGTCAGCTGGATTCCCTGGGCGACGGTCATCAAGGCCTTGCCCTGGAGGTGAGCGGTTACCCCTATAGCGCATTGCCGGATATGCTGGAGCTCGCCGCCAGCCGTGGCGAACCACCTCTCATCCTGATCCTGGACATGCTCCAAGACCCGCAAAACCTGGGGACACTACTGCGCACAGCGGAAGCTGTCGGTGTGCACGGCGTGCTGCTGCCATTCCGCCACACGGCAACGGTGACCCCGGCAGTGGTCAGCGCCTCGGCAGGCGCCTGCGAACACCTGCTGATCGCCCAGGCAAACCTGGCGCAGGCCATCGAGAGCCTTAAGAACAACGACGTGTGGGTCATAGGATTGGATGCAGGACCACAGGGCAGGTCCCCTGAGGAGTACGACTTAAGTGGAGCGTTGGCGCTAGTCGTGGGGAGTGAGGGAGAGGGGATGCGTCCTCTGGTGCGCAGGTCTTGCGATGCTCTGCTGCGACTGCCAATGCGTGGTCAGATCGCCTCACTCAATGCCGCTGTGGCTGGCTCGGTAGCGCTTTATCTGGCATGGAGGGCGAGAGGTTACTCACCCGCCAGTCTGTAACGGAGACCATCGAACCTCTCATCCAGTTCCCCACAGCAGTCTGCGATGAAATTGAACTAAGGGCGGGGATCTTCCCGGGAGACAGCTCTTCTCGAACCCTTTCACCCTGCAACCTCAGCCATCCAAGAGAACCCCCGTACCTGCGGGTTCAGACGCCCTTTCGGGCATTTTACTCCCCCTCAGCAATGCCTGGCCAACCGCGGCCTATATCGATCTTTGTGTTTTCATTGTATCCATTTCACCGGGATCAAAAGGCACCCTTGTTTATTGGGGTGGTAGTTTTTGTGTCGCCGAATGTGTATTTTGGCTGTACCATGCGGTGAATACAGACTGCTATTATCCGATTTATGACATTTACTCCATACAAAGAGTCCAAAAGGCGCAAGGAAATTAAATCAAATCGGGAACATTAAAGGCAGATCGAATAGTCTAATAATGTGGAGATCTATTGTGAGGAAAAAATCGTGTTCGAAAACATACACGCTTCTGGGAAAAAACTGGCAAACACGATTACTCATGTTCTCGCCCGAAGAAGTTTGGGCAGCTGGCGGCGGCACATCGTTAGGAGAGTACAGCACTTTGCTGCATTTAATAAAGGAATAATAATATATAAAGGAGAGAACACATATGGAAAGAAACACTTCTCGGTTATTAATTGGTCTTGGGATCGCTTTTGTCTTGATCTTTGGCCTGATCGCGGCTGCCTGTCTGGTAGTTACATACCTCGTCCCGGCTTTTCGCGTTACTCCACCGGAGCCAACTCCAAATGTGCTCCATACGCAGATAGCTCAGACAGTCATGGCGCGGTTGACCCAGACGGCTGCGGCAGTAACAGCAACTTTTACTGGTGTCCCCCCTTCGCCAACCGGCCTGCCAACAGAGACACCAGCTATCACCCCCACAGCCACTGCGACATCGGTGCCACCCACCGCGACCCCTGTGCCACCCACCCCGACACCAACACCGCTTCCCTGCCTTTGGGCACGCTTTGTCGCCGATGTGACAGTCAAAGATGGTACGGTATTCCCGCCGGGAGCCATGTTCACTAAAACCTGGCGATTACGGAACATCGGTACCTGCACCTGGACGCGTGATTATCTGCTGGTCTTCTCCAGCGGTGAGCGGATGGAAGGGCCGCGGGCTGTGCCAATGCCGGAAAATGTCGACCCAGGTGAGACAGTTGACCTCTCGGTGAATCTGATCGCACCGACAAGTGCCGGCCGTTATCGTGGCTACTGGATGCTCAGCACGCCCGGCGGGCAGCTATTCGGACTGGGTGCAGACCAGAAAGGCCCCTTCTGGGTTGAGATCAACGTCATCCGCTCGGATAAATACAATTTCGATCTGACGCTGAACTACTGTGAGGCACGTTGGACCAGCGCAGAAGGGCGACTGCCCTGTCCGGGCACCCCCGGCCACAGGGATGGCTCTGTCATCCTGCTCAACAAACCGGAGCTCGAGATCGGCCGACAGGAAAATGAACCAGGAATCTGGACTATCCCCCAGAGCACCAACGATGGCTTCATTAGCGGTGAATATCCGGCTTATCGCATCAAGTCAGGCGACCACTTCAGGGCGGTTGTGGGTTGCCTGGACGACTCGAAAGGCTGTGATGTGATCTTCCAGCTGAGCTATCAGACCGGCAGCGGAGAGATCGTCAAAGTCTGGGAAACCCGCGAGACTTACGACGGCAATCTGACGACTGTTGACATCGACCTGTCTGTTCTGGAGGGCGTCGAGGTCAGATTCATCCTGACCGTTTTCGCCAATGGGTCACCGGAGAAAGATAATGCCTTCTGGCTGCTACCGCGGATAGATTGACCCGTAGATCAACACCAGATCAATCACCAGAAACGGACAGGGTCATCTGAATTGAGCACGGTGAGTCCCGTCTCCCAATCGAGGCATAGGGCTCACCGTGTATATTTAACAACCTGCCTGGGTTTGCAGGAACCGTCTTGCCCGGCTCGGATATCAGGGAGCGCGAATAAAATTCTATTCCCTATTCAACGCGCGTGTTTCGATAATCTGACGATGCGAGGCAAACGCATTCAGAAAGCGTTCTTGATCGCCCTTCGACGGAATCTTTCCCGCCAAACCCATAAGCAGCTGATGACCGCTCTCCAACCAGAGGTGGGCTTGAAGGTCGCCCGCGGCTAAGAATACCTGATAACAAACCAGGTAAATCCATATGGGATCATCGATATCATCCAGGGGGAGAGGTTCCAACTGGGCAAGCAACTGCCGGGTTTGCTCGGCGAATTTTCGAGCCGCACCGATATCCCCGCGCCGCAGATTTAACTCGGCCAGCCCAGCTAACGGCTCCAAAGTCAACCCAGGTCGGCCTTCATTGCCGCGCAGGTACAGAGCCTGGTCAAATAACTTTTCAGCCTCGGTATCATCTCCCATGGTGAGATATATCCTCCCCAGGCGGGCTGCTACCAGAGCTTCGATTTTGGCTAATTTGTAAGCGTGAGTGATCTCCAGAGCTTTCGTTTGATACTCAACAGCCTTTTCCAGCTGCCCCTTTTGAAATGCCAGCAGCCCCAAGTTGGATAAGCCTGCCGCTTCGCCGCCCCAAAGCTCGATCTTCCTGCATAGCCGGATGGCGATTTCGCTCAATTCCCAGGCTGTTGAGAAATCACCCAGGCGATAGGAGATCATCCCCAGATTGTTCAACCCGGCGCTCTCTCCCCACACATCGCCGATTTCAGCAATAATGGCGTAACCTTTCTGATAATACTCCCTGGCTTTGATGAAATCACCCTGCACTTCAAAGATAGCGCCCAGATTATTCGTTGTTCGCCCTTCCCCCCGGCGGTCACCTATGTCCGCAATAATGTTCAGGGCGGCGAGGTAATGATCCTTCGCCTGGTATAAGTCCCCACGTAGAAAATAATTGTTCCCCAGGCTGTTCAGCACTGCACTCTCGCCGCGGCGATCGCCAAGCAGACGGTAGGCTTCAACCGAACGCTGAAAGTAAGTGTGAGCACCCTCGAAATCTCTTTCCAGATAGGCGACCCTGCCAAGTTCATGCAGACATTCCGCCAGGACCGGAGAGTCCTTATACGACTCAGCCATCCTCAGAGCGGTTTCAAGGCGCAGACGCGCCGCCTGGCTTTCTTCCCGCCTCCTCAGAGCCAGACCCCACTGAAGATAGCCTCTCATTTCCAGGGCATTATCCCCGATCTCGACGGCAAGCGCGATGGCTTCTTGAGCCACCTCTGCTGAATGGACGGTCTGGGCGCGATCGTTGAGGAGGCTGCTTAAGGCAACCAACAGCCTGCCCAAAAAATGCTTTTGCCCCACATTCGATAAGGATTGCTTTCGAAATCGGTCCACTGCCAGTTCCAGAGCTGCCGTGCCTTCTTTCAGCAGCCCGGTAAGTCGGTAGAACTCGGTCAATCCATCCAGACCGGCAGAGAGCGCATCCCGATCGGCTTGCTCAACACCCCACTCCCAGGCTGCGCGCAGGTTTGAGAGCTCATCGCGGATCTCCTCCAGGGCAGATCTCTTACGCAACAGGCTATCCTGTCTCTCGGCGACGAATTGCATGTAATAAGCACAATGACGCGTGCGCAGGCGATGACCCTCATCAGGATGGGCGCTCAGCTTCTCTGCTGCATAGCGCCGGATCATCTCATGCAATTCATATATTTGGCCCTTCGAAACCCGCAGCAAGGATTTGTCGACCAATGTAGAAAGTTGCACGGGCGAAGCCTGGATTACACCTTCAGCAGCCATCCGGCGGAAACCTCCCCTGAACACCGTGCACTTCATCAACAGTTCCGCCTCTTTGTGAGCGAGCAAGTTCCAGGTATGATCGAAAGCTGCCCGCAGGCTGCGATGTCTGGCTGGGACATCTTTCAAAGAGGAGGTCAAGAAATCGGGGCCGCCCTCGATCTCTGCCACGATCTCCTGGCAGGAGAGCGACCTTATCCAGGTCGCGGCAAGTTCTATCCCTAACGGGAATCCCTCCATTAACTGGCAGATGCGTGTGACACAGGCATAATTATCGCCAGTGAGCTCGAAGAAAGGCCGCACCCTGCGAGCAGTCTGAATGAAGAGCGCCACAGCGCTGTTCTTCTCCAGTTCAGTCAGATGTTCCTGGATATTGTGATAAGAGATGGAATCCTCTTTGGGGACAGGTAGCCCGAAGACCTCGAATATCCATTCACCTCGTAGATTCAATCTTTCAACAGAGGTGACCAGAAGTTTGAGGTGAGCTGTGTTACTGACGATCTCGGCCAGGATCTCCGCCCCAGGAAGCAGGTGCTCCATATTATCCAGGATGAGCAGGGCTTTTCGCTCGCGCAGATGTTCTGATAGCTCCCCCACCTCGGGAGTCTGACCGGAGAAATCAAAGGAGAGCGCGCGGGCAATGGCGGCCGGGATCAGAGCGGGGGAGTCGATCGCAGTCAAAGGGACAAAGAACACGCCCTCCGGGAACAGATCTGGGTTCTCGTTGAGGATCTGGACTGCCAGACGCGTCTTCCCGATCCCGCCTGGACCGATCAACGTCAGGATGCGGCAAGCGGGGTCCCGTAACAATTTGCCCAGCGCGATCAGTTCGGTTTCTCGACCGACAAAGGGCGTCGGAGGGGTCGGGAGGTTTTGGGTCTGCCTGCGTTTATCTGCGATCGGGAACCGTGTCGAAAAGGGAAGGCGGCCATTCACTGACTGCGACCCATACGAACCATGCGCCTGCGGAGGCACAGCCGGTCTCAAGCGAGCCACACGCAACTCTGCGCGAGCTACTTTGACAAAATTCTCCCGTTCATCTTGAGCGAGCTCCAGGTGATCGGCAAGCAATGCGGCGATCTGACGGGACGGGCGCCTTTCATCCCCTTCGATCTTGCGGATCGCAGAAAGTGAACATCCGATTCTATCGGCCAGCTCCTGCTGTGTCAGATCAAGGGCTTTCCGCCGCCGGCGTACCCATCGACCGAACGATATTTCTTCGTTATCCATTCGATTTCTCGGTTACTTGTCTGAACAAGGTTACCATATCTTTCAGCAAGTGTATCACTTTTTGTGTCCTCAATTGTGGCGCAGAAGATGACCCCGGGCGTGAAAATGCGAATATACTTATTTCGGATGAATTAACTCCATATTATAAAATATTTTCGGGAGTATACTTGTGTTATTATCTCCCCACCGGGATTGGAGGATAAAGTGTTCGATCTCATTGTTATCGGCGGCGGACCAGGAGGGGTGACCGCTGCGCTGCGTGCCAGCGAATTGGGGGCACGGGTGGCACTGATTGAACGTGGTCGTCTCGGGGGTACTTGTACCAATGATGGTTGTGTGCCGACCAGAGTCCTGGCCCATGCCGCCCGTCTCGCCAGGGAAGCCGATCAATTCAATGAATATGGATTGATCGCCGAGACTCCTGCCGTCGATTTTCCCCGTTTGATGAGCCACGTCCAGCAGACAGTGTATAAAATCCACGAGAAAAAGCAATTGATCGACCGTCTGAATGAAGCTGGCGTCCAGGTTTTCTTAAACGTTGGCACAGCCCAATTCTCCGATGCGCACAGGCTGACCACTGCGGGAGGCATGACCTTCGAAGCAGAGAAGTTCATCCTTTGTGTGGGCGGAAGCGCCCGGCGGTTGGCTTTCCCAGGGAGCGAGCACGCGCTGACGCACAGCGATGTCTGGTCTTTGCGCCGTCTACCGCGTTCAGTGGCGATCCTGGGAGGTGCGGCAACAGGCTGTCAGCTGGCGTCGATTTTCAATGCCTTTGGCGTGAAGGTGTGGATTCTCGAGCTTGGCCCGCGTTTGCTGGGCATGGAGGACGCCTTGATCTCAACTACCCTCGCCGACTCGTTTGCCGAACGCGGGATTGAGATCGACACAGGGATCGAGGGTGTGGAAAAGGTCGAACGACAAGCGGAGGGTCTCCTGCTTTGGTATAGACACAAGGCACAGACCAGGCAAATCCATTGCGAAGCAGTCATCATGGCGGTCGGCTGGCCAGGAAACGCAGACCAGCTCAACCTCAAAGCCGCCGGGGTACAGAGCGAGCGCGGTTACGTTCTGGTGGATGAGTATCTGCGCACCTCGGTTCCCCATATCTTTGCAGCTGGCGACATCACCGGCCGGATGATGCTTGTCCAGAGCGCCAGCTATGAAGGGCGTGTGGCAGCCGAGAACGCTGTGCTGGGCATTGGCCAGCCCTACTCGCACAAGATAGTCCCTCATGGCGGCTTCACCGACCCCGAATATGGCAGCGTGGGATTGACTGAAGAGCGCGCCCGCGCTCTCGAACCAGACTGCGCGGTTGCCGTCATCCCCTACGCCGATCTCGACCGGGCGGTCATCGATGGCTACTCGACAGGTTATTGTAAGCTGATCGTCTCGCAAGAATCCCATCGCATCCTCGGGGCGCATGTCATTGGCGAACAGGCTCTTGAGATCATTCAGCTGGTTGCTGCTGGGATGGCAGCCGATATGTGGGTTGAACACCTGGCCGAGCTAGAGATAGCCTATCCAACTTACACCGCTGTGATCGGACTGGCTGCGCGCAGGATCGTCCGCGACTTGGGTGTCATGCCGCTCACCGAAGAATGGCGGACACTGGGCAGACCACATGCTTCTGAATGGGAGAGAAGCTCTCAATGATGTCGGCATGAACCCAGAGATCGACGATTATGACGGCGGAAGACCAATAAGATGAGTTCTGCATCTACTGCAAACCCGCATACCAGCGTGCAAGAAAAAGGTTCTCTGCGTAATCTGTATGTGGGGAATTTGCTCACACTGCTCATCTTGGGGATCACGCTGATCGTATTTATCGCTGCCCCTATCCTGGCTCTGCGCTGGAGCACCAGACCATTCCCGGGCTTCGTGGTGGAACAAACCCTGGTCGTTTCCGGCGTGGGAGGGGTCTACTGGAACGCACAGCGGATTGGCATCAATTACCCTGAGCGCGTGACGCAGATCGGGGAGAAACCGGTGCGCACTCTACAGGAATACAGCGCCGCCTTATCGGGTCTTGAAGTTGGACAACCCATTCAAGTCCACACGGTGTTTCCTGATGGGAGCAAACGGGTTTACCCATCGGTTCGGCTTTCAGCTTTCTCCTTGAGGGATTTGCTTAGTCTTTTCTGGTTGCCTTATCTCGTCGGTCTCGCCTATCTCCTTATCGGTCTTTGGATTTATCGCATGCGCGGCAGCACCATTACCGGGCGCGTCTTTGTGGTATTCTGTGCCTTTGCCGCTCTAACGACCGGTTTGCTCTTCGACCTAACGACCACACACGCCGCCTCGGCTTTATGGACGGTTTCGATCGCCTCTATCGGCGGTTCGCTGATTGGACTTTCTTTAGTCTTCCCGCAGGAATGGTCCCTGCTGCGCAAATATGATTGGCTGCGGTTTTCCCCCTATGCCCTCTCCCTGGTGCTCGGTATTTGGGGGATATCGATCCTCTACAATCAGAAAAATCCATGGGCTTACGTCAACGCCTGGAGTTTGAGTTATATCTATGCCGGTGCGGGAATCCTGTTCTTTATCGGTGTCATGCTCTACCGTCAGCATACTGGACGGCTGGAGATCACCCGCCAGCAGGCACGTGTGATCCTGTGGGGTAGCCTGTTCGCCTTTCTCCCGGTTGCGGTTTGGTTGATCGGCTCGCAATTTGGGTTGTCCGTGCTCTGGAATCCGATCCTGTTTGTCCCCTCTTTGATCCTTTTCCCCGCGACCGTTGCACTGGCTATCCTGCGTTACCGCCTATGGGATATCGATCTACTCATCAACCGGACACTGGTTTATGGTCTGCTCTCTGTGTTACTGGCATTGGTCTATGTGGTCATGATCATCTTCTCGCGGCAGGCTTTTCGACTCCTGATCGGGAGCGAAACCGACTATGCCGCCGTGATCTCGACCCTAGCGATCGCAGCGCTCTTCAATCCTTTGCGGAATTCCGTTCAGGAGTTCATCGATCGACGTTTTTACCGGCGCAAGTACGACGCTGCGAAGACACTGGAAGCATTCAGCTCGAGCCTCCAGGAGGAAGTCGACCTCGATCGGGTTGTGTCCAGGCTGGAAACGGTGATATGGGAGACGATCATGCCCGCCCATACCCTCACCTGGCTGCAGACCAGCGAAGGATATCGGCTTTATCAGCCCGACCAGCGCCAGTTCAGAGCTCATGGGGGCCGATTCGGCGTGGATGCGGTAATCGACTCCCAGGATGCGTTGATTCAATCTCTCAGACAAAGGCACAGTGCCGTCGATCTGGATGACATCGCCATCCGTTCTGCAGGTCTGGAATACCTGATGCGGGGTGGAGTAGCCCTGGTCATCCCACTCTTCACTCACGGGGAGCTGCTCGGCTGGATCAGCCTGGGTTCCCGCTTGAGCGGGCAGGAGTACACCAGCGTCGATCGAGATCTGCTTACCAGGTTGGCTGCACAGGCGGCACCAGCCTTACGAATAGCCCACCTGGTCGCCGAGCAGCAGGCAGAAGCCCTACTCAAGGAGCGGCTGGAGCAGGAGCTCTCCGTGGCACGCCGCATCCAGAACGCTCTGCTCCCCAACACCCTCCCCGATCTGAAGGGCTGGCGAACAGCGACCTTCTATCAACCGGCACGCGCTGTTGGCGGCGATTTTTTCGATTTCGTGACCTTCGCCGACGGGCGATTGGGCATTTTGATCGGGGACGTCACCGACAAGGGCATTCCCGCTGCATTGGTTATGGCGACCACCCGGACACTGCTGAAAGCGGTCATTACTCCTGGATTAGCACCCGGACAGGTACTTGAAAGGGTGAACAATCTACTTCATGCCGATATCCCTCCCAATATGTTCGTCACCTGTCTGTATGCAATCCTCGATCCCGCGGATGGCACGATCGTGTTTGCCAATGCCGGGCACAACCTGCCCTACTGCCGCTCCAATCAGGGTGTAACTGAACTGCGAGCGACGGGGATGCCTTTGGGCTTGCTCAGCGATATGAAATACGAAGATTGCCAGGCTCAAATCAACCCCGGTGATTGCGTCGTCTTTTATACCGATGGTCTCGTCGAGGCGCATGATCCCGACCGAGAAATGTTCGGAAACCGGCGTCTGCAGGAACTCCTGATCCAAACAGCGGATGATGGAGAAACCCTGATCAGCCGTCTGTGGGCTGAGCTCAATCATTTTGTCGGTCCAGAATGGGAGCAGGAAGACGATATCACAATCATCGGGATCAAGCGTATCTCACCGCCGCTCGACCTTATAATGTCAAACGATCCAGTGACACAGGCATAGACCCGCCGCCTGATCTGAGAATCGACCTTGAAACACCGCAGAGGAGCAATAGCTGTGACACAATCTAATATCGAGATCTCATTATTAAAAACCGAGGGACAGGTCGCGGTTGTCGCGATAAAAGGCGAGCTAACCTCCTTCGCCGAGGCAATGCTGACCCGGGTGCTTAATGAGGCCAGTCAGGCTGGCGCCCGAGATATCGTTTTCGACTTTAGGGAGCTCACCTACATGAACAGCAGCGGGATCGGTTTACTGGTGACCGCTCTGATACGAGCCAACCGGCAGGGCCAGAGGCTGGTGGCAGTTGAGCTCAAGGAGCACTTCCGCCAGATCTTCGAATTGACAAGATTGAACGATGTGATCCGGGTATACTCCACTGAAGCGGAAGCCCTGGCAGGATTGAGTTCACCTCAGCTAAAATAGATCCTATCAACAGGCTGTTCTTTTTTGCGTCTTCCAAAGTTCACTCGAAACCATCCTCATCAGTCTGATGATGGACTTCGGCGATGATCTCCCCCGCTAGCCGATTGAGTTCCGCGCTCTCGTGTTTGTCAACGTGGCTTGCGCGCCAGTAGAGTTCGAGCAGCTCTAGTGGGGACAGGCTGCCAACCGGTCTGTCACTTGGGAGACGGACGCGCGCTTCGGACTGCGGTCGTTTCACCAGATGGAACTCAAAAGCCTGTGAAGCATATTCTCTTAATCCCACTTCGTCGATCAGCGGTTCCCATTCACGCGGGTACTCGATTACCAGGCGGACGATCGCACCAGGTATTTTCTCCTCTGGCGGAAGCACGCCCTTCAGCTGTGCAGTGATTTCCTCCTGCCTTTTTATGCGCACATGGCAATCGAAAAAAGGCCGGATATTCTCCAGTCGACGCCAATGGACCTTCGTCATGCCTTTGCTCACCTCGGCAAGGATAAAAAATTTGTTATCCCCTGCTTCACCGAAATCGATCCGTTCTATTGAGCCGGGGTAGATCACCGGTGGATGAGCGCCTTCGTTCAGGTTCTGGGATTTGTGGATGTGCCCCAGGGCAACATAATCTAACCGCGGATCGCGCACAAGCGACCCCGAGAGGAGCAGATCGCTCCCCAACATGACAGTGCGTTCTGCCCCATACTTGGCGCCTTGTACGGAAGCGTGTGCGGTGAGCACGGTGGGCAATTCGGGATCAGCCTGACTCAGCCATCCCTCGATCAGCTCGGTCAGGCGCGCTTCGAGATATTCATAAAGCCGGGAGGCATCCACACCTTGTAGTCCGAGATGGGTGATCAAGCCAGAGCGCGAGATCCAGGGGAGCGCCAGCACCTGGAGCGGCAGCCCTTCCAGGTCATCCGGAGACAGCATGACCGGGCGGTCAATGACGTGCACATGCGGCACCCTCAGGGTCGAAAATTCCTCTATGGCATGCGCCCGACCCAAGGCCGGGGAGAGATCGTGGTTTCCAACCAGCAACAAGGTTGGAATACCCGCCTGAGATAAGCGGATGATCCGCCGGCCCCACTCCCGTTGGAAGGTAGGCGCCGGATTGCGATCCTTATAGGCATCGCCTGCAAACAAGACCAGATCGACCTTCTCCTGGATGGCTGTAGCGACGATCTCATCCAGAGATTTAAGGAAATCCATCACCCGGATGGGCAGGCCGGTTTGCGGATCATGCCGTCCGTAATTCGCCATATCGATGTGTGCATCGGCAAAGTGCAATACTTTGACCGCATTTTTCCTGGTTACCATGTGTTAATTGCCTCCTATCCCCAGGCGAGCGAGCTGCTCCCAGCCAGGAGAGAAGTTTGGATTAAGTCTTACCGAAGTGCGCAAATCATCGATAGCACCCTGAACATCTCCCAGAGCTTCGCGCGCAAGAGCCCGCCAGTAGAAACTCTCCTCGAGCACCGGTTCGCTGATCGTCTCATATAATATAGTGTCCGCCAGATTGATCACATCCTGGTAGCGGCCGCTATAGTAATAAGCCCAATATGGCCACGTCTGATACCAGACGATGCGATAAGGGCGTGTGCCATCATCAGGAAGGTTTGCGTAGAGCTGGAAGGCGCGGTCGAACGCAAAGGCGCTGTCCACATACTGCTGCAGGTTCGCATGGCTGGTGCCTTCGTTGAAAGCAGCGAAAAACTGGTCGATCCCGGTCAAAGTTTGAACTTCGCTTTGTGCCACCTCCAGGGCATGCTGGACAGCCCAGCCTGCATCTGCATAAGGACCCATCAAATCTATCACCTCATTAAAACGCTCGAGTGGGTACACAACGATGAAAAGATAGTTGAACGACCGCCAGCCTTCCAGGAATTCTTCATAACTGAGGCGATGATTCTTGCCATCTTTCACATATGTATCCTGAACGATCAAGATATCCTCGGTCTCATCGTAGCCGGTGACAAACTGGTAATGGCCAAGCCAGCCCAGCTTTCCAGTATAGTCGTATTCGTAATAGCCTTTCTCTGCCACAACGGGAAATCCCCCGGCGATCAGTCGCTTGAGCAACCCGATGTCACCGCCGAAACGCACCAGGGCGCCAAACCCCTCTGTCTGTGTCTCCACGAAATCCTGCATCTCGTACGGCATGACATTCTTGTCCTTGTCTTCCGGTTTGACGTATTTTCCAACCACATCTCGGTTGCCCTCCCAACCCCAAAAGGTGAGCGCCATGGAAAGGTTGGCTGGTCCGCAATAATTCCAGCGGTTATGCTGATCTTCGTATTTAACCCCCGCCAGGCTCACGCTTTCAGGAAGGGCCGTGGGGGTGATGGTAGGGGTGTGAGACGGTTCGGGGGTGCTGCTTGGTCCAGGCAGCGTTGCTGTGGGAGATGCACTGGGAACAACGGTAACGATGCGGGGTGTGGGGAGAGTACCTCCTCCCTGTGGAATGAAGAGCGCCTCTTCGGGGGGGTCGAGGGCGTACTTGATGCGCGTGCGCAGCTCGTCAAGCCGCCAGGCAAGCCGGTCGTGAATGGGGGGCAGGTTGTAAAGGCTCAGGAAAACCAAAAGCACCAGAGGAGAACCCAGAGCAAGAGCCAAAACTTTCCGCCGCATGGTCCAGTCACCCCATCTAAGGAGCTGCGATGCCAAGAGCCTGGAGCTGCGCGATGGCATCAGTCGAGCGTGGGTTGAGCCGCGCCGCGCGCTGCAGATCGGCGATCGCTCCCTCGCGATCACCCAATGCCAGGCGAGCCATGCCGCGCCAGAAATAGCTTTCTTCCAGGACGGGCTTGTCCACACTGCTCAGCGTGATATGCGCCAGCTCAATGACATCCTGATATCGGCCGGTATGGTAATAAGCGGCATAAGGCTCCGTGCGGTACCACATCGCCCGCCAGGGGCGCTCCGCCAGAGGTAGCCCACTGTAAACCGCAAAAGCAGCATCAAATGCCTCCACTGCGCCGGGGTATTCTCCCAGAGCCACGAGAGCGCTGCCCCGATTGAACCAGGCAAAGAACAGATCCCGCCCAATCGAAATCCCCGATTTTTCCAGAGCAGCCTGAGCCGCGTTTTGGTAATTGGTCAGGGGGTCTGCATCAGAACCGAGCAGACCCATCACCTGATCTTCATCATCCTGGGGATAGATAACGATATAGACATTGTTGAAGTGCGGCCAGAATTCCTCGACTACTGAATATGGGACCGGATAATCATGATCTGGACCTTGAAAAGAATCATAGACGATCACTTGTTGGTGCTCATCGTCATATCCGGTGATGAGCTGATAATGCCCAAGCCAGTCATCGTCCTCGGGATCCAGTCCCTTTTCGATCAGGACGGGGTAGCCGGCAGCAACGAACCGTTTTAATGTTTCCAGATCTCCACCCACCCGGAAAAGCGCTTCGAGATCCGTCTGGCTTTTCACGAAATCTACCATCTCGAAGGGGTTAACATTTTTATCGTCTTCCCGGTAATTGGGCCGCAGGTATTCCCGTGCCACATTCTGATCCCCCTGCCAGCCCCAAAAGGAAAGCGCCATGGATAGCGTCGCCGGACCGCAATTATTGAAGTTCTGATACTCGTGTCTCACGCTGTTGAGAGAGACGGCTGGCGGCAAAGGCGTGGGGACAGGAGTGGCTGTGCTCGAAATCGTTGGCGTCGCAGTGGCTGCAGGCCGGGTTGGTGTGTAAGTCGGGTCTGCCACAGCAGAAGGGGTGAGCGCCTGCAGGGTGGCCTGGACAATGGCATCGACCATCTCCTGCGGGACGAAAACTGCTTCCGCCGGTGGATTCAAGGCGCGCTGTAAACGCACGCGCAGACTGTCCACCCGCCAGGCAAGCCGGCTTTGGATTGGAGGCAGAAAGTAGAGCAGGATACACGCCAGACACAGCAACGGGATGCCTAGCAGCGAATACCGCAGCCATGATTTTCGCATGCCGCGCATTATACCTCACGGCTCCTTCGGGGTTCGGTTAAGGGAGTATAAGATAATTTTTGCCCGATCCCGGCTCTTTTCGCCCCCGGAACGGATATTCCACTTCTGAAGGAAATCACCCGGTTATCTAATCATTTACACTTCGTCAACCGGAGGTGCGGTCGGACCGTAATCCAGCACTTCCAGGCTTTGGGCTCCTGGCTGTGAAGGTCCGACGATCCCCTTATCCTGCATAGCCTCGATCAGCCGGGCAGCCCTGGTGTAGCCGATGCGTAACCTGCGCTGGAGCATCGAAATCGAAGCTCTCCCCTGCCTTCTCACCAGGTCGACCGCTTCACCGAAGAGCGGATCGAGGTTTTCCTCAGGGGTCATATCGGGGATCTCACCTTCATCCCAGAGTGGGATCTGCTTCAGCGGAATTCCGCTTGGCAGGCTGTCGACGATGCCGCCCAGCGCTGTCTGGCCTGGTTCCAGCGTCCCAGCAGCACCCCGCCAATAAGCGACCAGACTCTGGATCTCCGCCTCGGACACGAAGGTGCCCTGCAGCCGGATTGGCGCTGGGGCGTCAGGCGCCTGGAAGAGCATATCCCCCCGTCCCAGCAGGCGTTCTGCCCCCGGCTGATCGAGAATCACCCGACTGTCGACGCCTGAAGCCACCGCAAAGGCGATGCGGGCGGGGAAATTCGCCTTGATCAGGCCGGTGACGACATCCACCGAGGGGCGTTGAGTGGCGATAACCAGATGAATCCCCGTGGCGCGCGCCAGCTGAGCCAGACGTGTGATGGTGCGTTCGGTTTCATCGGGAGCCAGCATCATCAAATCAGCCAGCTCGTCGATGACCACCACCAGATGGGGCAGCTTCCGGTTGGGTAGGGATGACCCCTTGCCAGGCATTCCTCCCGTCAGGGCTGTCTGAGCTATGCGGGCGTTATAATCATTGATATTCCTGGCGCCCGCCTGTGCCAGCAGGTGATAGCGCTTATCCATCTCACGGGTTACCCACTGGAGAGAACCGATCACGCGATCCAGCTCGACCACCACCGGCGCCAGCAAATGTGGGACACCGTTATAACCGCTTAGCTCCACCCGCTTCGGATCGACCATCACCAGGCGTAAGTCCTCGGGGGTGTTGTAGAGCAACAGACAGCAGATGATGGCATTGACGCAGACCGACTTCCCCGAGCCGGTCGTACCGGCGATCAACAGATGCGGCATGGCAGCCAGGTCCACCGCCACCGGATTCCCCGCCACATCCTGTCCAAGAGCGATGCGCAGGGGTGATTTGAGGCGCTGAAATGCCTCACTTTCGATCACGTCGCGCAGCGCGACCAGGGAGATCGCCTCATTGGGAACTTCGATGCCGACGAAACCCTTGCTTGGCACAGGCGCCTGGATGCGGATACGCTTTGCCGAGAGCGCCAGAGCCAGGTCGTCAGCCAGGGAGGCGATCTTGCTTACCCTCACGCGGGTCTGCCCATTGCGGCTCTCGATGAAGCCGGGTTCCACCCCAAATTGGGTGATCGTCGGTCCACGATTGATCTCGACCACTTTCGCCGGCGCCCCGAAAGAAGCCAGCGTATCCTCGATCAGGCGAGCTCGTTGGCGATCGATCTCCTCATCGAATGAAGCCTCCCCGCCAGGCTCAAGGATTTGTTCTATTGAAGGCAAGACCCATTGCTTCTGGCTGATCGGTTGTAGAGAAGATCCGCTTGCCGAGGTGACCTGGGGTATTGCGGTAGTTGGATAATGCGGGCTGAACCGGCTGGATGGAGAAGTGGAGGGCGGGCGGCTCTCAGACGGCTTTCTCCGGCTCGACCGTGCCTGCCAGGCCGTGATAACTCTGGATTTCAACGGATCGATCCAGCGAAAGAATTCTCCTATGGAAAGCTCCAATGCCAGGGCAACAGCGATCAGGGAGGCAGCCAGCAACACCACCGCAGTGCCAGTCCAGCCTAATGCCGGTTGTAGCACAGCCAGGATAATACCGCCGATGAAACCTCCTCCGTCTGCCCTGACAGCCAGATCGAAATTTGCCACTCGATCGGCCGGAAAATTGACAAAATGGAGCCACGCCAGGAGCAAAATATAGACTAGCACAACTCCAAGTGCCCGTGAGAAATCCAGGCGCGGCAGGCGTTCGAAATAACGCATGACCATCCAGAGCCCGAAAACAATCAACCCCACCGGCAGCAGATACATCCCCCAGCCGAAAACCTTCCCCAGAAAAGCCAACCACCCGGAGGAGAGCCTACCGTGATTGGTCGAAAGCAGGCTCAAAAGGGTGAGCAGCCCGGTTAACGCCAGGACAATCCCCAGCAGATCGAGCTTGCGATCCAAGGACAGACGGTTCCAGAAAGACAGATCAGGGAATTTGCCTTGGATAGCTCTTTCGGGCTGTTTCCTTTGCGTCTTCCGCACCCGATGGGATGAGCCGCGCGGCTTTTGTTCCGGACGACGGGAGGGCTTTGTTGACTTTCGGGGAGGTGGACCGCTCTTTCGAGGTGTCATAGGGCAACCAGATTGGAATCAGAGCTGATGAGGATTATAGCACAAATGGTCTGATGCCCCCCCGATAAACTCAGCAAGTTGAGGTAAAATTTCTTTAAAAGGGGCCAGCTCCAATGCCCTCTGCCCATTGCATCCCGAAAGGCTTACCTTTTGTTCGAAATCATCTTTCTAGGCACTTCCGCTTCAGCGCCCTCCATCCACCGTGGGTTGACCGCCCAGGTTGTCAAACATGAAGAATTTCGCTTTCTGGTCGATTGCGGCGAAGGCACGCAACGCCAGATCCTTCAAGCGGGGATCGGTTTCAAGCGCCTCAACCGCATCCTGATCACCCACGGACATCTCGATCACATTCTTGGCCTGGCAGGACTGCTCTCCACATTTTCTCGCTGGGAGACAATCGACGAGCTGGAGATCTTCGCCGGACGGTGGGCGCTGGAACGCATCTATGATCTGCTTTTCGGCGTCGTCTTGCGCGGAGGTCGTTCCCCGTTGGAGATCAGGCTACACGAAGTCAAGGAAGGCGTTTTGATCTCCGAAGAGGATTTCACCATCACTGCCTTCCCGGTCGACCATCGTGGGCCGGATTGCTTTGGATACCTGTTCGAAGAACGTTCCCGGCGCCCCTTCCTGCCGGAGAAAGCCGATCAGCTGGCCATTCCCTCTGGACCCTGGCGGCGAGACCTGGTCAATGGACAGACCGCGCTGCTCCCGGACGGTCGCAGCATTCACCCCGATCAGGTGCTTGGTCCGGAGCGACCAGGCACCCGCCTGGTGCATGTGGGAGATACGGGCAGAACGGACAACCTGGTCGAGGTCTGTCGGGAGGCAGACCTGCTGGTGATCGAGGCGACCTATCTGGAAGAAGAAGCGGATATGGCGCGCGATTTCGCACATCTGACCGCCCGGCAGGCGGCTGGGCTGGCTCTCAAGGCCGGGGTGAAAAATCTGGTGCTGACGCATATCTCACGTCGATACCGGGAGAAAGATATCCTGGAGGAAGCGCGAGCAGTCTTTCCACAAGCGATGGTGGCGCGCGATTTCGATGTCTTCCAGGTCAAACGCGGGGAATGCGTACGAACCAGCAAGGTGTGATCTGACACCGTCGGCCGTTTCACAATTCCTTCAATAGTTTGTCACCATGTCTATCAGCCCGCGCTCGCGCGCCTGATGTTCACACCAGCGAAAGACGAGCACAGCCAGCAGACCAAAGAAGATAGTCAACCCGAACAGAATGCCAAGCAGTTGCCCATCGGAAAGAGCAGCCAGCGTTGGAAACGCCTTCGCGACAGATCCAACCAGCGAGCGGCGCAATAATTCCAGCCAGTAAGTGATGGGCATCAGATAACCGATCGGCCGTAATAACGGTGGCAAAACCTCCAGCGGGAAGATGGCGCCGCTGAACAGGTAGAGCGCACCAGCAACCGCCTCACCCAGAAACCAGACATGATGGGCGATCATTAGAGTCACGCCCGCCAGCAGGAGTCCCAGCATAGCCAGCATAACCACTCCAATGAACAGCGACAAAGTGAAGAGTGCCCAGTTAACGCTCCCAGGATCGATGCGCACATGAAGGAATATCACCCCGAAGAGGATCGTGATCAGCACTGCGATGGAACCGACCAGGAACTTTGCCACTCCTCTCCCAAACAGATAGAGCGGGATATGGATCGGCGCTACATACATGTACTTGAGTGTCTTGTAATGTTCGCGGTCATCGATCACCGCCCAGGAAACACCAGCCATCACCGCACCGACATAAATATAGAACGCATTCCCCAAATAGATATATGTGAATATTGGGGACTCGAATGCCCCTCCGGTGATGATGCTGTACATGACCACCAGGATAGCCGCCGAAGACACCGGTTTTATGAAGGAATAGATCGCGAACAAGAACGGATCGGTCCAGTTCGATTCGATTTGCCAGCCCAGCCAGGATGCGGTGCGGAAGGAGCGCAAATACCTGCTGTTCAATAAATGAGACTTCAAATTCGAAACAGGCAGTTTGTCTTCGATAACGCTCATGCAATGATTCCTGACTAAATCCGAATGGATTGGATGATCAGCGGCGCGATTCCGTCAAACGGCCCTCACGGATCGCCAGCCTCTCCAGGTATCCGAGAAGAGAGCGTGCCCCGAGCAGAAATACCACGCTTAACCCAATCAGCACAGCTGTCTCGATCCCCACGTTCAAGAAACCAAGAGCTGGTCCGGAAGGGAAAACCAGCTGGCGCATGGCGTCCAGCCCCAGAGTGAGGGGGATGAGCGAAGCTGCTACAGCCACCCAAAAACCAAAGTTCTTGATCGGGAAATAAAAGCCGGATACCAGGTAGACGGGTTCCTGCGCCAGATTGGCGAGATGCCAGGCCTCCCGGCTGAGTAGAAGGAACAGGGACGCGGACATCATTCCCATCCCGTAAAGTGCCACCATAGTGATCAAGAACACGAAAAAAAGCTGGAGAAAGCTGGCCACTTGAAATGGGACTTTAAAGAGCACCCCGCCCAGGATCAGGATAGCCGCTGCGCGCAGCGCAGTCGCCACCATGCCGCCCAGCGCCATCCCCAGCAGGATGGCCATCATCGAATTGGGCGCCATGATATAAAGTGCCAGGTTGCCCTGTTCCTTCTCCCAATAGAGCTGACTGGACATGCTCCATAGCACGTTCATCCAGAAGGCGGTCATTGCGCCTCCCACGACCACAAAGCCTATATATTCTTCAGGAGCGCCGATGGCCCGATAGACAAACACATAAGCAGATACAGCAAGCATTGGGAGCAATACATCGAAGAACATCCAGGATCGCTCCCGTTGCTGGCCAATCACACGTGGGTATGCCCGTGCGATCACAGTCTTGATGAACAGCCGCCAGCCGGAGCTTTTTTTGACCTTCTGGGCTATACAAGCCAGCGATGCCTCATTCACTGCTGATCTCGCTTCCACCGCGTTCGACCTCAGCCATGCTTCTTCCAACCAGATCGACAAAGACGTCCTCCAGGGTGGGTTCCCGTTTTTGCAAATTCAAAATGCGGATGTTCGCAGCCGTCAAACTGTTCACCACCAGGCCAAGCACCGGTTCCTCCTCCAGGATAAACTCGAGCGTGGCGCCACCATCTCGCTCGCGATGGACGAGTTTCTTCACTCCCGGAAGAGCTTCTAGAAATCCCACTCCCTGCCCATTGAGTGGGCTGACTTCCAATCGAAAGATCGCCTCGCGCTGCAGGCGGTGTTTGAGGTTCGCCGGCGTGTCACAGGCTAACACCTGCCCCTGATTGATGATCGCAACCCGATCACACAGCTCATCCGCTTCGACCATGTAATGCGTCGTGAGTAGCAGCGTTCGACTCGCATTCTGGTTGATCCACTGCCGGATGAAAGTGCGCACATCGCGCGCAGCCCCTACATCCAGGCCTAACGTCGGCTCGTCCAGAAAGAGCACATCCGGGTCGGTCAGGAAGCCTCGTACGATATTCATCTTCTGCCGTAATCCCGTGGAGAGGTCCGAGGATTTTGTATTCAATCTGTCGCCCATACCCACCACTTCCAGCAGTTGTTTGATGCGCTTGTTGGCTTCACGCGAGTCCAGCCCGTAGAACTGGGAGAACATCCACAGGTTCTCACGCACCGTCAGGAGGCCATAACCGGATGATTCTCCACCAGAGACCATGTTGATGCGCGGGCGCACTTTCTCGGGTTCTTTCTCGACATCGAAACCCGCCACCCAGGCTCTCCCGCGCGTGGGCGCCAGGAGCGTCGTCAAGATTTTGATCAATGTCGTTTTACCGGCCCCGTTCGGACCCAATAAGCCGAACAGCTCTCCCCGGTGGACCTCGAGGTTGACATCCCTGAGCGCCACAAGCTCACGAGGCTCGGTCCTTTTTCCACCCCGGATCTTATAGACCCTGTCCAGATTTTCGGTCAATATCGCAAAATCCATAGCGAACCTTTATTTTCTATCAAAATTGATGGGTAAACGTAGGTTAAGCGTAGATCAAGCGTCAAGCATCATTTGCAGATTCCTGCTAGTATTATTGGCGAAGGGCGATTTCTCTTCTTCTCCTCCTTAGAGAGAGCCGGGAGCGGCATTCCCGGCTCTCATCGATTCTACCATCAGGTCCTGTCAAAGTAGTAACGCATGATCGGTCTGTGCTCCGAGCGCCGTGCCACCTCCACGAAACCAGCCTGCCGGAAGGTCGTCGCCATCCCCGTAAAGGCGTAGATATCCGGTGCGCTACCTTTTTTGGGCTCGATCGGATACCCCTCCACGATGTGAGCTCCCTGGCTACGCGCATATCCCAGCGCCGCAGTAAGCAATGCAAGAGAAACGCCTTGCCGGCGATAAGCTCGGGCGATGTAGAAGCACACCACCGACCACACCGGCTCGTCATCTATCGGTTTCAAGACAGGCGAGCGTGCCAGCACCGGAAAAGTCGGGCGCGTAGCGATCGAACACCAGCCGATGGGCTCCTCGCCAGCGTAAGCCAGGATCCCGGGCACCTCGTTGGAAAGGACGATCGCTTGCATCGCCTGCCGATTGCCCTCCCCTTTCCGCCTCTCGAATTCACTGCGTGTGAGGCGCCACCACATACACCAGCAGCCACCAATTGCCCCACGCGGCCCGAATAATTTTTTGAAATCACCCCATCGATCGATGGTGACCGGTTCGAACCTCAGATCTGTTCGTGTCATTATCATCCCTTCAAAGGACGTATCATATTCGTGCAGCCGAAAAATGAGTCCGGAATTGATCTACTCTCCGCTGCACCTTCAGGTTCAATTCACAGTTCATGCTTGGCATTCCAGGTAGCGAAAACAATCGATCGTGTGATCATTCACCATTCCGGTCGCCTGCATGTGAGCATAACATATCGTCGGTCCGACAAATCTGAAGCCGCGCCTTTTCAGATCGCCGCTGAGGGCTATTGCCTGAGGGGTTTGTGCGGGGATCTCGGCGATCGTTTTCCAGGAATTGACGATCGGTCTCCCGCCAACAAACCGCCAGATATAGGCATCGAAAGTCCCCAATGCAGATTGAACTTCTAAAAAAACTCTGGCATTCTGAATGACTGCTTCGATCTTCCGCCGATTGCGGATAATGCCCGGATCAGCGAGCAGCCGTTCGACTTCTTGCTCGCCGTAACCGGCGATCATCACTGGATCAAAACCATCGAAGGCTAAACGAAAGTTTTCACGTTTTCTAAGAATGGTCATCCAGCTCAAACCAGCCTGCATGCTTTCCAGGATGAGGAACTCGAAGATCAATTTGTCATCATGCACTGGCACCCCCCATTCCCGATCATGATATTCGATCAGCAAAGGATCACCTTCTGCCCAGGCACAGCGTATCGGCATCTTCTTCTCCAGAATATAGAGGGGCGCTGCTGAAGGAGAACGACTTTATTCAGAGCGCTTGCATATCTCCTCAACGAGCTGAACCCTACCAGGTTTTACCTTGCTATGGCTGCCTCAGGTAACGATTCAGGACTTCCAGCATCTCAGTCTCAGTAGTATACACAGCCTCCGGGATCTTCGCTTTTGTCTTTTCCAGAGCTTCGCCCTGCCCTCCAACGAATATTATGGGGATATGGCGGGTCGCTTTGAGAGACCTCACTGCATGAGCGGTCTCTCGTCCATGGGAGGGCAGCCGGGTCAAATAGATAACTATGACAGCCATCGATTCCGTTTTCATCCTCTGGTATGCCCTGCTGCCATCCTCTGCTTCGACCTCTACCTGCCAGCCAGCTTGCTCAAATTTGCGAGCAAGTTCCTCAGCCTCGAGTCGATTCCAATGGATCAAGAAAAGTTTTTTATTCTCTGGCATCATCCGCCATCCTTGGGGTTGTATTTGCTCTCAATCGAGCCAGCCTCATTCATAAATCCTCTCCGGGCAAATCCTTGCGCAAAGTCACCATAATCCGAATCGGTAATGTTGCGATCGCTGGCTTTTCCCTGTCGCAGGCCACTGGCTTCAGCATAAAGATTAGAAGCACGATAGGCTATTTCCTCACTCTGTTTGCTCTGAGAGGGAGAAACCCTGGTGGAATCAACTTTCTCGGCGACGAAACCCCAGAGATCGATGGCGATCCCATGTGGAGAGCGAAACGTCCCTATATACAGGCTTGAACCTGGCATGCAGGGTTGCGGCCAGGTTTCGAAGACAATCCCCCGCCTGCGCAATTCTTCGGCGGTTTGCAAGATCTCCCGGATGAGGAATTGCAGCCGGAAAGAATCTGGTGGTGTGCTCTTTTCGCCATCCCTGGCAGGAGTGACAGAGAAATAGAATTCTCCCAGAGGGCTTGTGAACATGGCGTAGTCTGGATCGAATGCGTTCACCGAAAATCCAAGCATATCGATGAAAAACCCCACTTCAGCTGCAAAATCATCAACCCGATATTCGATACATTGGTTCCACAAATCATCCCAGGCAAACGGAAATGGGTTGAGGGGTCTCTTCCACAACCGATCCCAATCCGCACTGCTCCGGGCCCGGCTGGCGATATCGATGCGCGCCTTCCCATAGGCTCGCACTCGGGGGTTGACAGGCAACCTTTTATCAGGTTTCTTCAAGAAAGTTAACATCATCGCCTTCCTCGCGTTTGGTCTGACATTCCTATTCTTTCAACCGATCACTTGGCGCACCAGACCAGCCATAGCGCTGGAGATCTACCCGACCAAGGTCATCGAAAGTTACACCTTCTGCTTCTAACAAAGCGCGTTGACGCTCATGCCCACCTCCCCGGCGCAGGCTGATCTTTCCTTGCGAGTTGATCACACGCTGCCAGGGGACGTCTGCAGGACAGTTCGCCATTGCACCACCCACCCAACGCGCACCCCAGGCTTGATAATCCTTGTCGCTCACTCCCGTGGGCGGTGGGATCAGCGCCGCGATTTGACCATAGGTCGCCACTCGCCCTTGAGGGATCTGCTTGACGATCTCCCACACCGAAGCATAATAAGCTCTTTGATCGGGCGGGGAAGTAAACCGGATAGGCATTGCTGAGAACTCCTGCATTAGTCTGAAAAGATACAGTATTTCACCCCAACTATAACACGAACAATTGTTCTATGTCAAGGATGTTTTTATTGCCAGTGAGCCACATCCCTCAGCACAAGGAGGCAGTAGTCCAATCTGGCACGCAGTAAATGCACACCGTGCAACTTCCTCCATTTTGATGATATCATCCTGCTCTATGTGCGCAGAAAGCGTAAAAGTTGACGCTGTCCGACGGACGTGATAGAATGCAGCACACACCGGGCGCGTAGCTCAACGGCAGAGCAGTGGCCTTTTAAGCCATTGGTTGCAGGTTCGAGTCCTGCCGCGCTCACTTCCCTGACTTTTGGCATAAAAATGATCTCTTATTACCTGCCCCCGGATCAATAATGCGATCGGAGCGCCATCGCCAGCACTTGAAGTGACCTATTTTGTGAAGCCAGCTCGCCCATTACCCGCATCACACAATCCGGGAAGTCTCGTTTTCAAGGTGTGGTCGGTCTTTTCGTATCCAGGGGGTGTGATATCAACCGAGTCTTCTTCGCATCCGGAACAGGGAGGCATTCTATAAAGAGGGGTAGCCCAAAACAGCCCTGAGACCGGGCCAGAGTTTCTAGCATCCTATGGATAGGATAGTGAGCTGCCTCCGGCGGCTTACGCCACAGGTTTCGTCTTCTTCATAATATTCTAAGTGTTTCAACGAACTCATTTCCTCGTTTCCCTTGACCTTCCAGCAACTAGAAGGTGTAGAATATTTTCGCAACGCTGGAATAAAAGGTATGACCATGCAGATTAAAGAGATTTCGAGAAGAACCGGCTTACCCGACAAAACCATTCGCTTTTATGAGAAAGTGGGTGTATTGCCTCCACCCAGAAGACTGGCAAATGGCTATCGCGATTACGACGAAGCCGATGTAGACCATCTCAAGTTCGTGGCAGGATTACGCCGCCTGGATTTCTCCCTGGACGACATCGGCGAGATCCTGGCAATGCGTGACCGGGGAGAGGCTCCTTGCCGGGTGGTGCTTGGTTTGTTGACCACAAAAGCCGACGAAGTCGCTGAGCGGATCGCTCAACTGAGCCGCCTGGAAAAGGATTTGCGCCAGCTCTATTCTCTCGGCCTGACATTTCCCATCGATGACGTGGACGGGAAGAATTGCGTTTGCCATCTGGTCAGTGAGAAAGCCTGATCAATGACAGCCCTGCGTACCTATCAATGGGTCACTTCCACAGCTGTGCGGTTTGTTAGAACAAATAAATGTAGCACCTGGCTGAATTTGAGCCTGGATGCATGGCAGGTAGAAACGGACAGGCGCATCTGACATCACGACATTCAAGGGTACCCTATAAGCCTTTAAAGAGAGAATCATGTCCCAAACAGACGAGCTGGAATCGATTATAGAAGGCATGACCTGCGTTTCGTGCCCCCTGCACGTCGAAAAGGCTTTCAAAAATGTCCCCGGCGTCTATAAGGCAGTGGTGCCGGGCTGGAAGTCGGGGCGCGCCACGGTATTCCCGGAAGAGAGTGTGAACAACCAGGCGCTTATCGATTCGGTGCGGCGCGCCGGTTATAGCGCTTCCGTGATCACCCGCAAGCCGGTGGTTGAACACGATGTAGAAGAACAAGGTTCCTCCATTGAAAATGGCGATGGCCATTTCGATCTGATGGTGATCGGGGCCGGTTCCGCCGGTTTTGCAGCAGCCATCAAGGCGGCTGAGCTGGGACATCGGGTGGCGTTGGTGGAAGATGGAACGATTGGAGGCACCTGCGTCAACATAGGTTGCGTCCCCTCCAAGACGCTGATCCGCGCCTTAGAACAGCACCATCAGGCCAGCCAGCCCCGCTTTCGCGGCGTGCACACCCTGTCCGGTGCGCTCCAATGGGCCCGGGTGATCGCCGATAAAGATGCATTGGTCGCCGAAATGCGCCAGTCTAAGTACGTGGACGTGTTGGCCGGATATTCCCGGATAACCTACCTTCAGGGGCGCGCCCGCTTGACGGAAAAAAACAGCGTCGATATCGCGGGGAAAGCATACGCCCCTGGAAAGATCGTGATCGCCACAGGCGCACAACCCTGGGCACCGTCCATTCCAGGCTTGAAGGAAGCGGGCTACCTCACCAGCACTACAGCCATGGAATTGAAAGAATTGCCCAGGTCAATGATTGTGCTGGGAGCCAACTCCGTTGGCCTGGAGCTGGCTCAGGTCTTCGCCCGCGCCGGGACGCAGGTCACCCTGCTGGAACTCCTGCCGCGCATCGCCCCCTTCGAAGACCAGGAAATCAGCGAGGCTTTACAAGGTTACCTGCAAGCGGAAGGTCTGGAGATCTTCACCGGCTTCCAGACTACACGGGTTGAGAAGCAGGCAGATCGCTATACCCTGACCGGCACCCAGGATAACCAGGAATTAACCTTCGTCGCCGAGCAGTTGCTGGTCGCTACCGGTCGCCGACCCAACACCGCCAACCTGGGACTGGAAGAGGCTGGAGTGCGGCTGGGCAGGCGTGGCGAGATCTTGGTTGATGAAACTTTGCGTACGGAGAACCCTCACGTGTACGCAGCCGGAGACGTCACTGGAAAGGATATGTTTGTCTACGTGGCGGCCTACGCCGGAAGCCTGGCCGCCGAGAATGCCCTGACCGGGGCCGGCCGGGTCTATGACGCTGCCTACATCCCGCGTATTACCTTCACAGACCCTCAGATCGCCAGCGCTGGATTGACCGAGGAACAGGCTCGCCAGCAGGGATACAAAGTCAGGGTCAGTTCGCTCCCCATGCGTTTCGTCCCGCGCGCCCTGGTCGCCCGCGACACGCGTGGCCTGATCAAGCTGGTGGCCGATATTGCCACAGACCGCCTGTTGGGCGCTCACATCCTCGCTCCCGAAGCCGGTGAGATGATCCAGAGCGCCGTGCTGACCATCCGCTTTGGCATTACGCTGACACAATTGCGCCAGACCATGTTCCCCTACCTGACAAATGTGGAGGCACTCAAGCTTGCAGCGCTGGCCTTAGAGAAAGACGTGGCTTTGCTAAGTTGTTGCGCAGGTTAATCATCGAATGGCTTGTATTTAGAAAAGCAAGACACGCTCAATACATCCTTGGGGTGATGGGTGTCCTGTCTATGGCGCAAGCGAAGGATGTTTGACAATGCTGATTTTCGTTGGGAAAGCTCTGTTAATCGCATCCCAACGCTGCTAAGCAGGCTGTGACGCGTTGGCGATTTTCACTCAACCCGGCTTTGATGGCTTTAAAAACTGAACCTTGGCATAGAGCGCTGCCAAACGTAACAAAAACCGGAATGATCCCCATACCAAGAGCATCAGCCATCAATTATCCTGGTGAGGCGGTCAGCCCCTGGCTGGTAGGAAATCTGCCCATAACGACTAATACGGCAAGGTGCGACTCACCGACATGATCGTATAAGGGACACTAAATCCGTTGCCCTGATCATACCTGGGAGTAAACTTCACCGGGCTGCCGCCCAATGATCCAAAAGTGCTCCGATTAAGCAGAAGCCACACTTCCAAGATCACCAAAAGACCGCCCATCACAACTCCCGCGTAGGGAAACACCCTGACCAGCCACTGGGCTCCAGATGCAATCAGAACACAGGCAACTACAAAATAGCACCCCCATCAAGCCCGGAGCTGTACTTCCAATGCATGCAATTCGAAATATGACTCCGTGATCTGCAAAGCCTGTTGCACATCGATAGCGCTACCGGCTGCAACGACTACGACAGATCGCCAAGGCAGCTTTATCGATTTATTCCCGCTCGTCTTTGCCAACGTCCGAACTCCTGTCCTAATCGGAGTCCAGACAATGAAATTCGCACTGTTTTTCATCATTATTGTCCCCCGTCGTACCTCGGCTCCTCGGGTGTGATCAGCCCCAGCTCCCTGGCTTTGAGCACCGCGGCGGTCTTGTTGCTCACCTCCAGGCGCAAATAAGCGTCAGAGAGCAGATTGCGCATGGTAGAGTGGGACACGGCCATTTTCTTCGCCAGCTCAGCGGTCTTGGCGTCCGGATAGGCGGCGCAGAGGGAGAGCGCCTCCAGCTGACGCTGGGTCAGCTCAGGCGTGGCGGGAAAACGCCGCACGAATGCCTGATGCGCCTTCTGGCTGAAGTACACACCGCCGTTATGCACCGACCGGATAATCGCTGCCAGATTTTCGACCGACGCCCGGTCCTCTTTGAGGATGTAACCACTACAGCCGGCCTCAACCACACCTCGCACCAAAGCGCTCTGGCAGTGCATGGTAATGACCAGCACAGCCATGTCCGCATGAGATTGGAGCATCCGGGGGATCGCCTCTAAAACAGGATAGGGATTGGGTTTCTCTGGTGAAACCGGCACCTGGATATCCAGGAGCAGAACATCCACAGGATGTCTTTTCAGTAATGCCTCGATCTCGTTGCCGAACATGGCGGTCGCCACCACCTCGATATCGGGTGCGGGATTTAGTCTGAAGAGGTACCCATCGATGATGCTCTGATGATCGTCAAGGATCGCGACACGGATCTTGGTGGACAATCCTACCTCCAGGGGACCGGCTTATACATTTTGATATCATCGATCGTGAACTGGCTCGAGCTGCACCCGCGCCCACCAGGCAACTCCGAGCAGCCCGGGACCGGTGTGGGCGCCGATCACAGGCGTCAGCTCCGTCATGAATGTCTCTTGCGGTTGAAAGAGGGTTTCGAGGCGCTTTTGCAACTCTGCCGCCTCCCGGGGGGCGTCGGTATGGCAAACCGCCAGCGCCAGCTCCTCCTTCGGCAGACTGCTCTCCAGCCAGTGCACCATGCGGTCGACCGCCTTCGCCTTGGTGCGCGCCATGCCGATCAGGCGGATCTGTCCATTAATAATACAAAGTACCGGATAGAGGCGTAGGGCAGATTTAATCCACTCCTGGGCTTCGCTGATCCGTCCACCTTCGACCAGAAACTTCAGCGTATCCAGCACGCCAACGAAGCCGACGTCCTTCTGAATGCCCTCTAATGCTGCCAGGATAGCTTCCGGCGTTGCACCGGTATCTGCCAGGCGGGCTGCCGCCAGGGCAACGAAGCCTTCGGCAGGTCCTGCCACCCGACTGTCCACCACATACACCTTAAGGCTCTCGGCGATTATCTCCCCTGCCAGGAGCGCCGATTCATAGGTCTGGGTCAACTCTTTGGGCGGCGTGATGACGATGGCTGCTCGGTGGCTTTCAGCCAGGCGCTGATAGAGACTCAAGAACTCCCCCGGAGCAGGCGCCGAGGTCTTGGGCGCGAGATTGTCCTGACGCAGCCGTTGGTAATACTCTCTCGGATCGACATCGACCCCATCGCGATAGATACCTTCCGGCAGGATCAGAGCCAGGGGGACGACATGGATCTGTTCGCGCGCACACAATTCGCCGGGCAGCGAGGCCAGGCTGTCGGTGACCACCGCCGCCAGACGCACCTGCTCAGGCTTCTCCCGGGGAGAAAGCCAGTAGCGCAGCAGGTCAGCTTTATTACCGCGCTGCCGCCAGTCGGACAATATCTGAGGAATGGTGCAGAGTCCCATTGTCAGCAGAAAAACCAACGGCGCAAGGACAATGACCAGAGGATAACCGCGCCAGTAGTTCAAACCGATCAGCAAAAGTAGGGCGACGATGGCCCCGGTCACCGCGCTGCCTGTGATGACGAGGTATACCAACCCTAATATAGGCAATACCGCCAGGGTCTCGAATGGAGTGAAAACCAGAAGCGCACCCAGGGAGGCGGCCAGGCCTTTGCCTCCTTTGAAACGAAAATAGATCGGGAAGCTGTGTCCGATCACCGCCAGGCTGGCACCAGCCAGAGCACAGACATCCGAAAGCCCCAACCAGCGGGAGGCGATCACCGGCACAGCCCCCTTGGCAAAATCTGCCAGAGCCACACAGGCGGCTGGCACGAGCCCCACGCTGCGGGCGACGTTGGCGGCCCCGGCGTTCCCATTCCCCAGGGTGCGGATATCCTTCCCGGTCCAGATATATGTGACCAGGATCGCCGAAGAGACCGAACCCAGCAGGTAACTGCCACTCACCAGGAGAATGCACAACAAATTAATCGTCATGCTTCAATATCTATCCAGATGACTGATTTCCTTAGCATAATGATAGATGATATTTAAATGCAGCGCAAGACCATCCCCCTTGAATCGATGAAACTTACTGTGCTAGTCCGGAACCGTCTGGAACAGTGGCTTTCCGATCGGCATTTCGACATCACTCTGCATTCCAGGCCACTTCAGCGAAGTCTGAAAGCAATTCTCCATGATCTGTAACGAGATCATCACTCATCACTCACCATGGTCCAGCGCCTCTCTATACCATTTCACCACTTCCTCTTTCTCAGGGATGCGCCCGGAACAGACGACTTTTTCATTGACGACCAGAGAAGGCGTGAACAAGATCGGATATTTTTCGATTTCTTGCAGATCCTGAACATGTACCAGAGTGGCCTCCAACTCTGGTTTCTCACGCAGCAGAGCTTCTAAACCTGCTGCAGCCGCTTTTTCAACGACGTAGCACTTTGCGCAGCCTGAACCCAGTATCTTGATATTGAGCACATCATCCTCCCGTATCCGCTTCTGATTCTGGCTGTCTTACACCCTTCTTCTCACAGTCGATGCACAGATCCGTACTGCGGTTTGTCCAGAAAACCAGACCACAGCATTCTGTGGCTCGGAGAGCGGCGGGCAATCATCCAGTTTGACCTGTGCAGCAGCCAGTTTGATGGCAAAGGTATAGCAGGTGGGCTCACCGCAAAGTTTGCAGTTAACCTGGGGCTGCAATTTGAAAATTGCCATGGGTGTGGGTCGCTGGTGCGTCTCGTAGTCAGGTGTGATCTCCGCCCGCCGTTCCCAGGTTCTGTTGACAAGCTCGATCAGCCCCCTGAGCTCCTTTTCGGCTGCTGCCCGATCCTCGAGGTTGCTGATAGCGATCTCATAAGCATGAAAAGCGATAATGCGACCACCTTTCTTCCAGGTGAGCGCGTTAGCCTCCCGATGTTAGACCGCCCCGCTGAGGGTAGCGTTCAGATGGGGGAACACTTCGGAGATATCCACCATCAACCGGGCAACAGCTGAATACCGCGCTGCCCCAGGCTCACAGGGTGGTGTGAACACCTCCACGTCATAGTTTTCGATTAATATAGCCGCCTCTATCACGTTGTTCAGCGCCTCAACAGGCACTGTGCTGCTAAAAAAGGAAAATGCTGAATACAACCAGCACGACAACACCCCAGAATCTAACTTTGTCCACCATCATCTCGCCTCTGCCGACGTGATTTGCGGCAAAACCAGGTTAAGGCTTAATAGCATCAGCAAGGTGACGATCACCGCTGATATCAGGCACCACAAACAGACTGCCTTGATGACGAATGGCTCCAGGTATGTCAGATAGATCGAAAACACCACCGCAAAGACCGAGAGACCTGTCAGGCTGATCGCCAGCAACCGCCTGAATTGCGCAAGATATTTAATCGCCAGCCTGACCGCCAACATCGCCAGATAACCTAGTAAACCCAGAACGCCGATCGGGAGGACTCCAAATAGCCGGGCATAGGCGCTGCTTTGCACGGCGTTGCAATCGCCGATTGGCCCACATACTGCAGAGACCATTAGCGTCTCGACATACGATAAATAGCCTGCCACGCCTAAACCTGCCAGCGTCAGTACGATGAACGAAATCTCGGATAACTTCGCAGGCAGCTCAGGGAACAGGCTTCTCCCCTTTAAGAAAGCCAACATGGAAAATAGCAGTGCTGCACCCATGAAAACCATCACCCCGATCGCCAGATAGAAGCCATCCGGTCGCGCAGGGGGAGCTGCTCCCTCTGCTGAGGCAACGGATTGAAGATCACGCTCCTCCACAGTCTCCTCTTGTGGAATAAGGTCCGCGAGCAAAGGCAGATCAGGATAACCCACGCCGCCACTCTTCAAATAGGCTTCAATCAATCCTGGCAGCTCTTCCGGGATCTGAATGGAACCGATCAGCACATGATCGCCGATCAGCAGGAATGGCACGCCCACCTGATCCCGCGCCAGGCCCAGGTACTCCCCAATTTGATACAGGCGCTCGACATCTTCCTTCGTTCGGACTTCGATGAGCAGAACTTCCAGCCGCGCCCCGTATTTATCCTGCAAGGGAGGCAGGACCTCTTTGAGCACGTAATGGCAGTGAGGGCAGCCCTCCATCCAGAATAAAACGGCCCGGACAACCCCTGGTTCTCCAGAAGCTGATGTCCTGGGGGGCGGATGAGCTGCGAGAATGATTACTATAAAGATAATGAAGACATGAAGAACTCGTGGCATTTCAATGCAGCCTATCCTTGTGGTCGACGATCACACCAGAGATCACCGCCTGCACAGCTTGGTCGATACTGGAGATATCGGTCAGGATCGGTTTTATACCGGCTTTCTCCATACTGTAATACGCTCCCGCGCCCATCCCCCGCGCCAGCAGCACATCGCAATCCGAGATGGCCGCAGCCATGCGTGCATGGCGATTCTGAGCCGCTGGGTCGAATCCGTGGCCGCGCGGATCGGACTCCGGGCCATGTTCTGCGTGCGAATCGCCTGCAAAGTGCCCATGCCCCAGCTTGGCTCGTTGTTCGCGGCCAACGATCTGGCCGTCCTCTACTGTCACCACCACATAGAATGGTGCACGACCAAAATGCTGACTGATTGTGATTCCATCTTCTGTAACTGCTGCGATTTTCATTGCGTATCCTCCAAAGTATTATCCGTATATTTCTGTCCCGAGATAGGACCTTTCGATCTGATCAGCGGATCATTCCCCGGATGATCAGATCGACCGCCTCATCCTCCTCCAACCCACGCGCCAGCAGTGACTCGAGCTCCTTTCGATTGACGGTGCCTATGGCTGCCTCGTGGGTCACCTGAGCCTGATCGTCACGCACGAGGACAACCGGTGTATTACTCGCCTGAGCCTCATCGCGCACGATCTCGGTGCAATCCATGTGGCCACGTGCACCAGGCGCATTGCCTTCCATGGTAGTGAAGACATTACTTTTCGCTCGATCGCGCACCGCCACGCGCGTGCGGGTTAGACCGCGCGCTTTCTCGCCATTCAGGTGCACAGTCTCTCTCACTGTCACCTGGTCATCACCTGTGCCGTAAGCTTTGGTGGTCATTTCAACCACGCCGCCCGCGCCGACATCTACCTCATAGTCCAGCTCCAACCCGCCTACACGTCCACGTGTCAGGCTGAACGTGGTGAAGAAACTTCCTCCATCTTCGACGAGGACCTTGGCTTTCGGAAGCACCTGCACGCCTCCGCTCTGCCCGTGGTAGTGCTCTTCGGTGTATGTCAATCGGGCGCCCTTCCCAATCCGGATGCGCGCCTGCATCAGATGTCGAACCTGAACCGCGTTGGGGAAGGAACAATGCGCCAGGAACTGCACTTCGGAAGAGTCGCCGATATCATAATCAGCGATGATCTCCTGGAGACCTTCCGCCGGGATGACCCCAAAGCAAAGATGCACCGGTCGCGCGATCTTCGCTCCGGGGTCAACACAAATGCGCGCCTTTACGCCGTGTTCCTGCGGCTCAGCCTCGAAATGGATGCCAGGGATCTCATGGGCGACCAGGACCTGATTGGAGCTCACCACCAGCGTGGCAACTTCAGGCAAGTTCAATGTAGAGGGATCGCCTCCAGCCTGGCGGTAGGCATCGATCATGGCAGCCATCTCATCCGCCCAGCCTGGGCGTTGACCTGGAGCATGCTTTTGTGCCGGGACGACAGCCATACTTCAGCCCTCCTTCTCTCTCAGTAAGACACCGTTGCTGGCCAGAGCCGCCTGCACCTCGGGTTGTGTGACATCCCAGGGCTGTGACCCAAACGATTCCAGATGAGGGATGCAGCGGGTGGAGAAATAGCGCCGCGCCTCCAATGGAGCCCCTGTGAAGATGATCGCGCCTGCACACATCAGAGAAGCCGTGTCAGCTATTTCCACCATCTCGTCTCGGTGAGTGATCAACAACACAGCTGTGCCCTTCATGGCCATGCGGCGGATCAGCACGGCAATATCTCCCAGTGTGAGCACATCGATCCCAGAGTCGGGTTCATCCAGGATAGCCAGCTTCGGTTGCATGGCATAGACCGCTGCCAGCTCCACACGTTTGCGCTCGCCGCCGGAGAGAGTCTGATCAGCAGCCCGATAGCCATAATATTTCGCCGGCAAAGATACCGCTTCCAAAGCCGCCACGACCTTTTCCCGGTCAGGCTGCTTCTGACCCAATCCCACATATTTCCCGATTGGGATGCCCTCGAAACGGGCCGGTTCCTGCCAGGCAAGTGTAAGCCCCAACCTGGCGCGCTCGGTGATCGACAAACCAGCCAGATCGCGGCCATCGAAGAAAATCCGCCCCGCATCGGGTGTGTAACCCTCACACCCCATGATGGCATACGCCAGGGACGACTTGCCAGATCCATTCAACCCCAACAGCACATGCACCTGCCCGGAGTGTACGCCCAGATTCACCCCGCGCAAGATCTCGCGCCCATTCCGGCGCAGCCACAAGTCTTCGATATGCAAAATTGGTTCTGTCATTTCCCATCTCCAGAGGCATACATATCAGTCTGATGCCACCCAACGCTACAATCTTTGGTGAAGATTATGCTCTTACTCACAATATAACCCAACTTCTCCCGCAGGACTCGCTTTTGGGCTAATCACCAGGGACAGGCTCCACCCGATAGATGCGTTCCCGCAAGCGGAAGGATACATTGACCAATCCGATCATCACCGGTACCTCGATCAATGGACCGATGACTGCAGCGAACGCCTCCCCTGAGTGGATGCCGAAAACCGCCACCGCAACCGCGATCGCCAGCTCGAAGTTATTGCTTGCCGCGGTGAAGGCGAGCGTCGTTGTCTGCCGGTAATCCGCGCCGATAGCTTTTCCCAGAAAGAAACTGATCATGAACATCAAAATAAAGTAGAACAAGAGAGGGATAGCAATCCGTATCACGTCGATGGGTATGGTGACAATCAGCTCACCCTTCAGACTGAACATGACCATAATCGTGAAGAGCAGGGCGATCAGGGTGATTGGGTTTATGCGGGGGATGAAATTCTTATAGTACCATTCCCTGCCTTTGGCTCTGATCATGACAAGATAGGTGAAAAAACCTGCTGTAAAGGGTATTCCCAGATAGACAAACACGCTCTCGGCTATCTCTCCGATCGTGATGTCGACGATGTCGCCCTGCAGCCCCAGCCAGGTGGGTAGTACAGTGATGAAGATATAAGCATACACGGTGTAGAACAGCACCTGGAAGACACTGTTGAAAGCCACCAGTCCGGCGGCATACTCAGTATCGCCCCGCGCCAGCTCGTTCCACACGATTACCATGGCAATACAGCGCGCCAGGCCGATGAGAATCATCCCGCTCATATACTCCGGATAGCCGCGCAGAAAAATGACCGCCAGCACAAACATCAGCACGGGGCCAATCACCCAGTTCTGCATCAGCGAGAGACCCAGCACCCGCCAGTTGCGGAACACATCGCCCAATTCCTCGTAGCGCACTTTCGCCAGCGGGGGGTACATCATCAAGATCAGTCCAATGGCAATGGGAATGTTGGTCGTACCGACAGAGACCCGGCTGTTCAGGCTTTGAACTCTCTCCGGCATCAGATAGCCGATCGCCACCCCCGCGATCATCGCCAGGAAGATCCTCAGGGTCAGATATCGATCCAGGGTGGAGAGCTGCCGGGAGACAGTGAGAGTCGCTTTGGTCAATGTTGAGGGTTTCGTCTTATCCATTTTACGCAGCCTCCCTTTGGAGTTCGCCCAGCCAGTTCACCACTTCCACCTGACCGGGTACCCGCCCGGCGCATACAAACCTCTCATTGATGACCAATCCCGGCATTGAAAGGATTGGGTATTGTATGAGCTCATTGTAGTCGGTGTGTGAATTATGATTGATCATCGACTTAGTCAGTGGCTGCACGTTGCGGCAGAGCCTGCTTGGTCACATTGCGCCTGTTGATCAACCACAGCAGTCCCGCAAGAAGCCCAATGGCCAGCACCAGAAACAAGGCAAGGGATCCCAGGCTGGCGCCATCCACCCGGCTGCCGTAAATCAAACCAGCCAGTGTGCTGAATACAGCCACCCAGAAAACATAAGTCCAGGCTTTGAGTCTGCCGATGATTGGGATGATGATCAGGATGTTCTGCAGGCTGAGCTCCGGGTCGGCCATCAAATAAGCCAGCAGCGGTCCTCTGTGCATCCCCAGACTCATAAACATATTGGCGATCGGCACCTCTACCAGGGTCGGAAAATACATGATTACGCCGAAAACCACACCTGCCAGTGCACCCAGCAAGGAGTTTTCACCCGCCAGGCTCTCGATCCACTCCGGTTTGATTAAGACCCGCATCACGCCCACAGCAAAGACTCCTACAACCAGCAACGGGAAGATTTGCTTGATGAATCGCCAGGACTCCCACAACCAATCGCGCAGCTCTTCCTGAGCGAGCCCCTCCCAGGCCAGTAAACCGAGCGCCAGGAGCGCAAGCGCCACACCAATAGAACGCCCGGTGACCATGATCCTCAGCGCGTTCGCACCGGGAGTCATCCCGAATGAAGCCGTGAGCAGTGTCAACCCAGCCAGGCCGACCGCCAGATAGGTCCAGGCATTGAATCCCTCGTAGATTTTTTCCAAACCCTTCCAGGATGTCAGGCCGATCAGGACCAGGAGCCCGATCAGGATGGCACCCTGAGCCGTGACGCCTTCCTCGCCCTTGGCTGGATCGAAGGGCACCAGGCGGAAGAGGAAGTCCTGGAAACGGTCAACCCCCAATATGGGCAGTTCTACTCGAGCATAGGCGTTCGTGAAAATGCCCAGTTTGAGCGTGCCGGAGAGAAGCAGGACAACCAGGATGAGCAGGAAGATCAACGCAGCCTGCTTCATACCTTTCCGGCTCTGATCAGCAAAGAGGGCGTCGGTTTCCCTGTCATGGACGATATCCTCCTTGCGGAAGATCAACGCCATGATCATGCCGATCCCAATGCCGAAGGTCAGCGAAAGGAAGAGGCGCGCCAGAGCCAGATCGAGCCCAATCACCCCTCCGGTGTAAACCAAAGCCAGGACGTTGGCAGCCGGTGCAAAAAACAGAAAGGTGATGGCAGGTCCCAACCCGGCGCCTTTCTTGTAGATGCCGGCAAAAAGCGGCACGATGGTGCAGGAGCATACCGCCAGCACGGAGCCAGCCAGCGCCGCAGCCGGATAGGATATGAACCGCGGCGTGTTGCGCCCGAGAAACCGTGTGACCGATTCCTTCGGGATCAATGCCGTCAACGCTCCCGCGATGTAAAACGCCGGTAGAAGACACAACAGCACGTGAGCCGCCAGATAAGCCGCAAGGTTCCCCAATCCACCTTGAAGCAGCCTCAAGACGAACTCCGCCATCTCCACAAAGACCTCCGGTTATCATTTCGCACGGGTACTCACTGGCGTCTCGCGCCCTCGAAAATTACGCCCGGTTGCCAGGTTTAACAACAATGGCCAAAAATATATTCAAACTATTGAATGTATTATAGGGTTTATGATAAGAATTTATCAGTGATAAAAATCACATATTCGATATGACAATCCCCCCAGTTCTCACCCGGTGTCGTTTTTGGTCTCTCACTTGCCAGTGGTTTCCTCCGATCGAGAAACAAAGGTGGGCTTTCTCAAACCGGGTTTGCGGCTTCCAGACTGCATTTCGGGCAGGGGCAGGCCTGAGCCATATTGCGATTGAGTTCCAGACGCGGTTTTACGCCGAGCACCTCGCCCGCCATATCCAGCAGCCTGTAGATCTCAGGGCTGCTCACCTGATAGTAGATATTCCATCCATCCCGTCGATCCTCAACCAGACCGGCTTCCCGCAATACGGCCAGTTGCTGCGAGATATAAGCCTGGCGATATCCCAGATACGCTTCGATATGGCAGACGCATTCCTCACCATTGCGCAGGATCTCCAGGATAGCCAGGCGCGCCGGATGCATCAGCGCCTTGAACAACTTGGCGTACAGCTCGAAGGCGTGCGTTTCCATATTATCATCCTAAGTCATGCAAAGAATTGAATATATTCTAACCTCCTTCCCGTCCCTGTCAATATTCCTGAGCTGAAGCTCAGACAAGAGTTCTGACATTTCTAGGTCGGTTATCAACGCCTGCACAAGCCGCCGCGTGTCAGCTGGATCGATTTGGTCAAAAGAGTCTTGCCCACCTCGCCAATCCCGCTGAGGCACCCCTTAGGCGCATTGAGCGGAACGAGGTGAGCAGCCTTCATATGCAGTCATATGCAGTGAAAAATTACCTCGCTTCTCCATCCGCATAAATTCCAGCCTAGCCAGGTCGATTTCTCGGTGAAAGGATCTCCTTATCCCATCGATGCATCTGAGCATTACTACTCATAATATTTTATAACCTAACCTCAAGTAAAATTCCCTCATGAACACTACAATATTAAGTATATTATTGGGATTAGGCGGAATGTTTGGATGGGGAATATATGATTTTCTTGGGGGTGTATTTTCCAAGCAGATAGGTTCCTTCAAATCTCTATTTTGGTCGCAAGCGGCTGGGTCGGTATCAATCCTTCTGCTTGCCTTATTTCTTAGAACAATAGCTAACATCCCCGCCCTGTCGCTGGTATTAATCCCGATCGCATCCATTCTTTATGCACTGGGTTACTTATTCTTCTTTAAGGGGTTTGAAAAGGGTCATGTGTCAATTATCGCCGCCACCATGAACCTCTGGGCTGTGTTTACGATGGTCATTGCGTTTGTCTTTTTTGGGCAACGTCTGACTATCACACAATCCATAGGTGTGATAATGATTATCTCTGGCGCCACGCTCGCTTCGATAGATTGGGGTGATATCAAAAATCAAACGCTTCGAATTTCATCGGGCGTGAAAGAGACGGTCATTGGAGCTTTTTTCTTTGGAATCTTCTGGAACGTCAGTGAAACTATTTCCGAAGAAATCGGGTGGCTGCTAACCACTTTGTATGTGAAGACTGGAATCACCCTGTTCTTATTGTTTTTCTCCCTCGCCATAAATCAAGCAGTTGGATTAAAAAATAGTCCGATACGAATAAAAGCCATCGTACCTCTGATGGGCATTATTGAAGTCATCGCCGTCGCTCTTGTAAATTATGGATTGACGATTGGTGATGCCATATTAATTACACCGATTGCGTCTGCCCTCTCGATCGTCACCATCACCCTGGCTGTCATTTTCTTGAAAGACAAAGTTTCGAGAGTTCAAGGGCTTGGCATCATCTCAGCAGTCATCGGTATCATCGTAACTACATTCTAGGCACCATGTGCCTCGCAAAGTGTGCAGCTGACTGGCAAGATCCTGTTGCTCCGAGGGACATTCCAGCTTGTCAGATTAGAGGCAAAGCCATCTTGCCATCCTTGCCGCTAGACGCGTATATTTCAGCATCTCCCCCACACACCCGGAATGGCCTCACCGCATTTCGGGCACCTGCCTGATTGCACCTGGCTCGATAAGACCTCGAAACCCCGCCGTTCGATCAATATTCGACCGCAGCGCGGGCAGCTGGTATTCTCATAGCGATGACCGGGCACATTCCCCAGATAGACGAACTGTAATCCAGCCCGCTTCCCGATCGTCCAGGCGTGTTCCAGGGTATGAACAGGTGTCGGCGGCGCCTGGAAACGATAAGCCGGAAAGTATGCGCTGATATGCCAGGGTATCTGTGGGTTCAGCTCACTGATAATGCGTTCGGCGATCTGACGCAAAACCCTCTCGGAATCGTTCACGCCCGGGATGACAAGCGTCGTGATTTCGATGTGCACGTCCAGCGAGTACCCCAGTCGGCAGATGGACCACACCTTCTCGACATCGATGCCTTTGCAATATTTCCTCACCGTCTCCGCATCGCCTTTTATGTCTATATTCATCGCATCCAGCCCGGCCTCCACCAGAAGCTCCAAAGCTTCCGGAGTCATATACCCGTTTGATACAAAGGTGTTGTACAGGCCGCGCCTGCGCGCCAGGCGAAAGACGTCCAAAGACCATTCCAGAGAAAGGGTCGGCTCATTGAAAGAAATCGATGTCCCCTGGCAGGACGTGTTCTCGGTCAAATCGATGAAGCATTCCGGCGAGACATATTGACCTCTTTTCGGGGGCGGGACTTTGCTGATGTGGTAATTCTGGCACCAGGGACAACCGAAATTGCAAGACCAGCTGCCCGCTGTGAAGGCATAGGTACCTGGATAAAAATGATAGAAAGGTTTCTTTTCGATCGGGTTGGCAGCCATAGAAGAGACGGCACCATAAATCAGCGTGATCAGTTCTCCATGGCGGTTTTCCCTGGTGCGGCACCACCCCAACCCTCCCAGCGCGATCAGGCACCGTCTTTCACATACATGACAGCGGACTTTATTCCCTACCTTTTCCTGTAAGAGAGCCGGACGCGTCCACGCCCGGGAGGAAAACTCATGGTCTTCTAGGATCATTTGCTTTACTTTTGGGGCTCTGGGCGAACGAAACACTCTTGATTCTATTCTATTTTGGGCTGCGAAACACTGTTTCGCTCATTCTAAGCAATGGGCAACAGGCTCTGCACCACCCACGCTTCCACTATGAACCGTTCTAATATTCATCGCTGGTGGTATGAGTTATTTCTTCCCAAATAGAGAACGGTCGACTATGGAGATAAGGAGCGAATTTCGAGATCTGATACTCTATCTCCCACCTCGCAGACCGATCTGGGGTCTGGAGATTTATCGTCAATCTAACAGGCTAAGAGACTAGCGCTAGTTGCCATAACGGCGAAGGAAATCATCTCGCGAGATCCAGATCTCGACCCTCTTCAGTTTCAACAGCCTGCGCCCGCGCAAGGTCCCCGGGTTATATGTCCACATCAACGCCCAGGTATACAGATTCTCCCAGAATTCACCGAAGTCCCCGAGTGGATGGTGAACCGGGAATATCGAAAATCCGAGTCGCTCCATCAATTTTATCCCGCCATTGCCACCAGGCAGATCGAGCAAGACAGTGACACCTCCAACTGCCTGCACTTCAGAGAGGTCTGGATTCCGCCTGATCTCCTCTGCTACAGCCCGCAACGAGGAGATGAATTTACGCCTTGCCAGGTTCGCCCAGGCAAGGTCCGCTCCGCCAGAAGGGAAGGGCGGCAGACGCTCATTCCAGAGGTGAAGGTACAATACCGGTGAGTCGGCTTTTATCTTTATGCCTGGCAAATCGATCTCTCGGTGGGCGCGACCGAGTTGCAGGCGCAGGATGCAATCTGCATGCTGGCAAAACTCGAACACCCCCTCGATCCGGCGAACAAGGTTGTCGAACCGGCGCACCAGGGCGCGCATCGGATCAACGGGTGATCAGCACCAGACCGACCAGGACCAGGAGTGTACCAACCCACTGCTCCATTGTGATCGTCTCATGGAAAAGCCAGCGCGCTCCCACCACCTGCACGCCGATCAGGGTCAATCCGGCAGATACCGGGTAGGCAACGTGAAGCGGGACGAAACGCATGGCTCCGCTGAGAGACAAGACAGCGACGAAACCCGCCAGATTTCCGACCACCTGCCAGGTCAGAAAACCTCGCCAGGAGGTGCTGAGTGCAGAATTCTTGAAGCTGGTGTTTGCCAGGATATTGAAGAGTATGTTCCCGGCGAAGAGGATCAGGACAAGCGCCTTACTTCGGTTTGGGAGGAGGATCAAACCTTCTTGAAAGCCCGTCTTGAACATCCAGCCACCTCCTGAAATCGTACTCAAACCCGCTTAAGATCTCCAGAAACTTACTGAGCAAGCATTCGCTCATCGCAACTCAGATGCGCGCAGATGGCTCAATAACCGCTGCCAGAGAGTCTGCTCGGTTAGCCTCCAGCTCTCGATCTCTCCCCTGGCGATCTGATAACCCTGTTCGATCAATTCGAGAGCGTATTTGAAATCCCACAGCTGAACCGGTCTGTTTCCGATCAGATTGATGCGTCGCACCTTGGCACCCCTGGCTTCAGCCAGAGCCAGCTCGACCTCTATCTGCCGTTTCGTTACCGTCACGAGCAGCTTGGCAAGGAATTGAGAAAATCCTGGCGGCACTGTTGAGGGCCCCCGCGTATCTAATAAATCCAACGCAATGATCTCGGTGGCGCCAAAGGCGAGCGCAGGCTCAACTGGCAAGTTGCTGACAGCGCCGCCATCCATCAGCAGGCTGCCATCGATCTCTAGAGGTGAGATCCATGGGGGAAGCGTTGTGGCTGCGATCAGACCCTCCAGAACCGATTGATTCGGGTCCCGTCCATATAAGATCGGTCGGCCGCCGTTGAGATCCGTTGCCACCAGCACCAGCTGCACGTCCTTGATATCCCCAAAACGCAAGTCCGGGTCCAGCCCATGTGAGATATAGAAATTTCGCATCTGCGCGAGAATGGACTTCATCGGGCGGTTGAAGATGGCGCGCAGAGAGAGCCAGAGATAGTTGGCGGGCATCAACTCAGCTGAAGCGGCATCTTCCCAGGCAGAGATTAACTTCGGGATGCTTTCCAGGCTGACCCCATGCACAGCCAGAAAGGTGGCATTGACCGCGCCGATCGAAGTGCCTACCAGCAAGTCAGGTCTATAGCCCGCCTCCAGCAAAGCGCGCAGCGCCCCCACCTGTAGCGCTCCGCGGGCACCGCCCCCGCTCAGGACGAACGCCAGACGCCTGCGCTCAGACACCGTTGACTTTTTCTTCGCCCAGCGGAGGCTCCTCGAGTAGATCCTCCGCCAGGAACGTCTCCGTGTTGTCGACCTGTGTTTTCTTGAGCAGCCTACGGCGCCTTGGCCAGTCGATGATCTTCTTGATCGGGATCGAGACGAACAGCCCCACAGCATATAAGAGCAGCACGCGGGGCTCATCGAAATACCAGACCAATGCCGCCAGAAGAGCCAGACCGACCCCGGCGCTCAAGTCGAAACTGTGAGTCAAAAGGTAAGTCGACCCGAAGGCGATCAACCCCCAGGCTGTTTCCTGTGGCATTAGCACGAAAAGCGTTCCGAGTGTGGAAGCCATGCCCTGACCACCGCGAAAACCCACCCAGACAGGGAAATCGTGCCCGATCACCGCCGAGACCCCAGCCGCCAGCTGCCAGGTTGGCGAGAGCGTCAGGTAGCGTGCGATCAGCACTGCAGCCGCCCCTTTGCTGAAATCCACCGTGGCAACGAAAGCGCCTGGCCCCCAGCCCAGGGTGCGGGTGACGTTGCGCGCCCCCATATTGCCATCCCCGATCTCTCGGATATCCACCCCTGCTACCGCCCTGGATACCAGCAACGCTGTCGGCAGTGAACCAAGTAAATAACAGATGAAGACGACAAACAGCCCAGTCGTCAGATCCAGAATACCTGCCATGAAGCACCTCCTCAAAATGAACGACTGGATGAATAATTACGTCTGAATGTATTATAGTCCAAATCCATCTCGACAGTGCAGGGAGGGATATCCGGCAATCGCGATCAGGCGAAATTGTCATTCCGACGAACGCAGCTCGGCACCCGCTTTGTCCTTACCCCCACTGGTCTCCGGCGGTCTCCAATATACCGCGCAGTGTCGCCAGAAAACGTGCTGCAACCGCACCATCCACGGCACGGTGGTCGACCGATAGTGTCACCGTCATCATCTGCCGCCAGGTTGCATTTCCAAGATCATCCAATACATACCGCATGGCGATCCGTCCGGCTGCCAGGATGGCCACCTGCGGAGGGTTGATGATGGCTGTAAAGTGATCTACCCCATACATGCCCAGATTGGATAGAGTGAAAGTACCGTCCACCACATCTTCGGGCTTCAGGCTTCCCGCCCTCGCTCGCCTGGTCAGATCAACGACCTCCTGCCCGATCTGATACAGGCTCTTGATGTCAGCCTGCCTGATGACGGGCACTATCAGACCCTCCTCCAACGCCACAGCCACCCCGATATTAATCTCTGGCATGATCAGGATTTCATCGCCGTGCAGATAGGCGTTCAGGCGCGGGTGCTGGCGCAGGGCTGCCGCACAAGCTTTCACCAGGACAGCGGTCATTGAGACGCCTGAACCCTCGCCCTTATAACGGGCATTGAACCTTTCGCGCATCGCAGCGGCCCGTTCCATGTCGATCTCCACCGTGAACAGGATGTGCGGGATGGTCTGCCAGCTGGCCTGCATCCTCTGGGCGATGGTACGCCGCATGCCTTCGAGTTTGACGACCACAGGCTGAGCCTGTTTTGCACCGCTCACCGCTGCGGCTATTACATGTGCGGGCTCTTCCCTGCGGACTTCCTCACGCCGGGCAGCTGCAATCACATCCGCACCCTGCACCCTGCCACGCGGGCCGCTGCCAGAGATCTGACTCAACTCGAGGCGGGCCTGCCGGGCAATCCGCCGGGCAGCCGGCGTGGCGCGTACCTTTCCCGTTGGCGATGCCACTCCTGCCTTCCGGGTTTCGGACAAAAAGCGTTCGACATCTTCCCGGGTGATCCGCCCTTGAGAACCGCTCCCCCGAATTGCCTCCAGAGAGACGCCCTGCTCGGCAGCCATGCGCCGGGCGATCGGTGTCGCACGGGTCGGTTTTGCTTCTCCCTGGGCAGGCACCTCATCAATTGGGGCTGGCATCCTTTCCATCTGTTCTGCCAGACCAGCGGTAGGGGGTTGCTCCCCCTCGGCGAGGATATAGCCGATGATCTCTGTAACGGGGACGGTCTCACCTTCACCATGACGAAGTCCAGCCAGGATACCGCTTGCCGGGGCTTCCACCTCCATATTCACTTTATCTGTGGTCACCTCACAGATCGGGTCGCCAGCTTCGACGTGATCACCCTCCCTGGCCAGCCAGCGCACGATCGTGGCTTCCTCCTGTGTCATCCCAAAGCGGGGCATGATGATCTCTTTTGCCATCAGTACTCTCCACGCACCAGTTTGCGCGCCTCCCTGACGATATCTTCCACCTGAGGCACTGCCCGCCTTTCCAGCTCGCGATTGTAAGGGATGGGGATATCCAACCCCGCCAGGCGCCTCACCGGTGCCTCCAGATAGTCGAAGGCTTCACTGGCCGCGAGGCGCGCAACCACTTCACCACCAAACCCCCCGGTGAGAGGGGCTTCATGCACCACCAATACCCGACCGGTCTTGATGGCCGAGGCGATCATCGGCTCATCGTCGAGAGGGCTTAGCGTACGCGGGTCGATGATCTCGATCTCAATCCCCTCCTGGCTGAGCTGACGAGCAGCCTCCAACGCCCTTTGAACCATGATCGAGGTTGCCACCACGGTCAGATCATTGCCTTCCCGTACGATGTTGGACTTGCTGAGGGGAATGCGGTACATCTCTTCAGGAACATGCGCAGTCGTCTTGTAGAGCAGCTTGTGCTCGACGAAGACAACTGGATTGTCATCATAGATCGCCGAGAGGAGCAGTCCTTTGGCGTCATAGGCGTTGCTCGGCATGACCACCTTCAAACCCGGGATATGCACGAACAGGTTTTCCAGACTCTCGCTGTGCTGAGCCGCCGCGCCTGTTCCCGATCCAGCTGGCATGCGCAAAACCATGGGAACGCTGGCTTTTCCCCCGAACATGAAGCGCACTTTGGCCGCCTGCAAGACCAGCTGTTCCATAGCCAGCGTGACGAAATCCATGAACTGGATCTCACCCACCGGGCGCATCCCGGCCAGCGCAGCCCCGGCGGACGCGCCGGCGATCACCGCTTCAGAGATGGGGGTGTCTCGCACGCGCTCCGCGCCAAACTCATCTATCAAACCTGCTGTCACACCAAATGCCCCGCCATAGACCCCGATATCCTCCCCGATCAGGAAGACCTTCGGATCAGCCCACATGGCCTGCCGCATGGCCTCGCGTAATGCTTCGGCATAGGTCAGTTCCCTCACCCCCGTCGATTCGTGCGCCTGGGTTACTTTATCACTCAGCATAAACACCTTCCATGATTGTCGCCGGGTCTGGGTCAGGACTGTTCTCTGCGAATATCACCGCTTCTTCGATCTGTTGATATGCCTTCTGGCGAATGAATTCCATACCCTCTTCGGTAAGATAGCCAGCCTGGATCAAACGACCGGCAAAGCGCGGGATAGGATCCTTCGCCTGCCATTCCCTAACCTCTTCGCGGGTGCGATAGAGCTGGCGGTCGCTGCGCGAATGTCCACGCCAACGGTAAGTAATGGCTTCGATCAGGGTAGGCCCCTCCCCGGCACGCGCCCTTTCCGCCGCGATTAGCACGCTATCATATACCGCCAGCACATTGTTGCCGTCCACCGTCACGCCCGGGATGTTGTATGCGCAGGCGCGCTGACTGATGTACTCAATCTTGAAAGCTCGTGAGACGGGCATCGACATAGCATATTGGTTGTTCTCACACAAGAAAATCACCGGTAGATCCCAGATCGAAGCCAGATTTAGGGATTCATGAAACGGCCCAGTGTTGGCTGCACCATCTCCAAAAATCACCAGACAAACCTGATCGCCGCCCTGCAGTTTAATACTCAAACCCACACCAGTGGCCATAGGGATCCCGCCTGCCACGATCCCATTAGCCCCCAGGTTGTTTCGGGAGATATCGGCGATATGCATGGAGCCACCGCGTCCCCGGCAGTAGCCGGTCTCCTTGCCCATGAATTCTGCCATCATCAATTTGACGTCCCCACCCCAGGCGATGCAGTGGCCATGCCCGCGGTGGTGGTTGAGCAGGTAATCATACCCGCTGCGCACCGCGCTGGAAGCCCCCAAAGCGGTCGCTTCCTGCCCGATCGAGAGGTGCATGGTGCCGTGGGTTTTCCCAAGGTTATAGAGTTCCTCGGCTTTCTCCTCAAAAGCCCGGATGGTATACATCCTCTCCAGGATATAGAGCGCTTTCTCCCTCCCGATCTGTTCCAACAGCTCCTGTTCACGCTCCGCTGATAAGATATGAACGCGGCTCATTGTCTCATCGCGCATCATCAAATCACCTTCCTCAAGTCGATATCGATCCTTTACTGCTGAGCACTTTACCGCTCAAGCAAATCCAGGACACCCCGCGCAGCCGAATCATCGGTGACCAGGGCGTTGACCAGCCGGGCGCGCAACGCACCCAGGATCGCTTTTGCTTTGACCAATCCTCCAGCCACACCGATCACAAGAGGGATCTGGCGCAGGGTATCGGCATCGATTCCGATGGCATACCCCACCATAGAGATATCCACCAGGTTGCCTGCTAGGTCGAAATGATGCCCACAGACATCGCCAACGATTCCCAGCTCCTGCAGTTCTCGCAGCTGATCGAGGCTGATATACCCGGCGCGCACCAGGCTCGAATAGCCCGCTTCCACCGAGCCGATCCCAACCAGGGCGATATCCACCTGGCGTGCCATGGAGAGGATTTCACACATCCGCTTCTCTTTGACCAGCGCATCCCGGGCGCGTTTATCTCTAACCAGCCAGGGTGCTGCCAGGGTGAAATATTGACCGCCGATGCGCAGAGAAAAATCTCGTGCCAGGCCTGGACCATCCACCTGATGATCCCGTGAGGTCGCCGAGCCGATCAGCTGCACGACCTTCACCCCGGGTAAATTCATCGGCGGCAGGGCATGCACCACTTCAGAAAGTGCCGTCCCCCACGAAATGCCCAAGGTCGAATCAGGCTCGATCGAATCGGCGAGCAACCGGGCTGCCAGTGCGCCCAGCCGACGCAGCATTTGAACATACGCCAGCTCACCCCCCTGCAAAACCCTCACCTGGTTTAATTGAAAGCTCGCCTGTAACCTCTGTTCCAGGATATGCGCCCGTTCGAGAGGGTGATGCACCCTGATCTCCACAATCCCCTCCCGGCGAGCCGCACCCAACAGCCGCGAGATGTGCGCCCGCGAATAACCCAGCTGCGCAGCGATCTGTTCTTGAGTCAAACCCTCTTCATAATATAAACTGGCGATCTTTGCCAGAGTCTCGAAACGCTCTTCTTCCATAATTTTTCCTGTTTATTCAACAACATTTGTTTCTACCATCCAATCTCCGGCAAATCATACCTCATTTTCTGCACTTTTGAGCAATAATTGAACAAATGTGTATCAACTTCGCCCACCACAATGTGTTCCCCACACTCAGTGCGCCAGATCGCCTAGCAGGCGGGATTCCGCGTCGATAAATCAATTTTGCTTTTCCTTCTATTGCACCGCCAGGACACACGCTCATCATGCGCCTGTCACTTGCCTTGAACATGCGAACCAAGAACCCCGAAGGTCAGCCCGTTCCCTGGACATCCCCGCTGCGACGAATACCCTGCAGCCAGCCCTTTTTTTATTAACAACTTCATAGATACCTTTAATGTAAATCTAACAATAACGCGATATCAAATCCCCTCTGGATATAGGCACTTCTACCAGATTTGATAGTATCATTTAATATCTCGAAACCCTGACAACGCTGGAGGCTCAATTATGCGTACACTACCACGCGCATTGATTTTGACTTCTCTCCTGTTGTTCACCCTGGTCAATCCTGTGCCCATCCAGGCTCAGGAGGAGACCCCCCAAACCCCTTTACCTCCCCTTACAATTTCAACCCCCTATCCAAGCCAGGTGATCGGCATCGGTGAAACTGTCACCCTGGACATTAACCTGGAAGCGGGGAGTCAAGCGCAAACCATCCAGCTCAGTGTGGAGGGGCTACCAGAGGGGTGGGTGGCCACCTTTCGCGGCAGTGGTCAGGTCATCCAATCCGCTTATGTCAAGCCCGGCAACGAGGTGTCGATCGACTTGCGCCTCGAGCCGCCTGCCAATCTCGAACCGGGCACCATCTCATTTACGGTAATCGGTCGCAGTAAAGTGGCTACAGCGGAGCTGCCGATCGAATTAACCATAAAAGAAAAACTCCCTCCGCGCCTGAGCTTCGAAGTCGAGCTGCCCAGGTTGCGCGGCAACCCTTCCACCACCTTCCGCTACAATGTCACCCTTAAGAACGAGGGCGATGAAGATCTCACAGTGAACCTGGTAGCGCAGTCGGCCGGGTTTTTCGAGGTCGCCTTTAAACTCTCCGGTCAGGATGTCACCAGCGTGCCGATCGGGGCCGGTGAATCAGAACGATTAAGCGTCGAAGCCAAACCCTTCTCTGGCGTGCCGGCCGGGAGTTATCCGATCCAGGTGATCGCCCAAGGCAGCGAAGCTCAGGCGACCCTCGAGCTGATCGCTGAGGTGACCGGGCAGCCAGACCTGCAGGTCACTGCCCCTGATGGGCGGCTTTCCGGGCAGGCGAACGCCGGTCGGGAAACCCCGATCAAAGTGATCATCCGCAACAACGGAACTGCCCCGGCTCGCGATATCGAGCTGAGCTCCTCGGAACCCTCCGGCTGGTCGGTCCGATTCGAGCCCGCCCGCATCGCCGAACTGGCAGTGGACGAACAGGTTGAAGTGACTGCCCATATTCGACCTGCCGACAAAGCCGTGGCTGGTGATTACATCCTCACCGTAAACGCCCGTCCATCCGAAGGATCGACCAAATCGGCAGACTTCCGCATCACGGTGGTCACTTCCACCCTGTGGGGTGTGGTCGGCGTGGCTCTGATCGCTGTTGCATTGGGCGTGGTCGTCCTGGCGGTGATGCGCTTCGGCCGCAGATGATCCACCCAGGAGGTCTGTGATGAGCGATGCGGTGATCGAAACCAAAGACCTGACTAAAAAATATGGAAACTTCACTGCCGTTGACCATCTCAACCTGAAGGTCGAACGCGGCGAGATCTTCGGTTTGCTCGGCCCAAACGGGGCGGGGAAGACCACCACGATCCTGATGCTTCTGGGACTCACCGAACCAACCTCCGGGGAGGTGCGCGTATTGAGCCTGGACCCCGCCCGCCAGCCGCTCAGCGTCAAATCACGTGTGGGGTACTTACCCGATCTGATCGGTTTCTACGACGAACTGACAGCCCGTGAGAACCTCATCTACACGGCAAAATTGAATGGCATCCCGCGCCGGGAGATCGACCGCCGTATCGAGGAATCGCTCGAACGGGTGGGGCTGACGGAGGTCGCCGATCACCGCGTTGGCACCTTCTCGCGCGGCATGCGCCAGCGTTTGGGCGTGGCGGATATGCTCATCAAGAAGCCCGAGCTGATCATCATGGACGAGCCAACCCAGGGGCTCGATCCCGAAGGCGCCCGCGACTTTCTGAAAATGATCCTCAGCCTGAAGCAGGAAGGGATCACCGTGCTGGTTTCCTCCCACCTGCTGCATCAGGTACAGGCGACCTGCGACCGGGTTGGGCTGTTTTACCAGGGCCGCATGGTGCTCGAAGGTAGCGTGCCCGATCTCGCCCGGCAGGTATTGGGCGGGGCTTACCGCATTCGTGTCAATGCGCTCGATTCCAATGGCAGACTTCAGGCTTCCCTGGAGAATCTCCCCGGTGTCGTCAAAGTCACTCATCCCATGGAGAACATCTACGAATTAGAAGCTGAGAGTGACATCCGGCCTCAAATTGCCGAGGCGGTCGTCCAGGCAGGGGGCAAACTGCTCCAGCTCGATATCGAGACCCAGAGCCTGGATGACATCTACGCCCGCTATTTCCAGGAGGTGGAACATGTCCCAGCCAGTTAGTCAGGTTGCGAACCGGATCGAACGCGAAGGATCTCCATGGACCGGATTGGGCGCGGTAGTGCTCAAAGAGATGGCTGACCACCTGACGAGCGCCCGCATGCGTATCCTGGAGATCTTGATCGTCCTGACCGCTGGCGGCACGATTTATACTGCTATGCAGAGCCTGAGAGCGACGGTGAGCCAGGACCGCTTCCTGTTCCTGAAGTTATTTACCACCTCGCGTGATCCGATCCCGGCTTTCGTCGGTTTTCTCGTCTTCCTCGTCCCGCTTATTTCTATCGCACTGGCCTTCGACGCCATCAATGGCGAATTCAACCGCAGGACGCTGTCCCGCATCCTGGCACAGCCCATCTACCGCGACGCGCTGCTGCTCGGAAAATTCCTGGGCGCCTTCTTTACCCAGACTCTGGTGCTGACGGCGATCTGGCTGTTGATCATCGGCCTGGGGCTGGTCGGTCTGGGGGTACCTCCCAGTGGCGAGGAGGTTGGACGCAGCCTGGTGTTCCTGATAGCCACTATCTTCTACGGCGGCATATGGCTGACGTTGGCGATGATGTTTTCCATCACATTCCGCCAGCCAGCCACGGCTGCCCTGGCCTCGATCGCCGTCTGGCTTTTCTTCACCGTCTTCTGGGATATCATCGCCGATCTGCTGGCGCAGAGCATCCGACCGATACGCATTGGCTTTCCCGAAGAGATCATCGCCCAGGCGTCGCTGGCACGCAGCCTGGCGCGAATCTCACCGAACACGCTTTACGCAGAGACTATGCTGGCGTTGTTGCAGCCAGCTGTCCGCTCGCTGGGTATCATCCTGCCTTCCCAACTGCAAGGAGCTATCATCGGAGCCCCTCTGCCGCTCAGCCAGAGCCTGTTGCTAATCTGGCCGCAACTGACCGGTCTGATCGCCGCCACTATCCTGTTCTTCACCCTGGGTTACGTGCTCTTCCAGCGGCAGGAGATCCGGGCGTAATCAGACCCTCTCCTGGACCTTCGCCAGCGCCTGCTCCAGGTCGGCTATCAAATCTTCGGTATCTTCGATGCCAGCTGATAAGCGCAGCAGCCCATCGGAGATACCGACAGCGGCTCTTTCCTCAGCAGTCAGATTGCGATGAGAGGCTGTCGCCGGATGCAACGCGAGTGAATAGATATCTCCCAAAGTCGCTGCAGGCAGCCAGATGGTTAGGGAATCCATGAATTTAAACACGGTCTCTTTCGCTGCCCCTATGATCTCAAATGACAGGACGCCACCAAAACCTCTCCCTGCGAACAGGCTTTTTGCCAGGGCATGCTGGGGGTGATGGGGGGATCCCGGATAATGCACCTGGCTCACACGCGGGTGCCGGCTGAGCCACTCAGCCACTTTGGCGGCATTCTCGCACTGCCTGTGAACGCGCAGCGGTAGGGTCTTCAAGCCGCGCAGCACCAGCCAGGCCTCGAAGGGCCCCAAAACGCCGCCTATCAGTTTGGTCAGCTCGTTGAGCTTGCGGCGGTTCTCTCGAGAGGTAGCAACCACGCCAGCCAGTACATCACCGTGCCCACACAGATACTTTGTCGCGCTGTGAATCACGTAATCGGCACCATACCGAATAGGGTTGAAGAGATAGGGAGAAGCAAAGGTGTTATCGATCAGCAGCTGCGCTCCCCAGCGGTGAGCCAGCTCCGCCAGCGAGGGCACATCAGCGACCTTGAGCAGCGGGTTCGAGATCGTCTCGGCGAGCAATGCGACCGGGCGATGCCTCCTCAGAGCATCCTCGACGGCTTCCAGATCGGTTACATCGACCAACACCGTCCGAACACTCAATTGAGAGAGAAATGCCCGCAATAGCGTAAAAGTCGCGCCATAGAGATCCAAAGCCGCCACCACGCAGGCGCCAGACTGCACACCAGCAGCCAGCAGCGCAGCGTGAACGGCCGCCATCCCGGAAGCAAAGGCATGGGCAGCCTCCGCGCCTTCCAGATCCGCCAGCGCAGCCTCGAAAGCCTCCAGGGTGGGGTTGCCGTAGCGCAGGTAAACAAACCCCGGCCTTTCTCCAGCGAAGACAGCATCAACCGTTTCCATATCGCCATACAGATAGCCTACCGAGGAATAGATCGGCGTGGCAACCGGGACGAAATCCGTCCGCAAGACACGTTCACCAGCGTGCACCGCCCGCGTGGAGAAAGCTTTGGTCTTCAGGTCATTCATCTTCAATCTCCTGAGGGAAGATTCCGAGGGAGATTGTAACATGTTCACCTCAGACCCTCGCAATCTCAACTGGCTTCCCCGCCTCTGGCGCCTGTCCCGGTCGACCTGTTCAACCTGTGGGCTCAGGATTCTTTATGGCTTTTCTGAAGCGAAATCCCCCACCTCGACCGCGCCCAAAGCCCGCATCAGATCCACGGTTTTCAAGATCACCGTGGTATTGCGCACTCCGGAGCCGATCGAGATCTCTTCTTCATCGAGCACATGCCGATCGACCAGGATGCGCATAGGGCGAGGCAACCCAAAAGGAGATACCGCCCCCGGTTCATAACCGGTCACTCGCAGTACCTCTTCCCGACTGGCAGTGGTCAGGCGCGACTGTCCCAGATACGCGCGCAAAGCCTGCCAGGAAACCTGCGCAGGACCTCCGATCAGCACCATAACGAATTCGTCTTTCGGCAGGCGGAAGACAAGGCTGCGCACCACCTGTTCGGGACGTTGCCCGCGTTCACGCGCAGCCTGTTCAAGCGATCCAACCTCTCCCGGGTGACGAAACAGGCGGTGGGGAATGCCTATTCTCTCAAGGGTTGGGGAAACTGGCGTCTTATCCTCTGAACTCATCGACTCTATCATGCTTGAACGGCAAATCGGGGTCGTACCCCCACTCTTCCCGGGATGCATCGGATAGGGCAAGATCCACGAAGTCGGCCGAATGCCTGATAAATAGACGCGGAGTATTTTTGTCCGGGCATCTCTCGAGCCTACTGCAAAACCGTCGCAACCCGGCGTCGTCCTGCCAGCCACCAGGCTGTCAGCCCGAATGGGACAAGGGACAGAATCAATCCGATCATGCCAACCAGCGCATAGCCCTGAGCAGCGAAGACCAATCCGCTGCTGAAACTACCGATTGTCGATGCCAGACCGATCATCAAGTCGTTGAAACCCTGTGTGCGGGCGCGCTCCCCGGGGGTCAGCTGATCGGAGAGGAGCGATGAACCACCCACATAGCTGAAATTCCAGCCCAGCCCAAGCAGGAAGAGAGCCAGGGCAAGGGGTACTACATCCGCAGAGAGCGGCGCCAGCAGGCAGGAGAGGATCAGGTTTGCCAGACCGATTAAGATCACCGGTCCACGCCCCCAGCGATCGGCCAGTTGCCCAGAGACGATCGAGAAAGCGAACATGCCAAAAGTATGCGCAGAGATCACCAGGGAGATATCGGTCAGGGCATGCTGGTGGTTTTTCATGTGCAAGGCGGTGATCCCCATAACCATAACCATCACCATCTGACCGATCGCCATGGCGCTGATGGCGACGATCGATGCCGGTTCGCGCACGATCTGTCCCAGCGGCCGAGGACTTTCGACGGTATCATCTATGGTCGCTGAGCGGCCCTGGACCATTTCCCGGCTGATTTCTCGAGGGTCGGGTCTCAAAAAAACAAAAATCCCGGCCATCACCATACCGAAGAGCAGGAATTCAGCCAGATAAGCACCAGAATATTCACTCAGCCCGGATCTTCCGGTCAACATGCCCATCGGTCCCACCAGCCAAGGGCCCAGAATAGAGCCCACAGTGCCTCCGATCACCACATTGGAGATAGCGCGGCCGCGCTTCTCAGGCGGATAGACGTCCGCAGCAGCGAATCTCCCCAACTGTAAGGCTGCCTGGCCTCCCCCGGTGAGGGCAATGCCCGCCAGAAATAGAAAGAATGAGCGGTCGATGACCGCTTTGAAGGCTATCCCTGAGCCGATCAGACCCAAAGCCAGTCCGCTCACCATCCCCCACCGCCGTCCCACCCGCTCCATCAGCAGACCAAGCACCAGGGCTGCCAGGGCGGTCCCCAATGTCAGGAGGGAGCCAGGCGCACCTGCCCAGGCCGGTGTGCCGCTGAGATCGGCTCCGACGATCGGGTTGACTGTGCCGGCTGCAATTAACGCCGCCGAGCCGAAGCTCATCGCCAGGAACAGGGTCAGAGCGATTTTGCGTGCGAAACGGGTGCGATCCATAAACTGCGCCTATTCTGCAAGTGGCAGTCTCCCGCCACCGCTGGTACCGGAAGCTTCCCAACCAGATAATTGGAGTTACCTGGTCAGATACCGAAGTGTAATCCATACAGCCATATCTTGCAAACCCGAAGTCAGGATGGTGAAAGAATTATTCGAATAAGGCAGCGATGGCATCCCGCGTCGGCCGTCCCAAAATAGAATTCCCTTCCGGGCCGGTTTGCCAGACAACGGGTGGGCCTTCCTGAACATAGCCGATCTCGGCGCAAGGGATCGCCTCCCTCTGGAGCGCGGAGCTGATCCGAAATGCATCCTCTGCTGCTGCCGTCAAAAGCAAAGCGCCGGAGGCGATCGCAGCCAGCGGGTCAATCCCAAAATGCTCGCAAACCCGCGCCGCAAGCGGATCAATAGAAACAGCTTGCGGGTCGAAAATCAGCGTTCTGCCCATCGCTTCTGCCAGCTCCCATAAAGCAGAAGACAGCCCTCCCTCGGTCGGGTCGTGCATTGCGGTGACCTTCCCAGCCTGAACAGCCAGCCTGGCAGCGTGCAGCACGCTGATCCCAGGGTCGTAGAGGTAATCTTGAGCCAGCCGAAGCTCTTCTTCGGAAAGAGCCGCCCTCAGTCCGTCCGGCATTTCACGCCCCAGAATGGCAGTCGCCTCGATCGGGATGCTTTTGATCAACAGCAGCCGGTCTCCTGGTCGTGCACCATCGGGTCTCACCAGCTCCTCTTTTCCCACCTCCCCGATCATCGTACCGACCAGGATCGGGCGCTGCAACCCATAAGTGATCTCGGTGTGCCCTCCAATGACTGAAACGCCCATCTCCCGGCAGGCGTCGAAAACCTGTTCACTGATCCGTTCTACCAGTTCTGGTGTCGTCGAAGCCTCCGGGAGCAAGAGTGTCATCAAGAACCAGCGTGGCAGCGCGCCTGTAGTGGCGATATCGTTTGCGTTGACCTGAACAGCATACCATCCGATCGCATCGCTGGCAAAGGTAATGGGATCGGTTTTGAAGACCAGATATGTCGTTCCCAGATCGAGCACGGCGCAGTCTAGACCGATGCCAGGGCTCAGCACGACCCGCTCGTCCAGGATCGGCGCGCGCGCCAGGATGGCTGCCAGCAGCTTGGGCGGCAATTTCCCAACCGGGAGATAATCCACCATAAGTCTCAAGCGAAGGCACTCAGCGCATTGTGCCTAGCGATCGCCGCTCCCAATAGTGCCTTGCGCAGAACATCGGGTTCCATTTCTCGGTCACAGACCTCAAGCGCCTGGCAGGAGAGTTCCTCATGATGAAGGGCCTTGCGCAAGCGGTGCTCCAAATCGCCACAGCCCATATGAAAATCGAGGTGACGCGGATGGTGAACAAATTATCTCGATGTCAGGGCGGCGGTGATCGTTTCAGGTAAATAACCGGTACGGCGATCATCTTCCTGCTCCAGGCGCTCGCCGCAACGGCAGACCAGGCCTGCCCGGCAGACCTCACAGCAGTAACGCCGTCTCTCTGAGGAAATCGGCGCCCAGGTGATCTCGACACCACAACCATCACACCAGATCGTCCCTTCAATCGAGGACATGGGGGGCTCCTTTTACAATCAATACCGAACAACTGGCATAGTGAACCAGCTTCCGAGAAAGGCTACCCAACAACAGACGCTTCATCTGACTCAACCCGCGCGACCCGGCTACGATCAGATCGATCTGATGAGCGGTGACATATTGGATGATCTCGCTAGCTGCGTCCCCTCTCAGAAGTGCACTGGTTGCTTCAATGCCTTCATCCGCCAGCATTTTCACCGTGCGTTCCAACAGATGTCGGCCCTGGCGCTCTTCTTCCTCAGCCTGCCTGGTAAGCAGCTGCTCGGTTTCGAAGGTGGGTACCGGCGCCATAGCCTCTGACCCGACCGGCCAGGACCGTGCGATGAATGCCGGTGAAGGCAACGGCGGCAGGACATGCACCGCTCTGACCTCGCAATTCTCGGGAAGTGGCAACCGGGACAGGTATCGGATCGCCTTCTGGCTGTGCTCGGAACCATCGGTAATCACGGCGACTCTCCTCAGCCCCTGGTAAGGAGCTCGCACCACCAGCACCGGATCTTCGGCGTATTCGACGATCTGCTGCACCACACCACCCAATAGAATTCCCAGCGTCGCCCGTCGGCCCTTTGCACCTAGAACGATCAAGTCCGGTGGGTGTTTTTCCGCATACTCGCTGATTTGCTCAGCCGGATAGCCGGTTAACAATTGCGTGCTCACGCTCGCCACCTGTCCCTGGAGAAGTTTCTCCGCCTCCTCCAGGACCGATTCCAGGGCAGCATGGTTGGAGGCATCTCGCGGGATCATTACTGCCAGGACGGTGATCGCGCTCCCCTCAGGGAGAGGCAGATCACGCACAAGCCTGGCAGCTGCGTAGGAATGTTCCGAACCATCCACAGCCAGGATGATGTTCATCGCCTTTAACTTTCTATGCTTTGACATGCACCACCTCCTGCCCCCCAAATCCAAAAGAAACCATTCTCATTTTAACTTCAAAAACCATGCACCGCTCCAGTTCTTCACTGGTGTTCATTTTTCAAATCAGGTCGACCGCAGCCAGAATGAACATCATGATACTTGCCGGAATGCCGGAAGACCCAGCTAAGATATAACTGTGTGAGCGGTTTGCTGCTCGCCTCCTGCTCAAACAGGAGGGTCGGTTTCCAGCCGCACAGCTGATACCCGATCAGGACGAGCGGAGAGTCCCAACTCATTCCTCACTGGACAGCCGGTAAACCCTGTCGTGTGGACGCACCCGCCTTTCCACTTTCACGGCCACTTCCTGGCCTGCGTCAGCCTCGCTGATACCTTCATGTTCGATCTGCATCGACCTGACCTCCTGGCGGAAATCAGTGGAGCGTCCCAGGAAATGGACATGGTCACCTATCCGCAGCTTACCTGTCAGCTGGATGACAGCCACACCGATACGATTGTAAAAATGGGTTACTTCACCGATTCGCTCACCGGACATCTCTGCCTCCTTGCACTCCAATCACAATCGAAGCCTGGCCAGACGCATCGAGTCACACGAACACACCTCGTGAAAAAGGCCAGAAGAAGGAAATCTCATCTTTAAGAGTATATACCATACATCGGATCGGGTCGCAAATACTCTGGGAACCTTCCTCTCAACGCCAGACGCATAAGATAACAAAGATGGCAGGCATCTGCATATGTATCGGCATGCGGCAGATTGAAGTGATTGACAAGCCCGGCTGGACCACCCTGGATCAACGCACCAAGGATGGGATGTTCCTCCGGAACGTATTCCGCGCAGATCTCACCCAGAGGCTTCTGGAAAAGATTGCCGATCGAAATCCCCTGACAGACATGTACCTCGCCATAGGGATCGACGTGGACGCGCCCCGGGTCACGCAGGTTCTCATGCGGGCAGCAGATGAATTCTTTCCAGGGACGGTGTGCTGCCCGTCCGCTGAGTTTTTCAGCGGCCCGGCCGCGAAACATCACCCCAGATTCGTCCGGAGGGAGCTGTCCGAAGGATGCGTTGACACCGCTCACTTCTGGCTGTGCAATGCTGATCACACTGGCTGGCATCCCCAGCTCCTCAGCTGCCTTCCGCGCTGATACAGCTAGATGAAAACATGGATCGCTGGAGTGATACCGATCACAGCTCACAGAAAAATCATCCACAAGTCCGGCAAGCGGCCGGAGCCATTGATATGCGTCCTCAAGGCTGAGCGCCCAAAATGCATTGGTCACAACCCCGACCTGGAATCCGCGCGCCTTCGCCTCGCACACCCCGGCAAGCAGGAGAGGATAATAAAGAAACGGCTCACCCCCTTCGAAATAGATCCATTCGATCGAGGGTTGCGTATGTGCCTGCCGCAGGATCTCCCGTAATTGATTCAATGTCAGTGTGCCGTTCTGCCAGGGGCTGCCCCAAACAAAACAGTGGTCGCATTCACTGGTGCATTGATATGTCAGCAGAATATGAAGCCCGTTGAGTTTCATCTCTGTGCATAGATTACACAATAATTAATTCAGTTGCAAGTGTCAAAAATCAGTATTCTCGCTCGGAACGTGGCGGGTGTTGAGCAGAGGAGCCGATCTATCTATTTTTGATTATTCTCATCTGATTACTCGATATCTGGTGTTATAATCCCCCTAGTCCAGTATCCATAACCTGTACCTCGGGGTGGAGACTCTGGACATTCTCACACCAGGCATTCGTTTTCCCCAGGATCTTATGTTCCGATCCCCGCGAGTCAGGCGTCATCCCACCAAATATACCCCCGATGTCGATTCTATTTCCATAGAACAGCCGCAAGGCGATCCCTCCCATCCTTTCACGATCCGTCTGGTCAATCTCCTTTCCGTGGACAAGTGCAGGTGGGTTTATCGCGCTTTGTTGGCCCCTGCCCTCCTGGTGCGCTTCGAAATCGACCCGGTGAGCTGGAACGGCAAAGGAGAATCTGCACCTGGAGCTGGTGGACAACAGTTTGAACGGCGTGGATCTCAATTTCATCCTTCTGGCGGACCCCGACAGGCTTTGTTTTCTCATCGAGCGCAATGAACAGGGGCATCAATAATCTTCAAATCGAATCGGATCGGTGGACATTAAAATCACAGATTTCGGTCATGCATTCGAACCCACCAGTGTCTCAATACTGGATATCACCGCCAGTGGAGGTTACGACGAGATCGGTGGGTTTGGCCTTAATTTTATCTACCAGATACGTCAGCTACGAAACTGGTCAAGCGGGAAACCGCCTGACCTTGGTGAAGAAGCTGCGCCCATGATGATCACGAAATTGTCAGTCAAATCTCCCAAGCAGGGACGTGAGCTGATCTTATTCGCCGGGATTAATCGTTCACACGGAGGGTACACATGAAAAGAAGCAGGTTCTCCACCGATAATTTGGGCCACCTTTCTGCCCTGACTGCGCTCTTTCTATCTACAGCGCTGGCTTTCTCGTTTCTGGTTATTCTCCCAGGTCGGGCTGCCACGGTGATCACCGTGACCACCACAGCCGACGCGCTCAACACAGACGGCTATTGCAGCCTTAGAGAAGCAATCATCGCTGCAAACAAGGATCGGGCTTCCAGCAGCCTGCCGGGTGAATGCCCTGCCGGGAGCGGAACCGATACAATCATGATCCCACCAGGAGTGTATACGCTCACCCGAACCGATAACGGTAAAGAAGACTCAGCCTCGACCGGAGACCTCGACGTGACAGGCGATGTGACCCTGATCGGCAACGGTCCGGTAACCATAGACGCAGTTGCTGGCTTCAAAGACCGCATATTGCACATAATAAGTGGAAACATCACCCTCTCGGGATTGACCATTCGAGGGGGTAATCCAGTGGGGAATGGCGGTGGGGTCTTAAACCTAGGGGCATTAACCCTGGATTCGATCACTCTCACGGGGAACAAAAGCGGAGCCTCCGGTGGCGGGATCTACAATGCTGGGATTCTGATTCTCAGGAACGTCACAATCAGCGGCAATCGAGCCCGGTCCAATGGAGGTGGTCTCTCGAATCATGGCGCTACAGCCCTGTTGAACAATGTCACGGTGACCAGGAATACCGCCGATTCGGATAACCGCTCCGGTGGGGATGGTGGTGGGGTTTTTCAGGGAAGCAGCTCGCTCACCCTGACCAACACGATCCTGGCAGGCAACCTGGATGCCTCCTCCGACCAGAAACACCCGGATTGCTCCGGTCAGCTTCTCTCCACAGGCTACAATCTAATCCAGAATACCACTGGTTGTTCTCTAAGCGGGCTGCAACCTGGAGATTTGATCGGGGTTGACCCGCTCCTGGCTGAGTTATCCGACAACGGTGGAAATTCCCTGACACATGCCCTGCTGCCGGGGAGTCCGGCGGTCGACGCTGGTAACCCGGAAACACCAGGTGGGAGCACCACAGCCTGCACAACCGTTGATCAGCGCGGCATCTCCCGCCCACAGGGGTCGGCCTGTGACATTGGCGCTTTCGAGCTCGAATTAAGCGACCCGCCCCAGGCCGGACCGATCTTCACTGTAAACACAACAGACGACACAGACGATGGAACCTGCAGTCTGGCGCATTGTTCGTTGCGGGAAGCAATTCAGGCAGCCAATCTCAGGGTCAACACTGGAAGCGCCGACGAAATACACTTCTCCCTGCCCGAGGATTCCGACATGGTCATCTCGCCAGCCTCCCTTTTACCAGAGATCAGTGACCCACTGCGCATCGACGGCTTCACCCAATCCCCTGACGGTGTCGTCCTGGACGGGTCATCCGCCGGGGAGGAGAGTGATGGCCTGGTGCTCTCCTCTGGCGGGAGCACGATCACGGGTTTGACGGTGCAGAATTTCTCCGCCAATGGACTCCTCATACTGTCCGGGGACGGGAATCAGGTGACCGCCAACGTCATCCAGCAAAACGGAGGGGCGGGCGTGCGGGCGCTCTCAGGCGTTCACAACACCCTGCGCGGCAACCTGATCAGTCAGAACGGTGGTCTGGGTATCGATCTCTCTCAGCCTGGCCCTGATCAGAACGACGCCGCTGATTCGGATTCTGGTACCAACAACCTCCAGAATTATCCGGTCTTACTCACAGCTGCCCTTCAAAACGGGACGATCACCGTGCTCGGTCGGTTCAACAGCACACCAGAAAGCTCCTTCGACCTGGATTTCTTCTCCAACGAGGTCTGTGATCCGAGCAATTTCGGCGAGGGTCAGGTCTTTCTGGGCTCCCACGCGGTGACAACGAACGCCAGCGGCAATGCCATCGATACACAGGGGAACACATATTTCACCGTCACTTTGACCGCCCCGCAAACACCCACTGCGTTTATCACAGCCATTGCCACCGATTCGGCAGGAGATACCTCCGAGTTCTCTCAGTGCATCTCCCTCGGGGAGGACAACACCAATTGGGTGCAGGCATCTCGCCTGAATCTGGTCGAATCGCTACCGGGGTTCAGTTCGATCAGCATCGAGCGGGTCGTGGATAAGTTGGGGCAATCCCGCTGGTTCAAGTTCAGGGTCCAGCCTGGGAGCAGAGTCATCGTCACCCTTTCCAATCTTTCGGTCAACTACGACCTGACCCTGTATAAGGACATTGCAGCGGCTTTCGATACCCTGAGCTCGCCGCAAGATCTGGCGCAGCTGGGAGCTGAGTTTGCTCCGGATGTTTTCAGTCCGGATGTCTTTTCCCCAGACGTGTTCTCGCCGGACAACTTCAGCCCGGATGTCTTCTCCCCGGATGTCTTCAGTCCGGATGTCTTCTCCCCAGACGTGTTCTCGCCGGATGTCTTCAGCCCAGATGTCTTTTCCCCGGATGTCTTTTCCCCGGACGTATTCTCGCCGGATAACTTCAGCCCGGATGTCTTCTCCCCGGATGTCTTCAGTCCGGATGTCTTCTCCCCAGACGTGTTCTCGCCGGATGTCTTCAGCCCGGATGTCTTTTCCAGCGCACAATCGCGCAGCGTGATCGCTGCCTCCGGGTTCGATGGGATCACCAGTGAGGGCATTATCGTCAACACCTGGGAGAACAGCGGGGATTTCTATGTCCGGGTGCGCGGGCGCAACGGCGCCTTCGACCTCCAGCACCCCTTCCGCTTACAGGTCCTTTTACTTACCGGGACATGCAACACCATTACCACCGATTTGCCAGCTTCCAGCCTTAACCCGGTTGCAAGCAACTACAAAACCATCGTGCTGACGGACTTCTCGCGCATGCAGGCGAGTGAAGCTGAGAAAAGCGAAGTTGTTGCTGCTCTCCAGGAATTCATCGCCCGACCGGAAGTTGCTGGGGTGCTCGTCGATGTCAACGCCGATGCGCGTGTCAGGGCTGCGAACTCACAGGCGGACAGCCATCCTGCCTGTCCCTTTGCCAAAAACCTGGTCGCCCGGGCGATCAAGGAGCTCGTCGACCGCTATCGGCTTGTGAACCCTCTGGAATACGTGGTGATCATTGGAGACGATCAGGTTATCCCCTTCTTCCGCCATCCAGATCAGGCTCTCCTGGCATCCGAGAAGAACTTCGTCCCGCCGGTGCGGGATAACACCTCCTCCCAGGCCAGCCTCAGGCTGGGCTATGTCCTCAGCCAGGATGACTATGGCGCCAGCCGCAGCCTGTCGATCAAGGATGACACCTTCCCGCTCCCCGATCTTGCCATCGGGAGACTGGTCGAAACACCCCAAGAGATCATCACGGTGTTGAACGCCTATCTGAACACAACCGATGGCGTCGTTCCCACTCCACAATCTGCACTGGTCACCGGCTACGATTTCCTCGAAGATGCTGCCCTGGCAGTGCGCGATGAGCTTACAGCAGGTTTGGGGAGCAGCAGCCAAGTGGATGCGCTGATCACCCCGCGGGGCATCTCGCCCAGCGACCCTGCCTCCTGGAGCGCAGGCGATCTTCGCCAGCTGATCTTCGCCGACCGTTACGATATCGCCTTCCTCGCTGCTCACTTCAGCGCCGGCAGCCTCCTGGCGGCCGATTACCGCACCCGCCTGCTGTCCAGTGAAATTGCAGACACCACCATCAACCTGAATAACAGCATCATCTTCAGCGCCGGCTGCCATGCAGGATATAACCTGGTCAATCCACATGGCATCCCAGGCATCTCCCCCGAACCCGACTGGGCACAGGCTTTTGCCCGCAAAGGGGCCACATTGATCGCCGGGACCGGTTACCAGTATGGCGATACCGATTTCATCGAATACAGTGAACGTCTCTACCTGGAATTCACCCGACAGCTCCGTACCGGCAACGGTCCGGTGGCAGTTGGAAAAGCGCTCAATGCCGCCAAGCAAGCCTACCTGGCTGCCACACCGCAACTGCGCGGCATTCACGAGAAAGCCCTGCTTGAAGCGACGCTGTTCGGCCTGCCCATGCTGGCTGTCAATATGCCTGGTCAGCGGCTTGCCCCACCGTCCGATCCTTCCATCGTGAACTCGACAACCTTATTCACCTCCGATCCAGGCGCTTTTCTCGGGTTGGAATACACCGACATCTCCCTGCAACCGCCTTTGAACCAGCATACAGTTCAGCTGACTGACGTGGCAGGTGGCCCTGTGGTGAGCGCCACCTACTTCTCCAGCACAGACGGTGTGGTCGCCAACCCGAATGAACCTGTCCTGCCGCTTGTCGCAGTCAATGTCGGCGTTCCGGGCACTGTGCTGCGAGGGGTCGGTTTTCGAGGGGGAGACTACCACGATCTGAGCGATATCCTACCCCTGACCGGATCCGCGACCACCGAGGTGCGCGGCGTGCATGCACCCTTCCCCGGGCAGATCTTCTTCCCGGTGCGTTTATGGAATCCAAATTACTTCTCTGCGCTCCTCGACCAGGGGGAAACCACACGCCTGGCTCTCACACCAGCCCAATTCCGCGCCAGCGGAACCGACGACCCGACGGGTGTTCTCCGCCTGTATGACTCCCTCGATCTGCGCCTGTACTACAGCGCAAATACGAGCACCTATGGTTCAGGCAGCACGCCAGCGCTCTCCGCCAGCCCCACTATCAGCCGGGTGGCTGCTTTTCCGGATGAAGAAGCCGTTCGCTTCTTCATTCAGGTCGTGGGTGACCCTGCCGCCGGGATCCAGGAAGTCTGGGTCACACTGACCGCAACCCAGGGAACGTTCTACGGAAGATGGCAGTCCCTCGACCTCGTCCAGAACCCGGATGACTCGACCCTCTGGGAAGGCAGCCTGGATCTGAATGGGGTTGATCCGCAGGATCTCCGCTACTTCGTCCAGGCTGTCAATGGAGTCGGACTGGTAACTATGGCGACGAATCTGGGAGCATATTACATCCCCGGCGTCGAAACAACCCCCACCACACCCACCACCCTCGAGCTCAGCGCGAGTAATCCGACCGGCGCCTATGGCACAGAAGCCAGCTTCTCCGCAGTGCTGACCAGTGACGGCAGACCGCTCTCGGGAATGCCGGTGATCTTTGGCCTGGGCGCTCAAAGCCGTGTGAGGACCACAGACTCAGCAGGCCGCGCCAGCGTCACCATGCCGCTGCTGGCTTTGCCCGGGGAGATCAGCGCCAGAGCATCTTTCCCTGGATCGGCAATTTTCGCCCCATCCTTCGATACACAGGGGATAACCATCACCAAACAAACCACGCTTCTGGTCTTCGATCGCCAAACCGAAAGCGTGCAATACAGCGATCAACCCCTGTTACAGGCCGTCCTCACCGATGCAGGTGGACGCCGGCTTGGTGAGAAGGCGCTCTTCTTTATCCTGAACGGTCTGACCGGGAGTCACACTGCGATCAACATTACCGATTTCGTCGGAAGGGCAACCCTGGATCCACCCCCACTGCCAGGCGGGACTTATTCGGTCGATGGTTATTTCTCTGGGAGCATCCCTCTGCCGGGCGAATCCTTATCCCTCGAAGATGAGCGCTACCATCCTGCCAGAGCCAGCATGTCGCTCGAGATAACCGCAGAAGATGCGGACGTAGCTTACCTCGGCGAAACCCTCTTTCAGACGGGATTTCCCATCTCTTTCCCGGTACAGGTAAACCAGGCAGACGATGGCATGCCCGGGGACCTCTCCCGTGCGCAAGTCCGCTTCGATCTGCGCAGCGAATTGGGCGAGCTGCTCATCTCCCAGACAGATAGCATCTCTCCAGATGGAAGTGGGGTGTTCGTACTTGAAGCCGGTTTGCCTCCTGGGGTATATCAGCTCGACCTGACCGTCGTGGGAGGCTTTTTCACCTCAGCCACCACACATGTAGCCTTGCGGGTGAATGCTCCTCCCACCTGCACTCTGGCTTATGCCAGCCCAGACCGCGCCTGGCCCCCAGAACATCAGTTCGTCATGGTGCAGGTTTCGGGAATCGCTGACCCGGATGGAGACCTCCCGGCAATTCTGATCGAACACATCTTTCAGGATGAACGCGTCGGGAGCGGACAACACAGCCCGGATGGGCGAGGGATCGGTAGCGGCATCGCCGAAGTGCGCGCAGAACGCGATCAGAACGGCAATGGCCGGGTTTACCATATCTTCTTCACAGCCAGCGACGGATTCGGAGGAATGTGTTCCGGTGAAGTTCTGGTCGGCGTGCCTTCCGACCAAGGTGGTCAGACAGAACCTATCGATGATGGTGCGTTATACGATTCCACCATCCGAGACTAGGGCGAGGTTGGCGCATCAAAGAAGTAATCCGCTTTGGACAGGGTCAAGGATGGTGCCCTAGGGACGGTGCTGAAAGCCAACCCGCACCAGGAACAGGTCGATGGATCTCCGCACACCTGATGATACGATGAGTCTGGCGGAAAGTCTGGTCGCCTATCTCCCTATGGATCGCCGCCAGGCAATAGCCCACGGCGAACCGCTCCCCGAACGTGCCCAGGGAACAGCCCTCTTCGCCGATATCTCCGGTTTCACACCCCTCACAGAGGCTCTTGCGCAGGATTATGGGCCGCAGCGTGGCGCCGAAGAGCTCACCTTTCACCTCAACCGAGTCTACGATGCCCTGATCACCCAGGTGGACCGTTATGGGGGCAGCGTGGTCAGCTTCAGCGGCGATGCCATCACCTGCTGGTTTGACTCTCGGGCAGGATCTCATACTGACGCAGCGGTTCGACGTGCCATCGCCTGCGCCCTGGCTATGCAAATAGCCATGCAGGATTTGGCCGCTATCGCCATCCCCTCCGGCTCAGTTTACCCTCTGGCATTAAAAGTCGCCCTCGCCACAGGTTCTGTTCGGCGGTTTCTGGTCGGCGATCCAGACATTCAGATCATGGATACCCTAGCCGGTTCGTTGATCGACCAGCTGGCAGCTGCTGAGCACCTGGCAAACAAAGGTGAGGTCCTGGCAGATGCCACGACAATCTCAGCCTGTGGCGACGATATCAGGGTCAGCACCTGGCGGCGTGACACCTCCGGTCAATCCTTCGGTGTGATCAAGGCTCGACAAGACCGAATCATCTCCCCAGCGCCCTGGCCACCCCTGCAAAGCGACGCGATCTCACCGCAGCAAGCACGCCCCTGGCTACTTCCCGCAGTCTATGAGAGACTGGCTGCCGGACAGGGCGAATTCCTGGCGGAACTCCGCCCGGTCGTGTCCTTCTTTTTGAATTTCAGCGGAGTCGATTTCGAAACAGACCCTGAAGCCGGGAGCAAATTGGACTCATTTGTGCGCCAGGTTCAGCAGGTCCTGGCGCGATATGAAGCCGCGCTCATCCAGCTCACCATCGGAGACAAGGGCAGCTACCTGCAGGCAGCTTTTGGCGCACCGGTTGCCCATGAAGATGATGCTCTCCGGGCGCTATCCGCCGCTCTCGATCTGCGCTCGCCCGGGGTCCCGTTCATCCACGAAGTGAGAATGGGCCTCAGTAAAGGCCGCATGCGCACCGGCGCTTACGGCAGCAACAATCGCCGCACCTATGGGATCATGGGCGATGATGTCAACCTGGCTGCGCGTCTGATGCAGGCTGCTCGGCCAGGTCAGATCCTGGTTTCCGCAAGCGTCTGCCAGGGGATCGAGGCAGATTTCATCTGGGAGAGCTTGCCGGATCTGTATGTCAAAGGAAAAACCAGAGCCGTTCGTGCCTTTAGCCTGCTGAGTAAACAGGAACCGACAGTCGAGTCTCAGCGCGTTATGGGTTACTCACTTCCGATGATCGGTCGCCAGGCTGAGTTGCAACTTGCCAGAGAGAAGATCGAAAACGCTCTCCACGGCCAGGGTCAGGTGATCGGGATCACTGGCGAAGCCGGTGTGGGCAAATCACGCCTGGTGGCAGAGATCGTCAACCACGCCATGAGTCTGGGAATGCAGGTGCTGAGTGGAGAATGCCAGTCGTATGGCACAAACACCAGCTATCTGGTCTGGCAGAATATCTGGAGGCAATTTTGGGGCGTGAGGGTGGGAGATCCGCCGGATATCCGCTTGTCGAAACTTGAACAAGCCCTCGCTGCGGTCGACCCTGCATTGGTCAGCCGTTTGCCGCTCCTGGGAACGTTGCTCGACTTCACCATCCCAGATAATCCGCTGACAGCCACCTTCGACGCCAAGCTGCGCAAGATCTCTCTGGAAGCCATGTTGCTGGATTGTCTGCGCGCCCGCGCAACCCAGACCCCCCTGCTCCTGGTGCTGGATGATCTCCAATGGATCGACCCGCTGTCACACGAACTGCTCGAAGTGATCAGCCGGGCGATCTTCAACTTACCGGTGGTGATCCTGCTGGCTTACCGACCGCCCCTCACCGAGAACATGGCTCAGCCGCGGGTGATCTCTTTGCCACATTTCACCCAGCTAAACCTGAACGAGTTTTCTCCCGATGAAACCCGCCAGCTGGTGCAGGCGAAAATCAGGTTCCACTTTCAGGAAAACCCGACAGATCTCTCAGACGAGTCCATCGAACGTACCGCGCATCTGATCACCGCGCGCGCCGAAGGCAACCCTTTCTACATCGAAGAGCTGTTGAATTACATTTTCGATCAGGGCAAAGGTCTTTCCGCGCTCGAAAAACCAGAAGGGCTGGATCTGCCTACCAGTCTACAGTCCCTGATTCTGAGCCGGATCGACCAGCTGCAGGAAAGCCAGAAACTCCTCATCAAACTGGCCAGTGTCATCGGAAGGCTGTTCAAAGCCGCTCTCCTGTGGGGGGCTTATCCTCAAATTCAGGGTCAGACGGCTGTTCTCAATGACCTTCAGGCGCTGGCGCGCGCGGACCTCATCACTCTCGACACACCGGAACCGGAATTGATTTACTTATTCAAACACATCCTCACCCAGGAAGTAGCCTACGAGAGCCTGCCTTTCGCGACCCGCTCCCTCCTCCACGAGCAAATCGCTGCATACATCGAACACACCAGCATAAGCGACCCGGACAGATCTGTGGATCTGCTCGCCTTCCACTATGACCGCAGCAATAACCTTGCCAAGAAACGAGAATATCTGATTAAAGCTGGAGAAGTCGCCCGCCGGCAATACGCCAACAAAGCCGCTATCGATTACTTCAGCCGGGCACTACCGCTCCTCACAGACGCACAGCGCGTCGATACCCTCCTAAAGCTGGGCAAGGTTTTGGAGCTGTTAGGGAGATGGAATGAAGCCAGTGAATCCTACCTGAGCGCCTTGCAGCTGGCGGACGATTTGAAAGATGCCGAAGCCCGCGCCTGGTGCCTGACGGCTCAGGGGGATATGCTGCGCAAACAGGGAAAATACAGCGAGGCGTCTCAATGGCTGTCGCAGGCGCTCTATACTTTCGAAGACCTCGGAAACGATGCAGGCATCGGTCAGGTGCTGCACTTCGCAGGCACCCTCTCCGCTCAACAGGGCGACTTGGAGAATGCCCGCCGGCTCTATGAGAAGAGCCTTGCCATCCGCCGAAAGCTGCAGGACATGCCGCAGATCGCCAGCCTGCTCAGTAATCTGGGGATCCTCGCCCGCATCCGGGGAGATCTTCAGACCGCCCGTGCTTTCTATGAGGAAAGCCTGGCTATCCGCCGCGAGATCGGAGACAAATGGGGGATAGCTGTCTCGCTGATCAATCTGGGCAATGTTGCCCTGGATCAGAAAAACCTCGATGAAGCCGGGGCTTTTATGAAACAAGCGCTGGCTTTACAGCGCGAAGTTGGCGATCGCTGGTCAGTCGCCAACGCCCTCAATAACCTGGGTAACCTGGCACGCACCCAGGGCGACTACACCCGCTCAGCAAAGCATTATCGGGAAAGCCTGGAGATCTATCAGGAATTTGGTGATAAACGCGCCCTGGCTTATTTATTGGAAGACATGGGGGCGCTTGCTGCGTTGGAAAACCAGCCCCGGCGTGCCCTGCGCCTGGTGGGGGCTGCCTCCGCCTTACGTGAGGAGGTCGGCTCTCCCCTTTCTGCCAAAGAACAGGAAGCTCTCGCCGGCCTGGTAGAAAAGGCTCACGCCGCGCTCGATGAGATCGACCAGGCTGCGGCGTTCGGAGAGGGTCGATCGTTCAGCCTGGATGAGGCGATCCGCTATGCAATGACCGGCGAATCAAATTGAGAGACCAGAGAAGTTGGGTGGACACCAGAGTCTGGCGTCGGCTCATTTCGCTTTGACCAGCTCGATCTCCCGATCGGCGTCGATCATCCTCCGCTGGAATTGGGCTGATGGGGTGACCAGGTTATAGTCGCGGATGCGTCTGTTCAATTCCTGCACCTGCTCCCGAAAAGATGAGACAGCTCGCTCCCATTCAGCCTGTGCACCTTGCGCTCCAGCCTGGTTTTCCCGGGCGGCAGACCGCCACTTCCAGACCCGCGCCAGATTGAGGCGGGCTGACTCCAGATCGCTTTCGATTTCGCGCAGGATCTCGATCCAGGGCAATGAATAGCCGCTCGATTTGAGCAAATGATAAGCCGCGCGCCAGGCCGGATCCAGATATGGGTTCTCGTCCAGGTGCAGGGGTTCTCCTTTCCCAGGCAGGTCGTCGAATTTACCCTCTTCTATTGCCCGCCGGATGATTTCATCGATCGATGTCCCAGCCATGGTATCTCCCGGAAAGAAAGTTCATGGGATCAGGTAAGTGGCGTGAACCCGTCCGTTGGCATCGCGCAGAGTGACCCGCTCGCCCTGGCTCCAGACCGCCCGATTCAGCCCCCAATAAAGTTCACGCGCCGCCGCCTGGCCGGCTTTCGTATACAGGTCGATGCTCCCGCCTGCAAACAGGATCAACTGGGGAAAGGTGTAAGTGTTTTCATCCTCATCTTCTATCACCCATCCAGAGAGGGAAACCTCCCCGCCTCCGGTCAGCATCAGACGGATGCGTTCCGAATCCAGGTCACCTACACCAAAAGCGGAAACGATCACCACCCGCGGCTCGCCCTGTGGCGTTGAGGTCGGGTTGGGGGATGGGGCAGGTGTGTCAGTTGGCTCCGCCGGTGGGAGAGTGGGGGAGGTCGGCGGCTCATTACCCTGATCAGGGATGATGAGAACCTGGCCCACGTCCAGGCGATCGGGGTTGACCAGACCGTTGGCTTCTATGATCGCCTCCATCGCCACATCGAAACGCTGCGCGATCGACATCAGCGTGTCTCCGAGCTGCACGATATATTCCCGTCCTCCAGCAGCTGTTGCCTCGGACTGGATCTCAGAAGGGCGAACCGGCGTCGCCGTTGCCAGCGTGACCTCGGCAATATCGGGAGTATCTAAGGGAGTCCCGGGATTGAGCGGAGGGATTATCGCCGATGCAGCCTCGGTTAGGGTCGGCGTCGCTTCGATGGAGAACGGATGGGTGCGCTCCCAGAACGAGAGGACTGCCAGGACGGTGCAGGCAGATACCAGCACGTTGATCATCAGATAATAAAAAAGGCGTTTCCAGTGTCTCATGATAGCCCGCTCGCAGCCGGGGCGATCCAGATAAAGAGATCACATCTGAACCGGGTCAACCTCCCGCAATGATCATAGCACAAAGCTCAGGTTGACGTGAGCCGATTCTGAAAATAAAATGAAGCCAGCATGCCTTACCTGATCGATGGTCATAACCTGATCCCGAAAATACCCGGGCTCACTCTCGAGCAGATCGATGACGAAATGCGTCTGATCGAGATGTTGCAAGAATTCTGCCGCATCAGCCGCAAGCAGGCAGAAGTATTCTTCGATCGGGCACCGGTAGGTCAGGCTGGTGCACGGGTGTATGGGATGGTCGTCGCCCGGTTCATACGCGAAGGAGTTACCGCCGATCAGGCGATCAGGAAAAAATTGAATCGCCTGGCCGGTGAGGCGCGCAACTGGACGGTGGTCAGCTCCGATCAAGAAGTGCAGGCAGCAGCGCGCGCTTCCCGCGCTCATCTCCTCTCATCCGAGGATTTTGCCAGGCAGCTGCTCTCAACCCTGGCACCGCAAGGGTCGCTCCCGGAAGAAAAGCCGGACATCGCTCCTGAAGAGGTGGATGAATGGCTGAAGTTGTTCGGGGAAGGGGACGAAGACCTTCCGGACGAATAATCAAGATATATCTTATCTAAATTCTAATTGAAAATTAATGCAATGAAGACCAAATTAGGGTATATTAAGGTCGTAGACATCTGTCCTCCCTCTTACTGGTAACCAGGTGTCTCGTCGCCGGTAATGTGCCGGTGGCCCTCCTTAGATAGCCGGGCGTGCCCCCCTCACGCCCGGCAGCCTTTTTCTCACCCTTCACTCATCAGCTCTGGCCTCTCTAAATTTTTGGGAGATTTATCTTCCCATGCCAGAGCAACCACGGATCTATTCACACCCTTGTCATAGCGAGGCAAGCAATAGCATAATTGGTGTGAGTCACTTCGACGATCAAGTGAAAGGCGAGGCTTTCCAGTAGCTCAGCACATACATGGCACCCAACCCGATCCTCCGATGTTAGACCATTTTGGCCTCCTGGCTCCTTATTACGATCGCCTGATCCCCCCACCAGATGTCCAGGAGTTGCGCGAGCTGGTTAGGCTTCCTGTTCCCGGCGCTCTGCTCGATGCGGGGGGAGGTACCGGGCGCATCGCCAGCCAGGTGGCTGATCAGGTCACACAGCTGGTTATTGCGGATGTTTCATTCAGAATGCTTCAACAAGCGGCGGCAAAAGACCACCTGGAAGCGGTATGCGCGCTCAGTGAATGTCTGCCATTTCCAGATGCTCATTTTGCGCGCGTGATAATGGTCGACGCGCTGCATCATGTCATGGATCAGCAAAAAACCGCGGCTGAGCTCTGGCGAGTGTTAGCGCCCGGCGGGCTTTTGTTAATCGGGGAACCTGATATCCGGGATCTACCGGTCAAAGTGGTGGCGCTCTTCGAGAAACTGGCGCTCATGCGTTCCCATTTCCTCCCACCCTCGCAGATCATGGAACTATTCCATCACCATGATGCACAGACCAGTATTCGAAAACGTGGTTATACAGTCTGGATCCTGGTGGAGAAGAACCCCTGAAGGGTGCTCTTCCAAATAACCCAGGAGTTGCGCGGCGATAACACTGGAAGCCGGGGAGAGGGCATCGCCTGGAAAATGATCACCAGAGGGGAAAACGGTTTGGTGGCCCGCCGAGCAGGGTGGGAGAGAGACCTTCACCTGAAATCCACCGATTGTTCTCCGTCGGTTAGCCACGCCAGGATTGGGGAGAAGTATCAGAATGGCGGGGTGAACGTAAGGCAGTGCTCTGAAATTCGCCTTGCTCCCGCCCCTCTCTCGATCGCCGATCGAGCCGAATCGCCAGGCGCTGAGGATTGCGATCCGGGAGGTCGAATCCACCCAGACCAACAAGGAGGGTCGGATTTATC